>Ga0224558_1004562_pt1 | contig 10704 bp, 11 predicted proteins | sample 714S32024metaG_FD_180682 | JGI IMG/M metagenome (GOLD analysis project Ga0224558, IMG submission 180682) | Peat soil microbial communities from Stordalen Mire, Sweden - 717 S3 20-24 | ecosystem: Environmental > Terrestrial > Soil > Wetlands > Peat | place: Sweden: Norrbotten County, Stordalen... | reverse complement strand
GTAGATTTCCGCGAGTTGATCGTCTTCAAGAATTGCAAGCCGCGTCTCATGCGGCGTGCTGGAGATACAAATTTCTTTTGCCATCGTACCTTTCCGCCCAGCGGCATTTGGCTGCTGGGACCTGCGGCAAGGTTGGATGAAGACGCGTCATGCAGGAAGGGGAGGAGATGTGCGGAAGGGATGCCCCGTGAGTCGCTGGTGTGCCGGTTTCCCCGCCAAGGCCGGTCCCGAAGGGCGGCGAGCTGTGGCGAAGGTCTTGCAGAACAAGCTGTACGATACGGTAACCCAAATGCAGAGAGTTTGTGGCCAACCAAGCCGGGATACCCGGCGGGGCCGTTCCACCGCTGGCATTGACAGAACCGCATTGCGCCTTGGAGCCCCAGAAGAAATTCTCCGAGAGTCCAATACGTCGAGTGCAACCTGTGCGCCGCCAACGGTTTTCCCGTCTCTGCGTGCTCATAAACCCAATCCTGCCTGGCACACGATCCATCTGAACCTGGCCGGCGAAATGCTAGAAAAATCGGTCTCTTGTGGCCGGACTGCTCCGAGAAACACAAGAGGTGAACTTGCAAGTAAATCTTAGTTAACGAACCGGCGCATGCGGACATTCATCGCCGCGCCCAGCGCCAGGAACGTAAACAGCACCGAAGATCCTCCGTAACTCATTAACGGTAAAGGAATCCCGGTGACGGGCATAAACCCGATAACCATACCCACGTTGACCGCGATCTGAAAGGTCAACACAGCCACCACCCCCATAATAATCAGGGAGCCGGGCAGATCGGCTGCTATCTGAGCGTTTTGAATCAAACGCATCAATATGAAAAAGTATAGCAGCAGCACGAAAATCGCGCCGACGAATCCGTGTTCCTCGCTGAAAGCGGCAAAGATAAAGTCGGCATGGGGAATCGGCAGGAAGTCGCCCTGGGTCTGGGTTCCCCTAGCCATGCCCTTGCCCCAGATGCCGCCGGAGCCGACGGCAATCTTGGATTGCAGAAGCTGGTAGCCGGAGCCTCGGGGATCGCTTCCTGGATTGATAAAGCTGGTCAGCCGGTCCTTTTGGTAGGGCTTGAGCACCTTGCCGCTACTCCAGGCGCCGACGGCAATCACGGCCCCGCAAGTCAATAGAATCAGCGACTGGCGCAGGTTGATGCCGCCCAGGAAAAGGCCCACGATAAGGATCGGCGTGTAGGTCAGCGTGGTTCCCAGGTCGGGCTGGATCAGCACCAGCAACATGGGCAGGCCAACCAGCGCAAAGGCCTTGAAAATTTCTTTCCAACTGAGGCTGCGTCCGCCCAGGTTAGCAAAGTAGCGTGCGATGACCAGAATCAGGATCAGCTTGACCCATTCGGAGGGTTGAAAGTGCATGGGGCCGATACTGATCCAGCGTTTTGCGCCGAGCACCCTGTGTCCGACCAGCTTGACGGCAACCAGCGCCACGAGGCAGACGCCATAGGCCCAGGGGGCCCAATCCAGCAGCCGGTGGTAATCAATTTTGGAGAAAATAAACATGAACACCAGACCACCGGTGATCCAGTAGAGCTGCTTGATGTAGAAGCCGGCATACTTGGTGTGCATGGTGGCGGAGTAGATCTCAAGCACCGAGAGCGTGCAGAGGATGAGCACCATAATCAGCATCGCCCAGTCGAAGTCGCGGAAGCTCAGGAAGCGGCGCATCAGCGTTGCCCCTTTCCGAAGCCCGCCGGCAAGGCCGCCTGCAAGTGGAATGGATTGAATGGCATGGGAAGAGAAGGAAGCCAGGGGCTATTGTCTCCCTTTCCTGCGCTAAAGAACAGGGAGGGGTGCAGCATCCAATTCAGCCAGTGGAACTGCGCGCTGGCAACCGTTCTGGCTGGAGCTAGTGGCGCGGGATAAAGAAGAAAATGCCCGGCGTGCAAACCGGCTGTCTGCGCGGCTGCGCGACCGCTGTGGCCAGTCCGCCCAGGCATCGACCAGACAGCTCCCATTTCAACCGGCTGGGGGGCGGCAACGGGAACCTGAATATTCTTTTCCCGCTGCCGCTGCTTGTTCACGTAGACGGTGGCTACCTGAGCCGCGAGTTTGGCCGCATTTGATCCCCAGTCGCCGTGTTCCCAGAGCACCGCGACCACAAACTCCGGATTTCTGCGCGGAATGACGCCCACAAACCAGCCGTTGGGCAGAAATGCCTTTCCGCCGCCCAGGCGCTTGATGGCCTCGTGGCTGGCAATCTGCGCGCTTCCGGTCTTGCCTGCGAAGTCGACCCCCTCCAAGTGAGAGGCGGCGGCGGTGCCGGACATAGCCGGATCTGTGGCTCCGGCCATGCCATCGGTAATGGTGATCCAGTTTTCCGGGTTGAGAGGAATGGAAGCCTCGCCGGAGCCGGAATAAGTGTCATACAACGCCTGGCGAAATTCGGCGGGGAGCTGGTCGGGGTTGACCAGGTGAGGCCGCACGAAGTGGCCGCCGGAAGCGATGCCGCCAATCATGCGCGCCAACTGGATGGGCGTGGCCGTAACCGCGCCCTGGCCAATGCCCACGGAGATGGTTTCACCGGCAAACCACTTTTCGTGATAGTTCCTTAGCTTCCACTGCTCGGAAGGCATGGTTCCGGCAGCCTCGTTCGGCAGGTCAACGCCGGTGCGCTGGCCAATGCCCGCGCTTTTGGCGTAGCGGGCGATGGTTTCGATGCCCAGCTTGTTGGCCAGGGTGTAATAGAAGGTATCGCAGGACCAGGGAATGGCGTGCTGGATGTCAACCATGCCGTGATGGCGGTCGCAGGCGTAGAAGTGGCCATAGAAGGAGGCTCCGCCGTTGCACATGACACGCATATCCTGCGCCACGCCCTCCTGGAGGCCGGCGACGGACATGAGAATCTTGAAAGTCGAGCCGGGAGCCAGTTGCGCCTGAATGGCCCGGTTAATCATGGGGTGATCGGGGTTGCTCATCACCTGGTTCCAGTCGGCGCGGTTGATGTGAACGGCGAAGGCGTTGGGGTCGAAGCTGGGATGCGAAACCATGGCCAGAATCTCGCCGTTGCGCGGGTCCATGGCCACCACGGCGCCGGCGCGGTCGCCCAAGGCAATCTCGGCGGCGCGCTGGATGTCGATGTCGATGGTCAGCTTCAGGTCCTGGCCGGGAATGGCGTGCTGCACACCCACAAAGCCGACCTCGCGGCCGTGGCTGTCCACAATGACATCGCGGGAGCCATTCTGGCCTCTCAACAACTGGTCGTAGGTGGACTCAAGTCCCGCCTTTCCAACCACATCGCCCGGCTCATAGGCCGCATAGCGCAGGCTGTTGAGATCTTCCTCGCTGACTTCGCCCACGTACCCGATCATGTGAGCGGCAAAACCGTCCCGCGGATAGAGGCGGTGCTCCTCGTCGATGGTTTCCAGCTCGGGCAGTTCGTTGCGGTGCGACTCGATGAAGGCCTGCTCGTCTTCCGTGATTTCCTGCTTGATGGGGATGGGCTGGTAGCCGGGTGCGGCACGGTAACGACGCAGTGTGGCGCGCAATTGCTCCAGATCCAAGTTCAAGCCGCGGGCAATCAGTGGCAGATCGGCGTCCACGTTGTGGCCCTGCTCGCGAACCAGAAAGCAGGAGACAGACGGGTAGTTATCCACAATCAGCCGGTTCTCGCGGTCGAAGAGCTTGCCGCGGCCAGCCATCAACGGAACCTTGCGGATTCGGTTTTGCTCGGCGAGCTGGCGGAAATTCTCCGCTCCCAGCACCTGCAATCCCCACAACCCGGCCACCAGAGCCAGCATCATGAACAGAATGCCGTATTGCACCACCGCCAGCTTGAAGGTGGAGAGTTTTTCGCCGCGAGTTCCGGTGCTGTAAGACATTCTGCCTGTGCCCTGAAACCTGTTAAAAGAACATTCTGGAACAGCCTTGAATTGCCAAGCTGCCCGCTTCGCTTAGACCCATCGCTCTGACTTTGATTTTTGCTTTTTGTTCCCTCAATCCCCTCTCGATCTCCCTCTCAATCCTTGATCTGCGTCCGATCCAGCAAGGGGAAGAGCACCATGGCGATCAAGGAGTTTCCCACCGCTCTCAACAACTCCGCCAGCCAGCTCCACTGTTCGTCCAACCCAAGCAGAATGCGGTAGATGAAGACGTAAATCGCGCTCGACAGGAGCGAAAGCAGAAAGGTCAGGATCAGGCGAATGGTGTGGTCCTCGACGTCGATGCGCACGCCCACCGATCCGGCCAAAAAGCCAACGACTGTTTTGGCAACACCATTGACGCCGATGGCGTGCTGAGTAAGGGCATCCTGAAAAATACCCAGACCCGCGCCCAACAGCGTTCCATGAATGGGATTGCGCCGGACGAGGGCAAAGTAGACCGTAACCACCAACGGCAAGTCGAACCAGGCATAGCCCCCAAGCAGGCGCGGCAGCCAGGCCTGCAACACCAGCGCCACCAGCGGCACCAGCGCATAGACCAGAAACGGATAGTGACGAACCCCCAAATTGCGGCGGTAATTTGTACCCAATACGTCCATGGTTATGGATTCTCCCGCGGGGTGGCCGACTGATGGGGCTTCGACTCAGGTTTCGCTTCAGGCTTGGCCACAGGCTTATTTGCCTTGCCGGCCGGCGCGGAGCCGTCCTGATCCCGCTGCGGCTTGACCTTCGGCACCGGCGTAAAGCGGTCAAGATGCTGCGTGGGCAGCAGATGAGGAACTGTCGGTTCCGGTGGTTTTACGGGTGCGGCCGGAGTCTGTCCGGGCTGGGCCGCTTGTCCGGGCGCCGTCGTTGTCGCGGGTTTCGCCCCCGGAGCATTGGGATCGGTCAATCCCGGCAACCGCTCCGCCCTGATCTCCGATTCCTTCTTCTGCTCCTGAATAGCCGCGGCCTCCGCTCCTTTTTCTGCTTCGCTCGTGGCCATATCCTGCAGTTGGTCAGATGGGAAACGGGGCTCGATGGAGGTAATCACCAGCACCTCGTCGAGTTGATTGAGATGGGCGGCGGGCTTGATGATGACATCGATGAAAGCGTCGCGATCGGGGTCCCGCACAACCTTTTCCACCACTCCCACCGGCAGCCCGCGAGGGAAGATCTGATCGCCTCCGGCGGTGAGCACTCGTTCGCCCGGCTGAATGCGCTGGTCGGCGAGAATCCCCTCGATTTGCGGCTGGCCGTTGGCGTTGCCGCGCAGAATGCCGCGCGTCCGCGTGGTTTCCAGAATCACGCCCGCGCCGCTGGTTTGGTCATTGATGGCCAGCACCTGCGCCGAACGGGGAAAAACTTCGCGCACTTTGCCAACGATGCCGTTGGCGGTGATGACGGCCATATCGGGTTGCAGGCCGTAATTCTTTCCCTTGTCGATGTAGAAGATGCGCGACTGATCGCTGCCGCTGGAGCCGATCACCTGCGCGGCCTGCGTCTTGTAGACGTATTTTTCCTGGAAGTCCATCAGCGCTTGCAGCCGCTGGCCCTGCTTGGCATCTTCCAGCAGAGAGGCCTGCTCCAGGCGGATGCGGTCCATGGCCTTCTGTAAATCCTGGTTCTGCTCGCGGATGTGGCGCAGGTCAAGGTAGTTTTGCCAAATGCCGACCACGCCCAGGTTGATGGCGTGAAAAAACTGCTCCGGGGGTATGACCAACTCGTCGGCCCAGAGCCGGATCAGCCGCACTCCCGCCGCATCCCGCGGATCGAGCGAGTTGCGCCCCGTGTCCGTGTGGCGCACTTGCGTGGCCAGTCCGATGATCTGCGCCAACAGGACGGCCAGCAGGACCAGAAGATTTCGATAGCGGCTGAAGAACGATTCCATGGCTAAAGCTCATGCCGAGAAGGGATACAAGACAGAAAGCAGGAGCAATACCAGTATACCGGCAACCATCGAAGCGAGTCGCCTCTCGCAGTTTTCGCGATCAGCGCCGGTGTTGATCCGGCTCCCGGTACACGACGAGGATACAGGTCGAATCTCCTGTTGTGTAATTGCGCATTTATAATTACAATATTGTCGTGAACGGAATCCGTTTCGAATGGGATGAGGCGAAGAATTTCGCCAACCAGCGCAAGCATGGCGTCAGCTTTGAAGATGCCAGCGAAATATTTCGCGATCCACTCTTCGTGTCCTTGAAGGATCGCATTACAGACGGGGAACAGCGCTGGCAGACGTATGGCAAGATCGGCAACAGACTACTCGTGATGGTGGCGCATACCGTTCGAGAGGAAGATGGGCAGGGCACAACCATCGAGGTGATTCGCATCATCTCGGCACGATACGCATCGCGGAGGGAGCAACGAATTTATGAAGACGAAAATCGTTAGCTATACATTGGAGACGCTGCCACCCATGACGGAGGCGCGATTGGCAAAGCTGCAAGCGCTGGCGGATCGGCCTGACAGCGAGATCGACTTCAGCGACATCCCCGAGTTGACCGAAGAGCGATGGAGGACTGCCGAACGCGGCCATTTCTATCGCCCGGTCAAACGGCAGATTACGGCGCGCGTGGATGCGGATGTGCTGGAGTGGCTGAAGTCGCAAGGCAAGGGCTACCAGTCGCGCATCAACGCCATTCTCCGCCGCGAGATGCTGACGGCGATGAAGGCGGCGGCGGTGAAATAACCACCTGCGGTGGGGCCAGCGGCCAGTCCCCAAAAGCTAGATATGGGGGTATTAAGTGTGGAAGAATTTGCTATGATTAGACATAAAGTAGTAAATCTTACTCCCGTCAGAGAGAGGAAATCACCGCCATGCCGGATGTTCATAAAGTGAGTATCGCCTTGACCGGAGAGCAGATTGGCGCTCTCAAGGCCGCCGTCGAAACCGGCGAATACGCCACCACCAGCGAGATTGTGCGCGAGGCGATCCGGGACTGGCAATTCAAGCGCGAGTTGCGCCAGGAAGACTTGAGGCACTTGCGCCAGCTTTGGGATCAGGGCAAGGCCAGCGGAGCAGCCGCACCGATAGATTTTGAAGCTGCGCGGATCGAGGCGCGGCAGCGATTGGCCGCTGGCGCAAAGGATCAAGCCCTTGCCAGTTGATCTTGTCTGGACCCCACAGGCTCGTGAAGATCTGATCGAAATCTACACATATATCGGCCTCGACAATCCATCCGCCGCCGAGCGCGTCTTCGATGCGGTGCGGGCGAAGGCTGAGTTGCTTGTCGCGTGTCCGCTGCTTGGCGCGAGACATCCGGAGATTCGGCCCTCCACACGTATGCTCATCGAAGACCCGTACCTCCTCCTTTACGAGACGCATCCCGATAGCGACGAAAGCAAAATTGACGAAGTAGAAATCGTAAGAATTGTGGACGGACGAAGGAACCTGAAGAATCTATTTTGAGTAAACGGGTTTTGCTGTCATCGTTCTATTCGTGGTGGTATGCTGGCCGCATGGAAATTCTCATCATTTTTCACAATAGCGCAGGCGTCACTTTGGGCACGGCTCCCGTGCAAAATACAGAAGATCTGGTGCCCAGTGTCGGCGATCACGTCACATTTTACGATGCTGAGGAAGAAGATAAGGTCTACACTGGCACGGTGAGTGCACGTCTATTTGATTACAGGTGGAAGCCTTCGTTCCAAGCAAAACGGACGGCTAGTCTCATTCTGACACTCACCGATCTCAAAGTTACTTCTCAAAAGAAGCTGTAATTGCTTCCGGGGTTTCCAGGTGCGGAGGTTTGGACCTGGAAAACCACGTAGCTCCTGAGAGCGAATAGCGAGCGTTTGGCCGCACCGCAGGTGCCTAAGTCTCTGACAACAAAATTTTGTACCACTAGCGCATGGCTTCCCAGGTCCCAAAATCGGGACCTGGGGCACCCAGCATTGATACATCTTCAAATGGTCAGAGACCTAATCTATTTTGATCTTGCGCAGCAAGCGGAAGTCGGAGAGCATTTTGCCCGTGCCGAGCACCACCGAGGCCAGCGGATCGTCGGCCACCGAGACGGGCAGGCCGGTCTCCTCGCGGATGCGCTTGTCCAGATTCTTGATCAACGCGCCGCCGCCGGTCAGCACAATGCCGCGGTCGCTGATGTCCGCCGACAACTCCGGCGGCGTGCGTTCCAGAGCCACGCGAATCGCGTTCATGATGACCGCGATGCACTCGCCCAACGCCTCGCGAATCTCGCTGTCGTCGATGGTAATGCTCTTGGGAACGCCTTCAACCAGGTTGCGCCCCTTGATCTCCATCGTCAGCGGCTTGTCCAGCGGGTAGGCCGAACCGATCTCGATCTTGATACGCTCGGCGGTCCGTTCGCCGATCAATAAATTGTATTTGCGCTTCAAATAGTTGGTAATGGCCTCGTCCATCTGGTTTCCGGCCATGCGCACGGAACGCGAGTAGACGATGCCCGACAGCGAAATGACCGCGATGTCCGTGGTGCCGCCGCCGATGTCAACCACCATATTGCCGCCCGGCTCGGTGATCGGCAATCCTGCGCCGATGGCCGCGACCATGGCCTGCTCGACGAGGAAAACCTCGCTGGCCTTGGCGCGATAGGCCGAGTCCTCGACCGCACGCTTTTCCACCTGCGTAATCTCGGAAGGCACGCCGATGACGATGCGCGGATGGACCAGCATCTTGCGGTTGTGCGCCTTCTGGATAAAGTAGTTCAACATCTTTTCGGTGACCTTGAAGTCGGCGATGACGCCGTCCTTCATCGGCTTGATGGCCACAATGTTGCCGGGCGTGCGGCCCAGCATATCCTTGGCCTCTTTGCCCACGGCTTCCACTTCGCCGGTGTTTTTGTTGATGGCCACGATGGAAGGCTCGTTGACAACAATGCCCTTGCCAGCCGCGTAGACCAGCGTATTGGCGGTGCCGAGATCGATGGCCAGATCGCTCGAAAACATGCTGAAAAGTGAGCGGAAGCCGTGCGACCGCGAGGAGCGCGATGGATAACCATTCAATGACATGGGAAAGTCGGTTCTACCTCAAGCAATATTGTACGGCCAGCAGGCCCCAGGCGTATCGCAATCCAAGTCGCAAGAAGCAAAACAAGGTGCCATTCCGGTAATTGTTGCGGTAGACTCAGTTGTCCGCGGAGTCGGCCGGGGGCGGTTCCCTTTCGATTCTCACCCCGTGTTTTCTCTGCCTTATTCCGTGTTTCCTACTCCCTGGTCCCTGTTTTTGGAGGTTTCCCGTGTCCTATCCCACATTTCACAATCTGATTGGCGGCCAGTGGCTGCCTGCCGTGAGCGGAAAGTCCATCCTCAACCTGAATCCCGCCGACCACAGGGACGTGGTGGGCGCTTTTCCCTCGTCGCACGCGGAAGATGTGGCGCTGGCAATGGCTGCCGCTCAAAAGGCATTTGTCTCCTGGCGGCTGGTTCCGGCGCCAAAGCGGGCGGAGATACTGATGCGCGCCGGATTGCTGCTGAAAGACCGCAAGGAGCAGTATGCCCGCGAGATGACCCGCGAGATGGGCAAAGTGCTGACCGAGACTCGCGGAGACGTGCAGGAGGCCATCGACGAGGCCTTCTATGTGGCTGGCGAGGGACGGCGACTCTTCGGGCAGACCACGCCCTCGGAGCTGCCCAACAAATTTGCCATGAGCCTGCGTGTTCCGTTGGGCGTCGTCGGCCTCATCACGCCGTGGAATTTTCCCATGGCCATCCCCGCGTGGAAACTTTTTCCGGCGCTGGTCGGGGGCAACGCGTGCGTCATCAAGCCAGCGAGCGCCACGCCGCTTTCGGTCTACAACCTGGTGCAGGCGCTGGTGGATGCCGGCCTGCCGCCGGGCGTGGTCAATATCGTCAGCGGCTCGGGCCCGGCGGTGGGTATGGCGCTGGTGGAGCACCCCGGAGTGCGCGCCGTCAGCTTTACCGGGTCGAGCGAAGTCGGCTCGCAGGTGGCCCAGCGCGCTGCGGCCCTGTTCAAGCCGGTTTCTCTGGAAATGGGCGGCAAGAACGCACAGATCGTGCTCGACGACGCCAACCTGGAACTGGCTCTGGACGGCGCGCTCTGGGGCGCTTTTGGCACGACCGGCCAGCGCTGCACGGCCACCAGCCGCATCTTGCTCCAGAAGGGAATTGCCGCACGATTCACCGCCGAGTTCGTTTCCCGCGCCCAAAAGCTTGTCGTGGGAAATGGCTTGGAAGCCTCCGTCGAGGTCGGCCCGCAAATCAACCCCAGCCAGGTTGAAACTTCGGCCAAGTATGTGGCGATTGCTCTGGCGGAAGGTGCGAAATTGCTGACCGGCGGCCATCCGCTGACCGAGGGCGCGTATGCCCACGGCTCGTTCTTTGAGCCGACGGTGCTGGGCGGAGTCACGCCCTCAATGCGTATCGCCCGCGAGGAGGTTTTTGGCCCGGTGGTCGGCTTGATGGAATTTGATAGCTTTGAGCAGGCTATCGAGATTGCCAACTCCACCGACTACGGCCTCTCGACCGCGATTTATACGAAGGATGTGAACCGCGCCTTCACGGCCATGCGCGACTTGGAAACAGGCATTGCCTACATCAACGCGCCCACCATCGGAGCGGAGGTCCATTTGCCCTTCGGCGGCGTCAAGCGCACCGGCAACGGCCACCGCGAGGGGCTGGGAGCGATCGACTTTTTCACCACCTGGAAGGCGGTCTATGTCGATTACTCCGACAAGCTGCAAAGGGCGCAGATCGACAACGCGGAGTGAGACTTCTGGCTGTCCTGCGGAGCGGAAGTCCATGGCAGATCGTGAGCGGCTTGAGGTTGCAAGACCGAGACCGGAATCAAGGCTTGGATCAGTGGCTTTACATCCGGTTCGGAGCTACAATTTACCCA
>Ga0224558_1004561_pt1 | contig 10704 bp, 9 predicted proteins | sample 714S32024metaG_FD_180682 | JGI IMG/M metagenome (GOLD analysis project Ga0224558, IMG submission 180682) | Peat soil microbial communities from Stordalen Mire, Sweden - 717 S3 20-24 | ecosystem: Environmental > Terrestrial > Soil > Wetlands > Peat | place: Sweden: Norrbotten County, Stordalen... | reverse complement strand
TTACGACCAAACTTCTCGAAACTCGCCTGTGACGCCAGTGTTTGTTGCCGCATCGCGCTCACCCTCTACTTATCATTCTATCCAAGCAGAGTGCAGGGTTGGGACTTGTGCAGAGTCTCCTTAGGCCCAAGAATGAGATAAGGTCTCGCAAACCTAGTAAACCGCCGCGGCATAGATGGTGGCTGAGGCTGCCGCAGTCAGAATGCCCTGACTAAAGGTAAGGGTCGACTTGACCTTGCTGATGGGTACATACAGAATGTCTGTCGCGCGCAGTTGCACGTCAGTGCGCTGTCCGTGCTGCATCTTGTTGAAGGGTAGCAATATGTCCACTTCCGTCCCGTCTGCATTCCGGCGCAGAAGATGAATAGTACCGGTCGATGCTGGCAGCGTTGTACCGCTCGCCAACGATATGGCTTGCAGTACGTTGAGTGTCCCATCTTCCTGCATCACAAACCCACCGGGCCGATTTACTGCGCCAAGTACGTACACAATGCCCGCGCGTTTAACCTGCACTGTATCGCCGGGATGCACAATTGCATCCTCAACCGCCTTCGGATTTGTGGCTTTTGAATAGTGGACCAGAACTGGTTCTGCACCCGAATTGGCGGGTGTAATCTGCACTTCGTTGCCGGCCGTGATTGTAGTGCCCCCCGCAAGCGCCAGAACGTCCACCAATTTGCGCGGAACCAGCAATGGATACTTGCCTGGGCTGGCCACTTCTCCGATGATCGACACTTCAGTCGCCGAATATTCAAGAATCGACAGATCAACCTGGGGGTCTTTGAGAATCTTACCCTCCAAGAGCTTTTTCCCGATTTGGAGTCTTGCTTCGGAGACGGTTTCACCTGCAACATGAAGCGTCCCTAGAACAGGCAGCGCGATATCGCCTTGTTCGTCGACGCGAAAGGCTCCTACGAAATCAGGATCGTCGAGAACGGTCAAGCTCAAAAGAAAACCGGGGGCCAACTTCAATTGGGCAAAATCCTCTGGGACCATCCCCAACCCGGATTTGCCCAATGCGGCGGATGCATCCGGCCGGTTTCGGCTTGTCGTAGCGCCGCTCTGAGAACCAATCGTCTGCTGCATTCCGATTTGGGCACGGCCGGCATCGGAAAGGCAAATAGGCAGCAGGGGAATGACAAGCAAAGCACAAATCGCTTTACGCCTCATCTGGATTCTTCTCCTCATAGTAGGAACCGTAGTTATCGTACTCGTAACCATACCCATACCCGTACCCATAGCCATATCCGGCCACGCTTTTGGTCATTCGATTGACGATGAAGCCTACGACCGACATTCCATTGCGCTCAATGAGATTGGCGGCTCGAGCAAGTTGCGGACGGGTTACAACACCTGCCCGGGCAACCCAAATGGTGGCGTCTGACTTCGCTGAAATTGAAACGGCGTCGGTAACCAACAGCGCTGGAGGACTGTCGATCAAGACAATGTCGTAGCGCGAACGAAGATCCTTCAACAATTCGTCGAATGCTGTCGACCCCAAGATTTCTGATGGGAGCGGCGGATGCTGTCCTGCGGGCAGAACATCGAGCGTCGGCACCTGTACTCTCCGAAGAATAGCCTCCTCGCTTGTATTTGAGCCGGCCAGTATGTTGCTGAGACCAACTTTGTTGGCAACATCAAACGCATGCCTCATCCCCGGGCGGCGCATGTCGGCCTCAACGATGATCACCTTCTTGTCATGCTGCGCGAAGGCAACAGCCAAATTCGTCGTGATAGTAGTCTTGCCCTCTCCGGGAATACAGCTTGTAACCAGGATAGTCTTTGGCCCACCCCCGGCGCGGGAAAGCATAATGGAGGTGCGGAGAGCCCGGAAAGCCTCAGCGGCTGCAGACTCGGGATGGGTCAGCATCCAGACGGAGCCCGGGTGGGAGATATCTTCCGCAGCTTCTTTTCTCTTTTCCTTCCGTCGTCTCGAACCATAGGCTTTAGCCGTCTCCCCGAAACTCGGGATGACGCCGATGACCGGAATTCCAGTGATTTCCTCGATCTCCAGAGGACCTCTTAGGGTTCGATCGAAGTTCTCTGCGGTATACGCTGCGGCGAGCCCAACGAATATCCCAAACAGCATACCCAATGCCAGGTTAGACCCTCGCTTGGGCTTGATTGGAACAGACTGCGAACGAGCCGGATCCACAATGGTGATATTCGTGGCTTTGATGCCCGCAGAAACGTTCGCTTCCTGGAGCTTGGTGTAGAGATCTTCGTATAGCCGCTTGCGCGAGTAGGCTTCCTGACTCAACACGGCGAATTCAACAGCCTTCTCATTAAGCTTGCTTGCCGCTACCTGCTGCTCGTCGAACCGCCTGCGAATCTCATCTTCTGTCTGCTGCGCCAATTGGAAGTCAACTTGCGCGCGCTTGGTAATCTCCTGCAGTTCCTGATGAATTTGTTCATCCACTGCGCCTATCTGGGTCTGTATCTCCTTTAGGTGCCTGTTGTTCGCCCCGAACGTTGTCGACGCGTCGGCAAGATTGATCTTCAGTTGGCTTCTCTGCTGCCGCAACTGTTGAAGGTTCGAGATCCCCCCACCTTGCGTGAGTACCATCGAATTGCTTTGCATCGCCAGTGGATCGTTTCCAAGACCTAGAACCACATCTTCATTGCCTGTTTGGGCGAGATGGTAGATTGCCTCCTTCTCGATTCGATTCGCTTCAGCCGCGGTCAACTCGGCATTCAGTGCGTCGAGCTTCTGAATGACGACACTATGGATTCCGCCCGCGCCATCGGAGTCGCTCTTGGAACCTGGGCCCGACATCATGTCCAGGCTGAGTATCCCGGACCCCTTTTCAAAATCGGTGAGCTTCTTCTCTGAGTCTTCGACATTTGTCTTGAGCTCCGACAACTGCTTCGTTAACCATTCCGAAGCCTCACTCGTCGCATCGTAATGGGATTGGAGGTACTGACTCTTGTAGCTGTCGATCAATGCGTTCGCAATTTGTGCGGCCTGTTTTGGATTGTGACTCTCATAGGTAACAAGAATCAATCGGGTTCCACGAACTGGTTGCACTTTTAAATGAGCTTTGAAAACCCCCAACAGTCGCGTCCGTGTCTCTGGCGCTTCATCGAGCGACAATCCTTGTTCTGGGTTCTTAAGAGTCTTGCCCTCCTCGGCTGCAAACGGCGCCTGTGAGGCCAATCCAAGCCGCTGAATGACTGCCAGGGCCAATGAGTCGCCTTTGAGGATCGCGGTCTCGGTCTGGAGATCTGTCTGGAGGCCTTCCCCGCCTGCGGTCAATTGCTCGGGCAATGCATCTCCGAGTCCCAAATCCAGCGAGCCGGAACTGCCCTTGTTCAACTCGATCGTCGCTGTCGCGTCGTAGGTGGGCTTCATCATCATCGTGAGGATAAGGGCCAGCAACACACAGATCACAATCGATCCGATGATCCATTTGCTGCGTCTCGTCAATACGCGAAGGAGATTGTGCAGCGCATTCGCAGGGGCCAGTTGATGATGGACTGGGGCGGCCGTGGAATCCGTCGAAGCATCATACCCTGAGTGGGGAACTTCGTAATTACTCAATTGACTTCCTTAAATGTGCGGCACCCGGTTCGTTAATGACAGCCGCCTATTGATTGAGAGTATTGCGTCTTGCGGCCTCCGACTGGACCGCGTTGCCCTGTATCGTTTCAATTCGCACGAGGTGCCGGCGCAAGGTTGGCCGAGAGAACGCTCTCAGCCTGACCGGCAGGAATCTTGTATCTAACCGGTTCGGGATGGCTCGGTTCGAATGACAATGCGGCACGCAGGAGTTCGGAGCCCGGATTGTAGTCAGGAATCAGCTCCTTGAGGAGCAAAAGAAGACGGCCAATATCCTGTTCATCGCAAATCTGCTCCAATTCGCTCAAATGTCTCTTGATCTGTTTTGCATCGAGATCGATGGGGGAGATATAGGTCTTGATCTGTGCGTGCGAAGTCGCGGCTAGGCGCTCATCCTGCAGGTTCAATTCTTCAAACAGCTTCTCCCCTGGACGCAGGCCGGTAAACTGAATCCTGATGTCCCGGTCGGGCTGAAGGCCCGAAAGCAAGATAAGATTCCTGGCGAGATCCACGATTTTTACAGGCTCACCCATATCGAGGACGAAAACCTCCCCGCCCTTGCCGATCGAGAAAGCTTGCAGAACCAGCTGGGCCGCCTCGGGAATGGTCATAAAATAACGGCACATTTCAGGATGGGTGACGGTCACGGGGCCGCCCGCAGCAATCTGTTCCTTAAAAATCGGCACGACACTTCCATTGCTCCCAAGCACGTTGCCAAAACGCACCGCAACAAACCTGGTGCCGCCCCCCTTCTGGAGTGCACGAATCACCAATTCCGCCGCACGCTTCGTAGCTCCCATCATGCTGGTTGGCCGGACTGCCTTATCGGTGGAGATCATGACAAAATCATCGACGCCATGTTTGATCGCCGCTTGGGCGACCCGCCACGTGCCGAAGATGTTGTTTTCGACGGCCGCAAAAACATGCCTTTCCATCATCGGAACATGCTTGTAGGCGGCGGCGTGATACAGAATGGACGGCTGATAGCGATGCATCACCCGCCGCAGAGTTTCGGGCTGCAAGATGTTCCCTATCTCCGGGTGAAACACCAAATGGGGAAAGGTCTTTTGCAACTCCCTGTCAATCTGAAAGAGCGGCGATTCCGCCTCATCGAAGCCGACCAGGGCAACGGGATCGAAGCGAGCAATCTGCCGGCAGATCTCTGACCCGATCGAGCCGCCTGCGCCAGTCACCATGACGACTTTGCCCTGAATACGCTCCAGAATACCGTCCTGGTCCAGATGGACCGGCCTTCTTCCCAGCAGGTCCTCGACGGCGACATCCCGGATCTGTTTGCCCAATTCGGCGCCATCAAGCAGGTTACCCAAACCCGGCACCATCTTGAATTCCACACCGGTATCGAGGGCAGACTTGAGAATCTTCACCATTTCCTGCCCCGTTGCAGATGGGACCGCAATGAGCACTTTTTTGATGGCGTGCTTCCGCGCCAAGGCCGCGAGATCCTCTCCAGTTCCAAACACTGGCTTTCCCTGCAAAATCAAATGACGTTTCGATGGATCGTCATCGATGAAGCCTACGACATTGCACCTCAAAGCCTCGTTTTGACGAAATTCCCGGAGGAGCGCCAACCCCGCTGAGCCAGCGCCGTAAATGAGTGTTCTCGCCTGGTCACCTTCTGTCCTCCGCTGCAACCTGTGATCGGTAATGAGCACACGCACTAGTAGCCTGCCCCCCAAAGTCAACAAGCAGGAAAGCATCCAGTCTAGAGCATATACAGAACGCGGAATACCCCTTGGCCCGAACAGAAGAAATATGACTAATCCGCCCAGTATTGATCCAGCTGAATTTGCTAAGACAATCTGCACGGCATCGTATGTGGACGTATACCGCCAATTCCCGCGGTCCAACTTGCCACCGATGAAGGCGGCCGACTTTGCAACAATCCAGATGCACAGACACACCCCCATCGGATGGAGGTATTTCGCGGGCAGCGCGCCGTCAAATCGCAGTTCGAATGCAAGCAGGCCGGAGAAGGCAAAAGCTGCCCAGTCCAAGAGGTAGGCCACAAGGCGATGCCGGATTAGCTTCACGCTATAGAGCCGGGTTGGGTCGGATCTATGGGACATACACCCCTTTCTGCATTTGGACCCGGTACGTGAATCCTGTTTCCTGATTCTTATGATGCTCAGGTCCAGGTTGGCAGAGGCTCGCTGCGCCGCGGACTTTGGTGGTTAACCAAACGATATTCACTCCGCGCCGATTGCGCGCACGGCTGTGTCGATGTGTTGCAGGCGGACCATAGTTTCTTCGGTCGCAGCCTGTTCAGCCATTGCAAAGCCCAAGTAGGTTTCGAACATCCGTTCCGGGCCAAGCCCTTTGCCCAGGAACACTCGCTGAAGGGAATCGTGGCTGATCACAATTCCGATGAGGGTGAGAACCACAGTTTTCGCATTTGCACATCGCAATTCGCCCCTCTTGATCCATGGGTCAAGATAGTGGGCAATCACCTCTACCAGCTGGCTAAGGTGCTTGCGGACCAGTGGATCGAAATCCGCTCTCAACTCAAGTGCGCTGTAATGTAACAGCCGCAGGATTTCGGGTTTCTCCATCAGGGTCTTCGCGATCAGCTCAAAAGTCCGCGCAAGAGCTGCTTGCCCATCACGGGCTTCTGCGATACTGGCCAACAGATCGCCACGGAGATGCAACTGTTGCAGCCCCGACGTCATCACCGCCAAATAAAGGTCGTGCTTGCGCGGATAATGCCGAAAGATTGTGGCTTCATTGACTTGCGCAGCGGAAGCGATCTCGCGGGTGCTGACGCCTTTGTATCCGTGCAGGGCAAATAGACTCGTTGCAGTAGCCAGTATGCGCTCACCTGCGCCAGGCCCGACCCACCCCTTAGCTTCAGACATATCGCTCTCCGGCCGTGCGGCCGCTGGACTATGACGTGCAGCTCCCGGAAGAATTGAGGACGCCGGAAACCACCGGTTCCAGTTCCTCTCCATCAACTTCCAGGGCGACGCTTTGCATTATGAGATCCATGGTTAGGACAACGCGGAGGCTGTTCTTCTTGCGTACCACGACGCCCTCCAACCCGGCAAAAGCGCCTGATCGGATGCGAGCCCGCTGTCCTACCGTCAGAAGAGGGTGTGGTTCAGCCAGGCGCAAATGAAGGCCAGATCGCAGTGCGTCGATTTCAGCCTCTGGCAGCGGAGCCATTTCGCCCGCCGGGCCGCCCACAACTGCCAGCACGCCCGGTACTTGCAGCACCCGCACGCGCTCTGCCCGTTTGATGCGAACAAATATGTAACCAGGAAAGAGCGGGAGATCCAGGACGACGTTCAAGCCATTGCGCCACTTGCGCGGCGAGCGGTAGAGCGGCAGATAATGCTCAATGTCCCTCAGACTAAAGTGATGTTCTACGCGCTTTTCATGGCGCGGGGACGTGAAGACAGCGAACCACTTCGGCACGACCGGCATATCGAACCGGCAATCCGGCACACGTTCGCTGAAATCAAGAGGCCTTTGTCGATATGCATTTTCAGACATGGCTTCGCCCCTCTCACTTAGATAGGAAGTTTCCTACCTTCCTTTCAGAACCAAGTGAACTTCGTTTCGGAACCAAGTGGATTTAGCTGTTAGATTTCCCACAAACCCGCATGTGAGCGCTTACTTGCATGCCCCGCCTGCACCATTTGAACGCAGTGCAGGATTCAGATAGAACCATACTATAGTATCCTCGAGATATGTCAAAAGTACCCGATTAATCTGTGACGCAACGCCTGCTCAGGGGGGGAGCAACGCCTGCTGAGAGGAGGAATTGCTTCGATATGTCAGGCTGACAAGGCTTTTTGCCTTTGGGGCAATCTTTAGTTTTTTATGAAGTAAATCAAATTCATTCGCTTTGGATCACTCTCGGCCGCCGATGCGCTTGGTTAAGTATTTCAAAATAAACCAGTTCGAACAGATCATTCGACAATCTAAGGCGCTCGGAAACTGCAAGGCATGGTGGATCGAGTCTTCTCGATTCGTGATGCCGATCACATGAAGGAAGTCGAACTAGGGCGCATTTGCTCTACCCTACCCTGGACAAGAATAACCGGAAGAAAATGTTTTCTCAGGGCATATGACCAAAGTAACGTCCTAGAGGCTAACAAGTCGGTCACCCAGGTCTGACCGGCTGATATGTGCATATGACTAAAGTAACGTTCCAGAGGCTAAGAAATCGGCCACGCAGATTAGGCCGACTGGAATGCGGGGCGTAAATCATATTGGCAGCCTGTTAATCTGAGCTGCGCTTTCGCGCTGTCTCCCGAACTCCCCGGCGCCTGCCTGCCACAGTCATGAAGCGCGAGCGTTTGCTTGATTGTTCATTCGGCTGTGTAGTTTTCCTTCCTGGGAGTCACTGCAGACATACACGAGGATGAGCGGGAGCGGGATGATCCGGTTGCCGCAATTGAAAGCGGCTCAAACAGGAGTTTGGAGATAGCCTGAGTTCGCCATGTATTCCCTTTGACAGAATTTAAGGCTGGCAATTCTGTGCCTTCTATGTAAACTCCTTGTAAGGGATTCGCCTCGAGAGAGGTGGTCAGCACCCTGCAAGGAGAAGCTGCATGCACCTGAAGTCTGTTCTTGCAATACTCTTCTTAACAGCGTCACTTCCTGTGTTCTCCCAAGTCGTGCCGAGTGCCACGGAGGGCGGCTTGCCACTCGTCGTCGGCGTCGGCTTCTCCAGTTACTACACCGAGATGTTTGTGCACAACCGCATGGAAGGCCCCACGGTGTGGGCAGACTGGAACTTTTATCATGCCCCGTCGTTTTTGCACGGATTCGGTATTGAGGCGGAGGCCCGCGGTCTCGTTTTCGGTCAACCGCAGGGCCAGAACCTGCGGCAGGCTACCGCCGGGGGAGGCCCGATCTATACTTTGCGCCACTTCCGCAACTTCCACCCTTACGCAAAGTTTCTGGCGGATTTGGGTGGCGAGGATCATATCAAGAACCGAAGGCTCCCCTCCTGGTATACGGCCGACAGGTGGGCCATCTGGGCCCCAGGTGGTGGGGTCGAGTATCGCGCGTGGCGCAACGTCTCGGTGCGCGTAGACTATCAATACCAGTTCTGGCGGGTTGGTTTCTTCAATACCACTTCTTTCCTCAACCCCCAGGGCTTCACCGTCGGTGCCTCCTACGACTTCAGGCGAATCCATGCGCGTTGACGAGAACGGAGCTAGCCTCTAGGGTTGGCTGGCCTCTCAGCGATAGCCGTGCTTTCTGAAGCGCGAAATTGCCGGATAGAAGTAAGCGTGGAGGGAAGCTTTCAAACTCCATCGCCAAAATCGACGGGCAGCGCCGCGCCGCCAAGGACCCGCACCGCGCACTCAAGAGGCTGCAGGAGTTGTTGAACGGTTGACTTCAGGCTTTGTCCCCAAGCAGCGCCGGATGAGTGTTCGATTGCCTTTTCAACATTGAGACCAGTGGGTCTTTTCCCTCAAGGAGAAAGGCCCCTTCTTTAGACTGTCGCCGCCTGACTCCCGCTTGGAGCGGCAGCACGCGGTTCGGCAGCAAACTGCTCAGCGGTAACTCTTGGTCCGGAAGCGCGAGACCGCCGCATAAAGATTGGTGTCTGTTCCCGGCGTATTCGCGCCGATGTTGGGGGCGCCCCGGTGCTGATAGAGGTAGCCGATCGACATGAAAGCCATCGAGTTCTCCACCGTGGAGCGCCTGCGCGCCGGCTTGATCGCCTCAGGCATGGAAAGCGCACTCCCGCGTCCCTGAGGAGGAAGCAGCGGTTGCTGTGGCACCCTTCAGACCCTACTTGCCAAAATGGTAGCTTAGCCCCCCATTGTAGGACATGACGTCCAGCCCAGGATTGTTCGGCACCATGAAGGCGTTCGAAAAATGAATATCGGCGTAACCGACGCGCAGATCGAGTCGTTGCGTTAGTCTGGCTTGCATGCCGATGCCAATCTGCAACAGGAAGTTCTGATAGGCCGCAGCCGGCGAGAGCGCCTTCTTGTCGAAGACGATCATCCCGCCCTTGATAATAAAATAGGGCTTGATGGACTTCTTGCTTCTCCACATCATGCGAAGGCCGATCGGCGAAAGCGCCGCCCCAGGCACGAGCTGCCGGGCTTGGCTTAGTGGGTCGCCATAGATATCGGCTTTGACCGGTTGACGCAGAATAGCCACCGGCAGAGCCTCCGCCACATAGTCCAGCCGTGCTCCAAGGCGGCGGAAGTAATCCCAGGAATGACGGTCGTACTCTACCCCACCCGTGTAGAGTTCGCTCCACCAGGTGTAGGCAAAAACGTGGTAATGGCCAAAGGAACCCTCTCCCTCCACGATCAGTTCGCTCTCCACCGGCTGCCTGGCATGGGTCTTCGTCGTCACCCCGGTGTCTGTCTCCGCCGGAGCGTTCGTGTCCAGCGGGGTGTTCGTCACCACCGCGGTCTCCGACTCCTGGGAGTGCGCGAGTTGCGGTGCAAGAAGGCAGAGCGCGGCCAGAATGGAAAGGCAGTTGAGGCGAAAATCGCCGCCGAAGCGCTGCGCACTTGGCCGCGGGGCGAATACAAACTCACAAACTCGATTGTTCGGCAAAGGTCACCTGGCTAGTTAAACTGGAAGCTCCCTTTTCTGCACTGACTCGCCTCAAGTTAACTGGTTTTGTGCGGTTCCGCAAGACAAAAATGGCCTCCTTGGTCGAAAGACAAAGCTATTCCAGTCCCGTCCGCGGGCTCGGGTTCCGGAACCAGATCGTCAAGCGTCCCGGGAAACAATGTGTCCTGGGTTCGCCCCTCGCCTTGAATGAAACCCTTCAAAAATGTTTTCGCGCACCACGAGGGCATTTTCCCATGATTCCCTTCGCCAACACAGACTTTTGTAACAGCCTGTTGGGGCAGAGGACTTTGCGGATCGGCGGTGTGACCTTGCCCTCAGAATGCGTAACTCTTAACCAGCCGGTTCTGGTGCCGGCTGCATTCTCAGTTTGACAGAGGGGCTCGGCAATGGTCACTTCATCGAGCATGCGGGGAGATTGCAGTCTTTTCTCGCTTACAATTACAAACTGGACAGTGCCAGGTTCTCTGATCGCTCTACGCGGCGGTCTCCATGCTGGATTTGTTGATCTGTGTGGCGTTGCGGGGCTCCCTGTAGTAGCGGAGAATAATTCTCAGTTTGTGCGGGAGCAT
>Ga0224558_1004559_pt1 | contig 10706 bp, 5 predicted proteins | sample 714S32024metaG_FD_180682 | JGI IMG/M metagenome (GOLD analysis project Ga0224558, IMG submission 180682) | Peat soil microbial communities from Stordalen Mire, Sweden - 717 S3 20-24 | ecosystem: Environmental > Terrestrial > Soil > Wetlands > Peat | place: Sweden: Norrbotten County, Stordalen... | reverse complement strand
TGCCGGGCATCGCCGCCAGCGAGAACCTGGTGCTGCGCCCCGCCAGGGGGTAGATCAGGTAGGGGCTGCCGAAGTAAGCCAGCGCGTAACCCAGAAGCATCATCCCCAGGCCCGGCGCCAGAACCCGCGCCAACCACCAGCATGTTCGGGGCGAGACCAGTCGCGCCGTTCGCCGGGTTCCGGCCGACGGCAAACCAAGGATGCATGCCGCCGTCGCGGCCGCCAACAACAGGCTCCAGACCAGGCCCTCCAGGCGTGTCTCACGGGCCGCTATGTAAACGGCATAGACGTAAGACTTGAACGAGCTGAATGTGTAGTAGACCGCGAATTCGATCGCCCGTCCGGCCACAGTTAGCGGGGCCTCCCCCGATGCCGTCATCAGGCGCGATTCGGAGTACTGCCGCCGCACCACGAGGTACGCCACCAGGATGAGGCTGCAAATCGCCACGTGAATCGCGGTCTGGCGCCACGTCTTGCGTCCGCGGCGAAAGAATGGCGCCGCGAAAAACACGAAGAACAGCGGTTCATAAGTCAGCAGCCCGAGAATCGCCAAAAGATACGACCCGGCGGCATAGCGCCGGTGCGCATACACCAGAATGGCCGCCAGAAGGAACATCAGGCCCGGCGCCGACCAAAGCGTGCCGTCCAGATACGGGCGAATGGTGGAGATGGGCGAAACGGCGAACAGCAGCGCGCCCAGAGCGGCCAGGAATGCCGTGTAGCGGAGCCGCAGCACCCGGAAGAACATCAGCACCGACGCGGCGTACAGCACAGCGGCCAGAACATAGAGCAGCTCGATGCTGCGAAAGGCACTGCTCAGAAAGCCGGATGTCCAGAGAAGACATTCCTGCATCGGCCTTCCGTGATAAAAAGTGCGCGTCGATGACCATATAACTGGCAACCACTGTCCGGGCTGCATCAGCCAGGCGCACGCAATGTAGTACCAGTCATCCTCGTAGAGACCGAATGATGCGCAGTGAAGGAAGTTGGCCACCAGGGAGACGGCCGTCAGGACCAGATAGACCGCCGCTTCGCCCCTCCTCCTGTGCGGAATGATAGTCGTCTCAGTTCTCATGCAAAACCGTGCCCGCGACTCCCAAATTGTACAATACCCCGAGATCCCGCCGGTCTTAGGACGGAGGGTGAGTTCTCTTTCGATTCCGGCCTGCGGACGGATTACAGGATCAACCCCGCGCCCGGGTATAATCGGTGTTCCGCATGCCGCCGCGTTCGAGCCGAAGGTTCAATTTTTATGCGGTCGCTATTTTGCTGCTGCCGCTGGTTACGTTGTGGCGCCATGACGATCCGTTATTCAGCCCCCTCTGGCAAACCGATCCATGGTTCTATGTAGGCTATTTCCGCGATCTAGTGAGCTTCAAGCGGGACTTGTTCCCTGACATCTACTACGGGACCAGGCTGTCGTGGATCCTGCCCGGGTATCTTGCTCACCGGATACTCCCTCCGCTGTTCGCCAATGCCGTGTTGCATCTCGGCGTTCATATCGTCGCCACCGCATCCCTGTTCCGGATTCTCCGGTCCACCGCCGGCGTTCGCGCGGCATTCCTGACCGCCATCCTCTTTTCCGCCCACCCCTGGTTTTGGTGCGTCACCGGCTGGGACCACGTCACCGGCGCTGCTATCGCGTACCTGCTGCTGGGCATGGCCTGCCTTGCCGCGGCCGCAGAGATGCCTTCGCGCAGATGGCCCCTGATGCTAGCCGGCATTAGCCTGGCAGGAGCGGTGATCGCTCACCTGTTTCTGGCGGCTTTCGTCCCCCTGGCGCTTCTCCACTACGCTGGCATGGTGTGGATACGCCGGGCTCCCCTGAAGCCAACTCTCATACGGGCCGCCCTCTGGCTGGCGGTGGGATTCCTGGCGGCCACGGTTCCGCTTTGCGCCATCAACGGCTTCCTGATCGATGGGAATTTCTGGTTCTGGTCGCCCTCCTTTCGTACCGCCTCCACCGTGATGCGGAGCTATATTTGGTCCGAAAGCATCTGGAGTGAACACCGGTTGGTCCCTTGGCTCTGGCTCCCGATCGCATCCGCCGTGGTGGCCGTGGTTTACGTCTACCGATGGCGCGGCGCCGGCAAGCCTCGAGATTTCGCCGGACTAATAGCCTCCGTCCAACTCCTTCTCGCTCTTGCGTTCATGGCGGCCCTGCAACTGCGGGGCATAACCCTGCTGGGACACTACTACTACGCCTGCTACTTGTTTCCCTTTGCATTTCTGGTCATCGGCAATTCGTTTTGGCGGGCGGCGGAAAAGATGCAGCCGCGCACGTATGTCGTGGCATGTGCCGCGGCGTTGGTTCTGGCGGCAGCGGCCTGGTACGACCCGGCCAACCATCCCGCTCCGGGCGAACCCGCATGGCTCGTGGCCGCCTTCGGCATGTTGGCGGTGTCCCTGGCGCTGCGTAAACGGCCGGCCGGCACGTTCCTCGCGATCGCCGGCTTCGTGGTTCTGATGTTCGCCTCTTATAATGGCGCATGCCCGTCGGGCCCTCTGCATGCCAGGCGCGCCGAGTATCAACGCGTGATGGATGCCCGCCAGCGCATTGAGAAACGGCGCGACGACTCCCCTATATGGTTCTGGTACGACACGCAGGAGCCTGCGGGTGAAGAGTATTTCGCGCTGAACTCCACATACCTTGCGGAGGTCAGCCGAATCGGCGAGCCCTTCCCATCTGGCTGCCCGGTGCGCGTCGCCAGGGGGAACCTGGTGGTGGTCAGCTCGCAGCAGGGGGGCGTAGCGGAAATCGCGCGAAGCGCCTGGGACCGCTGCTTGAGCGGCACCGGCCTGAAGGCGGTAATCGAGGATGCCTTCGCAGGCAGCCAAGGGCCCCACCCATACACCATCGCCCTGCTGGGTACTGAAACCGACTCCTCCGTGCTGCGGCCGTTGAGCGTTACTTTCGGTCTCACGTCGAGACAGGGATCTCTGCAATTGGCGCCGAACCCCACTCAAGACGAGCCCTTACCTTTGAATCTCTGGTATTCCAGCCCGGACACCTTGCAGTCCGCCACGTTCGATGGAATCGAAGTCCGGACTCCTCGCCCCGCCACCGCCTACGCCTTGACTTATCCAGCTCTGGTGGTGCCCACGACTGGACGCTACCGCTTCGTGTTGCGGTACCTGCCGCGATCCGGCCAGTTCGCCTTCGGAGGCTTTCCCGCGGATAACTCGGACTGGCTGGCCTACGTTCCGTCGCGGCACACCTGGGGGAAGCACGGCGAGGAAGCGGCCTTCTACCTGGATCTCAACCAGGGCGACCCAGTCATCTTGCGGATCGCCAATTCCAACTCTAAGGATCGGCCGTCTTCATTCCGGATCGAAGACGTCTTCGTCTATCTGCTCGCCCCCGCCAAGTGACGGTTCGTCGCTCTCCACCACCACAAAGCGCGGCATGCCGCGGGTTTGTTCGAAGATCCGGCCAATGTACTCGCCAAGCACCCCCACCGACACCAATTGCACCGCGCCCAGAAAGGTCAGAACCACCATCACCGAGGTCCAGCCCTGCACGGTCCGGCCGGCGGCGAAACGCACCACCGCATAGGCGCAAAATGCCAGGCAGCCGCACGCCGTAACCAGCCCCAGATAAAAGGAGAGGCGTAGTGGCGCGGAGGTAAGCCCCGTGACGGCCTGGGCCGAAAGACGCAGCATTTTGCGGGTGCTGTAGCCGCTCTTCCCGGCCGTTCTGGGCGGCGCCGAGTATTCCAGTTGCACCGACGGAAACCCCAGCCACGCCACCAGGCCGCGCAGAAACGGCTGGCGGTCGCGGAACTGAAGCAGGCCGCTCACAACCTTGCGATCCAGCAATTGATAGTCCGCCGCGCCCTTCACGACGGGCGCCTCGCTCAGCAAATTGATCAAGCGGTAGAACAGGCGCGAGGTGGTCCGCTTGAACAGCCCCGCCCCCTGAGTTTGCAGCCGGACCATCTGCACCACGGGCGCTCCGTTCCGCCACGCCCGCACCATTTGTGGCAGCATCTCCGGCGGGTGCTGAAGGTCGCAGTCGAGAGTAATCACCGCCGCTCCACGCGCCGCTTCCAGGCCCGACAGCAGAGCGGCTTGATGACCGAAATTGCGTCCGAACCGAACCAGCCGCACCTTGCGCGATTCGGCGCGCAACTCGCGCACGCGGCGTGCGGTGCCATCGGAGGAGCCGTCATCCACGAAGATGATCTCCAGCACTTCCTCCGGCGGCAAACTCCGCTGGATCCGCTCGAAGATCGCGCGGACATTGCACTCTTCGTTGTAGGCCGGGATGACAATGCTGACGGCACTGGCAGCGGCCGGCAAGGTCTGTTCGGAAGCCAAGCACGATTGTACAGCAGGCCGGGTAGCGCCGGCGTTCTTCGCCGCCGGTGGGGTTGTCCGGACCGGGAAGAACACCGCCGACAAGATCGCCGGAGCCACGTCTCCGTGCCATAGTGTACAATGAGCTTCTGTCGCTTAAACCGTATGTCTCTGGTGTTGGAATTGCTCCGATTTCTCGGTTCGAGAAAAAAATTCTGGCTGATTCCGCTGGTGATCCTGACTCTGTTGTTCGGCGCCCTGGTGGTGCTTACCCAGAGTTCCGCTGTCGCTCCGTTCATCTACACGATCTTCTGAGCGGCCCTGACGGCGCTCGAGTTTCTCCTTCATGAAAATCCTGGGAATATCGGCGTTCTACCACGATAGTGCGGCGGCCCTGATCTCCGATGGCGAAATCGTGGCGGCGGCTCAGGAGGAGCGCTTCACCCGAAAGAAACACGACTCCGGTTTTCCGCGGCATGCCGTCGACTTCTGCCTGCGGCAAGCCGGCACCAGCCTCGCCGGCGTCGATCGCGTGGTCTTCTACGATAAACCGTTCCTGAAGTTTGAACGGCTGCTGGAAACCTATCTGGCATTCGCTCCCCGCGGAGTCCGCTCGTTTCGCATGGCAATGCCCCTGTGGGTTCGGGAAAAGCTGTTCCAGCGCGACCTCCTCGGCGGGGAATTGCGCCGTCTGGACGATCGCTTCTCGCCCAAGCGCCTGCTGTTCGCGGAACATCATTTGAGTCACGCCGCCAGCGCCTTCTATCCCTCTCCGTTCGACGAGGCTGTGATCCTCACCATGGATGGTGTCGGCGAATGGGCCACCACGTCGGTGGGGATCGGACGCGGGGCCGATATCCGCATCACCCGGGAGATTCACTTCCCTCACTCCCTCGGGCTGCTCTATTCCGCCATCACCTATTACACCGGCTTCAAGGTGAATTCGGCGGAATACAAGGTCATGGGGCTGGCTCCGTATGGAACGCCCAGATACGTACAGGAAATCTACGACAACCTGGTGGACGTCAAGCCCGACGGCTCGTTCCGCCTGAATCTGGATTTCTTCGACTATTGCACCGGCCTGACCATGACCAACGAAAAGTTCGACAAGCTATTCGGCGGTCCCGCGCGCCGGCCGGATGAGCCGCTCACCGGGCGGCACATGGACCTGGCCGCGTCGGTGCAAAGAGTTCTCGAGGAAATCGTCCTCCGCATCACCCGCTCGCTGGCCGCCGAGACCGGTATACGGAACCTCTGCCTGGCCGGCGGCGTGGCGTTGAACTGCGTCGCCAACGGCCGCATCTTGCGCGACGGCGCTTTTCGAAACCTCTGGATCCAACCCGCCGCGGGGGACGCCGGAGGCGCTCTGGGCGCGGCGCTGGCCGCTTATCATTCCTTTGCCGCCCAGCCGCGCGCCGTTTCGGGTTCGACGGATTCCATGCAAGGCGCTTATCTGGGCCCCCAGTTCCCCCAGACCGAAATCGAAAAGCGCCTCCGGGCCGCCGGCGCCCGGTTTCACGTCTTGGACGATGAGACGCTGCTCTCCGCCTGCACCGAGGCACTGACCTCCGGCGCCGCCCTGGGCTGGTTTCAAGGAAGAATGGAATTCGGCCCGCGAGCACTGGGCGCGCGCTCGATCCTCGCCGATGCGCGATCTCCCAAGACCCAGTCCCTGCTCAATCTCAAAGTCAAGTTCCGGGAGTCCTTCCGGCCGTTTGCTCCCTCGGTGCTGCGCGAGCGGGTTGCGGACTGGTTTGAGCTGGATGGCGACAGCCCCTACATGCTGCTGGTCGCCAACGTGCGCGAGGATCATCGCATCCCCATGACTCCCCAGCAGGAGGCTCTGTTCGGAATTGAAAAGCTGAACGTGCCCCGTTCCGACATTCCCGCCGTCACCCACGTGGACTACTCGGCTCGCATCCAGACCGTTCACCCGACCACCAACCCCCGCTACTACGCCCTGCTTCAGAAGTTCTACGAGCGTACCGGTTGCCCCGTAATTGTGAACACCAGCTTCAACGTTCGCGGCGAACCCATTGTGTGTACTCCGGAAGACGCGTTTCACTGCTTCATGGGCACGAATATGGAAGCCCTGGCGGCCGGAAACTGTTTCCTGCGCAAGAGCGAGCAGGATTCCAGCCTGGCGCAGCAGTACCAGTCGAAGTTCGACCTGGATTGACGGGCATCGTTACGCCGGGCGCTTGTTTGCGGACTCGGTTCTGCGCCGGGCCGACTAGTGTTACAATTTTTACCTTCCGAGGAAACAGCTTGAGCCAGGAACCTACTACTGCCTTTCAGCACCATCCAGTGTTTTCCCATTTTCGGCCCTACACCGGCGAACTCCCTCCGAACTGCGACCACGATTTTCTCGGCACCGTGGTCCCCCCCGAATTCATTCAGGGGCTGGTCCCCGTTCCGGAGTGCGCCAGCAAGGTCGAGAACTACTATGTGCTCATCGACGACGAGTACTTCGAATGGATCGATCTCCTGGAATCGATAGTCGCCGCCTCGGGGACTTATACCATGATCGATCTCGGAGCCGGTTACGGCCGCTGGTCGGTCCGGGCGGCTTATGCGGCGAAACAGTATAACCCCGAGTTGCGCTGCCGTCTGATCGCCGTGGAACCGGAACCCACGGTTTACGGCTGGATGCGGAAGCATTATTCGAATCACGGCCTCAGCCTCTCTGAGCATAAGTTGATTCACGCCGCGCTGTGTGAGCAGCCGGGAAAGGCCTATTTCTATATCGGCGGGCCCCGTGGCGGTCCCTTCGACCGGCCGCCCAGTGCGTGGTACGGCCAGGCTTTGACCAAGGACTACGAGTTCAGGAGCAAGGCGAAAAGGGACGGAAAGTACGCCGGATTCAAGGTCTATCTTCACGAAAGCGGATGGCGTTCGATCCGGCTGCCCAGCATCGGCCTGCGCACCATCCTGAAAAAGTTGGACCGCGTCGATCTGATCGATCTCGACATCGAAGGGCAGGAGCTTGTCGCGTTGACCGCGGCTGTCGACTACCTGGACGCCAAGGTGAAGCGATTGCACATAGGGACCCACAGCGTCGAGATAGAAGCCGGTCTGAGACAGTTGCTATCGGATCATGGCTGGCGGTGCCTGGCGGACTACTCACTCCTTAAGACATCCGAAACTCCCTGGGGTGTCATTTCGTTTGACAACGGTGTTCAGAGTTGGGTGAACCCCAGACTCTGAGCATGCCGGCGCGACTCTATGCCACCCGCACCATAGCGGGGGCAATTCACTGACGCCTCAAGGTATTGGCGAAACGGCCGATAAGCGAAGTTGAGTGGATCATACCGCAACCAGACTGCCGGCCTGGACGTTGGTGCTGGCGGCAGCGTTGACCGCCGGCCGGAGTCTCCCGGCCCAGGACGCCCCGGGGTGGCGGTTCTGGGGCGCGCAGGATGGGTTTCCCGAGTCGTTCGTGAGTGCGGTTGCGGCGGACCCGGCGGGCACGGTGTGGTCGATACACGGCACTTCCGGCGAAAGCCGGATGGACGGCTATTCGGTGGACGCCAACATCCCGGTACTGCGTTTCCCGAGAACGCTGCTCTGGATGCCGGACGGGGTTTGGACGCTCGATGTAGGGGGACTGCAGAGGCTGCGCGGGCACAATTGGGAATTCCACCCGCTGGACGAACTCAGGGGGATTGACCCGGTTTTCCCGCCCAGGCTCAGGGTGCTCGGCCCAGGGCAATTGCTGATCGTAGACAATGACTGGCTGGCCGTGTACGACCCGGCCACGCGCCGGTCAACCAGGGTCCTCGAGGTGGCACAGACTGGTCCGGGCGCTTTCAGCGACGCCGCGGCTGCGCCCAACGGGCAGATCCTGGTGAGCGGCGGCAAAGGGGTAGCTTTGTGCACCGCTGGAGGAAGCCCAGTGAGCTTCCGTTGCCTGGAGTACGGAACACGCCAACTCGGTCTAAGGCTCTTCCACGATCCGCAGGTGGATGGCGCCGGCGGGTTTCTGGTGGCGGGCGCCTCGTTGGACACGGGCGATGAGCGCCTGATCGGATTTGACGGCAGGGCTTGGCGGACGGTCTGGCGGGGCGACCGAGCCAGGCTCCGCGGCTGGCCCGCCGGAGACGGCACACTCTGGGTGCAGAAAGGCAACGATCTCTTTCGGCTGCGGCAGGGCGGCCTGGAACCAGTCCCCCGGCAGGGCGCCTTGCTGGGAACCATCGCCTGGGTGACGCCGGAGAAGGGAGGAGTCCTGCTGGTGGGAACCACTCAGGGGCTGGCGCGGTATTCGCCGCCACTATGGCAGACGCCGCCCATGCTGGCGGGCCTCGATTCGCCTGCGATCAATGCCATCACGGATCACAAGGGGCGGCTGTGGCTGTGTTATGCGGACCGTCTGGCAGGCATCGAGAACGGGCAAATGCGCCAGTACCCGGTCCCCAAGGGAGCCACACTCAACGAGACGCGTCCTTCGATTCTGCTGGGCGACGGGAGCCTCGCGTTCCTGCCCTTCGACCGGCAACGCCTGTTGCTGTTCGACCCGGATCATGGCACGTTTCGCCAAGTCCCGCATCCCAGCGGAGATTTATTCGGAGCGATCGCACCACGTCCGGACGGAACGGCCTGGGTGCAGGTGGGCGGGTCGAGAACCGAGCGTCTCCGGCTGGACGTTTTCGATGGCAAGAGCTTTCGGCCAGCGATCGATACGCCGTCCAAGTTCCCCATCGAGTTCGTCAAGTTCATTTACGAAGACCGGGCCGGAACGGTGTGGTTCGGCGGGCCGGGAGGGTTGGGCCGCTACCAGAACGGAAGGCTGAACGTAGTGGGCGCCAAGGAGGGATACACCGCCGCGGGCGGCTACGCCTTCTGCCAGTTGCCGGACGGCAGGCTGATGGCGGGTGGAAAAGACAAGCTGCTGGAATTCGATGGCCGGGCCTGGAAGGTGGTGATCGGCAAACTGGATCGGATGCGCACCATCCTCCCCAGCCGCGACGGCACCATCTGGGTAGCCTCCGCCGGAGGGGTCTTCCGGATTCGCGAGGGTGTGGCCATACTCCACGCCGCGGAGGAAGGGCTGGCATCGCCGGTGGTGAATTCCATCTACGAGGACCACGAGGGAAGGATTTGGGCCGCCACCAGCAGCGGCTTCTCGGTGTATCACCCGGAGGCGGACGTCGACCCGCCGCGCACGCTGTTTTCGGAAAAGGACAACTCCCGCCAGACGTCCCCCGGTGGCAACGTCCGCCTGCTGTTCTCCGGCATGGACCGCTGGAAGCAAACTCCGGTGAGCCGGCTGCTGTACGCCTACCGCATGGACGGCGGCGTCTGGAGCCCGTTTGTGGAGGAAAACTGGGCCAGTTTTCGATCCCTGCCCGCGGGCACTCACCACTTCCAGGTCCACGCCATGGATCGCAACGGGAACGTGGATCCCAATCCGGCGGCGTTCGAACTGTCGGTGCCTCTGCCCTGGTACCGGGAAGCCGGGTTCCTGCTGATCCTGGGTTTCAGCGCGCTGACCATTGTGGGACTGGCGTGGCTGGCGGCCTCGCACTACCGGCAATTGCGCACGGCCAAGATCGCGGCCGAAGCGGCCAGCCTCAGCAAGAGCGCGTTCCTGGCCAACATGAGCCATGAAATCCGCACGCCCATGAACGGCATCATGGGCATGACGGACTTGGCGCTCGGAACCGAATTGACGGCGGAACAGCGGGACTTTCTGCTCACGGCCAAGACGTCGGCGGACCAACTGCTCACGTTGCTGAACGACATTCTGGACTTCTCCAAGATCGAAGCCGGGAAGCTGGACATCTCGCCGGTGGATTTCCGGCTGCGCGAGTGCCTCACCGATTCGCTCGACCCCCTGGTGGCGCGGGCCCGCGACAACGGACTGGACCTGCTATGCCGAGTGGCGCCGGAAGTGCCCGACGAGCTGGTGGGCGACCCGGGCCGGCTGCGCCAGATTGTGATCAACCTGGTGGGCAACGCCATCAAGTTCACCGCACGCGGCGAAGTGGCGGTCGAGACCGGGATCGAGCGCGGCGCCGGGGAAGGTATGCTGCTGCACTTCCAGGTGGCCGACACCGGGATCGGAATCCCGCCGGACAAGCAGAAGGCGGTGTTCCAAGCGTTCGAACAGGCCGATGCGTCGACCACGCGAAAGTACGGCGGCACGGGTCTGGGCCTGGCGATCTCCAAGCGGCTGGTGGAACTGATGGGCGGACGCATCTGGCTGGAGAGCCCGCGCGCGGATCTCCCCGCGGACGCTCCCGGGCCGGGCTGCGTGTTCCATTTCACAGTGGCTGTGGCCGCGGGCCAGGCGCCGTCCCGATCAGCCCTGGCGCCTCTGGTTCTGGTGGAGATGCGGCGCGCGCCAGGGATGAAGCTGCGAGTTCTGCTGGCCGAGGACAACCTCATCAACCAGAAACTGAGGC
>Ga0224558_1004558_pt1 | contig 10707 bp, 4 predicted proteins | sample 714S32024metaG_FD_180682 | JGI IMG/M metagenome (GOLD analysis project Ga0224558, IMG submission 180682) | Peat soil microbial communities from Stordalen Mire, Sweden - 717 S3 20-24 | ecosystem: Environmental > Terrestrial > Soil > Wetlands > Peat | place: Sweden: Norrbotten County, Stordalen... | reverse complement strand
GGGCCTCCTTTGCGGGTTTCGCCAGCTTTGTTTCGCAACCCATGAAGCTCGCCGCTGGCCAAGTGATGCGCGTGGACATTTCCATGGCCTTGCAAGTCGAGCAACAGAGCGTGGTGGTCACCGACGAGTCGCCAGCGGTCAGCGTGGAAGCAAGCAGTAATGCTAACTCCGTCATTATCAAGGGCAAGGATCTGGATGCGCTTTCAGACGACCCGGATGAGTTGTCGGATGAGTTGTCGGCCTTGGCAGGACCCTCGGCCGGGCCCAACGGCGGCCAGATTTACATTGACGGCTTCACTGGCGGGAATTTGCCGCCCAAGTCAGCGATCCGCGAGATTCGCATCAACCAGAATCCCTACTCCGCCGAGTTCGACCGGCTGGGTTACGGGCGCATTGAGATTCTGACCAAGCCGGGAACCGACAAGCTGCACGGGCAGGTCTTCGCCATGGGCAACGACAAGAGCTTCAACACCGGTAACCCGTTCACCAAGAACATTCCCGACTATCACAGCTACCAGTTCAACGGGACCCTCAACGGATCGCTCTCGAAGAACGCCTCATTCTTTGTCAGCGCCGAGCGGCGCAACACGCAGAACGCCGACGTTTACGCTCCCATCGGTTTCGACAACGGCGCGGTGCTGAATCCGCACACGCGCACCAACGCCTCCGCGCGTTTCGACCTGCAACTGGGCCAGAAGAACACACTGACGGCGCGCTACGGGATCTATCACGATACGGACAAAAATGATCTCGGCAGCACTCTCGATCTGCCCACCCAAGCCACTTCTTCCAGTGAGACGGATCACTCCGTGCAACTGAGCGATGCCGTGGTCATCAGCGACCATATCGTCAACGAGACCCGCTTCCAGTATCGTCACGAATCTTCTTCGGAAACTCCGGCGAGCACGGCTCCTGTGTTTTCCGTATCGAATCAATTCACCGGCGGCGGCTCCTCGTCACAGGTATCCAAAGATCAATCCGATAGTTTCGAGTTGCAGAACCTGACGACCATGTCTTTGGGCGCGCATGCGCTGAAGTTTGGCACTCGCCTGCGCGACAACCGAGACGACAACTCCACCAACGCGGGCTTCAACGGCAGCTTCAGTTTCACCGGACTGGCCACCTACGAAAACGCGGTGGCGGCCCTGGGAAGCAACAGCTTCGTCTCCGGCCTGGGTTCGGATGCAATGCCGCAGAAGCTGAATTACACAACAGGTCCGCAGGATGCCACCGCCAACCTCTTCGACGCGGCGCTCTTCGTGCAGGACGACTGGAAGGCCAATAAGATGCTGACCCTCTCCGGCGGCCTGCGCTGGGAGTCGCAGAATCACGTCTCCGACCACAGCGACTGGGCTCCGCGCGTGGCATTGGCCTACGCTCTCGACGGTCACAAGACCGGCAAAAGCAAGACCGTCCTGCGCGCTGGCTATGGCCTCTTCTACGATCGCTTCTCACTGAGCAACGAATTGAATCTGGTTCGCAACGGCGGCAACGCCAACAGCCAGACGCAACACACCATCACGAACCCCGTCTGCTTTGCGAACACCTATATCGATGGTCTGACCAGCGCCGATCTGGCCAGTTGCGTCTCCAGCACAAGCACGACCTCAAACAGCACCAACACGACCGTGAAGGTTGCCTCCAACTATCACTCGCCCTACACGCAGCAGTTCGGCGCGGGCCTGGAACGCCAGTTGACCAAGAGCGCCACGGTCACGGCCACCTACCTGCACTCCTTCGGCGTGCACCAGATAGCCACCATCGACGCCAATCCGTACAAGTTAGACAGCTTCGAATTTGGCAGCGCCACCAAGACTGGCGAGCGCCTTGATTCCACCAAAGGCATTGTCAACGAATACTTGCCCGAGGCGGTCTTCAAGCAGGACCAGTTGATTCTGAACGTCAATGCCAAGTTGACCTCCAACCTGAGCGTGATGGGCTTCTACAACTACACCTCGGCGCACGCCAACACGGGAAAGGCACCGAACTCCTACGATCTAAGGCAGGGATACGGACGCGCCAGCTTTGCGCCAAGCAACATGCTCTTCCTGATGGCCAGTTACACCGGTCCCTGGGGAGTGCGTTTCAATCCGTTCCTGATTGCCGAAGCGGGCAAGCCCTACAACATCGTCACCAACAACGATCTGAGCGGCGACAACTTCTTCAACAACCGGCCGTCACGGGTGGATGCGTCGAACTGCACAGATACAACCGCCCAATATGTCCAGACTTCCTTCGGCTGCTTCAACACACAGCCCACGAGCAGCGATACTCTCATTCCCGTCAACATGGCCACCAGCCCATCATCGGTAACCATGATGATGCGCATCAGCCGCTCCTTCGGCATCGGCCCCAAGGTTGAGACAAATAGCAACCAGTCTGGAGGTGGTCCGGGTGGTCCGCCTCCGGGCGGCGGCGGTGGTCGAGGTGGTCCGGGCGGTGGTGGGCCGGGCGGCGGCTTCGGCCCGGGCGGCTTCGGCGGCGGCGGCGGACGGCCTCCGCGCGGCATGTTCGACTCGCCGGCCTTGCGCAAATACAACCTCACCTTCAACGTGCAAGCGCAGAACGTCTTCAACAATATTAACTACGGAACGCCGAACGGTACGATCATCCCCGCATACGACAAAACGACGGGGCTTTACGGCTTCGACAGCAATGTTGGAAAGTCGACAAGCCTTGCGGGAGGCCCGTTCTCTTCCAACGCGGCGGCGCGGCGCATCTTCTTCCAAGCCACGTTCGCATTCTGATTTTTGGATGAGCAAACAAACGAAGAGGGCCAGAGCATTACGCTCCGGCCCTCTTCGTTTGTTTGGGCCTAGAGCGGTTCTCCAATAGCTGTAGACCGAAGCCAGTAAGCTGAGTGGCTTTTTCCTTAAGAAAAAGTCACCTTCGATGAAGTAAGTCAGGCTATACCAATTGGAGAACCGCTCTAAATGCGGAGCTACTATTTTTTTGACTGACGGATTCCACTGACCATGTTGGGCTTGTTATCAGTAGCGAAGGCATCGGCGAGCGAGATGATCTTCAAATGCTCCTTCAACGCATCGAGGGAGGCTGCGCTCGTCACCGTAATCTCGACCGTCTCGCCTGGCAACAGGTCAAAGTAGTTGTCGGAAAGCTTCACGTCAAGATTGCCGAAGGAAAGATAGACGTCGCGCGCCAGCACCGGCGAACTGACGCGAATCTTGTAACTGCCCTTCGCTCCGATAGTTTCAACCTTCAATTGCACTGGCTTCAAATGCACTTCCTTGACCGGGGCCAGATACACCAGGTTGCGCGAGAGTTGCGTTCCGCCGACCGTCAGTTCGGCTTCCACAAAAACGCGGGAGGTATCGGCCGCGCCCGCGTCAGTCAGCTTCTTCAGCGGCCAGTCAAGATAGACCTTGCTCATCAGCGGCGCCACGTTCACGGCGCGCGTTTCCTCCAGCAGTGTCTTGCCATCGAAGTCCATCAGCCGCACGCGCAGTGTGGCCGGTTCGGCATTGGTCTTGTCGCTGACGATGTAGACCTTCAGCGCACCTTCTTCAACGTGCGGCGAAACCAGCACGGGCGCATAGAAACGCCGTGCATAGTATTGCAGCGCCTTCCACCGGCCGTAGTAGTCGATCGAAGACCAGGAGGCCACCGGCCAGCAGTCATTCAACTGCCAGAAGATCGAGCCCATAGTCTCCGGCCGCGAGCGGCGGAAGTGTTCCGCGCCGATTTTGATTCCCTCGGCCTGCAAGACCTGGCTGACGTAGAGGAAACTCGGAAAGTCCTTTGGCTCCGGGTAGTCCTTGGCGATGTAGTCATGGATGATAGAGTTGCCTTCATTGTTCTTCTGGTGGGCCAGCATCACAGGAGTGAAGATGCCGGTGCGGTCCTGGGGCTCGGTAAAGCTCTCCACCGTGCGCATCTCAGGGAAGGACTGGAATCCGTACTCGGTAACAAAACGCCAGTGATGCTTTTCGTATTCGGTGAAAGGAACGCGGCCATGCCAGACGCTCCAGTCGTGCTGATCGCCGGACTGGTAGCGTTCGCTGAGGGGTTCATAGTCGGCGCTGGGCGAGCTGGGCCAGTAGGGCGTCTCCGCATCGAGCCGCGCCACCACACGGGGCAGGATGCCGCTGAATTCGGTCAGATAATCCTGCCACATCTGCGTCTTCACATCTTGCGGCAACTTCCAACGGTCCTTCCAGTTCTGGGCGATCTCGGTTTCGTTGTTGCCGCACCAGATCACGATGCTGGGGTGGTTGCGCAGCCGCCGCACCTGATCCTCGGCCTCGGCCTCGATGTTCTGCTTGAAGGCATAGGTACCGGGCTGCCAGTCATTGCCGAACATGAAGTCCTGCCAGACCATGATGCCCAGTTGATCGCAGAGGGAGTAGAACTCGTCGCTCTCGTAGTAGCCCCCGCCCCAATGGCGAATCATGTTCATATTGGCGTCGCGCGCCGACTGGAGAATGCGGCGGTAATCCGCCGTGGTCACACGATTGGGAAAGCTGTCGAAGGGAATCACGTCCGCGCCTTTGGCAAAGACGGGAATGCCGTTGACCATCAATTCAAACGACCTTCCCCACTTATCCAACTGGCGATTCAGGACGATAGAGCGCAGACCCGCTTTCGCCTTGCGCCGCTCGCTCATCTGGCCGCCCATTCCAACCTGCGCGGTAAACTCATAGAGCGGCTGCTCGCCATAGCCTGCCGGGAACCAGAGCTTCGGCTGGCGAATCTCGATAGGCAGATCGATCACATTGCTCCCAGCATGAACGCCGACCGTCTCCGCCACGCTTTTGCCTGCGTATTGCACGCTGACCCTGGCCTGGCCATCTCTGGCGGCTTCGACTTCAACCTCGGCGTTCAGGTGAGCCACTTCCCTGCTCACGTCGCGCTGACGAATGGCGAAGTCGGCGATCCGAAGCTTGTCCCAGGCCTCCAGCCGCACCGGTTTCCAGATGCCGCTGGTGACAAAACGCGGTCCCCAATCCCAGCCGTACTCGTAGGCGGGCTTGCGAACGTAGGTCTTTTCCTCAGTTTTTGATTTAAGCCGGAACGGGTCGCCCTCGGCCACTTTGGCGGCGGCCTTGATGGGCGATGGAAAGACGACGTAGAGCAGGTTTTTGCCGACATGCAGACGAGCCTTCGCGGGCACACGCCAGGTGCGGAAACTGTTGTTGGCGTCGAGCACACGGACACTGTTCAGATAGATCTCGGCGGTCGCGTCGAGACCATCAAAAACAAGGTCCACATGGGAGCGGGCAAGCATGGCCGGTGTGACCTCGAAGCTAGTTCTGTACTCCCAGGCCTCATTTTCGATCCACTGCAGCTTGGATTCGTTGTCGCGAAAGAAGGGATCTGGAATCTTCTTATTGGCCAGCAAATCCAGATGCACATCGCCGGGAACGGTGGCGCTCATCCAGCCGTATTCGCTCGGCTGCGGCTTGGCCGTGATCTGGCGGAACTGCCAGCCATGATCCAGGTTCTGTACCGCATTCTGGGCGGGTCCCGACTGCGCAAGAGACCTTTCGCCTCCCATGCCAACGGCCATTCCCAACCAGGCACAACATACCAGCGCCCGAACAACTAAATTCCGCATTGCATGCCCTCCAAGGCCTTCGCAGGGCCTCATTTGCGGCCCCCAAAAAAAATCGCAAAAACTGATGATAAGGTTATCACTGCGGCGTTTACAAAAATCATTTTCTGGATTCCAGAACCGTCTCGTAAAAGGCTTCCCACTCATCGGCTTTGGCGTCCATGCTGAAGCGGGTCGTGATGCGTTCCCGCGCTGCGCGGCCCAAAAGGAAACGCGCTTCGGGCGTGGTTTGCATCACGGCAATCATCGCCTGCGCAAGCTTTTCCGGGCTTTTGGCGGGAACCACCACGCCAGACTCGCCCGCAAGCTCGCGCACGCCGCCCACATCGGTCGCGACGACCGGCTTCTCCATCGCCATGGCTTCGCCGACGACCAGAGGCATTCCCTCCCAGGCCGAAGCCAGCACAAAACCGTCGGCGGCATCCAGCAGCGCAGGCATATCGCGGCGCAACCCCAGCCAGCGAACCGAGTTTCCAAGAGCCAGTTCGACTGCCAGGGCTTGAACCGCCGGAGCTTCACCCCCAAAATCCTCTCCCGCAATCCAAAGGTGCGCGGCTGGATTGACAGCGAGGACCAGGGAAAAGGCGCGCAGCAGGTTTGGGTAGTCCTTGGCGGGCGCGATGCGTCCGGCCGCCAGCCAGACAAAATCCTCCCGCACATTCATCTCTGTCCGGACGCAGGCGCGGCGTTCGGCGTTAGGCACGAAGGCCACAATGTCGATTCCGTTGGTCACGACCGAGCATTTGTGAGCGGGGGCGGCTTTGAGACGAACAAAGCGGTCGGCAGCGGCCTGACTGACGGCGGTGGTGCGGCGGCTGAGGGGATCGGTAAGCCGATAGGCCGCCATGCGGTGCCAGGAACCTTCGTAGACGCTATGGATGGTGGAGATGAGCGGCGCAGCCGTGCTGAACAACTTCAGCAGACGGGCAGCCATGTTGGCCGGGTAGGTGTGGCTGTGAATCAACTCCGGCTCAAAGGCGCGCAGAAAACGCCGTACTTTCCTGAAACCGGCGAGAAGGCTGGCCGGAGTCTTGCGGATGTCGAGGCGGATGAGGTTGAGCGTGGTGGGCCACTCTTCGGATTGGCGCGGAAGCAGCACGACCAGCGAAACCGCATGGCCACGCGCCGCCATACGCTCAGCCAGCGCCAATACCTGCCGTTCCGCTCCGCCGATACCGAGCGAGGTGAGCACGTACGCAATCCGCATTTCAGCCCGCAACCTGCTAGAAAATAAAGTGGAATGATCATAACGCGTACGGTCAGGCTTTGGCAGTGTCCCGACATGGGCTTGCTCATGCGAATCGAGGCATTCACCGGCTGCGGAAAAGCTCCAATGTGGCCAGGTCTTGTGTCAGGGCACGACTTCAGTCGTGCCGCAAATGCTGCAAAATCAACAAGGGCTTTAGCCCCAGGGGGGTGTTTTTCTGGAGTTTGGACTCAGTTCAGGCCTTTTTCCGCAGCGGCGCGCACACCAGCATCCGGCTTGTCGCGCTTGCTGAACCGGGCGTTTGGCAATTCTGATAAACTTGGTACGTCTTTCAAAGATGCTGAGGAGGCTCGATGGGCGTAAGCAAGTGGGTGAAGACCAATGTCGATTATGGCCGGCAGTTGGTGGGCTCCGGAATCGAAGGGGCGCGTTCCGGTCAGGAAGAATTCCTCAACGGAAAGCCCCTTACTCCTTACCTGAGCGAATCGGCCAGGGACGCGCTGGTACCCGCCGCGATTGGCGTTTGCGTCGGTGTGTTGGCTGGTTATCCAATCTGGCGGCATAAATCCAAGGTTGCATCCCTGGCGTGTGGCTTGCTGGGGGGCGCTATCGGGCTGACCACGGGCCTCGCCTGGAATAACCGCCATCTCGGCGCCAGCGTTGCTGGCAGTGCGTTGAAGAACATGGGCAAAACGCGCGATGCGCAGTGGCTGAACAAACATCCTATCGACTACGCGTAGAATCTGCGGCGGTGCTCAAACTCTGTTTTTGGAAGCCGCCCCAGACAAAGTTCGCGAATTCGAGATGATTTTTCGGTGCGGGTTTCTATTGTGATTAGGATCACATCCACGAACGGATATTTCCCGACCTCGCCTTGACCGCAGCAGGCTTCCCGCGTAATACCGGGCCTTCAGTAACTCTTACCAGCAGAGGAGGGTGCGCCTTTCCCTGTGAATCGCTTGGAGCATGACAACCTCCGGGAAAAGCTCTCTGCTGCCAACCACGCCCGAGTGATACGGGGCACATTCTGCCATATGTCCGGTTAAGGACAATATGAGCGCTTATCGAGGACAAGATTCATGGCCACAGTTGCGATATCTAGCGAAAAAGAGATGCTGACTCTCCCTGGGGATGCTGTACGCCAGATTGAATGGCGCTTTGCGGACCGATTCGATCTGCAAATGCTGATTCAGGCGGCGCGCGGCGTGGCGCGGGGAACCGTGGCACGGCTGGTAGCGGCCGGTGAGCGCAACACCCATGAATGGACCCCCGGAAAGAACGCGATGATGGAGGCGTTTGACAGCGCTGGCGTCACTGCGGCCTACATGGAACCTGAAGAGGGCGGATTCATCGCCGGACCCAAGAACCTGGCGCTCTCCCTGGCGGCCTTCGAGCTGGCCTGGGTCGACAGCGGCGCGGCCACGGCCAGTTTGGCCGGTTTCCTGGCCCTCTCGCCCATCCATGAGCGCGGCACGGCCGAGCAATCCAGCCACTACAAGGGCCTAGCAGCACCCGCGCAGCCGGACGAGAATCGCAAACCTTGGCGCGGAGCTTTCGTGCTCACCGAGCCGATTCCCTACGTTGGCGTCGACACCGGCATGTTGAACGGCAAAATGCGCATCGCCGAGTGGAAGGAAGGCGAAGAACCTTGGCTACAGATTGAAAAGCGCGGCCGCTTCATTACCAACATTGCTTTCGCCAACTTCGTCACCGCCGCGGTCGCCTCCGACGACCCTCGCATCAAGGGCAGTTGTTTCGTCATTCTGGAAGAGACCGACGAGGGCACCTTCGACCACGGGACCCCAACCAAAAAGCTGGTTCAGCAACTATCATCGACCGGCGACCCTATTTTCAGTCTCAAGGTTCCGGCCAGCCGCATCGTGGGCGGATACACCGTCAAGGACGGCGTCATCGTTCCCAACCACAGCCACACGGAAGTGCTTGATTCCGTTTTCCGCCGCACCCGCGTGCCGGTCGGCGTCATGACGGCGGCCAAGCTGCTTTCGACCATTGAACCGGTCATTCGCTATCAGCGCGGGCGCTTCCGCGGGGCCGAAAGCTTAACGCCCGGATCGGTGCGCTACGAGCAGGGCCTCCAGCAGCGCGAGGACGCGCTACTCCGTCTGGTAGACGTATGGGCAACCGGTGAAGCGGCCACCTCGCTGGGCTTGTCCACGGCTCGCCTTTTCGACGAGTTGGACCCCATCGAAAAGCAGAAGACCGCCATTCTCAAGGAGCGAGGCGTCGAGGGCGGACGCGCCGAGATCAGGGCTCTCCGGGAAAGCGAAAAGCTGGCCATTGAGCTGCTGTCGCTCGCGCCCGGCGACCCGCGTCGCAAGGACCTGGAAGCCGACCCGCTGGTCCAGTTCGTTCTTCTGGACTCGGCGGCCAACGTGCTCTGCCCGGCCACCAAGCTCTGGAACACCGGTCACGGAGCCAACATGCTGCGCGAGGCCGTCAGCCTCATGGGCGGCTACGGCATCACCGAAGACTGCCCCGGATTCCTGGGCGGCAAGTGGATGGATGCCCAACTGGAAGCCACCTACGAAGGCCCCGAAGCGGTGCAGCGCCGCCAGATGACCATCACAATGACCTCCGAGGTCTTTCTGGCTCAGTTCCGCGTCTGGATCGCCGAGTTGCAGGACATCGCCCAAGAGCATCCCGACGTCGGCGCTGGCGCTCTCGCCACCGCTATGCAGATGTGGCAGTGGACTCTGGCTTACCTGCAAAGGACCACCGACCCCAACGGCAACAAGCTTTATCACGGGCAGCGCCAGGGCGTGACCTTTGCCATGGCCGACGCGCTCAGTTGGTTGGTAGCCGCGCGCGCACAGATTCTCGACGTGCTCGAACTGGAAGCCCGTGGCCCTGCCGATCCGGTGGCCAGTGAAGGGCTGGAAGGCACCGTCCGCTTTCTCAGCGACCTGTGCGCCACACAGGCCGCCTCGGCTGCCGGTGAGGTCTCCCGCATCTCGGCCGAGCTGGTCTTCGGCTACTCTTCCAGCGACGCAGAAGCATCCGCCGATGCAAGCGAGTTTTTCGAACTCCAGAACAAGGTAGCCCGCAGCCTGAGCGGCTTGCGGCTGGCCAAGGATCGCGCAGCCGCAACGGCCGGCAAGGTGATGATTCCAGAAGCGCTGGACTACCCGGCTTGAGTGCAGCCTCTTGGTTTTAGCTACTAGCTTGAAAAGCGGGTATCCCAGGTCCGAATTCTCGGACCTGGGATACCGCAAACCCGGACCGGTCACAACCAGGAGAAAAATCGCATGAGCGTGGAAAGCACAAATACCGCATCCCCGGAAATTGACCGCCAGACGATGGAAGTGGACATCGCCTGCGCTGGCTTTGGTCCGGCTATGGGCGGCTTTCTGACCACGCTGACCAAAGCCTGGAACGAAAACCCCGCCGACCCTGCCTTTGAAAGCAAAGTCGCGCCCGGAATGCCCTTGCAAGTGCTCTGTTACGAGCGCGCCGACGATATTTCCGCCGGTGTCAGCGGCGTGGTCACGCTGGGCCGCTCGATCCGCGCCAGCTTCCCGGATCTGAATCTGGCCGAGATTCCCATGGCTACCGCAGTCAAAAGCGAGCGGATGATGTACCTGCTCGACCCCACCGGCGCCAGTCGACGCTCATTCCTTCTGCGCGCCGCCGATGCCGTTCTGCGGACAGCCGGGCCGCTGCTCGGCGTCAAGAATTCCTCCTTTACCCTGCCATGGACTCCGCCCTTCCTCAACAAGCACGGCGGCATGGTGATGTCCATCGGCCAATTCAACCAGTGGGTCGGCTCGCAACTGATGGCCACCGGTCTGGTCCAGATCTGGCCCGGCACGCCCGTCAGCGAGCCGCTGTTTGCCGATAAAAAAGTTGAAGGACTCCGCCTCGCCGATCAAGGCGTCGACAAGTCAGGCGCTCCCGCTGACGGCTTTAT
>Ga0224558_1004557_pt1 | contig 10707 bp, 12 predicted proteins | sample 714S32024metaG_FD_180682 | JGI IMG/M metagenome (GOLD analysis project Ga0224558, IMG submission 180682) | Peat soil microbial communities from Stordalen Mire, Sweden - 717 S3 20-24 | ecosystem: Environmental > Terrestrial > Soil > Wetlands > Peat | place: Sweden: Norrbotten County, Stordalen... | reverse complement strand
AACAGCACCTCGAGATTCTCAACCTCACCGGTATCGGGGTTGAGCCGCGCAACTATTTCGTCCGGCAATTCCTCCGACTCTTGCTCCGCGTACGGCGGGCACTTGTCGATGTGGAGGATGTCGGCCTCCCGATCGTACTTGAATCTCAGCTTCGCCTCCATTCGACTGCTCCTTCGGCCAGCCTTCTCGTCAGGTAGGCCGTTATGATCCAATGGCGCTTCGTCGCGTCAGGCTCGCTGACGACAACCACCACCAGGTGCTTGCCTCTCTGCTCATCAGTGTATCAGCGCGAGAACAGCATGGCGTTTCCGTACCGGCGGCTACTTCGGACTTGGTCCGGGTCGGCCAGGGTCTCTGCCATTTGCCCCCGGTGTTTCGGCAATACATCGGGATGCCGTTCGGCGACGTGACGCTCCCGCTCCTCGGTGAGTTCGACTTCAGCATTTAGGTAGGGACAAGGAAATCGGCTCATCGAGGTTCCTCTTATGTCCGGGCCGCGAATTCCGCCGCCTCGCGCATCCAATCGAGCGCCCGCAGGATCTGGGGCACATCCTCGAAACCGTAGGACAGCCGAAGCTGCCGCTTGCCTCGGGCCGCCAGATCGCCTCGCGGGTGGACGCAGTATTCGCCCGGAATGTACATGACGCGCGGCTTTCGGTTGCCTGGCGGGCCGTCCACCGCCGCGTCGCCCGTGGTGCGCGTCAGAAACCGGAAGAAGGACGAGGACGGGTGGGTCTCGACATCCCGAAACGTCAGGTAGTAGTAGAAACCCGCACTGCCGCCGCGGCACTCCTCGAGAAATGGTCCCAGGCTCCGGGCGATGCCGTCCTTTACCGCCACCGCCTTCTCGCGGTAGCCGGCGTTCACCGCGCGCAGTTGCTCCGCAATGCGCCGGTCGAGCAGAAAGCTGGCCATCTCCTGAACGAAGAGCGGCGCGCTGAAACCGGCATCGCTGGTCTTCTGCACCATGGCGTTCATCAGCGGACCGTCGGGACCGAGCAGATACCCGATCCGCAGCCCCGGCGCCAGCACTTTCGACAGAGTACCGATCTCGTAGGCGATCCCCAGGTCGTCTTCGGGCAGGACCGAAACGAATGGTTCGGCGCGCGGGTCGTGCAGCAGCAGCTCATAGGCCAGGTCGTAGAAGATCGGAATCCGGCGGCCCTGTTCGCGCGACAGCCTGGCCGCCACCGCGAGCAGCGCCCGGCGCCGCCGATTCGACAGGATGGTGCACGACGGATTGTTGACCGTGACCACGTAGAAGAAGGCGATCCGTTCGACGGCGCCGCCCAGCGCACGCAGTTTTCGCTCGAGCGCCGCCAGGCCGATTCCCTCGTCGTCTTCGGGAATGGCGAGCACTTCGAAGCCCTTGCGTTCGAGGGCGTCGGAGTAGATGTAGTACATGGGATCGGACGTGACCACGATTCCCGGCGCGATCACCTCCGCCAGTCCCTCGAGGATGCTGGTGGCGCCGCAGGGGCCGATGATCAGACGATTGCGAGCATCCAGCGCCAAGAACTGCCGCAGAGATTCCACCAGATTCGGCGAGCCCGCCGGGCCGCCGTAATTGAACGCCTGCCGGTACTTCACGCCGTCGTGGGCGACGGCCTCGATGGCCTCCTTGAGGCAGGCCACCGGGATGGTTTTCTCGTTGACGTATCCGATGCCGAGATTGATGTCCACGCCATCGCGGAAATCGCTGGCGAAATCCGCCATCATCCGGTTGACGGGAGATGGCTGGGACGAGGCCTGGCCATATGGGGACAGATGAATGTGCATGAGACGCTCCTACTCTAAGACCGCTTCGATCAGCGCTGGGCCGGCCTGGCTCACGGCGGCGCGGAACTGGGTCACAAATTCGTCGGCCGTAGTGGCGCTAGTGGCCGGAACGCCCATCCCTTCCGACAGCTTCACCCAGTTCAGGTCCGGCCGGCTGATATCCACCATGTCGTTCGCCATCGGGCCCATTGCACCGGCGCCGGTCCGCTGCATCTCGATATCCAGAATGCGGTAGCGGCGATTCGCCAGGATCACGGTCACCACATCCAGTCGCTCCCGTGCCATGGTCCAGAGCGATTGCAGCGTGTACATGCCGCTGCCGTCGGCTTCGAGCGCGATCACCTTGCGATTAGGGCACGCCATGGCGGCGCCTAGAGCCACCGGCAGGCCTTGGCCGATGGCCCCTCCCGTGACGGGGAGAAGATCGTAGCTCGGCGCCGAAGATAAGTGCCGCAAAACGGCTTCGCCGGAGGAGACCATCTCGTCGGAGAGGATGGATCCCTCCGGCAGCAGACTGGCCAAGGCCCGGCCAATCGCATCCGGCGTCAGGGCGGCGCCTTTGGGCAGCGCTGGCCGCGGGTTGTCCGGCACCGGCGGCTGAAAAGATTCGACGCCGCATGCTTCGACGAGTGCTTCCAGCGCCTCCGTGCCGTTGGCCTCGATCGGCGCGAGCACGTGGAGAGCGCAATCTTCCGGCGCCAGGTAACTGCGCCGCCCAGGGTATCCGAAAAAGGAAACCGGCGGCTGGCTTTCCACCAGGATGAGGTGTTTCAACCCCGCCAGCATGGCCTCGGCCGGCTCCGGAAAGTACGCCAGCCGCTGCGGCGCAAACCGGCCGCCTCCGCACGCCATTCTGGCGGCGAAGCGGTTGGCGAACACGCGTACCCCCGTGCCGGCAGCCAGTTGTCCCGCCGCCTCGACGCCTGGTTCCAGCAGCGCGCCGCCGCCGAGCAGCAATCCGGCGGGGTCGGTGCCGTTCAGTATTCGAGCCGCTTCCCGAATGCACTCCGCCCGCGGCCCGGCGGCCGCCGGGCCCAGAGGGCGCCCCGGCTCACCGGCCTCGCTCCAGGAAAAGTCGGCGGGCACAATCAGGGTCGCTATTTGTCCCGGCGGTCCGTACGCGGCGCGGATGGCGGCCGCGGCCTCCTCACCCATATCCTCGGCTCGTTCCAGGCTTCGGACGTAACCCGAAACCGGGCGCGCGAAGGCCTCGATATCGGCGGAGAGCGGCGCGTCGCAGCGCAAATGCCCCGTGGTGTGCTGCCCCACGATGTTCACCACCGGCGACCGCGCCTTCCGCGCGTTATGAAGATTGGTCAGGGCGTTGCCCAACCCGGGCCCCAGGTGCAACAGTGTGGCGGCCGGCCGCCGCAACATGCGCGCATAGCCGTCCGCCGCGCCCGAGCACACTCCCTCGAAGAGACACAGCACGCCTCGCATGCCCGGGACGCGGTCGAGCGCCGCTACGAACTGCATCTCGGACGTCCCAGGGTTCATGAAGCAGGTATCGACTCCATGCGCCAACAGGGTTCTCAGTAGACACTCGGCTCCGTTCATTCGAAAGCCAGAGGAGCCATCCACTGCAAATTGCGGTCCACGTCCGAGTGCAAGTGGTACTTCCGAACCACCGCGGCGATCTTCTCACCCCGAATCTCGATCTTCGAGATATCGTAGTTACCGATGCCGACCTGCTCGCAATATTGCAGGTAGCCCACCCAGCGCGGGTCGATGCCCATGGCTTCGACGCCCACACGATCGGCGGCCACGTAATCCAGCGAGGCAATGGCGATACGGGAAGGAACCGGCGTCCCGGATACCGGGCCATCCCCTTCCATGCCCTCCAGGCCGTCAATCACGGTGGCGCCCCAGAACGGAGCCAGTTTCCGCGCTGTCAAGAGGAGGTTGTAATTCATCAGGTGAGCGCCCAGGGTGGGTATCTCCATCCCTGTGTGGAACTTGACTTTATCGTGCCACTTGTCGGTGCCGTTCCGGCTCTCATAGGTGGCGCCCAGGCCGTGGAGCGGAGCGCCCATCACCATGTTCTTCACTCCCATCGTGGCCACCACGGTATTGTGCGTTTTCAGGATCGACGCGCTCAGAATAAACGCATCCGGGTCCATCAGCCGCGCGCCCAGGCGGACCGGGAACATCTGGAGATTGGTGTCGATCAACGGCGAGGTTACGTACTTCCCTTCCCGATTGAGATCGATCAAGTCGACTCTCAGCGAGGGATATTCCGAGATCAACTGCCGGTACTTGAAATTGTCGAAGCCCTCCATGGTATTGCCGGAGGAGGCTTCGGCGATGATCACCGGCCCCTTGAACCGCGGCGCCACGTAGTCCAGGATGCCGCGCAGCGTGTCGGCGTGCGTGGCAGCCAGTTGCTTCACGTTGCTGGTGAGGTTGGGCTTGATGAGAACGTACTTCTTGCGTTTGAGCGCCGGGGCCAGTTCCCGGTCAATGGCCATCAGCGACTCATAGATGAGCTTCCGGCGGTCCTCGCCTCGCACCAGGGACACCACCGAGCGCGTTGCGGCCGGTGTGACCACGGGCAATGGCAGCGGCACCGCCGGTTGGGGCGGTTGCTGGGCGCGCAAGAAGCGTACGCCCGCGGGCGCAACGGATCCGATGGCAGCGATCCGAAGGAGGTTCCTTCGCGAAAAGGTTTTCACAACCTTCAATATATCAACCAGCCACCTAGCTCAGCCCGGCGAGCCGGTTGAGCCCGTCCACGTAAGCTTTCGCGCTGGCCTCGATCACGTCCGTGGAAGCGCCTCGCCCCAACATCTTCCGGCCGTTTTGCTCGAGCTGCACCGTCACCTCGCCCATGGCTTCGGTGCCGCTGGTCACGGCCCGAATCTCGTATCGCACAAGTTTGGCCGTGTTCTTCGTCACCTCGGAAATGGCCTTGTACACCGCGTCTACGGGGCCGTCTCCAATGGCAGCGCCTTCTCTGACTTCATCCTTCATGCGGACCCTGACGGTGGCCGTGGGGATGGCGGAGGTGCCGCTGTAGATATGCATGTACTCGAGCCGGTAGACGTCCGGAACCGGATGAATCTCATCGTGGACAATGGCAATCAGGTCCTCGTCGAAGACCTCCTGTTTCTTGTCCGCCACCGCCAGGAATCGCTGGTAGGTCAGGTCCAATTCCTCCTGCGACAGCGCGTATCCCAGTTTCGTGAGGCGATCCTTGAGGCCGTGACGCCCCGTGCGCGCGGTCAACACCACGCGGCTCTCGGCGAAGCCCACGTCTTCGGGACGCATGATCTCATAGGTCTCCCGCTCCTTCAGGAATCCATCCACGTGGATTCCCGAGCTATGGGAAAAAGCGTTGCCTCCCACCACTGCCTTGTTGGGCGGAACCATAATTCCGAGCATGTCGGCGACCAGGCGGCTGGTGCGGACAAACTCGCGGGCGTCGATATCGGTGTGCACCTGGAAGTAGTCGCGCCGTGTGCGCAGGGCCATGACGACTTCTTCCAGCGCCGCGTTCCCCGCCCTCTCGCCGATCCCATTGATGGTGCCTTCCACCTGGCGCGCCCCGTTCCAAACGCCGGCCAGCGTATTGGCCACCGCCAGTCCCAGATCGTCATGGCAGTGGACGCTGATGGTCGCCCGGCCGATGTTCGGCACCTTCTCCCGGATGGACCGAATCAGCGGGCCGAATTGCTCCGGCACGGCATAGCCCGTGGTATCGGGGATATTGATGACCGTGGCTCCGGCCTCGATGGCCGCCTCGATCATTTCGAAGAGATAGGCCGGATCGGCGCGGCCGGCGTCTTCCGCGTAGAACTCCACATCCTCCACAAACTGCCGGGCGAGCTTGACCGCCGCGACGGCCATTTCGACGATCTTGACCTTCTTCTCGCCCAGGGTTTTGCCGTACTTTTCGTCCCTGAACTTCCCCGTGATGTGAATATCCGAGACGCCGATCCCGGTGTGAATGCGCGGCCGTTTGGCTTCGGCCAGCGCCTTGCCGCAAGCCTCGATATCGCTGGCGACGGCTCGGGACAAAGCGCAGACCGTGCAACCATCGATCTCGCGCGCGAGCAGCCGAACGGCCTCGAAGTCTTCCGGCGAAGACGCCGGATAACCGGCCTCGATGATGTCCACGTTCAACCGGACCAACTGCCTGGCGATGGCGAGTTTCTCACGGCTTCCGAGACGGGTTCCGGCGGCCTGCTCACCGTCCCGCAGCGTGGTATCGAATATGGCAACTTTTTCGGACATCGTGCACTCCCTCCAGAGATTCGGGAATTCTTAAACATAGCGCATCCGCGCTGGTAGCGCCGGCGGTCTTGCCGCCGGTGGGGTTTCTCCGAACTGGGCCCGGCGCCACCACCGCACCGTACGCGTCACACCCAGTTGACAACACTACTGGTATCCCGTAGTATCATGAAAGTGGAATTTGAATGGCACGACGCCAAGGCCGAAGCCAATCTGCAATACCACGGCGTAAGCTTCGACTTGGCGAAGACGGTCTTCAAAGACCCGTTTGCCGTCGAGCGCCTTGATGACCGTGGAGATTATGGCGAGGAACGGTTTGTCATTATCGGCATGGCGGAAGGCCATGTCCTGCTGTTTGTCGCCTACACGGAACGCGAGAAACGCATTCGCATGATTTCAGCACGGAGGGCAACGCAACGTGAGCAAGACGACTACTTCCGGCAAAACGCCTAGACCTATGACCGCCGAAGCCATCGAGCAGGCTGCCCGCGCTGATCGCGACGCGCAGCCGCTGACCGAAGCGGACCTCAGGCGGATGAAGCGGACACCGCAGGCAAAAATCATCCGCCGTGCCTTGGAACTCACACAAGAAGACTTTGCGGTCCGCTACCACATCCCCCTTGGGACACTACGGGATTGGGAGCAAGGCCGCGCGGAACCGGATCAACCCACGCGGGCCTATCTGATGTTGATCGCACGCGACCCCGATCATGTGAACCGGATCTTGAATTCAAGATCGCACTAGACGCGGCGTGTCGGCGGCGAGCAAATTGACGGCCTCCATAATCAGGGCGTCCAGCTTCTTGCTGTGCCGGCTGGGTTTTTCTCGCCTGTAGTCACGCTGAAAGCGGGCGGTGTATTTAATCTCCCGCATTCAGGCTTTCCAGCAGTTTGTCCGGCTTGCCGGCCTTGACTAGCTCGCCCCGGCGCGCGGCTTTCATCGCGGCGACGGTTTCGGCGTTGGGATTGAGCGGCTCGAGCGGCAGGGCACTCCTCCAGGACTTCCTGCGAAGCAGAGCGCCGTCATTCGAAGGTGAAGGATGCATCGCAGTAGGAGGGCCGCCCCGGAAATTGTTGATGGCTTCGATCAGCGCGTCCAACAGCCGGCGCTGGAAGCAGAGAACCACCAAGAACGCCACGAGAATCGCCGAAAACAAAACATTGCCGCCGATCGGTCCCATGCCGCCTTCAACCTATCACATTCCGGGTCGCTCGGGTTTGGCCCTAGCCTGAGGGTGCGCGGGAACTAAACGTGCGCGCTGTATTCTTTTATGTGCTTTGCAAAAAGTGGAAACGTATGGGCAATGATCCGAGCCGCCGTTTCCACGATGCTCGACAGGACAAGTTCCTGCAATTGCGGCGCTTTTCGGAACTGAATTGACAGGGACGTGGGATGGACGAACTTTGACAGGAATTTGTGAACGTCCCCAAATGGAGTCCCTTCGCCTAGGCCATCCGCAATTTCTCTGGCCGAGAGGTATTTATCCCCCTTTTTGATCTGTTCCGCGTGATGGTTCCAAAGGTGGTCCATCAGTGCCTGCCCCCTTGCAACGATTTGGGCATACTGCGGGTTCTTTCCTAGCCGCTTCAGGAGGTCCTGATAGTCGCACGCCATGTCCTCATGGAACCGTTTGGCATTCTCCGGCGAAACCATAACGTAACGAGTGAAATAGTGTAATTCCAACAGGCTCCGAGCGGCCCAGGAACATCGAGCGACATTGGCGGTATCAACGCCCTGGATTAACTCAAGGCAGTTGAACCGGTTTTCTCCCGCAAGCTCAATAAGCAGTGTCGTGTGCCAGTGTGCTGGTGCGTGCTTAAGCACACCTACTGCGTCATTCAAGACCTGGCCATGGGCCATGATGTGAGTGCGGATTTCAACCTGTAACGGTAAGCCCATCAGGCGATTTTAGCAACAATGTTGAGATGGACGGTAACTATCAGAACATTTGTCTTGGACATCGGGTTCCTTAATCTGCCTTACCGCCCGCACCAGGCGCCCACAGAGTAAGCGGAGGGAGGAGCCATCGATTCAATTCAGCCCTGGCGCCCTCATAGCCTTCCTTGTTCAGCGAATTAGATTCTCCCTAATATGTGCGGAGTGGGCACCGTCGTGCTTCTTTTGGCGGTAGGACGCCAGCCTTTCAGAATATTGATTTCGAGCGCGCAAGGCGCTACAACAACGGCATGGACATCGTTAGCGCTCTTTCGTCCGCCAAGACGGCCTTTGAGCTTGCGCGCGCTTTGCAAAATGGGCTCGCCGGGGGCCAAGTGAAGCCGGCGGAGATTCCGGCCCGGCTGATGGAGCTTCAGCAGCATATTCTGTCCATGCAGGCCGTCGTGCATGACTTGGCGGAAGAGAACCGAAAGTTAACGGAACAGATTTCGGAACTACAGTGCTGCGCGGACTTCGGCAAGGATTTCGTCTTTGAGGAGGGCGTTTACTGGTATCGGAATTACCCTTACTGTGCTAACTGCTGGGACGTGGAAAGGAAACCAGTGCAACTGGCTGGCCCCTACGCCACCACGACCGATACCAGCAGGTTGTGGCATTGCCCTAATCATTCCAAGATGAACATCTACTTGAAACGCCGTGCAGGTTCGTAATTTTGTGAACCGGGGCGGGTGTAACGGGCACGCACGGCGAGCTCCGGCCGTCCCTCTATCTTCCCGCTTCTACCTCCACAATCCGCCCCTCATGCAGCGACCGTGTGGCGGCCAGGCTGATGCGCATCGCGGCCACGGCGTCCGCTCCCGTAACGGCCGGTTTGCCGCCGTGCTGAACCTTGTTCACGAAATCCTGGATCTGGGCCAGGTAGGCGCTTTCAAACCGTTCCATGAAGTAGGGCACCACGTCGTGCGTAATGCCTTCCTTGGTCATCACCAGGATCGGTGTTTGCCGGTAATAGCCGATCTGCAGCGAGCCTTTGGTCCCCCAGATCTCGGCGCGAATGTCGTACCCGAAAACCGCGTTCCGGCTTAGGTGCACGGCGCCCAACGCACCACTCTCGAAAACCATGTTGATGATGGCGTTGTCGATGTCGCCAACCGATTTCATCTCGGGATAAGCCAGGGTGCAGCCGACGGCATACACGCTCTTCACGTCCCCCATGTACATCCGCGCCACGTCGAAATCATGGATGCCCATGTCGGCGATCAGACCGCCGCTCACTTTGGGATCGCAGAATTCGAGCGGCGGGCGGTACGGGTCCCGCGAGGTCGAGGTCAAGACCACGGGAGTGCCAATGACACCCGCTTCAATCTGTTTCTTCGCCGCCACGTATCCGGCATCGAACCGCCGTTGAAAGCCGGGCTGAAAAAACACGCCCGCGGCTTCCACCGTTTCGAGCATCTCGCGCGCTTCCTCGAGCGACATGGCGATCGGCTTCTCGCAAAAAACGGCCTTCCCATTCCGGACGGCGTCGAGGACCACTTCTTTGTGTGTGCTGGTGGAAGTCACCACGGCTACGGCTTCCACGTCCTGATCGCTCAATAATTCCTGGTGGCTCCGGTACCACTTGGGGACATCGAAATCCCGGGCGAACTGTTCGGCCAGCTCCGCTTTTTGATCCGCCACGGCCACCAGCCGCGCGTTGGGGACGCGTTGCGCCAGGTCCTGCGCATACACCCGCCCCAGTCTTCCCAACCCAATCGCTCCGACGTTCAGACGGCCTGACATGCTCATACGCTCCTTTCGTAGATTTCCGTCAACTTCACCGGCCGGTTCTCGCGCACCGATTTCGCGGCCGCCAGCCCGATCACTACGGCCATCAGACCGTCGTTCCCGTTCACCGGCGCCGGCCGGTGGTTGCGAACGGCATCCACGAATGCCTCCATCTCTTTCAAATAGGATTCCGTGTAGCGGTCCATGAAGAAATCGAGCGGCAGAGCCGAGTGAGTGCCCGCGCGGTCCAGGCGGACGTGGTTATCGTGAGTATTGTTCTTCACCGCGATCATGCCTTCGGAGCCGAACACCTCCACGCGCTGATCGTACCCGTAGACGGCCTTGCGGCTGTTGTCGATGGCTCCCAGAGCGCCGTTCGTGAACGTCAGGGTCACCATCACCGTGTCCCAGTCGCCGGCTTTCCGGAATACCGGGTCCACCAGCACGTTGGCTCGGGCGTACACTTCGGTGACGTCGCCCATGAGATAGCGGGCCATGTCGAAATCGTGGATGGTCATATCCAGAAAGATTCCGCCCGACGCCCGGATGTAGGTTTCGGGCGGCGGCGCCGGATCGCGGCTGGTGATTCGCAAAATCTGGGGCTCGCCGATTCCTCCCGCCTTGACCGTGTCATGCACTTTCAAAAAGTTGGGATCGTAGCGCCGGTTGAAGCCCACCATCAACTGGACTCCGCGCTTTTCCACCTCTGCGTTGATGCTGACGATCTTCTCGATGGAGAGATCGATGGGCTTTTCGCAGAAGATGTGTTTACCCGCGGCCGCGGCGTCCAGAATCAGTTGGTAGTGCGTGTTGGTGGGCGTGCAGATGACCACCGCATCCACCTCCGAAAGTTCCAGCAGCTTCCGGTAATCCGCGAAGGTCTTCCCCACATTCAACTTCGCCGCCACGGCGGCCAGCTCGTCCGGGAATACATCGGCCAGGGCCGCCACTTCCGTCCCCGGAATTCGGCCCGCCAGGTTTCCGGCGTGGATCTTCCCAATTCGGCCCACTCCCAAGACACCAAATCGAAGCGT
>Ga0224558_1004556_pt1 | contig 10707 bp, 8 predicted proteins | sample 714S32024metaG_FD_180682 | JGI IMG/M metagenome (GOLD analysis project Ga0224558, IMG submission 180682) | Peat soil microbial communities from Stordalen Mire, Sweden - 717 S3 20-24 | ecosystem: Environmental > Terrestrial > Soil > Wetlands > Peat | place: Sweden: Norrbotten County, Stordalen... | reverse complement strand
AAACAGAAAGTCGCCCGCAGCGCCGAATTGCCGCCCCTGCCGTCTGCGGTGGCCGCAGCCCCAGTCGTCGGACAACAGAACGTAGCCCGCAGCGCCGAATTGCCGCCCCTGCCGTCGGCGGTGGCCGCAGCCCCTGTCGTGGGACAACAGGACGTAGCCCGCAGCGCCGAATTGCCGCCCCTGCCGTCGGCGGTGGCCGCAGCCCCAGTGGTGGGACGACAGAAAGTCGCCCGCAAAACCGAATTGCCGCTGCTGCCGTCGGCGGTGGCCGCAGCCCCAGTGGCGGGACAACAGAACGTAGCCCGCAGCGCCGAATTGCCGCCCCTGCCGTCGGCGGTGGCCGCAGCCCCAGTGGCGGGACAACAGGACGTAGCCCGCAGCGCCGAATTGCCGCCCCTGCCGAATGCGGTGGCCGCAGCCCCAGTGGTGGGACGACAGAAAGTCGCCCGCAAAACCGAATTGCCGCTGCTGCTGGGTGGGGGTGCCGTAGGTCCAGCAGTGGGTAGACAGAACGTCGCCGGCAGCACCGAACTGCCGCCGCCGAAGGCGGTGGCCGCAGCCCCAGTGGCGGGACAACAGAACGTAGCCCGCAGCGCCGAATTGCCGCCCCTGCCGAATGCGGTGGCAGCCGCCCCGGTGGTGGGACAACAGAATGTCGCCCGCAGCGCCGAATTGCCGCCGCTGCCGAATGCTGTTACCGCAGCCCCGGTCGCGGGACAACAGAACGTCGCCCGCAGCGCCGAACTGCCGCCGCTGCCGAATGCGGTTGCCGCGGCCCCGCTGGTGGCAAGACTGAACATTCCCCGCAGCGCCGAATTGCCGCCGCTGCCGTCTGCCGTTGCCGCAGCCCCAGTGGCAAGACAGAACGTCGCCCGCAGCGCCGTACTGCCGTCGCTGCCAGACGAGGTTGCCGCGGCCCGCGTTGGAACGGTCGCCGGCACAACAAAATCGCCCGTGGTCACCTATCAGGATGGCCAACTCACGATTGATGCGGAGACCTCAACTCTGGCCGAGGTGCTGAAATTGGTTGCGGAGAAGACTGGGGCCGACATCGATGTTCCGCCCGGAACTGGCCTTGACCGCATTATTGAACACTCCGGGCCGGGACGAGCACAAGATGTGCTGGCGTCGCTGCTCAACGGTTCTCCTTTCGATTTCGTCATCGTGAGTTCTCCGCAACCTCCGCACGATCCGACGCAGGTCTTGCTCTTCCTCCATCGAGCGGACACGCCTGCACCGGAACCGACAGTCAGTGCTTCTGCCCTACCGAAGACACCCAGTTCCCCTCTGCTTTGGAAACCTCCAGGCGCCTCCGCATTTTTTACGCCTCCTCCAGGAAATGCTTCGCCCGCACCGGTTGTGGCCCCGCCGCCAATTATGGCGCCTCCGACGGAACCGATACCTCCAGAAGTTCGCGAGCAAATGATGAAAGACTTTAGTCGCCAGCTTCGTGGACAGCCCCCACAAACCTCACAACCTCCACAATCGCAATGAAGACAATTGCGGCACGATAACTGCAGCCGCAAAAAGCCACTTATTTGTCCCCGAGCCTTCGGGCAAGGGTGCGGTTCGTCCCCCGCAAATCTGCTGTACCCCATGTGCCGAGTGAACTACTCCATAAGTAGTAGTTTCACCACCTTAGTGCTTTTGACTAAGCCACGTGGGTACTTGTAAAGAACTTACAAAAGGTTGAGAGTGCTCTAGAGCGCCGGTAGCTGACCCTCCCCCAGCACCGCGCGTACAAACAACCCAGGAGGATCCAAAAAATGAAAAAGCTCGGATTGTTGCTGCTGGTAATCACCCTGATGCTGGGGGGCAGTGCATTAGCTCAAGCCGTGGGAGACAATAGCGTCTATTTCGTCACCTACTATTCCAATGCAAATACCACCGGGGCTCCGGATGGAACCTTGCGGATCGTCAACGATGGCGACCTGTCAACCACCGATTACGAGGGAGTCGAAAACAACCCCTTGTGGGCGGATATCTATGTGTTCGATGACAGCCAGGAGCTGCGGTCGTGCTGCTCCTGCATAATCACCTCAGACGGTCTGCTTTCGGAATCCGTGAATAAAGAGCTCACGGTCGACGAATTCACCGGCAGAGGAGAAATGACCCGTGGCGTTATCAAGGTCGTCGCGGATTCGGCCAATAACGCGACCGCTCCCACTCCGGCTCCCGGACTGCATGGATGGATGACGCACATTCAGGCAACGACAACTACGTTTCCAGCTCCCGGTCCAGGGCACGCTGTGAACGCGGTGGAGAAGGGGCCGTGGTTCGTTACCGAAACCGCGCTGGCCGACTCCAACCTCACCCCGCTTGAACTCGGTAACCTGGGGGCCCTGTGCTCTTATGGGTTAACGATTGGCAGCGGCTACGGTACTTGCCCCTGCACGTTGGAAGACTACGACTTCTAGTCTTCTAGCTTGAGAGGCTTTCGCCCTCACTAAAGCTGCTTTTTGGGGCTTTGGCCGGGCCAAATCCAAACATCCCGGACGCCGGTTTACAAATCGGCGTCCGGGCCTTTAAACTTATCTCATTCTGACTCCCCCCAAAAAAGAAGAGAGGAAATACACAATGTTAACCAAGCACACTCTGATTGCGCTTGGACTGGGAATCGCTTTGGGCGCTTTTTCCATTCCAGCATTGGGCCAGAATGACTCCAGCGTAGTAGCCGAGATTGGCGGTCGCAAGGTGACCGCAGACGAGCTGGCGGAAAAGGAAGCAGGCAAACTGCTCCAGGCCAAATACAAATACTACATTGCCGAGCGGGATGCCCTCGAGCTCTACATCGAAGATCAGCTATTGGAATTGCAGGCGAAGAAGGAGGGCGTGACTCTTGATGAATTATACAAGCGTCATGTTGCCATCAACGTCCCAGAGCCGACGGAGGATCAGCTCCGCTTCTACTACGAGGGCGTACAAACCGACGAAACTTACGAGTCGGCGCGAAGCCACATTATCGATACGGTACACCAGTTGCGCACGAAAAAAGCGCGGGACGCGTACCTCGCCCAACTGCGGGCGCAGTATGGTGTGATAGTTGAGCTGAGCCAACCCAGTGCTCACGTCGAGGTGGAGAATGGTCCGAGGCTTGGTTCGGACAAGGCTCCGGTCCAGATCGTCGAGTTTGCGGACTATGAGTGCCCTTACTGCCAAAAAGTGAACGACGATCTGCGACGGTTGCGGGAGCAATTTGGCGATCAGGTGTCGCTGGTTTACAAAGACTTTCCCCTTCCCATGCACCCGCTCGCGGCCAAAGCCGCCGAGGCCGCGCGCTGCGCGGGCGTACAAGGCAAATTCTGGGAGTTTCATGATGCCTTGTTTCAAACCAAGAGAATTCAAGTCTCCGATCTGAAACTGCAGGCTCGCACACTGAAACTCGATACTGCCCGTTTCGATCAATGCCTCGACGGCGATGAACAAATTGCCGTCGTGAGGAAGGATGCCCAGGAAGCCAAGCGGCTCGGATTGGATGGCACACCCAGCTTCTTCATAAATGGTCATTTCATGAGTGGTTCAATCGGATACGAAAAACTGCGGGGAACGGTGTTGCAGGAACTATCGGGATTGATTGCCGCAAAGAAACAGGCCGCGGCATTGGCGCCGTCGCAGGATGCAGAAAAGAAGTGAGACGTTGGTCGCCCTCCCCCCTCCCCCTATCCCATGCTAACGAAAAGGAGGATTGACGCGTTGCCGGATCTGAGATTAGAGTTGGTCGGGGTGATTGGCCCTATGCAATGGGTGCCGATTGCCTGAATCCGGCTGGCTTTCTAGCTCAAGCCGAACCGCGGAACTAAAATTATGACGATGATCAGAAGCTTTATCTTGATGATGTGTATGGCGGGTGTGTCGGCTCTCGCCTTTGCTCAGAGCGCGCCACCACCGCGCATAGCCCCCTCCGAGGCAAAGAACCGCGTCGGCGACATAGTAACTGTATGCGGAAAGGTTGTAGACATCAAAGTTTCCAAGTATGGACTTGCAGGCCGCGGAAAACCGGTAAATTTCGATATCGATCAGCCTGAACCGAATCCGGTGTTCTACTTCGTGACCTTCGGGACTTCGGGGCCAGAAGAGGCAATTGCCGCCTACAAGGGCAAAAGCGTATGCGTGACCGGCAAGATCACAGTACTAGCTGGCGTGCCATACATCATGGCGGACGATCGCTCCCATATTAAGCTGCAACCGGAAGGTAAATAGCAGGGAATCCCAAATGGCTTAGCCGAGAGCCTAACTCGCGCGGCTAAGCCACTTGGAGTCTTGTTAAGAAGATGCACTAAGAAGTAATCCCTACTAAGTAGTACCTGAACCGGGCGCTTCTTGAGTATGAAGCAGCGTCAGTTCATGAACTGCGCCGCTTATTGCATTTACCACCAATTGCAAGAGCACTTGTGTCGCTCTTGCGGCGCTTCGAAACCTCTCGCCCTGCGAATGCCCCTACTGTATCGCGTTTCCGTACGTCGGCACTCCTTGCTGCACCAGGAACAGCAGCGTTTGCGCGCGCGACGACCAGTCGCTTTGCGGATACTTGGAGACTAACTGCTGGGCCAGCGAGATGGCCAGGTCCTTGGATTGGTCCGATTTCTTTGGCTGTTCTTCAGTCTTGTAAATCTCGATCAGGGCGCCCCGGCGAGAAGCGGCGCTGTACAGCGCCTCGGGAGCGGCGGGAGATTCGGGGTGTTCTTTTACGTACTTTTCGTAGATGTCGGCTTCCTTGTCGGGGCACTTGGAAGAGCCCTGCCAGTCTCCGCAGAGTTTGTTGTCAAGCAGGTGAAAAGCGGCGAGTTGGGCCCACTTTGTGTCCGGAAACTTTTTCATCACCTGCTTCATGGAACGCTCGTCGATGCCTGCGCGAAGGTAGGATTCCTTCTCGCGCGCCGAGGGGCGGGACTGCACATCTGATTTGTCGATCTGCCATCGAATGTCGGCGGCACGGTAGAGGGCTTCGCCGGCAAGGGGGACGCTGGGGAACATATCGTAGACGCGGCGATACAGGCGCAAGGCGTCCTGCGCTGCTCCCCGGCGTCCGTGGCGGCGGCTGGCTTCGTCTTCAGAATCGACGGCGGCGCCGAACAGGATGCGGTCGCCGTTGGGAGTGGACGGCCAGACGACACCGGAATCGAGCACCCAGCCGCTGATCGTCTTGCCCTGGTCCTCATCGTCCAAAACGAAGGCGGGGTCGGGAGTTTGCGCTAAGCCCATCAGAGCTTCGACGTGCAGCCAGTTGTGGCTCTTGTCGAGCAGAATCACTTCCCGTCCCCGTTCGGCCTGGCCGAGCTTGCTCGAAGTTGTGTCGGGAGACAGGTAGATGACAGCCTCGCGGATGAGCGTGCCGCGATCGGCGGCCAGCAGCACGGAGTTTCCCAGCACCATCAGGACGGTCAAAAGCAGAAGCTTGGTAATCGGTTTCACGGCAGTGTTCGTCTCCGGTTTCGAGGGTAGCACGTAGAGTGAGATGCGGGGAACGCCCAGCGCGGGCTGAGATGGCTAGCGAGGCAAAGCGATGACCACCACGAACACGAAGCGACTAAACCTCGTGTTTTTTCGTGTCCTTAGTCGTTGATGAATTTTGGCCCCTTGCCTTTTGATTCATATTGACAAAGATGCAACCGGTGCTGTACACGATGGGTTCTCTTCAGCGCCGGAATTCTGCATGGAGATTGCCATGGCCGGAAAACCCGAACTCGAAGCGCGCGCAGGGCCAGCCATGAAATCCCGCGATGGCGCGCCACAGATTGGAATTCGCGACCTCAAGAGCATCGACGACCTCAGCCAGTTGAAGGCGGTGGAGAAAGAAGTCTGGGGGATGGCGGACGAAGACACCTTGCCCCTGACGCTGGCCGTTGCCTGCAAGGCGGCGGGTAATATCTTCGTCGGGGCCTTTGATAAGGATAACGATAAGGACAAGTTGGTCGGGTTCGCCTTCGGATTTCTCGGCCGCGCGCACGGACAGACGACGATTCACTCGCACCTGCTGGCGGTCCTCGATGCGTATCGCCATATGGATCTTGGCTCCCGGCTGAAGCAGGCGCAGCGCGAGCGGGCTATGGCCATGGGCGTCCGCGAGATGACCTGGACCTACGATCCGCTGCAGAGTCGAAACGCGCACTTCAACTTTTCCAAGCTGGGCGTGGTTTCCGATGCTTATAAGGTGAATTTCTACGGGCCGGAAACTTCCAGCATGCTGCATCGGAACGGAACGGACCGCCTGTGGGTGCGGTGGATACTGCATTCACGGCGGGTGCGGGACCGTTTGGCGGGCAACAGTACGAGTACGAATGCGCGCGTCGAAACGCTCGATGCCATGCGGCTACTGGCTCCGCTGGTGCGCTTCGATCCCAGTGGGAAGCCGGGACGGGCCGATCTGGCGGAATCACTCGCAAGGCAGCGCGTAAGCATTGAAATCCCGGGTGACATTCTGGAAGTCGAGCGCACTGACATGGGATTGGCGCGAGAGTGGCGCGACGCGACGCGCTGGGCGTTCCGCGAGGCCGTGAAAGCGGGATTCTTTGTGGCCGAGTTCTGCCGCTCGGTTCGCGGACAGCAGGGACCGGGAGCGTACTTGCTGCAGCGCGGCGAGGTAAGCGACCTTATTCCCGAAGCGTAAATTGAAGTGTAAATGAGGTCAGCCGTTAGCGATTAGCGCCGAGCAGCCGGTGGTGCAAGTACGATTTGTATCAGGGTATGCCTTTAGGCATACCGCAAGAGCCGTGTCGTGAATGCGCCTTTAGGCGCCGTCTTGGGCGCTGGAGTTTCACCACGGGCCATTAGCCCGTAGCTCAACCCCAAGGGATTTTGAATGAGACCTGAGACCTGAGACCTAAGACCTGATTTGCTCAGCGTGAGTGCGACTCGATAGATTGGCGCCGTTCGCGCATCTGCTGCAGGAAGGTTTCGACCGGCACCTCAAACTTGCGCCGGAACAGATCGAGGAGTGCGTCTCCGCTTCCAGAGACCTTACTTGCGGAAGCCGGGATCGCATTCACGCTGTCGTCGGGAGATGACGTTTCCAGTCCGTCGGGTTCCACCTGAAGCTCGGGAGATTTATCCGCGCTGGCGCGCAGAATCTTTATCATGCGTTGCGCCTGTTCGCGTTGCTCGGCCGTGCTCTGGAGAAACTCCATTCCCATTCCGAATTCCGGATGCGCGACCAGTACAAGGCCCCCGGCGCGGACTACAAGGTTGCCGGTCTTGATCGAAAGGATGACACGCGTGCCCCTCGGGAAGGGTGAGTTGGTCGTAAGATAGCAGCCGCCGGGGCTGAGGTCGCTGAGACGGCAATTCACCGGTGGGTCGTCCTGCTCGGGCTCAGAGAGCTGGCTATTCAGCCACTGGCGAAGAATGCTGCGGTCCTCGTCGGTAGCGTCTTTGAAACGGACACCGGCTTTATCGCCGTTGCCTTCCCAAGCCAGATCTCCATGGACTTCGAGTTTCCCGTCCATGCCCGGCAAATCGAGCGAGAAGCGGAGCGGGCTCTCTTTCGCGACGCGGCCGGAAAACTGAATCGCCATGCCGCCTTCGCAGAGGTCGATGGTGTTGGCTTTGTACCGGCCCGACCCAAAACACTCGACCGGAATTTGCACAGCGACCCGTAACTGCAGCCGCCGTTCCCGCTTCATCAGGGCTCGAACCGCACGAAAGCTGGCTTTGGCACGCTCCACCGCGAGCGGTTTGTGGAGGACGAAATGAGCCCCCATTTCGAAACCGCCCTTGAGTCCCACGGGAGCCTCCACCAGCACGATCCCAAGGGCTCGCTTGTTGACGGGAGCGGCTTTGGCTCCCCGCAACACGCTGCCGGCTTCCTCCGCATTCGCCCCATCTACGATGATGGCCTCGAAACGCTGGCGCGTGATTCGCTGGATGGCATCGTCCGCCGCGGAGCAATGTTCGACGTCAATTTCAAGGTCGCTGAGGACCCGGCGCAGGACGCGCACCGTCCTTTCATCGGAACTCAGTAGTAGAGACTTCAGGTTCATGGTTCGAATCACGATTTCAGATCATTGGTCTCGCGCCGTCCCGGTTTTGCCGGGCCGGATGATGGTAAATGTCTTGCGCAGCGCCTTCGCGTGCGCTCGCTCGGGGTAGATTGCCACCCCCAATTGGGCGCATCGAAACTCTCCCCCTTTTTGCACTCTAAGTCTATGAGATTCCGCGGTCAACGCTATGGCCCGGTCTACCGGTTACTGTGGTCACCTCTTGCTCCGGGCACCTCTCCCAAGCAAATGCCCCTGTCGTGTAAGTCTTTGCGGCTCAGCGCGGGTGTTTTGAAAACTCGATGTAGCGCAGATCTACCCTGTTTCTCTGCTGGGCCGGATTAGCCCCGCAGTTGGTACGGGAAGTGATCTGTTGTTAAGCTGGGTGGGCTATGAACCCCAGGACCTTTCCTCGTCGAATCAAACTCTTCTTCGTGTTGGCTGCCCTGGTAACCTGCGCGCTGCAACTCGCCTCGGCGCAGCAGAAGCAGGTTGTCTGGAGCGCGGACGAGAAGCCGCTCGCCGACCAAATCCATGGGCTGCGCAGCCTCGCGGATGACGTCCGGGCCGGGACTACGAAAGATCTGGCGCTGAAGATCCGGAAGCTGCCGGCAACCGAGAATAAGCTGCGGCTGGCGGTCAGTTTGGCGGGTCGTTCCACCGAGGGCGATTTCGGACACGACACGCTGCAGGAGGTCGCGACAACGCTGGCCGAGACGTTACGCGAGCGGCCCGTGCCTTGGGCGGAGCCGAAGGATTCCGAAGCCGGCAGCAAAGCCGCCGCCCGCGAACCGGCGTATCCATATATTGAGCTCGCCTCCCTGGTGCGTTACGAGCATGTCGAGGCGCCGCTCAATGAGAATGATGATGAGCAGTTTCGCGCGGCAATGGCGCGGCTGGAGGCTGATGACCGCAAGCGGCAGCATCCCGAGTTTACGCTGAAAGATCTTTCCGGTAAGACCTGGACGTTTGCCGAGTTGCGGGGCAAAGTTGTGCTGGTGAATTTCTGGGCGACCTGGTGTCCGCCATGCCGCAAGGAGATGCCGGATCTGGAGGCGCTTTTCGAGCGCTTCCGTTCGAAGGGGCTGGTGGTGCTGGGCATCTCGGATGAAGAAGCGGCGAAGGTCGAGCCCTTTATTCGCGAGGGCAAGGTTTCGTTTCCCGTGTTGCTCGATCCTGGGCGGAAGGTAAACGAAATGTTTGTGGTGGAAGGGATTCCGAAGAGTTTTGTCTACGACCGGGAAGGGAAGCTGGTAGCGCAGTCGATCGATATGCGCACGCAGAAGCAGTTTCTGGAGATGCTGGCGAAGGCTGGACTGGAGTAGAATGCTCCAACTCAGACTTCGTATCACCAGACTTCGTATCACCAGGGTTCGTATCAAATGATCGGAGGGATCACGAAATGAAGAAGCAAATGATTGGCGTAGTTTTTGCGGTATTGATTCTTGCAGCGCTCGCTTCCGCGCAAGACACGATGAAGAAAGACGCGGCGCCGAAGCCGGCGGTGGGGCCGTCTCAGTTCTTGCTGGAGAACTGGAACGATGTTGGACGAAAATTGATTGCGATGGCGGAGGATTTTCCCGAGGACAAGTACGACTTCAAGCCGGTGCCGGCGCAGCGCAGTTTTGCCGAGCAATTGTTGCACGCGGCCAATGCGAATTACTTTTTCACCAACCCGGCGATGGGGCTGAAACCGCCGCCCGGAGAAGATCCCAAGCGCGAGCAATACAAAACGAAAGCCGCCGTGGTCGAGTTTGTGAAGAAATCGTTTGCCGACGGCGCCGCCGCGATCAAGCACAAGGGCGATAAGGGGATGAGTGATTTGCTCGTCGATCCGTTCGCCAATCAGCAGACCCGCGTCTCCGATATGGCGTGGGGCCTGCTCGAGCACTCTGGAGAACACTATGGCCAATTGGTCGTGTATTACCGCGTGGCCGGATTGGTGCCGCCGGAATCACGCCCGAAAAAATAACGGCCCACTGATACCATACCAGTCGTGCGCCTGCTGCTCGACGTCCGCGACCTGACCATCGAGTTCCCGCAGCCTCGGGGCGCCCAGCAGCCGAAAGCTGCAGTGCAGGCGGTGCGCAGCTTGTCGTTCGCCATCGCTCCGGGTGAAGTCCTCGGCCTGGTCGGCGAATCCGGCTCCGGGAAATCCGTCACCTCGCTTGCCATCATGGGCCTGCTCCCGCCCGCCGCCATCGTCAAGGGCGAAATCACTTTTCAGAACGGTTTTCAGAATGGCGACGGCCCCCCTACGCATCTGACCCGCCTGCCCCCCGATCAGCTGCGCCAACTTCGCGGCTCGCGCATTGCCATGATTTTCCAGGAGCCGATGACCGCCCTCAACCCCGTCATGCGCGTCGGTGACCAGATCGCCGAAGCCGTCCGCGCTCATCATCGCGTCTCCAAATCGGAAGCATGGCGTCAAGCGGTCGAAGGCATGCGCGACGTAGCCATCCCCGACCCCGACGAGCGCGCCCGCAGCTATCCGCACCAGCTCTCCGGAGGCATGCGCCAGCGCGTCATGATCGCCATGGCCATAGTCAACCGCCCGCAACTGCTCATCGCCGACGAGCCCACCACCGCGCTCGATGTCACCATCCAGCAGCAAATCCTCGACCTGCTCAACGACCTTCGCCACAAATTCGGATTGGCGATGCTCTTCATCTCGCACGATCTCGCCGTCGTTTCCCACGTCGCCGATCGCGTCGCCGTCATGTACGCCGGCAGC
>Ga0224558_1004555_pt1 | contig 10707 bp, 6 predicted proteins | sample 714S32024metaG_FD_180682 | JGI IMG/M metagenome (GOLD analysis project Ga0224558, IMG submission 180682) | Peat soil microbial communities from Stordalen Mire, Sweden - 717 S3 20-24 | ecosystem: Environmental > Terrestrial > Soil > Wetlands > Peat | place: Sweden: Norrbotten County, Stordalen... | reverse complement strand
TCCACCTCCGGAGAAGTCTGGATGCAGGGCGAGCGCCTGGACACCGAGCCTCCCTATCGCCGCCGCGTGAACACCGTCTTCCAGCACTACGCGCTATTCCCGCACATGACCGTAGAACAAAACGTAGGCTACGGCCTGGCGATCGCGAAGCGTCCCGCCGCCGAAATTCAGTCGCGCGTGGCCGAGGCGCTGGCCAAGGTCAAGATGTCCGCCAGCGCCAAATCAAAGCCCTCGAAGATCAGCGGCGGACAGCAGCAACGCATCGCGCTCGCCCGCGCCCTGGTGAATCGTCCGCGTCTGCTGCTGCTCGATGAGCCGCTCTCCGCGCTCGACGCCAACCTGCGCCGCCAGATGCAGGTCGAACTTAAAGCGCTGCAGCGCGAAGTGGGCATCACCTTCATCTTTGTCACGCACGACCAGGACGAAGCCATGGTGATGTCCGATCGCATAGCATTGTTGCGCGCCGGAGAACTCGAGCAGGTTGCCAGCCCGCGCGAAATTTACAACCGCCCCGCGACCTCCTACACCGCGCAATTCATCGGACACACAAATTTATTGCACGCCGAAGTTCGCCACGGCACGGCCACCTGCGGCGCGCTGCAATGGCCGGCTGCACTCCCCGATGGAGCAGCCCTGTTCTCGCTCCGTCCAGAGTGCATTCGCCCGGCAACCGTTGCGTCGGCGACTGCTGCACCCGACAATGCTGCGACGGTTCGTTTCCGCGCCAAGCTTCGCGACCAGGCTTTCCACGGCGCCACCGAACTTCTGCGCGTCGAGTCCGATGGCGGACTGATCCTCACCATCCGCGCCGCCAGCCGCGACCTGCCCAATTCCGAAGCCCCGCTGGAGTTCGAATTCTCCGCCGCCGATGCCATCCCGGTCCGCGCGACCAGTTCCAATTCCAATTCCAGTTCCAAGGACGGCGTCTGATGTTCTCCCGCGCCTACCGCACCGCCATCACCGTCCCGCCGCTGGTTTGGGTCGCCGTGTTTCTGCTCGTGCCCTACCTGCTGATGTTTTGCTACAGCTTCTGGTCGGTCTCCGAGTCGGGAACAATCGCGCATTCCTGGAACTTCGATAACTACCACGAGCTTCTGACCAAGCCCGTTTATTGGCAAACGCTGCTGCGCTCCATGTGGATCGCCGCCCGCGTGATGTTCTTCTCCATGCTGCTAGGCTACCCGCTAGCCTACTTCCTATCGTTCCACGCCGGAGGCAGAAAGGACCTCTACTATCAGCTAGTAATCATTCCGCTGTGGGTAAGTTACTTAGTCCGCGCCTACGCCTGGAAAACGATTCTAGGCACCGACGGCGTCCTGAACACGCTGCTGCAATACGTGCACCTGACCAGTCATCCGCTGGATTTCCTGCTCTACAGCCCTTTCGCCGTAGTGCTTACATTGACGCACATCTATACGCCCTTCACCTTCCTGCCCATCTACGCCTCGCTGGAGCACATTCCGCGCAATCTGGTAGAAGCCTCCCACGATCTGGGAGCTACCCCCGCGCAAACTTTCTGGCGAGTAATCTTCCCGCTCTCCATCCCCGGAGTCCTGGCCGGCGCCACCTTCGCCTTCGTCCTAAGCCTGGGAGACTTTCTGGCGCCGCTTTTGCTAGGCGGTCCCAGCGGCATCATGATCTCGAACATAGTAGTAAGTCTCTTCGGAGCCGCCTATAACTGGCCGCTAGGAGCCGCCATCTCGCTCTGCATGTTAGCCCTGGTGCTCGGCCTGATCTTCTTCTCTGAGCGCCTGGAAAAGAAGTGGAGTTTCTCATGACTGTCGTCAAAGAATCACAATCTCCGCCTCGTGTCATCCTGAGCGGAGCAAGGACTTCACGAAGTGAAGTCCTCGCGGAGTCGAAGGACCCCTACTCCCATCTTTCTCTGCACGATTGTGTCCGGGCATTCTCCCCGTGCATGGGATCGCAGAGATGAAGGCGACTCACAATCCGCACTGGCTGACGGCCCACGCCCTGGCCGTCTTCGCCTTCCTATATCTGCCCATCGCCATCCTCATCCTTTATTCCTTCAACGGACAAGGCGTAGGAGGCTTCCCGCCGCGCGACCTAACCCTAAACTGGTACCGCATCCTATTCAGCGACGCTCCCATCTGGGATTCGGTCCTAAACAGTCTGCTAGTGGCCGTAGCGGCCATGCTAATCGCTCTAGTCTTCGGAATCCCCGCCGCGCTGGCGCTGGATCGCGCTCAATTCCCCGGCAAAGCCCTGTTCCGCCGTCTGGTTCTTCTGCCGCTGATTCTGCCCGGCATAATCACCGGCCTTTCGCTACTAATGTTATTCCGGGTAGCCGAAGTAAAACTAAGCCTGCTGACCATAGTCTTAGGACACGGCACCGCGCTAATATCGGTAGCCACCACCGAAGTTTTCGCCGGATTGCAAAAACTAAATCGCGCCCAGGAAGAAGCCTCGCTAGACTTAGGAGCGACTTACTGGCAAACCTTCTGGCGCATCACCGTCCCCAATCTAAAGCTCTCCATCATAGGAGCGGCGCTCCTGATCTTCACCCTCTCCATGGACGAAATCGCCGTCAGCTTCTTCCTGATCGGCCGCGACAACACGCTCCCGCTCGAAATCTGGGGACGGCTGCGGCGCGGCATTACTCCGGAGATCAACGCCATCTCGACCATCATCTTTGTGTTCTCGCTGATAGCGATCGTGTTCTGGTATCGGCTGCGGACGCGTGCGGAAGTGACTCCGGAAGTCGGCCCGGAGTTGGTCGAAACTGCACTAACTAACTCTAAGTTGTCATCCTGAGCGAAGCGAAGGATCTGCTTTCCTGCCCGCCATGAGATCAATAATCCAACTGGCGGGTGGCCCAGGCTTCTGATCTCGCTGACACAAATAACACTGGGGGTGCCCCATCCTTCGCGCACTTTGCGAAGGGTGGGTGCGGAAATGTCCGCACCGGGACGAACGCGACCTGCTTTTTTCATCACATTTTTCTTGTACCGCCATCACAGACTCCCAACCGCAACCCTGCGAAGATTCTTCGACAGTGCAGCATCGAGAAGTGCGCCCGTCTCCAGAGACGGTTCCCCAAGCGGGTGCCCCACGTCTCGCGGTTTTCGAGACGTGGGATGCCCAGACCATCTCGACGCTCTTTGACAACTTGACGCGCTCAGCGGGCGTTAGCCCGCCGCTGAGATCTTGAGCGAATCGAAAAAGTTCTCCGCCATCAGGCAGTAACCAGAACGCCAACATTTTCCGTAGTCCACCGCCTCGGATTCAGGCTGATTTCCCGCCTCTAACTCCTTATTCCGGAATATTTTCCATATAAGCCCAGGCGGATCAATATTTTGGAGCCCGAAGAGCATGTAACTCTATGATTCCAATAAGAGGGGGGGTACCCCTTTCATAATTAGTAAACAACCATGTAGTAATAACCGCAAGAAAAACGCCAGCCCTCGCTCCACAAGTCTGGATCGACCTCGCCATAGTAAAGTAGTAGTAAGCCCCAAAACGGCAACCCAGAGGAGTTTTCAACCTGAATCCAGGCATTCGCAACATCGCCATCATCGCCCACGTGGATCACGGCAAGACCACGCTGGTTGACGCCATGCTCCGCCAGAGCGGCACTTTCCGCGATAACGAGACCGTGGCCGAGCGCGTCATGGACTCGAACGATCTGGAACGCGAGCGCGGCATCACCATCCTCGCCAAGAACACGGCCGTGTTCTACGAGGGCGTAAAAATCAATATCGTGGACACGCCCGGCCACTCCGATTTTGGCGGCGAAGTGGAGCGCGCCCTCAAGATGGTTGACGGCGTCATGCTGCTCGTCGACGCCAGCGAAGGCCCGCTGCCGCAGACTCGTTACGTGCTCAGCAAGGCGCTCGAAGCGAACCTCCAGCCGATTCTCGTTATTAATAAGATCGACCGCCCCGACGCTCGTCCGCAGGAAGTTCTCAACGAGGTTTACGACCTTTTTATCGATCTCGACGCCAAGGAAGAGCAGCTCGACTTCCCCGTCCTCTACACCAACGCCAAGGCGGGAACCGCTGCCGTGCATCAGGGAGCGGCGGGCGAGGACTTGCGTCCGCTGTTTGACACCATCGTCGGCACCATTCCCGCGCCGCAAGGAGACGCGAACGGCCCGCTCCAGATCCTGGTCGCGAATCTCGATTACAGCGATTATCTCGGCCGCCTTGCCATTGCCCGCGTTTTTTCCGGGACCATGAAAACCGGAGAAGATGTTGCTATCGCCAAGCGCGACGGCTCATTTCATAAAACGAAAATTACCAAGCTCTTCAGCTTCTCCGGCCTGAAGCGCACCGACATTACGGAAACGTCGCTGGGCGACATCATTGCCGTCGCCGGCGTCGAAGGCATCACGATTGGCGAAACTATTACCAGTGCGGAGAATCCCGCGCCGCTCCCGCCCATCGTCATCGACGAGCCGACGATTGCCATGCTCTTCACCATCAACACGTCTCCGTTTTGCGGACGCGAAGGCAATTACGTCACGTCGCGCAACCTGCGCGAGCGCCTGGACAAAGAGCTGCTCACCAACGTCTCGCTGCGCATGGAAGAGACCGGCAGCACCGACTCGTTCAAGGTGCTCGGCCGCGGCGAGTTACAGCTTTCCATCCTGATCGAGATGATGCGCCGCGAAGGTTACGAACTGATGGTCGGCAAGCCCGAGATCGTCACCAAGCACGACAAAGATACTGGCAAACTGATGGAGCCGGTCGAACACCTCACCGTCGATATCCCCGAGGAATTCGTCGGCGTGGTCATGGAGCATGTCGGTTCGCGCAAAGGCGAAGTCGCCAACATGCACAATCACGGCTATGGCCGCGTGCGCGTCGAATTCCGCGTGCCCAGCCGCGGACTGATCGGACTGCGCAGCACGCTGCTCACCGACACGCGCGGCACCATCGTCATGAACGCGCTCTTTGACGGATACATCGAGTGGCAGGGAGAAATTCCGCATCGCCCGACGGGCGCGCTGATCGCCGACCGGCCCGGCCTTACGACCTCCTACGCTCTCTACAATCTGCAGGAGCGCGGCACGCTTTTTGCCGGCCCCGGCGTGGATGTCTACGAAGGCATGATCATCGGTGAGAACGCGAAAGACACGGATCTCGACGTCAACATTGTGCGCGAGAAGAAGCTGACCAACATGCGGGCTTCCACTTCGGATGAGGCGATCCGCCTGGTTCCGTACCGCAATCTCAATCTCGAACAGGCCATCGAATTCATCGCCGACGATGAGTTCGTCGAAGTCACGCCGAAATCGCTGCGCTTGCGCAAGAAGATTCTGCAATCGAACAAGCGAAAGAAAGGTTCGCTGGCAGCGGTCGAAAGCTGATGACCTGGCCGCAGGCCGATGGCGTCGAATCGTTTTGCCGGAGGTTAGGAGCTCGGGATTACACCCTGCGCTTCATTGGAATACGCACTCTCCGCTCCGCTGTCATTCACTGCCGTGGTCACGTAGTAATAGGTCTGCCCGGCGACGACTGAGCTGTCGCTATAAGCAGCAGCCGTATCCAACCCCGAATTGATCTGAGTGAAGGGTCCTCCCGAGGCGTTGCTGCGGTAGACGTTGTAGCCGGCAATCCCGGAGTTAGTGTCTGTCCAGGAAAGAGAAACACTGTGCTGTGCCGGCGCGACGCCCACCCCGCTCAGACTCTGGGTCGGAGCATTCGACGCATTACTGGCGACGGAGAGGACACCACTGGCGCTGCCGGAGGCCTGCGGTGAGAACGTCATGGTTACAGGCACGCTTTGTCCGGCTGCAATCGTCACCGGGAAGGAAATCCCGGTTAGCGAGAATTCCGCACTACTCAGGCTTGCAGACGAAACGGTTACGCTCGCACCGCCAGCACTGAGGCTGCTGGTTTGACTAACGCTGGTCCCCACCGTCGCATTGCCAAAATTCAACGCCGTAGGAATGAGGGTAAGCTGACCCTGAGCCGTGCCTGCACCCGAGAGCGAGACGGTCAAAGTTGAGTTAGAGGCGTTGGAACCCACCGTGATGCCACCGGTTGCGTTGACCGCCGATTGCGGCGCGAACACCGCGCTGAAGGTCACACTTGCACCGGGATTGAGGACCAACGGAACGTTGAGCCCACTGATGCTAAATCCCGTCCCTGTAGCGGTGGCCTGCGAGATCGTCACGCTAGACCCACCCGTGTTCGTGAGCGACTCCATCAAAGTCAGGCGACTCCCGACTTGGGCGCTGCCAAAGGCCAGACTCGCAGGATTGGCGGTGAGTTGACCAGGAACTGCAGGAGTTGCATGAGCTGTAGGAGCTGTGCCCGTACCGGTGAGAGGTATGGCCAGCCCGGGACCAGAAACAAGCAGGCTACCTCCAGCCGTGCCGGCCGATTGTGGGGTGAAGGCGACGTTCACCGTAACGCTTTGCCCTACGCCTAGAGCTAACGGGAGTGTGGGCCCGGTGATCGAAAATCCGCTGCCCGATGTCTGGAGCGAAGAGAGTGTTACCTGCCAGGAACGAGCGTTAGTAAGCACGACAGGCACGGTGGATGTGGCTCCTACCGCTATTTGGCCAAACGAAACCATCGAGGGTCTGGCGGTCACAGGTTCGGAGTTCTCGCCTGTCCCCTCAACATTAAGATGAGCGGTCGATGCATTGCTGAAGAATTTGATCATGCCTCCCGTCCATCCGATCGTCGTGGGAGTGAAGGTTACACGCAGATCGACACTCTGCCCCGCAGACAAGACCAGCGGCAGGCTCAAGGAGGACGTGGTGAATTCGGAGTTGCCCACCGCGATTCCGGAGACCGTGGCACTCGTCTGTCCAGTATTAGACACGGTGACAAGCAAGGTTTCGGTCTGACCGACAGCGATCGCGCCAAATCGAAGGTTCGGTGGTGTGAACGCAAGTTGTGAGGTTGTTGCGCTGGCGCCCACGGACACCATTCCGAGGAGCAGGATCGCCATCCCGATTGTTAGAAAGTGGACTGTACGGAAGAAAGATTGGATGCTGGACAGGGGGAGTCGCATATCATCCAGTTTGGAAGCCTTGCGGCTAGGGGAAAAGATTCCGGCAGTACATTAACCACTGGCCGATAGGCCAATACACTATTGTCTGGTCATTACTCAAGTAAGTCTGGATAGCGCGCGTAATGATATGTAATTCCTGGTGCTTAGGAGCAAAAGGTCTTTCTTGCTTGCCTTTTTCTCCCGCACCAACGATAAATACAGGCAACTATGATCCGTTGTTGGTATGCACTTCCTATTATTGTTGTGCTGGCGGCGGTACTGCCTGGTCGCGCGCAAACTTCGCCGCCTCACGGTCCTGCCAAGGACGATTACTCCGAGGAGGCCGGGGTCATTGAAGAGATATCGACCAGGATTGCCTTCGACAACGACGGCAACCTCACCCGCGAGCAAACCAGCCGCGTACGCGTGCAAACCGACGCCGGTGTCAAACAGTGGGGACTGCTGAGCTTTGCTTTTCAGTCCGCAACGCAAACGGTGGAGATCGATTATGTGCGGGTCCGCAAGGCCGACGGCACCACGCTAATTACTCCGCCTGAGAACGTACAGGACCTGGATTCGGAAATCACCCGCAACGCTCCTTTCTACAGCGACCTGCGCGAAAAACATGTTGCGGTCAAGGGGCTGGGCAAAGGCGACATTCTCGAATACGAGGCACACTGGCACACTACGAAACCGCTGATCCCGGGGCAGTTCTGGTTTCAATACAACTTTCACCAAGAAGGCATCGTGCTGGCGGAGCGCCTGGAAATCAAGGTGCCCGCCGAGCGCGCCGTCAAGGTGAAGGGACCGCAAGCCACCGAGACCGTCACCACAGAGGCAGGTTCCCGCATCTATGCCTGGACTCACACCCGGCTGCAAGACACCAAAGAGCCTGCGAGCGACCAGAAAAAGGAAACCGAAACAGCGCTCGGCCGCACTCCCCAGCCGGATGTGCAAGTCAGCAGCTTCCAAAGCTGGGAAGAAGTGGGCCGCTGGTACTGGAATCTGCAAAAGGACCGGATCGAGCCCACCCCCGCCATCCGCGCCAAAGCGGCGGAACTCACCAAGGGCATGACCGATGATGCCGCCAAGATGCACGCCCTTTACAGCTTCGTGAGCACGCAATACCGCTACATTGGAATCGCATTCGGCATCGGCCGCTATCAGCCTCACGCCGCCGACGATGTCCTTACCAATAGCTACGGCGACTGCAAGGACAAGCACACGCTGCTGGCCTCTTTGTTACAGGCGTCCGGCATTACGCTATATCCGGCGCTTATCAGTTCCAGCTCGAAACTCGATCCTGACGTTCCCTCGCCGGCGCAATTCGACCACGTCATCGGCTATCTGCCGCAAGGCAAGGGAAACGACAAGGACGCCATCTGGATCGACACTACGATCGAGGTTGCGCCCTTTGGCTATCTAGTTCCGCGTCTGCGCGACAAGCAGGCATTGGTCATGCCGGGAGAGAAGTCGATACAGCTAGTGACTACGCCCGCCGATCCGCCTTTCCCCAGCACTACGGCCTTCAAAATCGAGGGTAAGCTCAGTGACGACGGCACATTTGAAGCGAAAGTTGAGGATACGACTCAAGGAGATAACGAGGTCTTGATACGCGCGGCCTTCCGCCAAGTCCCGCAACCCCAGTGGAAAGATTTGGTGCAGCAGATTTCCTACGGACTCGGTTACTCGGGCACGGTGAGCGACATCAGTGCGAGCAAACCTGAGGCAATCAGTGAGCCCTTTCGCTTTTCGTATTCCTACAACCGCAAGGATTATCCCGACTGGAAGAGCGATCGTCACTTTACCGTTCCGGGGCTGCCGTTCTACTTGCCGCCAGTCAGGGATGACGCAAAGTATCCCATCTGGCTCGGACCTCACACGGAGACCGTGTCAGATTCCAAGGTGGAGGTTCCCAAGGGCTATCAACCACAACTGCCGTCCAACGTGGACCTGAAGTACGACTTCGCGGAATACCACGCCTCTTATTCCCAGGATAACGGTGTGCTCATCGCGAAGCGCCGGTTTCTAAGCAAGCTGCACGAAGTGCCGGTCGCCGAGTTCGACGACTACAGAAGTTTCCTCAAGAGCATGCAGAACGATATCAACCAATATGTGCAGACGTCGTCCTCCAACGCGCCGGTCGTCCCGAACGCGCCAGCCGCCATTCCGAGTGGGTCGCTCATCCCGAACGCATCCAGTACGGCAAAGTTCCGTTCATTTCTGGGCAGTATTGTGCAACTGCCGCCGAGCGGGTCTTCCGGCGCCAACCAGTCGGACGCCGATGGCCGCAACGCCCTGGGACTGGGTGATCGTTCGGCTGCCATGACTGCATTCAAGCGCGCCGTGGAATTGGATCCAAAGTTTACGCGGGCTTGGCTGCTGTTGGGAATCGTGTACATGACATCGGAGCAGAGCGATTTCGCTCTCGACGCTTTCCGCAAAGGCATCGACTCTGATCCCAAACAACTGGTGGCGCGTAGGGCCTACGCTTCGGTGCTAGCGTATTTGCGTCGCTCCGATGAGGCCATGGATGCCTGGCGTGAGGCCCTGAAGATCGCCCAGGACGATCCCGAAGCGAACGCTGAACTGGCCGAGTTGCTCGTGCAGCAAACGCGCTACGCCGAAGCTGTGCCCTACGCGGAAACTGCCGCGAAAAACGACAGTTCCCCAGGCGCGCAAGCCCGTCTCGGATCCACCTATTTGCTCGCGGGGGAACGGCAGAAGGCAGGCGCAGCATTTAGCAGACTCGTGGATCTGGATACGGACGGGAACTATTTCAACGACGTCGCCTACGAGATGGCGAATGCAGATCTGAATTTGCCCTTTGCCCTGGACCTGGCGAAAAAAGCCGTGCGCCGTGTGGAAGAGGAATCGCAGAAAATTACGCTGGCGGATCTCAAACTGGAGGATCTAAGAAAAATCCAAAGGCTGTCGGCGTACTGGGATACCCTCGGCTGGGCGGATGAACGGATGTCGAAACTGGATGAAGCGGAGCAGTATTTGCAGGCTGCATGGAGGCTGACTCAGGACGGGGTGGTGGCGGGTCACCTGTGTCATATGTATAAACGGGAGCATAAGGTCGAGGCCGCCATTCGGATGTGCCGCATGGCGTTATACCGTATGTCGATGTCGCAACAGTTGGCGTCGGGCCAGTACAAAACCGAGATGAATGCGGCGCAGGGGAATTTGGACCACCTGACCGGCGGGGCGGAGAAGTCGAAGAGCACGCGTGATGTGTCCGAAATGGTCCTCCACGAAAGCACGTTCAAACTGCCGCGGTTCCTGTCCGGGACGGAGAGTGCGGAGTTTTTCGTGCTCCTGGCGTCGGACGGAAGCGGCAAAAAGTTCAAAGTTGAAGATGTGAAATTCATCAGTGGGTCGGACAAGATGAAACTTCAGGGAAAACAACTGAAGACCATCGACTTCAATGTTCCCGCGCCGGACGATGTTCCCACCCGTTTCGTGCGGCGCGGGATTCTCGGGTGCTACCAATACACTGGTTGCTCCTTCGTGTTGCTCGACCCGGCATCGGTGCACTCAGTGAACTAGCGGTAACCGACCCGCCGTTTGCCCAGTTCCACACCGGACGCTAAACTGAATATCCCGGAGTACCCATATGCTCGTCGTCATGCAAGCGCAGGCCACCGAAGAGCAGGTCCGCGCCGTTTGCCAGAAAATCGAAGCGCTCGGATACCGCGCCCACTCCATGCCCGGCGCGCAGCGCACTGCCATCGG
>Ga0224558_1004554_pt1 | contig 10711 bp, 9 predicted proteins | sample 714S32024metaG_FD_180682 | JGI IMG/M metagenome (GOLD analysis project Ga0224558, IMG submission 180682) | Peat soil microbial communities from Stordalen Mire, Sweden - 717 S3 20-24 | ecosystem: Environmental > Terrestrial > Soil > Wetlands > Peat | place: Sweden: Norrbotten County, Stordalen... | reverse complement strand
TGCGTTCGAGGATCAAGAAACCTGCCGGAAGGGCTTCCGACGGCTCAATCTACAACACGGTGGCGATTTGCCGGTCGCCCGACGCGTACGCCAGATCATCGATTCCGAACGCGAATGCCGCTCGAAAGCGCCAGCGCCCTCTCGCTTGGAAGATGCGCTGGAGAGGCTATGCGGGAGTTGTCTGTGTTTGATTCTTCAATTTATGGACGAAGGCATAGTAGGCCACCATCACGCGAAATGCCTTGGAGCGATTCACCCCGCCGAGAATCTCTCCGCCGACTCTTTCCAGTTCATCGGCGATCTCGAACGTCAAAGGAAACACGAAAGCGGTGTCGATACTCTGAAATGGGATGTTCAGCCACTGGTTGTTGTAGAAGGCAACAAGCTGCGCCTGAGCGGCCTTGGTTTTGAAACTCATGATGATGTGTTCAGCTAGGGCGTTCTTTCGCCGGATTTTGAGTACGGCAAAAAGTTGGTTGAAATGGCTCTTGGTGAATTTGGAATCAACTGTGAGCCGGAGTTGAGTGCGCTCCTCTGCGGGAGAAACGATTCTGCGCTTCGGTCGGGTTGTGGTTTTCTTCGCGGTAGGCATTTGATTTTTCCACTATGCTGTATGCTACAGCATAAATATAGTATCACGGAAGACCGATTTCTAAACGATAGCAATCAAACGAGTTTACGCGAATGGAGCGCGAAGGAAGTAGTGGGTTCATAGCACGAAGAGGTGCGCGATTCAAACCGAATGAACCACAACAAATCGAACCGTGAGGGGGATGGAGAAAAGAGAACCGACCAGAGACCGCGTAGCGACTCCTATGTAAATTTGAGGCAACCGCAGATTTAACGTTTCAATCCACGCCCCCCGCGTGGGGGGCGACACTGGCAATCGGCAGGATGTAGTCTGCGATGTTGTTTCAATCCACGCCCCCCGCGTGGGGGGCGACCTCAAGTGAGACTGCCCGATCGTGGTTTTAAGCGTTTCAATCCACGCCCCCCGCGTGGGGGGCGACGCGGCGGGGAGCTTGCCAAACTGCAAGGCATTGTCGTTTCAATCCACGCCCCCCGCGTGGGGGGCGACAGCCGATAGCGCTGCTTCTGTCCCCGTGGTTGTGTTTCAATCCACGCCCCCCGCGTGGGGGGCGACGAGCAGAACAGCACACATTTCGGTGTTTCACGTTGTTTCAATCCACGCCCCCCGCGTGGGGGGCGACTTACAGTACTCAAGTCTGTTCCTGCCGGAACTGGTTTCAATCCACGCCCCCCGCGTGGGGGGCGACTAGTGGATCACATCATTCCGCATCGAGGCGATATGTTTCAATCCACGCCCCCCGCGTGGGGGGCGACGTATGTGGAGCGAGGAACTTCAAGATCAACAGATGTTTCAATCCACGCCCCCCGCGTGGGGGGCGACAGGTTCCTTCCTGAAATGCTTGTAGTTGATCCCGTTTCAATCCACGCCCCCCGCGTGGGGGGCGACGCAAATTGTGAGCATCTTCAATTCCATACACTGTTTGTTTCAATCCACGCCCCCCGCGTGGGGGGCGACGGCGCAGGACGCAACTTCCTCCATGCGCTAGAGATATAATGCCACAATTGCGAACCTGGATGCATATTGATCATAAATCAGAGGACAGCGAGACCGATTTAGAAGCATATTGTTGAAGTCATGGCGGTTAGCGGCTGCGCGGATCTTTCGGGAAATCCCTGCTCGCTTGGGGTCCGCGCACGTGAAGAGTCTCTCCTCGGAAGGGCATCACAGAATGAGCGGCCCCTCTGGATCGTAAGCTACCTTGGCGCCAACGTGCTCGACGCGTCGCTTCCATTCGTTTCCGAGAAAGTAGAAGCGCAGACTGTCTTCCGCAGGATCGGCTTCAGAGACAAGACTCGCCCGCAGCACCACCCATTGGGCTGCATCCACAAGACATTCGAATACCGAATTCTGCACCCGCTGGCCATGATTTTCGCACAGCCGTGCCACGCGGCGCAGTCTGCGGCGGCCGGCAGCATCGAGGGTGCTCACATCGTAACTGACCAGAACCATCATGAGAATTATCTCCAGAAAAAGGCCGGATAGGCGTCCAAGCCGCCGCGAATAAAACGCGCCAGCAGCAGCGCCTGCGTATAGGGCACAAGGCCGAGCGGAATCTGCTCCTTCATGAAGGGATGCTCGATCTCGTCCTGCTTGCGCTGCTGCCATGCGGCGACGACCTGTTTGCGGGTGGCATCATCCATCAGAATGCCGCCGCCTTCCTGCTCGGTGAAGCCGGAACCTTGCACCTGGCGGCGGTTGATGAGGGTCAGCACCATGCGGTCAGCCAGAGCGGAACGCAGCTCCTCCATCAGGTCGAGCGCGAGACTGGGCCGTCCAGGCCGGTCGGTGTGCAGAAAGCCGACGGCCGGGTCCAGGCCAACGGTTTCGAGCGCGGATTCAATGTCGTGCCGCAGCAGCGCGTAGATGAAGGAGAGCAGCGCATTGACGCGATCCAGCGGCGGGCGGCGAGAACGACCATTGAAATGGAAGGCCTCGCGGTCGCCCGTAATCATCTGGTCGAAGACGGAAAAGTAAGCCTGTCCGGCGGAGCCCTCATGGCCGCGCGCCCCATCGATGGAGGGAGCCCGTGCGGCCTCCAGGCCCGCCCATGAGAGTTGGTTCGCCGCCTCGCGCAGCGCTTTCTCACGCGCCTCTTCGGCAATTTCGCGGGCCGCCCGCAGCAGAACCACGCGGCTGTTGGCGATTTTCGCAGCGACGATGGTTCGCACAGTGGGCAGCGCTCCCTCTGCGTCGTCGGCGATCCGGTACTGCTGACGCCGCAGCAGCACATTGCCGGAGACTGGCCCAGTAACGCGCGCCAGGAACTTGCCCTGCTCGGTGAGGAAGGAGATGCCGACGCCGCGCTCGCAGCACAGTCCCAGCACCGGCGGACTGCACGCTACCTGTCCCCAGCAGACCAGACCTTCCAGCGTATGAATCGGCACGCGCAGCTTCAACTCCTGCCCGACCTTGATGGCGATGGTCTCGCCGTCGCGGTGCAGATAGGAGCCTTGCGTCATCACGTGCAGAGTATTGAGCAGCTTTCGCATGGCGAACTAGACCTCTTGATTAAGCGAACGCATCTGGCGCTCCACCCAGCGAGCAGCGCTGTCCGGCTGCGCAGTGACCTTGGGAAGGCAGATGTGAACCAGCGAACAACAGTCGCAATAAGGGCCGGGCTGCGCCGCCGGCGTCTCCCGATTGCGGTAGAGGCGGTGCATGGTGGCGGCCAACTCTTCAGTCCGCGCACGAAGCTCCGGCGTGAAGGCCACCTCTTGGCGCCGACGCGGATTGCCGTAGAAGATTGCCCCGCGCGGAACAGCCGTCGCCAGCATCTCCTCCAGGCAAAGCGCCTGCGCGCAAAGCTGCACCGTATCGCAATCGGTGGGCTTGCTCTTGCCGCGCTTGTACTCGACTGGATAAGGCTCAGGACAAAATTCGACAATGTCGGCGCGCCCCGTCAGATGGAGCCTCTCCGAGCGCAGAGTCATACCGCGCACCGTGCGCAGATCGCCGCGATGACTTTCACCGGGCAGGTCGGCGCGTTCATGCAGCAAGCGTCCCTCAGCGGTACGCAAGTTCTCCACCCAAACCTGTTCCAGGTGAATCAGCGCCCACTGCCGCGGACAGAAGGCCAAATGCTGTAAGCCGCTTAGCGGCAGCGCATCGTCGTCTTCAGGAACGGAACCGGCCATACAGGCCTCCCATCAAACCGCGGCGGGGAAGGATGGAACCCATTCTTCCACAGAAATGCCCGCAGGGACGGCACCAGTTAACTCAATAACATAGTCGGAGCGGGAACGCGCGGGACGGTTTTCCGCCTTCAACTCCGGACGCAGCTTCGCGGTGACCATGGAGAAGAGCTCGTCGGCTCGTGCGTCACCGAGCTTGCCTTCGTGGCGGAAGGCGATGCACCGGACTGGAGCCATCAGGCCGCGGGCGGCGGACCGGTCGGTCTCGAACATGAAATTCAGGGCTTGCTTGAGAAGCGTGAGGTCGTCGTCCGTGAATCCGGTCTTCTCGGCGAGCGAAGCGTTGAGGAAGCCGTGGCAGCGATAGAGGCCGTAGGGGACATTGAACTTGCGGCCCATGGTGCGTTCCTTGTCAATGTCTTTCTCGTTAGTGACGGCGCAGCGGGTGATGGCAAACTCTGCGGAGACCACCGGATCGATGCTGCGCGCGAAGGTGAGTTGCAAGGGGCCGCGCACCTGGCCGCAATTCACGTCGGTAGACATCACCGCGCCAAAGGTACGAATGTCAAAGAAGTTTTTGCACATAAAGTCTGTGAGTGCTTTGGCTTTCTCTTCCTCTTTTGGGAGCTTCTTGGATTCTGGCTTGAGCTTCTGATCCAGGTAAGCCTCATTGTGCAACGCATTCAACACAGCTTTCTCACGCACATAGATGCGCTGGCCTGGAATCTCATTGTGAGTTTCAGAGACAAAGTTGCGAATCTTGCGCTTGAGGCAGACGTCGGTGACCAGGCCTTGGTTGGTCTCCGGGTCGATGCGCGGGAGGTTACCGGCATCCGGATCGCCGTTCGGATTGCCGTCGGTGATGTCGAAGAAATACACAAAATCGTAGCGGTTCTGGATGGGCGTGCTCATGCGTTGGCTCCTTCTTCCTTGTCCTTCTTGCTGGTGTAAAGTTCTTGGCGCTGATGGAAATAGCCGATGACGAATCTGCCTTGGTCTTCCAATGCAAGCTGGCGAGGGAACTGATCTATGAGTCCCATTACTTCGCCAAGCCGGCGGTCGTAGTAAATCTTTTGGCCGGTTTCCAGCTTGGCCAGATGATGTTGCGAGAGACGGAAGAGCCGCGGAAAGACCAGCGCCGGCGTGGTGCTGGCGGAGGAAAAGTAATGATCTTTGATCGTCGTATTCAGTTCACCACCGGCGCTGTCGGTTTGCACTTTTTCGAGCAGCGCGAAGAGCCGCCCACAGTTATAGGCGGCGTTGGTTTCAGCAGGGTCGAGCTTCACTTTTACCTCCAATGGATTGCCGCGCAAGCGGGAGTTACGATTCAGGCAGGCCTTGATGGCGGCCACGCGCGCATAGGCGACTTCGCCGTCGCTGTGAATGCGGCGAAGCATCGTGGCCAGCAAAGACTGCGGATAGGCAGCGCCGGTCAGCACTGAGCGCGCCAAGTCGCCGGCGAGCTGAGGCGAGGTGGCTTTCGTGTCGAATCCCTCGAACCTGCCCTTTGGGTCGTGTTCCGCGCGCCCGGTCGCCGCAACGATGCGCCGCAGTGTAAGCAACCGGTATTCCCTTCCATCAGCAAGCGCAACGTCGCGCAAGTGCCAGCCCAAAAGTTTCCGAAGCTCCGCCGCATCCGTCTCCACCCAGAGGCGCACAGAGAGGCGCGAGGCGTTGGGCGAGAGACCGAGCAAGAAGAATTTGGTCGGCTGGTTATCTGGTTCAATTGAATTGGCGCAAGTGCCGTCGCGTAACTGAGTCAGCAAGAGTCTTGCTTGCCGAACACGCTCCTCATCTTCTTCAATGATCGGACCTTCGTTCGGCAGCGGCTCGGAGAACATCTCGCTCAGCGCGTCTTCCAGCACGGTTTGATGGTCGGCCCAGAAGACGACCGTGCTGTCTCCGAGCGTGACGCGCCGGTTTCGTTGGCTGAGCAGGTAATTCAGTGCATTCGCGTATTTGAATGCGGACGTTGAGCCGACGGGAGCGTTGTAGCTCTGCGACTTTCCATAAGACTCATAAGCCGACGCATTGAACGAAACCAGCAGCGCGCCCGATGATTGCGCTCCACCGACGCCCTTGATTTTGGGTTCATGCAGGCGGGCTATCTCATCGATGGCTCCAGAGACAAGGCACATAGCGCGCGTGGCGCCAGATTGTGAGGCCGCTGCCTGCTCATCAGATTCATTGGGAAGAGAAACAGCTTCGTGGACGTAGCGCAACTCGCCGGCGATTTTGAAAACCCCGAAATTTGTCGCTATCTTGGAAAGTTCGTCCCCATGTTCACGCGCCTTTTCCGGAGACCAATTACGCAAAAACGTACAGATCGTTTTGAAAGAAGGATTTTCAATTCTATCTTCCAGTCCAAGATGCTTCTTGAGGAATTCCTCAAAGGCCAGTGCAGCCCTTGCCGTTTTGTCTGGGTCTGGATCTGCGCACCAGCCGAGCATATAGGCAGCATTGTCCCAGAGAAAACATGGATTGAGGCCTTGACCGGGAGGCTTTCCCTGACCCGGCACAATCATCTCTTTGCCAATGCTTTTACGTCCAGATGTTTCACGCTCATCTTTGAACTGATTCAAGCTCCCATCTGGATTCAATACCACGCAAAAGCTGATCTTCTGACGTGAAAATCCCGGCGGGGCAAGTTGGGTGTCGTCGTTTTTCGAAGCAGCGATGCGGTCATAATGTTCCGCGAGCCGTTGTAGGATCATGCGAACACCCCCTTTGCAGCGCATGACGACACATCGATCACACCATCATGCATCGTTGCGCGAAAAAACCGCGCTTGCATTTCGCCGGCAAAGTCGATGTCGTGCAGCATATAGCCGAGGTCGCGTTCTCCAAGAAGACTTGCATCGACCGCGGGCAGGGCGCTCTCCGCTTCGATCAAGGCGAAGTCCGCTGCAAACTCGCGGCATCCGAGGTAAGGCCGGGTATAGCAACTGCCCTTGCGGGCGCGCCGGTTGAACTGATCCAGATGCTTGGCGATGTTGTCCAGACCGCTTAGGAGTTCGAAGTGAGCCTCGACGACGTAGCCCACATCTCGCAACATCAGCGTCGCGCGCTGCTGCCGATTGTCCGGCTTGTTAGGATCATCCACGTAGAACGCGAGATTGCCTGCGCCGTCCTTCATTGCCTTGGCTACTGTTCCCGCGCCGATCTTATCTTTCACCTCATTGCGGCGAATCGAGGTGAATCTGATCGGCTTGAGTACCGTAATGCGGTCGATCTGCCAGCGTATCTCCGGCTTCCAATAGATCGCTTCGACGATGCCGCGCGCCGCCGAGGGCGTCATCACGTCATAGCTGACGCGCTCGACCTTCATCTCCGGTCGCGTAAAGCAGGCCCACTCGCCCCAGCAATGCAGCTTGATGCCGTATGCCACTCGTGCCTCCTATATACCCCAAAACGCCGCGTCCAGCTTGGTCGACGCCGGGTCCAGCCCTTTGTTGCTGCTATATAAAGAGCGGTTCAGCAGCAGCCAGACTCCTGATTCATGCTCCTCGACAAACCCACGCTCGTTCATCTGCCGCATGGCTTCTTTCCTGACAGAGACGAGGTATGGCTGTAGCTCGCGCTGCGGTACAAATGGTACCTTGCCGCCCATCAGCCTGTCCCTCAAAATAACGGCCTTCGCATTGTAGGGAACCAGAATCGGCAACTGGTCGTCTCGTATCATTTGAAATGCATCGGCTACTTCACGAAACTGTAGAAGAGCGCGTCCGCGAGCAGAATCGAACGTCATCTTCTCCATGACCTTATGCTTGTCCCAGTTATCCTTCTTGCTCCAGTAGAAGAGCCGGAAGTAGGCTTCAATCGCCTCTGGCGCAAGGGGGTCGGGATAGCGAGAGAGCAGCTCCTTTCTGGTCTGCGCTGCTGCACGAAGCAAACCTGGAGGTGGCTGTTCTTCGCCTTCAAACACATACGTCAACCCTAACGCCTGCAATCCCTCCCTGTTGCAGCGGCCGGCAGCCTGAGCGATCGAATCGAATCCAGCTTCGGCCCGATAGACCACAGGGAAATCCAGATCGACGCCCGCCTCCACCAATTGCGTACTGACCACCCGGCAGGGCTGTTGCGCATTGAGCCGCTCCCGAATCATCTTCAGCACCGTTCGCCGATGCGCTCCGCACATCCATGTGCTCAGATGAAAGCAACCACCAGTCTCCGACATCGCAGCCACTTGGTCGTAGAGGCGAGAGGCGTGTTTTCGCGTGTTCACGATACAGAGTGCAGCTTTCTCCTTCGCGAGCCGCAACGCCAGTTCGCTGTCCGGCAGGCTACCAAGCGTGCGCACCTCCACGCGCTTGAGTGCGTGAAACAGAGGCATCGTATCCGGAATGATGGGGCGGACTTTTTCGAGTCCAAGCACGAAGTCATCGCGGCGCTCAAGGGCCGGCTGCGTCGCCGTGCAAAGCACGATGGAGCAGCCGTAGTTGAGCACCAACTCGCGCAGCGCAGCCAGAGCAGGCTTGAGCAGCTCAACCGGAATCGTCTGCGCTTCATCGAGTACGATCACGCTTCGAGCGAGGTTATGCAGCTTCCTGCAAGGCGTTGTCCGGTATGCAAACAGGCTTTCGAATAACTGCACATTAGTGGTGACGATCAGCGGCGCATCCCAATTCTCGGCGCCCAATTGATTTGAACGTGTGTCTTTCTCGGTCTGAATATTGGTGTGGTGCTCAACCAGCGCTGCTTCGGCGAGCGGCCCAAGTTCTTTGCGGTATACATCGGCAGTCTGCTCGATGATGCTGGTGAACGGAATTGCCACCACAACGCGCCTCAGTTCGTGCTTGATCGCATGATCAAGCGCAAAGGCCAACGACGATAAGGTCTTGCCGCCTCCAGTGGGAACATTGAGTGAAAAAAAGTCCGGCGGTAGGTTGGCTGCTTCGCGGCAACGCTCAAGCATGATCGACCGCTGACGATTTACTTCCGTTGGCTTTGCGTCTTTCTGCATCTTCAGCAAGCTGGCATCAAGTCGGTTCTTGAGCGCGGCAAGCGTGGGTCTGCCGAATCCGGAGCCCAAGCCTCGTCGCACCAAGGCCTCTTCGGGATCGCAGAACTCCTCGGTCCGAGTGCGGTCGGCGTCGATGAGGCACGAAAACAACATTCGCGTGAAGAAGGCAAACTGGAAAGGATATTCGGCTTTACCCGCAGCTGATGGCTGGAGGGGTGAAGTGAGTGCCGGCAGAACGACGTCGGGCGTCTGAACCGCGGAAATACAATACTTAGCCGGATCGAGCTTGTAGCGAAGTGTGCTGCGCTGTGTCGCCTCGTCGGCGGACGCCTCGTCCGGCAGTCCGGTATGATGCCCGGCAATGCAGAACGCCAGAAGCTGACCTGGAACGTTTCCCAGAGCTTTTGCTACAAAGCGTGCTCCGAAGGTGGAGTGGTCAACCCGCTTCCCGGAGGTGTCCTCGTTCTCTGCTCCTGCGTCAACAGACGCTGCCCCGGCGTTGCGGAGGTAAAGCTGAAAGTCGTCTGAGAGCTTACCTAAATCATGGCAGCGACCGAGAACCTCTCCCCAAAGCTGCGCTCCAAACGCCTCCGCGAAGATGGAAGCAGAGCTCGCCACTTTGTCGAGATGAGCCGCAAGCGTCTCCCAATCGCCGGGAGCGTGATCGGCGAGCGTATGAGCATATTGTTCTGCGAAAGATCCGTTCGGCACTGTCATGTGAACCTCGGATGAGTGCAAAGCGAATCCGGCGGTGCGTGTGCAAGGCCGATTAGTGCGCCGACAAGGGGCATGCCGGTCTTTGCGGCCAGCCGCGAAGTGATCGCAGAGACCCTGAGGAGGTGGTCTCTGAGAAGCTGTTCCTCTCCGGGAGACCTCAAATGAGCGAGAAAGGCATTAGTAGCCGGTATGCTCATGAGCAATCCGTCTTGGCGTAAGCACTTAGTTGTAACAGTTTTCCGGGAGCTTCGCCCGGAAAACCTTCATAGCCAAAGCATACATCAGGTTTCACCGTTGTCCGGCGAAACTCGGCGGAATTTGCCTAAGCGATTACAAGGCAATCGCCAAGGCACTAAGCGCTGATCGGGCGAATCAGTGGTTGCCCCCTCATGGTGCGTACCAAGTCCAATAGATTGTGGCACAGACGGGCAGTTGATTTCAGAGTGCAGGCAGACGGAGCCAAGGACGAGAACGGCCTGCGATCAACCGGCAAGCTTCTGCTGTATCCACTCGTCGAGGACGGACGCGCGGAAGCGCCAGACCTTGCCAATCTGCAAGGCACGAATCTCCCTGCGCCGCGCCATCCTCTGGAGCGTCTTGGGATGGAGTTGCAAGATCGCTGCCGCTTGGTCCGAGTCGAGCAGTGCCTCTGGGAAAAATGCACCTGGCAATAGCGCCTGCAAACGCGCCTTCGGACGCTCAGCATCAGCAGGGGCGACCGGCTGAGTTTTCTCCGCAATGCTCCGCACGGTTGATCTGTCTTTGCTCGGAATAGCCGCGTACAGGGCGTTTCGCGCCCCATTGCCGGCAACTGGAGAATGGCCCTCCACTGCACGGCAATCCGCATTTCGCATCGCATTATTCATCACTACCCCCACAAGGGTGTCACAAGATGGATTATAGCATAATATAGATATTACACAAGTCGGGTAGTATAACAATCGCGCAATACTCCGTTAAATCATTCATGGATAACGACATAGTCGACTATTTCTCAGGGGGTGCAATGGGAGGGCGGTCGCTTGCTGATCTCCAGCCAGCCATGAGCGATAGAGAACCCCTCTATCGCTCATGCACAGCGGCGCTATTTCCTTTGGCTATGGCGGTGCGGCTTTGGACTGCCAACCGGCCCGCCGCTCTCTTGCGGTTTGAGAGTTGGAACAGCTTGAACCACTGATGGTGGCGGCGTGGCAGCCGCTGCGGGAACCGAATCCATGCAGCCTTCTATCCTCATGCCAGCAACCAGCCCGATCATCAGGGCTGCGGTGGCAATCAGTGGAACCCAGAAACACAGCAACCAGGTGTTCA
>Ga0224558_1004553_pt1 | contig 10714 bp, 3 predicted proteins | sample 714S32024metaG_FD_180682 | JGI IMG/M metagenome (GOLD analysis project Ga0224558, IMG submission 180682) | Peat soil microbial communities from Stordalen Mire, Sweden - 717 S3 20-24 | ecosystem: Environmental > Terrestrial > Soil > Wetlands > Peat | place: Sweden: Norrbotten County, Stordalen... | reverse complement strand
GTGAGCATCAGCGCCAATGCGAACGGGCTGGCGGCGGGCAATTACACGGACACGGTGGGTTTCACCAACCTAAGTGATGGAATGGGCAACACAACCCGTTCGGCGAGCTTGAGTGTGGTGTTGCCGCCGGCGGCCCCCGTGCTGACTTTCAACCCTGCTTCTGGTCTTGGCATCACTGGCACTACGGGAGCGACCTTCAGGCTGGAGTACCGGGCCTCGCTGGTCAGCGGCCAATGGTTGCCGCTCAAGACCAACACGCTTGGCCCGGGCTTCAATCTGCTGCTCCCCTGGCCGCCGACCAACGGCCCCGCCGCCTTCTACCGCGCCCTCTGGCTGCCATGATTGGAAGTCAACCGATGGGACTGTGGCATAATGCTCGCGAAGCGGAGTCCTGCGCCTGGCCAACACGGGCGGCCAGACGATATTCGCCAACCCGCCGCCGCCCTCCTCGCCGCGGTATTACCGAGTCAAAGAACTATGACTGAGCCAGTCAGGCGCTCGGACAACAGGAGTCGGTCCCGGGAGAGGAGCGAATCCCAGTCTCTAACACCATGCTTCCAACAGTTGCGATCGGTTTTTGCGGCGCAGCAGGCTGATGCACTGCTCGCGACACCTGAACGCCGATACCCTCACTCGCGAGTCCGGTTGAAGTGGATGACGGTCAGGTTGTTCTTGCTTTTGGCAGGTTTTAACCTGCCGACTCTCACGCCGGCGGCGGACGGTGGGGGCGTAATCACAATCACAGCCGGTTCCGGCGAGGGCCCTCTCGCGTATGCGCAGGTCGCTCTGGAGCCCCCAGCGGCGGTTCAGGAGGGGGCCGCATGGTGTTTTGTAGAGAATGGTCATCCGATTGGAGGTTATTCAAGCAATCCGCTCCTCACTTTTGCGCTGGGCCCGGGGAATCAGGTGGCGGTTCTGTTCAAGCCGATACCGGGGTGGAACCTGCCGACGAACGGCACAGTCGTGGTGGCACTTGGAGAGCTAACAGTCGTGCCTGCGGTTTACACGGAACTTCCGGCACAATCCGCCTATGATGCGCCCTATACTTTCACCACATTCGCTGGAACTCCTCCTGGTCTTGGAAGCGCTGATGGCATCGGCACCGAGGCGCAGTTTGAATCTCCGTTCGGTGTCGCGGTAGACAACGCAGGCAATGTTTTCGTGGCGGATACCGACAACTGCACGATTCGGAAAATCACGCCTGCGGGTGTGGTAAAAACCATCACGGGACTGGCTGGAAGTTACGGCACGGCTGATGGGACGAATGGCGTAGCGCGGTTTGACGGACCCCAGAGCGTTGCGGTGGACACGGAGGGCAATCTTTATGTTACGGATACCTATAACCATACGATTCGCAAGATTGCACCCACCGGCACGAACTGGGTGGTCAGCACCATCGCCGGGCTGGCCGGGAACAACGGATGGGCCGATGGAACGAACAGCACCGCGCTATTTTTCAATCCCTATGGCATTACCGTTGACGGTGCAGGCAATCTCTATGTTGCGGATAGCTTTAACTCTACGATTCGCAAGATTACCCCCACTGGCACGAACTGGGTGGTGAGCACGATCGCCGGGCACCCTCTGACCAGTGGCACCAACGACGGCGCGGGAACCAACGCGCTGTTTGATAATCCTTTGGCCGTGACGGTGGACACGGCGGGTGATCTCTTTGTGGCCGACACCGGCAACCAAACGATCCGCAGAATCACTTCGACGGGAGGCGTCAGCACAATCGCTGGGTTGGCCGGGGTCGGTGGCAACGTTGATGGGACGAATAGCGGGGCACTCTTTTCCTATCCACGCGGTATCACGGTGGACAATGTGGGGAATGTCTATGTGGCAGATTCCAAGAACTCTGTTATTCGGAAGGTTACTCCGGTCGGGCCTGACTGGGTGGTGGCGACTGTTGTCGGACAAGCCGGAAACCCGGGAAGCGCCGATGGCACCGGCGGCACCGCTCTTTTTAACCAGCCTTGCGGTGTGGCTGGGGACAGCCTTGGAAATCTGTGCGTCGCAGATACCTACAACAACGTGATTCGACAAGTCACGACTGCGAACGTGGTCAGCACTATCGCCGGCCTCGCTGACAACTCAGGTAGCGCCAACGGCACAGGCCGGGAGGCGGGCTTTAATGCCCCTTCCGGTGTGGCCCTGGACAACGCCGGGAACCTGTATGTCGCGGATACTCGCAACAGCACGATTCGAAGGATCACCACGGCTGGGGCGGTGAGCACGATTGCCGGCCGCGCCGGAATTTCGGGTGCGAGTGACGGCGCGGGCAGCGACGCGCGGTTTAACAACCCCAAGGGCGTCGCGGTGGACGGCTCGGGCAATGTCTATGTGGCAGATGCCGGCAACAGCACAATTCGAGAGGTCACCGCGGCGGGCGTGGTCAGCACTATTGCGGGCCTGACCGGAACGGCCGGGACCTCTGACGGAACGAACAGCGACGCGCGGTTTAACGGTCCCTCCGGTGTGGCCGTGGACACCAACGGCAATGTCTATGTGGCGGATACCCTCAACTCTACAATTCGGAGGCTCGCCCCGGTTGGCACCAACTGGACCGTGAGCACCATCGCGGGGTTGGCAGGACACGCGAGTGGCGCCGATGGCGCAGGCACCGATGCGAGGTTTACCAACCCTCAGAGTATCATGGCGGATGGCGCGGGTAATCTCTATGTGGCAGATGCTGGCAACTACACCATCCGGAAAATCATGCCGGGTGCCACCAATTGGGTTGTAACGACTCTCGGCGGGCAAGCGGGGTACAATGGGAGCATCGACGGTACGGCAACCAATACGCTCTTTGGGTTCGTAGATACCTCCGGTTATTACTATACCACCCGTGGGCCCGAAGGTGTGGCGGTGGACAGTTCGGGCAATGTCTTCGTGGCGGATACCTTCAACAATACGATTCGAAGGATCACGCCTGCTGGAGTAGTGAGCACAATCGCCGGCTTTGCCGGAAGCACGCTTAACGCCGACTTTATGGTGATTACGAATTCCGGTTCCGGCAGCGCTGACGGCGCGGGCATGGACGCCCGGTTCTACCTCCCCTCCGGGGTCGCTGTGGACAGCGCAGGGAATCTGTATGTGGCGGATACCGGCAACAACACGATCCGTAAAGGGGTCTTTACACAATACACCCCAACCAATCCGGTTCCCTACACCCCGCCGCAGATGAATGGGCAACTGGTCGTCACGTTGCTGCCCGCGGACGGGCAATTGGTCCCAGGGCAATGGCGTTTTCCGTGGGACTTGGCATGGCGCAACAGTGGTGATGTGGTGAGCAATCTGGCCGCCGACAACTACACCCTCCAATTCCGTGATGTGCCCGGTTACCTGGCAATCCCATTTACGGCCCCCGTAGCCGTAACCAACGGGGGGATAACTCAGGTGACCAACCAGTATTATCCCACGGTCAACCTTCTGGGCACGACCAATACGGGGGCGCTGATGGTGAACATCGGGCCGAGCGCGCCAACCGGCGCCGGCTGGCGCTTCCAAGGAGAGACGGTTTGGCGGGCGCCGGGTTCCACCGCAGCCAACTTGGTGCCCGACACCTACGACATCGAGTTCGCGCCGGTGAACGGCTATTCGAAGCCGTCCGGCCAAGCCATTCAGGTATCTGCGAGTTCAACCACGGTGGTTTCGGCCGGTTATGCGTCGGCCCAATCGCCTCCGGCGGGGGTGGTTTTGCCCGTGCCGGTGCCGACCAACAGCATCAATGACCTGACCGATTATCCATACGGGTTTAACGGGCAGTTGCAGTCGGAGGTGGGCTATGGCAGCGGGGTGGCGGTGCAGTCAAATGTGGTGCTGACGGCGGCGCACCTGATCTTCAACGACCAAACCCTGTCTTACGTGAGCGCGGCCTTCTGGTACTTCCAGGAGGAGGCAGGGGTGTTTTCCCCGGAACCGATGGCGGCGCGGGGTTGGTATGTGCTCAGCGGCTATGCGGCACAGCGGACCAATGACATGCTGGGCGGCCTGGGTCCGGACCAGTCCAGTCCGCAGTCGCGGAATCTGGACGTGGCCGCGCTGTACTTTCCGTCGCCAGTGGCGGGCGGCGGCTATGGGGGCTATCTGCCGTCCGACGCGGTGCCGAACTCGTGGCTGGCGAGCACGAGCCAAAAGATGCTGGTGGGTTATCCGGTGGACGGATCGGTGTTCGGCGATGCCACCATCGTGCCAGGCGTAATGTATCAAATCGGACCGCAACCGTATCCTCTGAGCCGAGCCACGGACCCCGTGGCGGACCAGCAGGTTTATGTGGCGCCGTGGTTGCTGAGCTATCCCGGCAACAGCGGCGGTCCGCTGTATGTGCAATTCAACGGGTATTATTATCCGGCGGGGGTCTATTTGGGAACGTTGTATAATGGCGTCGTGCCGTATGCGTCCTTGGTGCGGGGCATAGACAGCAATGTGGTAAACCTGATCACGTGGGCGCAAAGGCTCGGCGACGCCGGGACCAACGGCACCGGCGGCGGGGTAATCACGATTACCTCGGGCTCTGGTCTCCCTGGCCTGGCCTACCTTCAGATACATGTTGGGCCAGCGGCAGCCATCGCGGCGGGCGGGGGCTGGCGGGTGCCAGGCTCATACTATTACCCCAATTATTATAGCACCAGTTACATCGTCCCGTTCTCCAGTGCGGGCTCGGAAACCGTGGAGTTCAACCAGATTCCTGGCTGGGATCTGGCCAGCAGCACGGATGTGACGGTCGTGCAAGGACAACTGATCACCGTCTCCGCAACCTACACCCTCTCCCCGGCGCTTGCTGTCAGTCCGGCGGGCGGGTTGGCCTCCAGCGGGCTGGCCGGCGGCCCTTTCACCCCCGACAGCATCGCCTGCACCCTCAGTAACTCCGGGGCCGCACCTTTGAACTGGACGGCCTGCAAGACTGCCAACTGGCTCACGCTGAGCGCGAGTAGCGGCACGCTGGCCGCCGGGGCCACCACAAACATCACGGTCAGTGTGAACGCCAACGCGAACAGTTTGACCCCGGGCAGCTACCGGGACACTGTCGGTTTCACCAACCTGAACAACGGCCTTGGTAACACGGCGTACCCAGTGAGCCTGCTGGTGAGCGCTCATCCACTCGTCCAGTTCAGCGGCGTCAGGCTGCTCACCAATGGCGCAGTCGCCATGACGCTCCAGGGCGTCACGGGCCGCGTCTATTCCATCGTCGCCTCCACCAATTTGCTCAACCCGCTCACCAACTGGGTCGAAGTCCTGCGCCTGACTAACACGACCGGCCAGACAGTATTCACCAACCCGCCCCCGTCCTCCTCGCCGCGGTATTACCGGGCCAAAGAGCTTTGAGCGTTGCAATCTGCTCACGGGGGCAGTCTTCCAAGGTGGCACCTGTTGTTCTCCGAATGGAAAAAGTCAGCCGGAAAAAGCTGGTCTGTTCCCATGCGTCCATCTTAAGCTCCCGGCAACGCAAGGCTTCGTTGGCCAAACCGTGAGACTGAACGCTGTTACGGAACACAAGTTCTTCCGGCCCGTCGCCGGGGCGGCGCTTTCGTGTTTATGCGGGCTCGCTCTTTGGGCAATGCCGCTGGGTGAGGGATTTGCTAACGCCAGTTATGACTACTTGTTTCGTTTCGGCACGAGGGGAGTCACAAACAAGGTCGTCCTCGTCCTGATGGACAATGAGGCATACGACGCCCTCCATCAGTCGCGCGAGCGGGCGTGGGACCGAGCCTTGCATGCTAAGTTCCTTGATAGGCTCGCGGGGGATGGATGTCCGCTGGTGGTATTCGACGTGTTTTTTCGCGAGCCGGGCGATTCCGCAGCAGACAGAAGACTGGCAGAAGCATTGAAGCGACCTGCTTGTGTCGTGTTGGCGGCTGAGCAGGCGAGCGTGGCTCTTCCCGGGGTTGTCGCGGCGCGTCCAACGTTACCAATGGAACTCCTCCTCACCGCCGCCAGGACAAACTGGGGTGTGGCTTGGCTGGACCCAGACCTCGATCTGACTGTGCGACGACATTGGCCCTTTCCATCACCCGGCCCGTATCACAGCCTGCCATGGACTGCCGCCTGTCTTGCAGGCGCAAACCTGGACGATACCCCCCAGGAACGATGGTTGCGCTATTACGGGGGCGGTGCCTGGGGCAGTCTAAGCTACGATTTGGCGTTGACGAAAGCGACGAATTACTTCCGCGACAAAATTGTATTCATCGGCAACAAGCCTAAGACCTCTCCACCGGACGGTGAGCGTGATGAATTCCGCACACCTTACACCGGCTGGACCGGCGAAGCCAGCGGTGGCATGGAAATACTGGCGACTGAGTTCTTGAACCTGATGAATGGGGACTGGCTGCGAAGGCCGGCGTTGCTGGCTGAGCTGTTCATGTTCACACTGACCGGGGCGTGCCTCGGGGGCGGGCTTTGCCAGTTTCGCCGGCTGCCAGCTTTCGGAATTGCATGTGGGGCTGCATTGGCCTTGACCATTGCGGCAGTTGGGTTGAGCTATTGCACTAACTTCTGGATTCCCTGGCTTGTGGTTGTTGGCGGCCAGGTGCCTTGCGCTCTGGCTTGGGCCATGCTGCCCGCGAAAGCGCGCCTCCAGGTCCAGCCTTCACCCGCAAAAACCATCGTGTTGACGTTCCCGGATGAGAAACCGCCCGACGCGCCCGAATACGAGCTGTTTGAGAAGCCGTTCGGAGAGGGAGGATTTGGCAAGGTCTGGCTTGCCCGGAATGCCATTGGCCAATGGCAGGCCCTTAAGGCTGTTTACCAGGCGAAGTTCGGCGACAATCCAGGCCCCTATGAAACCGAGTTCAAGGGCCTGCAGAAGTACAAACCGGTCTCGGAGAAGCATCCGGGTCTGCTGCGCATTGACCTCGTCAGCCGAAAAAAGGAAGCGGGCTACTTCTATTACGTCATGGAACTGGGTGATTCCCGGACCCCGGGCTGGGAGCAAAACCCGACCACTTACAAACCCAATGACCTGGAAAGCGTGAGAAAACAATCTGACGGACGCCGGCTCCCCTTCGCCGAATGCGTGCGGATCGGGACGATCCTGGCGGACGCGCTCGACTTCCTGCATCGCCAGGGCCTTACCCATCGGGACATCAAACCCTCCAATGTTATCTTCGTCAACGGCCGGCCAAAGCTGGCAGATGTCGGTTTGGTGACTGACATTCGGCCACCTGAATTGGTGCACACCTGGGTCGGCACTGCCGGCTACATGCCTCCTCCCCCGGAGCGTACAGGCACCGCTCAGGCCGACATCTATGCGCTGGGCATGGTCCTCTATGTCATCAGCACTGGCCGCGACCCCGATCTCTTCCCTGCGCTCTCAACCACCCTCATGGAACGAAGCGGTCATGCGGATTCTATCCGGCTAAATGCAGTCATCCTTAAAGCCTGCCAGCCTGATTGTGCCCAACGCTACCAGACCACGAGCGAAATGTTGCGTGCCTTGCAGGAGCTGCAGCAGGCCGTGAGTTGAGCTGGCAACAACTGAGGCAAATATTCTCAGCGCCGCAGCTTAGGCATGATCCAGGCTTTTCCCGCGATGCAGCCCAGCCGGCTTAAGGGTCCACCCCCAGTGCATCAAGAGCCTCAAGAGGGCCGGGAGAACCATCAAGGCGGCCGCCATGCAAGTGGCAATGCCGACGGACATAACTTCTCCCAGGCTCTTAATCCCCTGATGGTTGGCGAGCATCAGGCTGCCGAACCCGGCGATGGCTGTCAGACCCGAAACAAGCACGGCTTTGCCGGTGCTTTTGGCCAGGATGGACGGTTCCTGCTCCTCGGCGAAGCGATTAAGTATCTGGATGCCGTTAGTGACGCCGATGCCGATCACCAGGGGCAGAGTCATGATGTTGGCCGGGTTGAAGGAAATGCCAGCCAACCCCATTAGGCCGAGCAGCCAGATGGTGCCGATGACTACCGGTAGCAGGACGAGCGCTACAGCCACCAGCGATCGAAATCGTAGGAAGACGGCCAGGGTTATCGCGATTAATGCGTAGCCCGCCGCCTGCTCATAATTGTTCTTGAGCAGGGTCGTGTATTGGTAGAGTTGGCTCGGTGTGCCGGTCACCTTGTCGGGTGGCACGACCGTTTCCAACTCCTGGAGGAATTCCCGCTGGTTGTCATGATGCCAGAGGTCTCTTGTGGCGTAAACCTGCAGCAAATACCTGCCGGTCACTCCAATGAGGCGGGTGCGCAAGGCCGGTGGCAAGTCCCCGAGGCCCAACGGACCCGTCGTGTCCTGCGTTTTGATCGCCCCGAGTGTCTGGTGCAGATCGGCAAAGAAGGCCTGTTGAAACCGCGTGAGCTGGCGGGGAATGTCCGGTCGGCTGCTGAGCATCGCGACGCGTAATTCGGTAACGGCAGCCTCCAGGGAAACCAACTGGCGGGCCACGGCAGGATCGATTTCGGGCGCCAAAATGTGCGCCAGCGTCAGGTATCCCGCCAAATCGTATAGCGTGGCGCTCAACGGCTCGAGTTGGACTGGGCTTCGATCCATCGGGGCGAAGTGAATGGCGGCCAACTCGCCTTTGATGGATCGAATCAACTCCAGCTTCTGGCTCTGGTCTTTCGTAAAGTAGTCCGCCGCCGATTGAACGCGGGCCACGGCCGGTAACCGCTTGATCTTCTCCTCATACTCGTGTACTTGGCCGGCCGAATCGGCGATCACCGCGCCGTAGAGGGCGGAGGTGCCGGTGGCCGCGATCAACGTCTTTTCATAAATGACCGAAGGCAACGCCGGGCTTTGCATGTGAAGCAGATCGTAGTCAAAATGAACCCGGGGAAACTGGAACGTGGCTCCAGTGCACAGCAGGAGCGTGAGCCCCACGACCAACACGGGGTGCCGCAGCCAGAGGAGTTCGACTTCCAACCGGCGCTGGCCGGCTGGCCCGATCTGATGGTCGAGCCGATTCTGCCGTCCGTGTCGGAGCAGGAGCGGGAGGCAGGTCATCATCGGAATGAGGCAGAGCAGCACCCCGCAGCCGGAGATGATCCCCATCTCCCAAATGCCCTTGAAGTCCGTCAGCGCCATCGCCAGGAACGCGGCGGCCATGGTCACGCCGCCGATGATGATCCCTTGGCCCGTGAAGGCTGTGGTCCGCTCAATGGCCTCGGTCTCCGTGCGGCGCTCGCGCATTTCCTCCTCGTATCGGCTGATGAAGTGGATGCCGAAGTCGATGGCCAGCCCGATGAGCATCGGCGCAAAAATGATGGTCAGGATATTCAGGTGGCAAATGGCGAGTGTGGTGAACCCCAGGCAGTAACCCAGACCGACGAGCAGGCACAGGGCGGCCTTGAACGGGCGCCAGACTTGACCATAGGCGACTATGAAGATCACCGAGCAAAGGACCAGCGCCAAGATGCTGGCCGCCATCGAGTCATGTCCGGCCTGGCGCAGTTCGTCATCCTCCAGCACTGGTTCGCCGGTCAGGCCGACATTCACCCCGGGCACCTCGAACTGGGTGGCGCTGATCAGCCGACGCAGTTCTTGAATGGCTTTGGGTCTGAGCGCCTCGCTCTTCGGCTGAACGGTCAGCAGATAAACGCGCCCCTGGTCGAAGGCGAGGTAGATTGACTGCTCGGCCTGTTCTCCCCCAGCAAAGAGGGTTTCGACGCCCGGCGAGGGCGGCATGCCCGGGCCCAGCAGGCTTTGCGCGGCCTGCTCGACGAGGCGTTGCAGAAACGGGATGCGCTGGACCAGGGATTGGGTCGCAGCGCTCTCTGCTCCCGGGGCGGTGCGGAATTGTTTGTTTACCAGGCCGAACAGGGAGTTGAGATTGGTTGCCTGGACAAACTCTTGAATGAAGGGCCGGTACTCGCGCAGGACCCGGCGCATTTCTTCCAAGTCGCTGGTTGGCACCAGCAGGAGCGCCTTGGGCCCGAACGCGGCGAGGTCGCCCTTATAGAAGAGGCTGGTGAAGAGATTGGTCTGCGGCGCAACCCGGGCGGCCAGCCGCTCGAGAAACTGGCGGTTGCGCTCCCTCCGGCCGCTCTGCACGACCACCATCAGCTCGTCTTCCCTCGGGAATTCCTGCCGGTATTCGAGGTAAAGGCGCTGCTGCCGCAGCTTTGTCCCGACGAGGTGGGTCCGGTTTGTGTCCAGCGTGAGCCAGGCCGCGGTGCAGAGCGCGCCCGCCAGCGCGAGGCCAATCTGCGGATAAACAAACCACCGGGGATGATTGCAAACCGCCCTTGCCAGTCGGTGCAAGAGCCGGGCAAAAACGGTATCGGGCAAAAGCGTCATTCCAATCCCATCGCAGGACACTATGGGATTCCGGTTCATGCCGTCCACAGCGGCCCTTTGGCCAAGAACCTAACAGGGCCTTGGTCTTTTGCAAATGCTGGGGCGGCTCGCGGCCTTACTCGACTGTGACGCTCTTGGCCAGGTTGCGCGGCTTATCCACGTCGCACCCGCGCAGCACGGCAATGTGGTAGGCTAGCAGTTGCAGCGGCACCACCGTTAGCAGCGGCTGGAGGCAATCGATAGTCCGCGGGATATAGATCACGTCATCAGCCTTGTGGCTGATGTCTGTGTCGCCTTCGGTCGCTACGGCGATGACCGGTCCCCGCCGGGCCTTGATTTCCTCCACGTTGCTCATGTTCTTGTCGTACATCGCGTCGCGCGGGACGACGAAGAGGCTCGGAAAGTCAGGCGTAATGAGCGCAATGGGTCCGTGCTTCATCTCGGCGGAGGGGTAGCCTTCGGCGTGGATGTAGAGATTTC
>Ga0224558_1004551_pt1 | contig 10719 bp, 17 predicted proteins | sample 714S32024metaG_FD_180682 | JGI IMG/M metagenome (GOLD analysis project Ga0224558, IMG submission 180682) | Peat soil microbial communities from Stordalen Mire, Sweden - 717 S3 20-24 | ecosystem: Environmental > Terrestrial > Soil > Wetlands > Peat | place: Sweden: Norrbotten County, Stordalen... | reverse complement strand
TTCGCTGCGGCCAGCGCCTTGAAGACAGCCTGATCGCTCGGGAAAGTATCGTCAGTCGGAATTCCCGACGATACGTGCCCCAGCCACGCGAGGGGTGGATGAGCTTACGAGACCTGAACAGTTACCCTTCTGCCAGCAAAACCGAAGCTATGGAGGCAGGCAGTTCTTCCAAACCTGTGCGGGAAGCTCCAGTGTCCGTCACCGGGCATGCTCTAGGACCATTGTGCGCAAGCTCGCCGCAGTCGCGATGGTGGCCGTGACACTGACGGTCCTCAACAGTTCGGCACCTTCGTCTGCCAATGCGTCCATCGGGACCGCGTACAAGGCCTTCGCCGCCCTAGCACGCCACGGCTTGAGCGTCCCCTTCGCTGCGTCCTACGTGCTTAGCTACGGTGACGGCACCGGACCCCTGCGTTTCAAAGTCTGGTCCGAGCCGGAGATACCGAATAAGACCCAGGGCGACTTCATCTACCAGACGCAGCTACGCAGCGGCACCTTCCGCTTTGTCCGCACGCACGGTACCGACTACGAGTGCGTGCAAGCGACGGTCAAGGCCAAGTGGAGGTGCGTCGGTCCTTACATGCCCGACTCCATTGGGCAAATCATGCAGGTCGAGTCCTACCGACTCCCGATGTGGGTCGGGGAACAGATTGTCAGCGACGACTTCAGTCCACCGCTCAGACTCTTCTACCGGGTTGTACGCGGGCAACGACTGTGGTGTCTGAGCCTCGATGACGGCGGCGTTTGGTGCCTAGCTCGCAGCGGCCAGTTCGTCTACAGCCGAGACCCACCGGGCTACAGCAATCAAATGGAGGTGGTGTCCTTATCGCTGTCGTACTCAAGGCGAATATTCGTCCTGCCCGCAAAGCCGCAGCCGCTGAGGGAAGGTGGACCGCCGATCATCTGCGACGGCTCGCCCTGGTGTCCGTCGCCGGGGCCAGAACCGTAGGACGCGATGCAAAGGCTCATTGTCGTAATGGTCGCGACGTTGATGGTGACGCTGGCGCTAGCCGCCTGTACAACCTCGTCAGCGAGTGGCAGCTCGCCCGTGTACGCGAACCCGTCCTTTCCCGGCTTCGTGGGAGCATGACGACAATGAAGTTGCGCGCGCTCGCGATGGTGGTCATCGCCGTAGCGCTCACCGTGTTCACTAGCTCGCAGACCTTCGCTACAACAACGGTGCCGACCACGGCCAAGGCGCTTCCCGGTGTTGACCTTGCAGCCACACCGGCCGGATGGGTACCGGTGGCCTTCGGCAAGGCGCAGATATCGGTACCGGCCACCTGGTGGGTGCTCTACGAATCGCCACCGTGCCCTACCGGCTCGCCGCCGGGAGAGGTATTCGTCGATCCACCTCCTGGCGTTTTCCACTGTCCCGCTGAGATCGCTCCCGGTCCGAGCACGACGGTTTCGTTCGGACCCCCAAGGTCTCCCCTCAGCACCGTCCTCGGTCGCCCAGAGGTCATCAACGCCCTTTTGGTGTACCCGTACCCCACGGGACCGCAGAGCAGTTACCTGGTTCCATCGCTGAGCGTTGAAATCACCGTTGACGGGCCACTTGGCCAACGAATACTGCACACGCTCACCTGGTCACCGCGCTCGGTCGTACTCGCACCGGGGTCTTCACCGGCCATCCCGTCGTCATGGCGTTACGTGACCTTCGCCGGGCTGCGGTTCTCGGTTCCGGCAAACTGGCCGATCACTCAGACTCAGGTGACCCCCGATCTCGGAGCGATCTGTAAGACGCTCGGTGTGGCATTTCTGAGCACGACCGTAACCCTGAGCACCGACGTGCGGCCCATGCTCCTTTCCCCTTGCGCCTATTTTCCACCGACTCCCCAGCAGCTGGAGAACGGCGTCCAGGTCGATTCGGGGTTACGTACCGAGCCGACGGTGGCGCTGTCCTTCTCGGCTCATTGCTTGGTCCTGCACGGTCTGACGGCTTGCCCGGCAACATCGCCCGCGTACTCCATCCTCGTCCTGCGGGTGAACGTGCCTGGGCGTAACAAGCCGGTCTTCTTCTCCATCGGGCTGGCAGGGAACGGCATGGTGGCGAGGGCGATCCTGTACTCGTTGCGTCCGGTGTGATGGGGTGAGGGCCTTATCGAAGCGTGCTGCGACCGGCAATTGCCATGAGACCAACCCCGTTCGCAATCGAGCGCGACTGGGACCGTCGAGCTGGACGTGGAACACGGTCGCGTTCATCGGCGAGCGCTATCCGGTCGTAGTTAACGGCCAAGCGAATCCCGGCAATACGGCTGACGAGCAGACCCCGTTCGCACCAGCCGTGGGTGAGAGGTCGATAGTCCGTCCCGGAGTACGGCCGCGCTTCCAGGGCACACTCGGACTTCATAAAGGCGAGCCACTTGAACTCAGTACTGGCGACGCCCGAGTGGCCAAGGAAGGTCGCCTCCACCGACAGGGCGCGACTCAGCTCTCGGTCCAGTTGGGCGACCTCGAAGGCGACACAAGTATCGAGTCCCAGTATCGTCGCCGCTTTGCTCTCGCACTTCTTGCTGTATGTGGGAGGGGGAATGCTGGGCAACCGCTTTATGGCCTTGGTCAAAGTCACCGCGACGTGAGACTTAACAGGTGATGACGCTGCCATGGCGACGCTGGTCGCGGACATGACGAGGACCGCTAGGACAGCGGCTCCCACGACCAGGTATCGCGGTTGGGTGGTTCTGTGTTTCATGGTCCCTTCCTATCCGACGCTGCAGGGACTTCGCGCGCGGCAACCGAGCGTCGCGCTCGTCGTCGGGTGCCTGCTCATGTTCTCATCCCAAAGGCCGCGGTGACCGGTCGTATCGGCACCGAGTGCTCAGTCGACGCTGGTGGGTAGGACCTCCGCGTCTTAACATCGCGACGGAGGCGAAAAATAGCCAACTTGCGCACGGTCAGGCACCCAATCACCACGTTCATCATCGGCGTCCTCGCGGTCATCGGCATCGGGGTTGGCGTTGTCGCTGCCACCAGCAATCAGAAGGTCTACGGGCCACCCTGGGGCAGGTTCACGGCCACGTTCCCTGGACGCGTGTCGGAGCACCGTATCGGACCCGAAGTTTGGGCCACCGGCTACGCGCCGTCATCGGGCCATTCGAGCTTCGCCTGGGTCGCATACGCACCCCCTTCTCTGCCGAGCACCTTGTTCTCCGTCACAGCTCTCGACAGCCCGCTAGGGAGCAACTACGCGTTGTCACTGGAGGAGTCCTTCGTTTCGGCTGGTTGGTTCCATAAGGGTGTGGCTGAGGCCGAACGGCACGCGAACGGCATCGACATCACCACGCTCGGGCCTCAGTGCATCCGGGGAAGTTGTAGGGCCGTGGAGTTGGTCTCCAACGGTCGGGTGGGCTGGGAGCTGAGAGCAATATCCCCTCGGTCAGAAGACCCCGTCGAGGACTTCATCGCCTCGTTCGGGCCGATTGGGTAGCGACGAGACCCGATCCCTCCAACAGGACTGCCTTTGGCCGGTGGGTCATGTTCAGCCGGGCCACGAAGACCACGGTGGTCACGAGCGCCATCCGCTGCGTCATGCCTGGGGTGATGGGACCGGTCGCTCGCTCGGCTCGCTCCCGCGCAGGGGATAGTGGTTGCCTGGTGAACCGTCCTACCGGGAAAACCTCTATATATAAAGAGTAATTAAGAGGTTCTCCGGTTTCGAGCCTCAGTCAAGGGATGCGAGGTCTATCGGCTCACATTCCAACACCGGGGCGTCGACATCGCCGAACCACAGGTGCAGGGTCCCTTCGATGACAGTCGCATGTGCCCGGCTGAAGGTGCGCCCCGGCCAGCGCTCGGTGGACCGTTCTTCTACGTAGTCCTGAAGCTCGTTCAACGCGTTTTCGCCGCACCAGGCGACCTGTTCCTCGACCGTGTCGCCCTGGGTAAGGTTCTCGTCGATGTAGCTCCCTGCCGGGCCGACTCCATAGATGGGCGCATCGGCGTGGTACCAGAGCATGCCATCGGTCTCGTAGACGTGGAAGCCCTCGGGCACGATGCGCTGGAACCTGTCCGCGAGCGCGCGGGCGAGCTTGTCGCTATCCACCGTCAGAGTGTCCCAGAAGCGGCAACGCGCCTGTGCCTGTGCGCCCGCGCGCTGGTCGGGTTCGACCGACCAACTGGTCGGTCACCTCCTACCAACCGACCAGCCTCTTACCCTTTCGACCTGGCACTTCTCACAAATTGGTCGGGTTGGTCGAATTTGTACAGGGAACAGGGGAGTAGAAGAGAGAGCCGTCAGGCAAGGTCTGTAGGCCAGTTGTGTGTCGGGGCGCGTATGTGCTCCAGAGGCCGACCATCCCGACCAGCCCGACCGGTGGGCGTTCAGGCCGTCACCGTAGTGGGAACAAACCCTTGAACCCTCAAGCGGCCGGTGCCCGGTGCCGTAAGCGGCCTCGCGAGTCCACCCTCGGGTCCCGGTGCCGTCCTACGCTCCCGTAGTGCAGGGCATATAGAGGGAGATGGTCATGCAAAAAGGGCTTGGACGTTCACAGGAGGCTTACGACCGGTTCTCCTCGGCGGTGGACGCGCCCCTGACCATTGCGGCTGTCCTCTGGCTGCCCTTCCTTATCATCCCGCTGTTCGTGCGCTTGAAGGGTGGTGTGGCCGCGACCTTCGACGGTGTTGACTACACAATCTGGGCACTGTTCGTCATCGAGTACTTGACCAAGCTGTGGCTCGCTCCGACCCGGTGGAGCTTCGTGAAGACCCACAAGCTGGACCTCGCCATGGTCGCGTTGCCCATGTTGCGTCCCTTGCGAGTGATGCGTCTGCTCAGGCTGGTCCGGGCAGGAACGGTCCTCAGCAACGGCCTCAAGCGTGCCCGCGCCATGCTGACTCATCACAATCTCCACTTTGTCCTGCTCTCCGTTGCGGTCATCATCTTCGCCGCCGCGGGGTTGGAGGTCGCCTTCGAGATACACGCGAGGGGTTCGAATATCCATGGGTTCGCCGACGCTCTGTGGTGGGCCGTGGTCACCGTGACGACCGTGGGTTATGGGGACAAGTTCCCGGTAACCGCTCTCGGGCGCGGCGTTGCGGTCGTGCTCATGCTCGTCGGCATCGGCCTCATCGGTGTGCTGACGGCCACGGTGGCGAGCTTCTTCGTCTCGGAGAAGGCCGACGAAGAGCAGGCTGCACTAGACCAGCGGCTCAATCGCATCGAAGCGATGCTGGCTCAGGCCTTGTTTCCACGACCCGACGAGTCGAACGAAGCGACGGCACTCAACAAGAGCGATTTGGCCCCGCAGATAACGACCGAGGGATGATTGGCAGTGGCCCCCATCTTGCAGGGCCTCGACGAGAGTCAGCAGTCGCCGGAGCATGGTTGCCGCCTCGGCGATGTCATCGGGTCCTAGAGGGGAAGTGTCAGTCCGGGAGCTTCAAAGTCAACGCGCTATCGGCGATCATCCGTCTTTCCTGCACGCCGGGCGGCCTCAGCGCGCTCCCATCGCAATGCCACCGGACCCATGTTCCTGCGCTTGGGGAGCACTACCGGTGAACACATCGCCAGCAGACGCTTGGCGATCTCCTCCGGTATCGAGAGCACCGAGAACGCGTTTGCAAAGCGACTACGATCTATCCATGAGACGACGTTGCATCGCTTCTATCGGAGCAGTGGTTGCCTTCGCCGCCGTCAGTCTGGTGCTCCCTGCGACAGCGTTCGCCGCCACCGCCCATTTTCGTTACTCGCATGGCGAACCCCTGAACGATCTTCGCGTAACGCCAGGCGTGACGTTTCATGTCGGGGTTGCGACGATCTGCCGGTCCGGTTATGCAACCAGTGTGCGGGACGTTCCCGAGTCGGAGAAGAACCAGGTCTACGCTGAATACGGCATCACCCATCACACGACAGACCAATACGAAATCGACCACCTGATTTCTCTCGAACTCGGCGGCAGCAACGCGATCGGCAATCTATGGCCCGAGCTGAATGACCACCCCAAGGGATACTTGAACAGCAAGGACATTCTCGAAAACCGCTTGCACGACCTCGTGTGTGACGGGAAGGTCGGACTCGCGAGCGCGCAGAAGGCCATCGCCACCAATTGGGTGTCCACGTATCGCCAGTATCTCGGCGCATGGCCCAAAGTAAATCCGGCACAGGTGACGACGACTACGACTGTTGCGACGACACCTCCGTCCGGCGCTGTGACGATCACCTCAATAATCGGCTCGATTGCCCCTGGCGGGCATGAATCGCTCACCGTGCATTCGAGCAAGTCGGGCGATATCTGCACGCTTGCGGTAACGCTACCGAGCGGTCGACTGAGCACCGCAAGGGGACTTGGCAGGACAACTGCCAATGCGAGCGGAGTCGCGACCTGGACATGGCTGATCGGTTCCACCACTGGCGCGGGGACCGCTCGGGTATCAGTCAGTTGTAGCGCCGGAACGGTCGCGGGCAGCTTCACGATCACCTAACGATCGGACGGATTTCGGGTCGTGAGGGAGGCGTCGCCGTGCGGCCAACAGCCCTGCCGCTTCCAAACCGAGGCGATCATGATCACGACGCCGCGACTGCACCCGTGGTGACGCCGTCAGGGTGCCAGAGTGGCTTCGCGGTAGACCTCCACAACCGGAGGCTCAGCAAGCAAGGACCGCCATCGTGCAAGGAACTGCGCCATGGTGGGCTCGGACCGAGTGCGCTCGTCGTCTTGTTGGTAGCTGTGCTCATCGATGTACTCGATTTGCTCGATGAAGCGTTCTGGCTCCGTGTCCCTCGACAAGAGACGGACGCGAATGCCGCCGGGAGCTTCGTAGAAGGGAATTGCTTCCCGGAGAAATGAGCGGAACTCAGCCTGGCGCTCTGTCGCGACGCGTATCCGAAGGTGAAGGCAGACGGTAGCTCGCCAGGGGTCCCCGACCGATGAGTCCATCACTGCCATGGTGCCACTACGAGAGCGAACTCGCCCGAGTGCAGGGCCGGGGCTGCATTTACGTCATGATCGTTATCCTCGCCACGGAACCATCCAGAGCAGGCGAGGGACTCGGCCCGATGACCCTGCGGCAACCGGCTTCGGCACGGTGCCAACGCCGAGTTCGATGGAGGACACCATGGTTGACCGAGGCCGCAGATTCTTTCTGCGACTCCCCGAGCACTACTTCGAGATGACCGAGGCTGATCAGAAGGCCGCTGCCCTGGCCATGTGGCGCGCCGCCATGACCCAGCTCGGCGAGGACCCCGACAGGCTCATCAGCGACCGTGACACGGCCCAGAACGAGAACACCGACGACGGCCATGGGCTTTGACAGGCCCTCGTGGAGCTGGCTCGGGGGGCCGGTGGGTTCGTACATGACGAGGGTCAAAATCCGCTAATTGGACAGGCTCTGGACTAGTCAGACGATTGTCGTCGCAAGGTCCTCAACCACGTTCGAACAAAGTTCCTGCCGCCTGCAACCAGCATCACGGTGATTCCGACACAAAGACACACGAGACCCACGGCACCAAACGCCACGATGCCCCAGCCGATGCTCGCTTCAGCTTCGCCGACGCCAATGCCCGCGCCTGTGCAGAGGGCAAACTCGGTCGCAAGGATGAGGGGTCCCACCACCCTGGCGATGCGCAATCGGCGCTTGCGCTCAGCCTCGTCCACAGTCATCAGTTAAGCCTGTCCGTTGACCACGTCCCCCGTCGAGGTCTAGTCGCCCGTCGCTGGGGACCAACAGCGCCTCCAGCCCCTCGCAGTTGAGCAGGGCATCGGCCCCCACGTTCGTGGTCGCGACGATGGTGGAGTCGAAGTCAATCTCGCTGCCGACCACCCAGGCCCGGTCCTCCGGCCACCAGATTTGCGGCGTTAATCCGAGCGTTCGCCGGGGGTCGTGACCAAGAGGCTGGCGGTACAGGTCGCAAACAGCGCCAATCGACCCATGACCAAGCACGTACCGGCGATGAAGGTGTTCCAATCGGGGCAGGCGCGCCACCTGGCGTCGCCAAGCTGCAACCATGTATTCCTCGGCGTCACGTATCGGGTCGTCGACAGTGGCCCCTACAAACCTGGTCTGGCTACCGGACAGTTGACCCCAGCCCTCCCACAAGGCGAAATAACAGGTCGAGGGAGTACGAGTCAACCGTGTCAATCGTCGGACGAGCACGTCGCAGAGGACGGGGATGAGGGTTCCGGTCAAGGGAGGCTCGACGAAAGGCGGGGGTCCCGGATTGGGCCTCACCGGCATCGACATCTTTTCGAACTGGGCCAGTGGGTGGAAGACGCGCCCACTCCAGTCAGCGACCTCTTGCCAGGTGACGAACTCAGCCGGGGCCGGGGCACCGACGGGGTGAAAGACACGAACGTAGGCGTCGTAGCCGACGGGCACGATGCTGGTGACCGGTGTGCCCGTACCGGTGCCCCAGGGCAGGAGGCGAGGTCGCAGGCAGTCCGCGGGAGCGAGGTCGAAACATGACTTGAAGCTCGGTGGCCACATGTCTGGCATGGTACGGCGGCGCGGTCCCCGAGGTTCTGGGACCTAGTAAGTGGCAGGGCCGCTGACAGATGGGGCCTCTCCGAAGTCCGCGAAAAGTCCGCGTTGCCGGTGACAAACGCGGTCAAATCCGGGCAAGGGCAGAAAGCGAAATAGCAATCCACCTGGGCTTTAATGCGTCGCCCCAGGTCACCACATACCCCTGTACATCCCTCTCAAGGTGGAGACACGGGTTCAAATCCCGTTGGAGCTGCCAAGGCAGCGGTTGACCCTGTTGGGGTTCGCCCGCGAGATCTACACGGCGACGACGTCGACGAGTTTCTCGAGACCCCGAAAGTCATCGGGGTTCCGTGTGTACAGAGGCAACTCGGCGGCGCACGCCGTCGCGGCGATCAGGAGGTCTACGGCACGAGCACCGCGGGCCTTGCGCCCTTTGGCGACGACGGCCGCATAGATCCGCCCGTACGCGCGGGCCGCCTCTCCATCGAAAGGGAGGGGGTGGAAAGCAGCTTCGGCACGCTGAAGCCGATCTTGTCGCCGCGCTCTCTCCTCGGCGTCGCGAGTGGCGTGGGGTCCGGCAGCCAGCTCGGCCATCGTGATGGCGCTGACGGCAACTTCGATAGGGAGCGAGGTCACTTCAATCTGCTCAAGCTCCACGACAACGGAGGTATCGAGGAGACCGCGGGGAGGGCGCGCGTCAGGCACGAGGGCGAGCGCTCTGCGAAGCGACTTCATCAAGATCGGCACGAAGCTTGGCGAGGTCGACGGCGGGTGCACACTGGAACAGGGCGCGCGCCGCCTCCGCAGTCACAAATCGATGCCCTCTCAATGGCGCGAGCTCTCCGACTGGCGTTCCGTTTCGAGTCACGACAAACGTCTCACCCTTGTCTAGGCGACGCATGATCTCGCCGCTCTCGTTGCGCAGTTCTCGCTGGGAGATTTCTCTTGCCACGCTGTCAGTGTAGCACACCGTGCTACGAAGGAGCCCATTTCGGGCATGGTCTCTCCGGTGCTACCGCCTGAGGTCTGTCCCGCCAACATTCCGCCAACCGACTTTCAGCCGCAGGGGACCGCAGGCGCGGCAGGGCGGTGTCGCAGTGCACCGAACGCCCAGGTCAGCCCCGCTCAGCGGTGATCAAGCCACCCTCTCAAGGTGGAGACACGGGTTCGAATCCCGTTGGGGCTGCCAAGGAGACTTGCCCATCAGAGCAGGTCGGAGCTTATTTTCCGGTTGCCGCCTCGTTACCTCTCAGTACCGGCAGCACCCCTTTTGCCCGATGCTTAATGCACGGATAGTGCACGAGACGGCCATGCCTGAAGCATCGAGAACTCATCAATTGCTCTACCAACAGACACAAGGCGGGGTTCTGTCGTACCCCTTCTCGCTACCTGCGGGCATCGCCGGAACCACTTCCGAACTGGTCGTTTGCCTTACCGCCTATGACCGAGGTTTACAGCCGTTGGCCGATCTCGCGTCTCACAGTCATGAAGGAGCGCAGCGCCGCTCTTGCGTGACCGGTCCAGTGGTGCGAACCGGCCGCCGATTCCAATGAGGATCCATGGCCGCGATTCCAGCGAACCACCGGAGTTCCTCCGTCGCCGGGAACCGGATGTGCAGGGCACACTCGGAGTCTCCAAACAAACCCGGCTCGCGCCCGGGCCGCTGCCTACTCTGACCTGAGGGCCTCCGCAGGATTCCGGTGCGCCGCCTTTCGGGCGGGCCAGATAGCGACTGCATTCCCAGCGACCAGGACAACAGGGACCGTCAAGATCACGCCGAGGATGGATAAGGGTGGCACGTCCACGAGCGGGACACGAGAGGTCACGGCCGCCCAGCCCCAGCGCGCCGCTGCCAAGCCAAGAGGTATGCCGGCAACCAAGCCTATGAGAGAAATGGTGGTTGCTTGCGAGAAGATGATAACCCGGACGGACTTTTCGTCGAGCCCCAAGGTTTTCAAAACGGCGAACTCAACTTTCCGTACTCGGCCTGACGTTAAGAGTATGTAGCTCAGAGCGACCAATGCCAGGAGAGCAAGAAAAGCTCCGAGGACCGTGGGCAACTGAGCGAGGTCCTCCAGGTTGGCCAGTTCGAGCGGCACGGCTGCTGGTTCCACGCTGGACCCGAGGACCGAGCCCGGGCCCCCTAGGTTCATGGTCAATCGCCCGATTGGCCCGGTGGTTATCGGGGCCCCCTGGAGGTCGGCCTCGGCGTCGGCGAGAGCCCGATTTTCTTGGTTGCCTGTGCTCGAGAAGCGTACTGCCAGTACTTCGTCAGCTAACGAAGGCGTGGACGGTGGG
>Ga0224558_1004548_pt1 | contig 10723 bp, 6 predicted proteins | sample 714S32024metaG_FD_180682 | JGI IMG/M metagenome (GOLD analysis project Ga0224558, IMG submission 180682) | Peat soil microbial communities from Stordalen Mire, Sweden - 717 S3 20-24 | ecosystem: Environmental > Terrestrial > Soil > Wetlands > Peat | place: Sweden: Norrbotten County, Stordalen... | reverse complement strand
AAGCTGGAATGCCTCAGCCTCAAGAAAAAACTCAGCCCGTTCGCCCTCTGTCGCAAGCTGCTCATCAACGCTTCTCGATCAGCCTACGACGAACTGCTTCAACTGCGGGCTATCGCGTAACATCAGCTTGCGTAAGAAAGAAACTGAAGTCTTACTCGACTTCGTAGTGGACGTATTCGCTGGCAGCAAGAAGCTATCCTCGTGCTGGTTGGAGAAGCCCTCCTAATAATGGAGCAAATGGTATGACCAAGCGCCGCGACCCAATGGACAGAGTGATCGAATCGGCCTTGCAACCAGGGTGCTTTATCGGCTGTACCCGTCCTTTCTCGATAGGGCGCGTACGTAGTGGGCACGCAAGTCTACAGGTTCAGATTGAATCTAGCGTTTTTGTGGTCAAATATGCCGTCCAATAGCCTTACATATAAGGCTAGCCCATGGACAATCATCATATTACCTTATATATTAGGTTTCATGCTGACACTGTTCTTCATAGGCGAGCAGATAGCCGTCAAGCGCAAAACGCTGGGACTAAGCCAGGCCGCGCTTGCGAAACAGGCAAAGATTGGGCATTCCACGCTTGACGCGCTGGAAAACGGCCGTCTCGGAGAGCTTGGCATCTCCAAAATTGTCAGACTTCTGTCGGCTCTTGGACTGGAACTGAAGATTCAGGAAGCAGCGGGATGTCGCCCCACGTTGGAGGAACTCATGGAAGAGGATCGTGATGATCAAGATCTGGACCGACAGCGCTGAGGCGGGATTGCTCGACCGCTCTGGTGAGCGTGGCAGCACCTTCCTGTACCTGCCCGAAACCATCGGCACGCGAGCGGTTTCTGTCACGATGCCGGTACGCCTTGCATCGTGGGATGTACGTTTTGGCCTTGCTCCTATCTTCGAGATGAATCTTCCTGAAGGTGTGCTGCGCGAACGGTTACGGCTTGCTTTTGCGAAAGCCACCGGCACGTTCGATGATTTTGATCTTCTAGGTATCGTGGGCCGTTCTCAGGTTGGCCGCATCCGCTACACTGGGCATAAAGAAACGCTGGAGGAGGATGTCCCTTTCCAGTCCGTTGATGAGATTCTGGCGCGGCGGCGCGGCGGCGATCTGTTTCGCTATCTCATAGAGCGCTTTGCCTCGTTCTCTGGTATTAGCGGTGTCCAGCCCAAGGTACTGGTCCGCGACGAAAAGGCTTTTGCAACCCATAAAGATGACGCGCGGCTGTCGCAAAGCTACCGGGGTGCTACTCATATCGTGAAATTCTGGGAACCGAACGAATATCCGCAGCTGGCAGCGAACGAGTATTTTTGCTTGAAAGTTGCCGAGAAATGTGGACTAGATGTACCCCATTTCGCGCTCGCCGAGAATGCAGATGCGCTGGTGATTGACCGTTTTGATCTTCGTCCTGATGGGACGTATCGCGGCTTCGAGGATTTCTGCGTACTCAATGCCAAACGCACCGATCAGAAATACAGCGGCAGTTACGAGACTTCGATTCTGAAGCGGTTCCAACAGTTCGCGAACTCGTCGCATGTTTATGCCGACCTCGAAAAGCTCTTCATGCTCATCGCTCTCAACTGCGCGCTGCGCAATGGCGACGCGCATCTCAAGAATTTTGGAATTATCTACGACCATGTACTCGGCGAAGCACGCTTGGCTCCGGTCTATGATCTTGTGACGACGGCGGTCTATCTGCCCAAAGACAGCATGGCTCTGACGCTCAATGGAAGTACTCGATGGCCTGCTGCAAAGGAACTTCAACGGCTTGGTGAAACGCGCGCCGGTGGCACTCCGTCGCAGGTAAAAAACATTCTGGGACTTATTGCGGAAGCAATCAATAGCACCTCAGCGGAGATGCGCTCCTACATGAAGGAGCATCCGGACTTCGCAGAGATTGGCGGTCGCGTCCTTCAGGAATGGGAGAAAGGCACGGCTCTTTCGCTCCAGTCTGCTTGAGCAGCATCCAACTGCGCACTTGAATTGAGCAGTAGAAACAGTCAACTCAAGCAGTAAAGATGCCGAAAGGAAAAAGGGCTTAGAGTCTCTGCCTCAAGCGTTTCGGTTGGGACGAGGAGAAGAAACGGCGGATGGCTTAGTTGTTCAGCACTTTGTTCAGCACCCTCGGCCCAACAGCGGATTCGGTAAATTATTTAATAACAATAAGTTACGATACAGGGCGCTTTCAAGCTCCAAGTGCAACAAGGTTGATTGCGTTTGAAGGTGCCCAGTGTTTTTTGAAGTCGAAGGCGCCTTTTGGCAGGAAGAGTTCTGAAGGCGCTTTCCATCCCAGCGACTTTCTTGGCCTGGCGTTGAGCGATGCTGCGATCTGGTCCAGTTGCAACTGCGAGTAGCCGCTCAAGTCTTCCCCTTTGGGCAGATATTGGCGCAGCAGGCCATTGGTATTCTCGTTCCGGCCGCGCTCCCACGGGCTGTGCGGATGCGCAAAATAAACCTTCAGGCCGGTCTTCTCTGACAGGTCTTCGTGGCGCGCCATCTCGCGTCCCTGATCATAGGTCATCGAGAGCCGCATTGCCGCATCGAAGCGATTGAGTATCTCGGCGAAGCCCTCGGCGGCGGTCTCGGCGGCGGTCTCGGCCTTGCCGTTTTCCAGCTTCACCAAGGCCACATAGAGCGTGGTGCGTTCGACCAAAGTGCCTACCTGAGATTGGTTGCGTTTGCCCTTGATCAGGTCGCCTTCCCAGTGGCCGGGGACCAGACGCTCTTCCACCTCGATGGGCCGGTCGTCGATCAACGTCATGTTGGGAATGGACTTACCCCGATCCTTGCCCGCCGAACGCAGACGGCGATGCTGATGCGCACGGCGCAGCAGAGTGAGAATGCGGGCTCGCAGTTGGCCGCGCGGCATGGCGTAAAGAGCCGTGTAGATGGTCTCGTACGACAGACGCACTGGTTCATCCATAGTCCTCAGTGTGAACGCAATCTGTTCTGGACTCAAGCCGCGCCGCAACTGCCTGACGACTTCCAGGAAAAGCTCGCTGCCCACTACCAGCTTGCGCACCACGCGAGGCTTGGAAGACAGTAGGCTGGCACGCTCGTGAGCCGCCTCGGCGCGATAGCCGCCAGCTACCCTCGGACGCCCGCGCAGGGCTATCTCAGGCTCAGGCTGCCAGCCGTTGCGCGCCATCTCACGGGTGATGGTCGAGCGCGCCCGTTGGAGTCCTTCGGCTATAGCCGAAGGACTCCAACGCAATACCAACTGTGTTTGAAGCAATGCACGTTCTACTAAACTCAAATGCTTATACGACTTCCCCATGCAACATTATCCCTTCTGGATCTGTTGCACTTGGACTTTGAGCGCGGCCAGATTTGCTGGCCGGGGTTCCATGCCATAACACAAATTGCTTGTAACTTATTGAAAACATGAGCATCGATGGCGATGAAAAGCACTCAAAAGCACCCTTCAGCACCCCAAAAATTCGTTCAGCACCCTCGACAGCACCCTTCAAAACCAATCCACCGATCAAAAGAGTTCCGTATGCCTTCGCCGTGAAAGTCATTGGGAATGGGGTTTGGAATTGTCATCGTCCATTGCAAAACCTCAGCATTACGCCATACCTATCGATAAACATCATCAAGGCGATGCTTACTGCTACCAACACTGCCGCGCATACAGCCGATACGCCGCAGTTACTTCCGAGCATCACCTGAAGGAACTGTGGCTGGCCTGCTTTGCTCAGCCCCCGACAATTCATATTAAGTTAACAGTTAGAGATATGTTAAGGATGTATATTTCAATTGTTGAATCCATCCAAGACAGCAGTCCCCATCATTCCCTCCTGATTCTGCGACAAATTTCAACAAAAATATTTTCCTAAGGTGGTTGGGAAATCGCCTTCTTCTCCGTGTTAACAAGGGGAGTCTTTTCTGCCAGAGCGAAACCGGCAGCATTCGTATACCGGATGTCCTGCCGTTTACGAAGGAAGCGTCTGCTAAAGGGGAACTTTCCGCGAAGTCAACAATTTAAATTTCCAGGAGTTGCTGGTGATCTGGCAGCCCGTGCCCCATGTGTGCTTGTGGATTTCACAAGAGCCTTTATTTCAGAGTAACTTGGGCTCGATTCGCGCCAAGTCATATGAATGTTTCAGTATGCCCGGAGATTTAATTCACAGGGAGAAGCCGTTGTAACGAAAACTTTGTCATTGCGGAGTAAGATTCGTGCCATTGTCGAGAACCCACAACCACTCTCAGATGCCGGGACCACCGGCTGAAAGCTGTGCCGAGATGCAGGTTAAGAAATCGGTAGTTCCAGTCGAGAGAATCGTAAGCGTAGTTTGGCTGCGCTCCTGTGGGGACGAGGTGGCGACTGTGACTGGGATCAAACATTCTGCGCGGGGAACGGATGAGAAGTGGGATGGAAAGTGTTCCGTCGATGAGACTGGTTCGAGGTCGATTTCGTTGAAGGAAGCGGGCAAGGCCGGATGGCGTCAGCAGACCTTGCATCTCTACGATGCACTGAACCCAAAACTTAGGCAGTTTCTGCGACGGCTCGGACTCAACACAGATGAAATAGACGATGTCATTCAGGAAACATTTCTTCGGCTTACCGTGCACCTCAGAAAAGGGGATGACGAGGAGAACCTGCGTCCATGGGTCTACATGGTCGCGCGCAATCTTGCAATGGATGTTCATAGAGCGAATCGGCACGGACATGAAGAAGTTGACCTGGGATTTGATCCTGCAGAGGAACCGGTTGATCCCAACGCGAATCCGGAGCGAGCTTTTTTGCAGAAAGAGCAGTTCAGGCGTTTGAAGGTTGCGATGTCACAACTGACGGCACAGCAGTACAACAGCATCCTGCTGCGAAGTCAGGGGTTGCGCTACCGGGAGATCAGCGAAGTGCTAGGGACGAGCGAGCAGCGTGCTCTTCATCTGGTGAAGCGGGGATTACAGAGATTGATGGGAGGATTGTAGATTCCTTGATTCATGAATTGCACAAGTTATTTCAGAGACATCTCTCCGATGATGATCTCACCCTTCTAGTCACCGGCGACCTGGCAGGTCGCAGACAGACGTGGGCTGATCAGCATCTGGCAGTTTGCGTCGCATGCCGCGCACGGCGTGACCGCTTTGGAGCTTTGTTCTCGCAGGTAACTGCGTACCACGCTCATCGAGCGGAGGTTTACAAACTGAACAACCGCGCGCAGCGCGCTCGGCTCGTGGAACTGTTAAACCAGATGCCAGACGATGCGCCGAGTGAGGAAGTGGCGCAATTTGAACAGGTAAAGGACCATGTCGGCGCATTGCTTCCTATGAATCCCATACTTGTCACCGGGCTGATTCTCGCGGTTGCGTCCATAACCTGCGTGTTCGTGTGGATGCAACAATCGCGGGCAGATATTACTTCGAATACGCTTCTTGTGCGCGCGGAAGCCTGGGATCCGGTTGCTTCCCATGATAGAACTTCCGGGGTGATTCGCCAGACAGTGAAAATCGCGATGGAGAAGCGGATCTTGAGACGTACGATCTATCGCGATGCACAAGGAAAGCGGAGACCGATAGAGCAGAAACCTGCCCAGGACGAATACCTTCTAAAGCAGAGACTCGCAGAGGCTGAAATTTCCTGGGATGCGCCACTTTCCGCGACTAGTTATCAGGACTGGCACGACGCACAGCGAGTGCGCAAGGATCGGGTTCAACGTACCGGCGACAATTTGCTGGTGCTTACCACGACTACCCCCGACGGAAACATAGCGGCTCAATCGCTGACGGTGCGTGACACGGACTTTCATCCTGTTCTTCGCACGGTATCCTACCGTGACAGTGAGACGGTGGAGATCGCGGAACTGGATTATTCGGTCCTACCCTGGAACTCAGCCATTAGTAGTCTGTTTCAACCAGAACAAGAAATGCGTGAGACGGGAATGTTAAAGCCGCAGTCGGGGTTTGTCCCGCTTCCCTTGCCGGTTCTTAGCGAAGAACAGTTAAACGATGTGGAACTCAGTGCAAGGCTGACACTGAACCGTCTTCATGCCGACGCAGGAGAGCAAATTGAAGTGGCGCGCGGGCCTCGTGGTGTCGAAATTCGCGGAATCACGGATACCGAGAAACGTAAGCATCAGCTCGAAGTTGAGTTACATATGCTTCCCCATGTGACAGCTTCCATATCGAGCATCGAGGAGTTGAAAGCGAGACCGTCGCAAGCGGGCGAGTTGTCCCGTGTGAACGTAATCGAGATGCAGACGCAGACGACTCCGCTCGAAACTTACTATCTCGCACGCGGACGCGGTATCGCTCCACTTGGCGGATTGGCGCAGCGTTTATTCAACAGCGCCGATGCAATCGGTTTCGAGTGCCGGACGATCGATGATCTTCAACGCAGGTTCGCTTATGGCGAAAACATCTCGACGATTGGTTCGGCCGCGCTTGCCGATCTTCTGTTTACTCACAAGCACAAGCTGTTGGCAGCACTGAAGGACGAGGAGCATTTGCTTGCCAATGCTCAAATTGGAACTTCCCATTCAAAGCCGGTCGCATCGGCAAACGGCACGGATATGGCGCTGACGTCTCTGGCGGAGAGGAATCTCGCTCTTATCAGGGAACTGGCGTTAGGCAAAGGCGGAAGCGACCGATGTGCGGAAATGATCGCTTCGGAACTTACTGCGTCACTAAACGAGCTAAACCTCAAGGCGCACGAAGTGCAAGTTGTTCAACAGAACTCCACAAAGCTGGACAAAAGGAAGTAAGGGGTTTTCAGGAGACCATGTCGCTTAATTCGCAACACTCTTCGTTTGCTCGATTGACGCGCATTGACGGTCGATGCCGGTTCCCGGTGTCATGGTTTCTTGCGCTCCTCTCGATTTCTTTTTCGTCCATGGCGCTTCTATCTGGATGCGGCAGTAGCCTGACGACGAAGGCTGGAGCCATTTCCGTGACCTATCCAAGCGGAGTGACACCGGGACAATTGCCGGTATTGAGCACCGCCACTGTCACCATGATGCCGGTGAATGACAAAGCCAATTACGGCGTGGATTGGACCTTGACATGCGGAGGTGATGCTCAGACAGGTTATACGACCACCGGATGCGGCACACTGCTTCCATCTCACACGGCGGATGGATCTGCTGCAACCTATACGGCTCCAGGCGTAATTCCTGCGAACATCACAGTTACCCTCACCGCGCGGGTTACCAGCGATCCCTCGCAGCAGTCCAGCGTCACGATCACGATCGTGAACCAGGCCATCATAGTCACGCTGTCGACGACACCCGCATCACTGGCGGTAGGTGGGACAACACCTGTGACTGCCACCATTACCAATGACATCAATACCGAGGGTGTCAATTGGACCGCGACCTGCGGCTCCAGTTCTTACGGATCTTTCAATCCAACGCAAACGCAGAGCACGGTGGGAACGACGTATACAGCGCCGGTCACGGTTCCTTCATGCGGAACAGTCACGATCACGGCTACTTCAGTAGCGGATTCGACCAAATCAGCGAGCGCGACGATTACGATTCTTCCCATTACGGTATCGGTATCTCCTTCTACGTTCAACGTCACCACGTCGGGGACGGAAACGCTTAGGGCACAGGTGACGAATGACGTGGAGGGCGCAGGCGTGACGTGGAGTTGTGGCTCATCCCCTGGTTGCGGCAGCTTCAGCCCTACGAAGACGGCCAGCGGCGGCGCAACGACATACACCGCTCCGTCCACCGTTCCCTCGGGTGGCACGGTGACGATTACAGCGACTTCCGCGAACGATAAAACGACCAACGCGACAGCAGTAGCAACGATCAGCGCCTCCAGTGTGATTACCGTCAACTTGACGACCTCGCTTGCATCTCTTGCGGAAGACAAGTCGGCGACACTTAAGGCAACAGTGACGGGAGATTCGAGCAACGCGGGCGTGGATTGGACAGCTACTTGCGGCAGTAGCGTTGCAGGAGCTTGCGGCACATTCAGTTCTGCCAACACAGCAAGTGGCGCCGGCACGACCTACACGGCACCTTCCTCTCTCCCTCCAGATAATCCGGTGACCATTACTGCCACATCACATGCCTACAACCTCAATCCTTCTCTTGTTGCTAACCCAGCATCGGTAACGCTTACGATCACGGCGCCGGAGTCCATCGCCTTTACCCAGCAGCCTGCATCCAGTGTTGCTACGAACGGTACGGCATCGGTCAGCGCCTATGTAACGAACGATGCGGCTACCGGGGGCGGTATTACCTGGACGGTGCAATGCACCAACACCGCGGATGGGGCTTGCGGCTATATCAAACCCTACCAGACAGCGAATGGAGCCACAGCAACCTATGTTGCGCCGCCGGTTTCACCGGGTGTGTCGGTCAACGTCAAAGCCACATCGACCGCTCTTTCCAGCGCAACGGCCTTGTCCACCGCCATCACCATCGTTGCTTCGACTACGCATTCGATCTCCTTTATCCCCTTTGCACCCTCTCGTATGCAGGTGGATACGTCGGTAAATCTTGTTGCCGCGGTCACCAATGATTCGAGCAACTCAGGTGTGGACTGGTCGGTTTGCGGAAACGGGTGCGGTTTCTTCACGACCCAGCCTGCGCAGGCGGCGATCGCGGCGGTTCCGCCGAGCGCGGGATATCCCGGCAGTCCCGCCGTTCCTGCTGTTGCCGCAGTGACGGCGACGAGCGTGCAAGGCTGGCCGAACGGTCTTCCCCTCCCCTACACCGCTCCCGCTGTGGCTCCTGAAGGAGGAGTGGTGATCACGGCCTCCTCAACGGCAGATCGGCTGAATGATGTTACCTCTCCGGCAACTGCAACTTCGACGATTGCGATCTCTTCCGATGCCACCGGGCCGGAGTTGCACGGAGTTGTTCAGGCTGGAGCACAGCCGGTCGTGGGAGCATCCATCTACCTTTACGCGGCTGGCACAAGCGGCTACGCCTCGGCATCGATACCAATCTCTTCGCCGGCGGCGACTTCCGCCATTACGACGGATTCAACGGGAGGTTTCACCATTCCCGCCGGATATTCATGCCCGCAACTCACCAGCCAGGTCTACCTGGTTGCGAGCGGCGGACAAGTGGGGTCGGCAGGAGTGAATTCAAATCTGGCATTGATGACGGCTTTGGGCACATGCAGCAACCTGAGTTCAACGACTATCGTGGTCAACGAGGTCACGACCGTGGCTTCTGCCGCGGCACTCGCGACATTCTCGGCCGACAATGTCGAAACCGGCGAGCTGAGCTATCAATATATTGGTTCGAGCAGCGCGAACTCAACCGTAGGACTGACCAATGCGTTCGCCTCGATAAACAATCTCGTCGATATCACGACCGGTCAGCCGAAGTTTTCGACGGTCGCCGGGAACGCAACGGCCCCTTATGTCACGATCAACACTCTTGCGGATGCGCTCAATGCGTGCGCTGTAACTTCGGGAGGAGCAGATGGAGACGGCACCGTCTGCGGCAACCTGTTCGCCTACACAGATCCAGTTGGCGAGCCGAGCTATGCTCCGACGGACACGCTACAGGCGATCTTCGATCTGCTTAAACCTCCCTCTCCAAACATCAGTGGAAATGGATCAGCATCTTCAGTATTCGGACTGGCAAGCCTGTCGTCCCCCTACCAGCCGATTTCGAGCAGCGCGCCAGACGAATGGTCGCTCTCGCTGCACTACACCTCTGGAGGCGGATTTGGCGGTTCGGGAACCACCGCGTCAGGTTCCTCAGCGCTGGCTGTCGACGCTTCAGGAAATATCTGGATCACCAATCAAAGCATCAACAGTGTGAGCGAGTGGAGCGGTCTCGGGGCTGCCTACTCGCCCGACACTTCCGGGTCCACTCCCGGCGGCTTTACCGGAAGGGGAATTTATGCGCCTGCCGCCGTTGCTGTTGACCCCAGCGGTTATATCTGGATCGTCAATGGGAACGGTACGCTGACCAAGCTTGACAGCCTTGGAACCACTGTCACGGGCAGCACGTTTTCTGGAGGCGGCTTATCCAGTGAAGGAACTGGCATTGCGATTGATGGCAGCGGCAATATCTGGGTGACGAGCAGCGGCTCTCCTGGGTCTGTCGCCAAGTTCAATTCGAGCGGAACTGCGCAATCGCCGTCAACCGGATACACCAGCGGAATCGATGATCCGTCCGTGATTGCCATCGACGGATCGGGCAATGTGTGGGTTTATAACCAGAGTAGCAACGGCGGCAAAGGTTATTTTTTTGTCAAATTGAATAACGCCAATGGTTCACTCATGATCGGTGGGGGAGGTGGCTCCGGTCCGCCGCAATTGGCGATCGATAAGTCGGGTAATCTCTGGTTCGGGGGAAGGTCCGGAGGAACCGGATACGGCTTCGGCGAGATTTCTGCCGACTATAACGGTACTAACGGTGTGCAGGTCAACACAATTACGGGTAACTATTTTGTCAACCCGGAAGGCATGGCCTTCGATGGTTCGAATCGGTTGTGGGTGGCCAGCGCCGGTGGCAACGATGAGGGCAAAATTATATCTCCTAACCTAAGTTTGTACGACCCGGCAAATTCTAACTCCAGCAACAACTACGTAGACACAAACTTTTCCAATGGCGCGCCTTCCGTCGCTGTCGATGCCTCGGGAAATGTCTGGGTTTTATCAGGCAACAACACGGTCGCAGAATATGTGGGGCTTGCAACTCCGGTAGTGACGCCACTCTCTGTGGGCGTGAAAAACAACAAATTGGGCACGAAGCCCTAATCCGTCCGCCGGCGCGGCGACAAACCTTTAAGGAAGGACATGATGAGGAGAGT
>Ga0224558_1004546_pt1 | contig 10724 bp, 4 predicted proteins | sample 714S32024metaG_FD_180682 | JGI IMG/M metagenome (GOLD analysis project Ga0224558, IMG submission 180682) | Peat soil microbial communities from Stordalen Mire, Sweden - 717 S3 20-24 | ecosystem: Environmental > Terrestrial > Soil > Wetlands > Peat | place: Sweden: Norrbotten County, Stordalen... | reverse complement strand
ACAATGGTCAACTGCGGAGCAAGCGCTCGTCTTTCGGATCTCGTCAATTCTGGCGACAGACTATTTTCTCCCGGCGGAGGTACGCCTCGGATCCTTGTCCCATGGACTGCCGATTGTCGTGCAGTTAGGAAGCGACGGAACCGTCCTTTTCTTTGACCCGGCGGGAGCGACGTTCGCTCTCGTTTGCACGCTGTATGAGACTGACTACACCGCGTTTGGCAGCATGGCGAAGGATTTCGTGCGCAACATCGTGTTTCCTCGAGTGTCCGAGCTTGTTCCCAGCAGCACACGGCAAGGGGCGGAGGCATTTCTCAATTCGATTCGCCGAACGCGCGATGTCTTCGAGTACGAGTACGACGATCTTGAGACGCTCGACGCCGTCTGGCAGGAGTTCCTGGCGGGGAAGTTGACAATGACGGAGGCGGCTACGCGCTCGACGCTGCTTGTTGGACGCAACGTTCAGGTGTTTGAGACCGGAGCAGCACAGTCGGTGCGGGATGTCGTGCCCGACGTGGTGGAGAACGAGAGCGCCACCGCCAGCGAGCCACTTGGGCCAGGGCCGGCGCCTGCAATTATGCGCACCGACGTATCCTCCGAGGCCAAGCTGCTCACGGTCGACGCTTCGGACGATCCGGTTAAGGGGTATCGCTGCTTCGTTGCGCTGTCAGATAGGGCGCGCGAGGAGCGAGGCGAGTTCTTCTTACAGCCTCATGCGACGTCCATCGTGTGGGGTGGTCAGAAGGTGTTGTTCGTATTCGAGCACCACTCAGGGGAGTTCGGTCTCTACTACGACTTGCAGACAGCACAGGTCGTTTCAGGCGAGTCGGGAGGAGGCCCATTCCCAACGGCCACGATCGTGCTGCGCGACAAGATCTTTATCCCGATCCCTGACGCCATCATCAACGCGTTCGTTCCGAATCTAGGTGAACGGAAGCGATTCGAAGTGCGGTGCGACTTGCTCTATACGGAAAGTCGGTGACCGACCCAGCCGCTCGTGAATCTCTCCGCTGAAGGCGGGTCAACGGCCGCGTGTGCAGTTCCATCTCGCGCCCATGACCTGCTGATAGGAGGCCCAGTTCCAGGATGCATCATGCCCCTCCGTCAGATGGTGCACCGAGTCTGCGAACCCTGGTCACAGGCGTTAGTCCTCCCGGGGGACCTTCGGCCACACAGTCACTGACGTGTGACCGTCCCAGCCTTTGACTAACATCCCGTGGGCTAAGCTACGCCACCGAGACTCGCCGGCACTCGTCTGCGAGATCGCGCAGACTCCTCGGCGCTTCACCATCTTCGACGATCCAATACTCCCACCCGTCCGAATGCTCATCGCCATCAGCTCTTGCCGCGCGCCGAGGCGTGTCAAATGTGTGCTCGTTGACGCTAATGAGCCCGTCCTCGGTGACCTCGGCGATTGTCGTCCGTTCTGGATCCATAGGGATCAAGAGATCCCCTGGCTTCAACAGGCCCGCGTTCATGAGATCGACAAGCGTGACGTCGACAACCGTCGTCTCTCCGACCGCGCCAGGCGCCACTCCTTCGACCTTGGGCTGGTAATTCGGATCGGAGAGCTTGCTGAACCCTTCTCTTGTCACCGCTGACATGAGAACTCGACGCTCCGCCAAGAAGTCGTCGTAGCTCAGAGCTACCCAGTTGCTTGGTAGTGCGTGCCAAAAGCACTGGTTCTCCAAGGTCTTGCCCTTGAGAGTGCGCTTCTCCACTAGTTCTGGCCAGTACTCCGATGGTGGCCGATCAGAGATGAAGTTGTTGGTAACCCAGTCCGTCGGGGCGAAATTCGCCACCTGGTTCACACGCTTGATGTTCGTGATGTCGAGTTCGTCCCGCAGGTACGCCTTTGGGAACAGGTGGTGTCCCTCGACATCCTTGATCGTCGCTGCTGACGGGTCCATCCAATCTCTAACCTTGCCATTGAGCGCGAACAGATCGGCATCAAGGATGTTCAGGGCGGCGAGGTAGCCCTGATAGGCCGGGCTCGCCGACGTTGACGACGTGATGAAATCATCCGGCAGACGAATGGTCCAGAAGTCAGGCGTCAGGACCGTCTCGATGACGTGGTTGAGGACTCCAGCGAATGCTATGGCATCACCGGGGTCGACGTCATTGAAGCGTGCGAGGTCTTCTTCGATTCGTGTCTCCGGTGAGTTGGTGTAGCGCCCGGTGGTTTGCGACATGAAGAACCAACGTGCCATGAGGTCACGAAGCGTCGTCCGGTCAACCTTGTACCGGGTCAGCCCGATCAACCACAATGCGTACGTGTACAGGACGGTGTTGTCGGAGGTGATCATCTTCTTCGAGCGAAACCCGGCACGCCCAAGAACACGTAGGAAGTCGTCCCAGTTCGTAGCGTTCAACGCATGCACCTGTGCTTGCTGTAGCAGTTCAAGCTCACGCATCCGGTTCTCTGCGACGACCTCGCCGGTGCGTGGATTGCGACCACGGAGGGCGTTGTATGCATTGCGCAGCCGGCCTCGATTTTGGCCGAGTGCCACGACCACTCGCAGCATCTTCCCGGGATCCGGTGCGATGTAGTGGTTCTTCGGCGTCCAGGACGTCTTGGTACCGGTCAATTCCGTGACACGGTCCGGGGTCAGTCGAGAATTGCGGGAGAAGTACTCGAGCTCATCTCGTCCGTCGTCCCAGAAGACACTCAGCCAAGTGAGGATGAAGTCCGCTTGGGTGAGGTTGACGCCCTCTGAGTTAATGCGCACGAAGATCTCTGCAACCTTCTCGCGATCCACCGTCGGCTGAAGCTCAACGACGGTGAATGAAAAGTCCTTCAGTCCATGGAGCTTTGCGAAAACTTCCTCGATCCACTCGTCGGTCTCCTCAGTGAGTTCGTGAGTTGCGGCGTACCGCTCTCTGAATGCCTTCCGGGCCTTCAGCGGACTCGCGTACACCGCCGAAATGTCGGGGACCCACTCAGGGCTCTTCTCAAGCGCTGCACTGGTTACCTCGAATCGTTCGGCGAAAGGATTGAAGGCGATGCGGATGCGCTCCTGACGGTAATCGTCATCAACAACGGGTTCACCTGTCATGACCACGTACAAGCTCGTCAGTCGTTGCTGGCCGTCGACAATCTTTGCCTTCGCGGTCTGCGTCTTCGCTCCAGTGCCGATCGTCTTGGTGTCCTCGTCACCGGGGATGTTCCAGAACATCAGCTCGCCGACGGGAAACCCTCTGTAGAGGGAGTCGACGAGGTCACGAACTTTCACCTTTTCCCATACGAAGGGGCGCTGGATGTCAGGAAGTCTCAGCGCGCCGGACTCCACCGCCGCAACGAGGTTCTGGACCGTCCAAGGAACCGGCTTGAAGAGATCGCTCATTGATCGATGTGCTTGCGTGTGGGTCCATTCTGCCCGGCAAGGGCACGACCGTCCGGAGACGTCTCATCTTTTGGCATCTTGTTCTTCAGCTCCCTGGTTTCTCCGAGCCACAGTCCGCTGCCGAGACGAGCAAGTCTGCTCTTGGCAGGCTGGTAGCTCGGCATTGCTCGTTCGACGCCAGCCCAGAATTCGGGTGAGTGGTTTGGCACATGAACGTGTGTCAGTTCGTGGACGATGACGTAGTCAACGAGTGCCGGCGCAAGTTGGATTGTTGCCCAATGAAAGTTGAGTCGCTCGTTCTTGCCGAGTGATCCCCACCGGTACCCGAGGTCGCGAATGTCGATTGTGGGGGTGGTTACCCCTATTCGCTGCGCCCAAGGCGTGACCCGCCCGGCAAACCACCGAAGCGCCCGCGTCCGATACCACTCGATCATGGCTTCGGCCCCTCGGCCCCATGAAGGAATGTCGCGTTGCATAACTAGGCGACCTCGTTCCAGTTTCACTGGATCACGTCGCCCATCTGCGAGCAGCAGGCGATAGGAGCGCCCCAAGTAGGTGAATCCCTCTCCGCTGACAAAGCTCTTCTCAGGCCGATTCGAGAGAAGTAGGTCCTTCTCCGCCAGCTTTCTGTAGACCCACATCCGCTTGTCGTGAGCGAACGCTGCGAGATCCGCCTCGTCGCAGTCGTTGGGAGCCTTCACGATCAGTGAGCCATCGCGGTCGACGGTGATGCCAATCGACCGGCGTGCAGCAGAGAGTTGAACCTCGAAGTCGAGACCGGCGACGGTCAGTCGCGGCGGCAGGGTGGGCGAGAGGCTCGTCATACGCTGCCCACCAGCTTCGGATGGTTGGCCTTCGCGAGTTCGACCACGCGGTCGGCCACCTCGGAGAGACGGTCAAGCTTGAACAGGTCGTGACCGTCGACCTGCTGGCCGTCGAGGTGTTGCACGACCCACCGACGCAGAACCTCCTGAGCGTAGATGTTCTGCCAGAACCCCACCACGCCGATCTCACTCCGCAGATGGGCGACGAGAGTGACAGTCGCATCCCGGAGGACTGCAGCCTGTGCCGGAGCCAGCCCGGCGGGCGGCGCATCCGCGACGACAAGCTCGTTGTGCGCGGTCGCCTCCGCCTCCAGCTCCTGCCCAAGCAACCCGTAGAAGGGCGCCTCGGTCTGCGGGTCCAGCCCGGTCGAGTCGACCTGCCGGCCCTTGAGGGCATCGTCGACGAGGTCCGACAGTGCAAGTGTGAGCTGATCCCAGCGCTCCTTCAGCGCTTCGAGGATCTTGTCGAGCTTCTCGGACAGCTTGGCGTAGTGCGCCGGGTCCTCATCGAAGTGCTTGCGGATGTGGTATCTGATCGCGTGCTCCATCTCGGACGCCTTCGCACGATCGGAGCGAAGGCCCCCGACCTTGGAGCGGAAGTCCGGGGCGGTGATTGAAACGGGCGGGATCTTCTGATCCACGCCGAGAGCAAGGACGTGATCGTCGATGAGGCTGCGGACCTTCTCGCCGTACAGGGAGACATCGAACGTGTCGCCCTCCCGGTATCGACGTCGAGCCCGAACTTGCACCATGCCGAAGAACTTTGCGTTTCGATTGAACGGCAAGGACTCCGGGCGCGGCATGACGATATCGAGCGTCGTGAGGAACTGCTTGAGTGCCACCTCGAAGGCGGCGCGGAGCCTCTCGTCCCCCAGCGCCGCGACGCATGCCTCGACATCGTCCTCGGTGTCGAAGCGGTCCACCCCGCGCTCCAGGAAGAGGTTGCGGACCCGCTGCTGACGGTCGGCGAGTTTCGGCAGCTCGTCAGCGATGCTCTGCAACAGCCCTTCGAGGTCGTCACCGGAGTACTCGGCGAGCGCCTGCTTCAGATGCTCGCCGACGCCGTAGTAGTCCACGACGTAGCCGACGTTCTTGCCTGACGCCGTTCGGTTGACGCGGGCGATCGCTTGCAGAAGCTCCGCCTCTTTGATCGAGCGGTCTAGGTAAAGGACCTGCTCAACCGGTGCATCGAAGCCGGTCAGAAGCATCGACTTCACGATGAGGAACGCTACCGAGGATATCTGACCCGGGTCGGTCTCGGACACGATCCCGAGGGGCAGCTTGAAGGCGGTGATGTTCGTCTTGTGCTTGTCGCCGTCAGACCACTGGAGCCAGTCGGGATCATCGTTGTGGCTGCCCGAGATGACGGGCACAAAGTCCAGCGCCTTGATGAGGGAGAGATGCACCGACGCACGCACGAGACGCGCCGTCTTCGTCGGCAACTCGTCTGCCCTGTCGATGGCCTCGTGAGTTCGCAGCGTTGGATCGAGGTTCTCGATCTCAGCAACCAGCTCATCCCGGGCCTGGAGAAACGCCGCCCGGTACCGCACTGTGGCCAGTCGGCTCGTCGCAACGACCTGCGCCTTAAAGCCGTTCGGCATCACGCCGTCGACGTAGTGCCGCAGCATGTCGCGCGCCTTGGCCTCGATCATCTTGGGCGCTTCGAGAACGTTACCCTTGGTGGCCCACCGCTTCTTGATGGCGTCAAGTTCCTCGGTGGTCCTCTCGGAGAACATGTCCTCAAACACCTCGTCCAGGTCACGCCCCTCGGTGACGGCGCCTCGCGTCGTCCGCCCCTCGTACAGAATCGGCACGGTGGCGCCGTCTGCCTCTGACTCGCGGATCGTGTACGTGTCGATGAACTCCCCGAAGATCTCGTGGGTGCGCTTCTTCTCGCCCATGATGATCGGGGTGCCGGTAAAGCCGATCCGGGCGCAGTTCGGGAGCGCGCTCAGAAGGTTGGCGTGCAGTGTGCTGGAGTGAGAGCGGTGCGCCTCATCGACGAGCACGACGATCGCATCGTTCTCGTTGAGAAGCCCGAACGGCTCCTTCTCATCTGACTTGCCCTTGGCGCCGCCCTCCTCGCCGGCCAAATCGACGTCGGCCTCCCGGTACTTCTGGATCATGGCGAAGACCAGACCAGGTCCGGGGCGGGCGAGCAGTTCCTTGACCTTCGCGACCGATTTGCCGACATCGACGGTCTCGCCGGTGAGTGCTGCGGTCTCACTGAGCTGGCGCTGAAGGTCCGTGCGGTCAGTGACCGCGACGACCTTGAACCGGCGAAGTTCCGGGAGCGTGCGCATCTTCCGGATCAGGAAGACCATGGTGAGGCTCTTGCCAGAGCCCTGGGTGTGCCAGACGATACCGCCCCGGCGATCGAATTCGCCGTCGTCGAGTCGCGTCTTCCCGGTGGTCAGTCTCTCGATGGATCGCTGGACCGCCCGGTACTGCTGGTACCGGCCGACGATCTTTACCGCCCGGCCCTCGATCGGCATTTGAAGGGTGAAGTTCTGGATGATGTCCAGGAGGTGAGCGGGGCGGAGCATGCCGGCTACGAGGATCTCCTGGCTCGACAGCTCACCTGGCGCCTTCCCGAGCTCGGCGGCCACCTTGTCAGGCGAGACCGGCTCGGTCTCCTTCCACTCGGCGAAGTGCTCGCCTTCCGAGGTGAAGGTTCCGACCATCGCCTTGTCGAAATAGGTGGCCACCACGAACTGGTTCGGGTGGAAGAGACGCTCGTTGCCCTCGTTGTCGTGGATGCGCGTGCGCTGGTTCGCGTAGCGTTGCAACTGGTCGATCGCCTCGACGGCCGGATCAGTGACGTAGGGGCTCTTGCACTCGATGACTACCAGAGGGATACCGTTGACGAACAGCACGATGTCGGGCACGACGTACTTGTGTGCTTGACCGCCAGGCTCGTCGACGCGGAACTGGTTGATCGCAAGGAACTCGTTGCGCTCTGGGTGCTCCCAGTCGACGTAGTGGACCGTCTGACCGCGCCCACCGTCCCGACCTTCGACACCTTCCACCGTCGTTCCCGTGAGGAGAAGAGAGGTGACCTCCTGGTTGGCTTCAATCAGCTTGAGTGCGGGTGACCGAAGCAGCGCCGATTCCGCTTGTGCCGCGCGGCTCTCATCCAGCCACTCGTTGCCATCGTCGTCCACGTTGATGCGGCGCAGCAGGGCGCGCAGATGGCTCGAAAGGACGACCTCGCGAAAGGTCTCCCGGTCTGACGCCGAGGGTTCCCACTTCGAACCCTCAATGTGTGACCAGCCCATGTCGACAAGCTGCCGAAGAAGCGGAAGCTCAACCTCCGTGTACTCGTTGGGCAGAGTAGACATCACGCCGCATGCTCGGCGGAGCTTACGTGCACGCGACCGGTAAGAAGGTCGTCCATGAGGCCCGCCTTTAGCACTCTGAGTTTGTCACGTTCAGCACTGCATCCCGCAGACTGTTCTGACGCTGCCATCAGAAGGCCAACGATCGACCGCTGCTCGCCGACGGATGGCGTCGGAACGAGAAGCTGGGCGAGTTTCTCTGCAGTGAGGTGGGCAATACTTGTCTGAGAGCTCAGGTGACTGAATCGCCCGGTGCTTGCCGCAAAACGCATGTAGGCAGAGAAGTATTCAGGCAGAATCTCGCCACGAGACCGAAGGCGATGAACTGCCTTCTGGAAATAGCAGTTTGGCATAGCGTTCCTCCAGACTGCGGTTCGCCCGACTTCTCCTCCTTCGCACACGAGTACATCGCCGAACTCCAGCTGGTACTTCTCGCGCTCTTGCCCTGAGAACTCCATCTCGTCAAGATCAGACAAATCGAGACGGTCCCACTGGACATTCCTATTGGCCAGGTAAGGAAACATTTGGCGCCCAGTCTTGGAAGCTGGGCTGAGCATCTTCCCGAGTTTCGCGTCGAAATGGCGGTGGACTGGGAGGAGTTCCCATGCCGCAGGCAGCGGGCCGATAGCAGTGCGAATGAACTGGCCAGGATGACGATCCGGATCGCGAAGCTCGCCGCGTTCATCGAGACCCCGGGTCAGTAGATCGTCAAGTAGTCCCTGCTTCGTCAGTTCCAGTTTCCTGATGAGCCTGTCAGTCGAGTGGATCGCGTCGTCGACCGTGTCAAGAATCTCAGCAATCCGCCGCTGCTCGCGCATGGCTGGGACACGAATCGGAGTACTGAGCAGCACTTCGTTTGTGAAATTGACCTGTGACTCGGCCATCCCGGTCGTTCGTTGGTCGAGGTACTTCTGCGGTTCGCGTGTTGCGAGGACGCCAGCAAGAATCCGTGGCAGCACTGTTGTGATCTTCGGCGTTAGCCCGATCATCTTCCCCGACACCATCAGCCGAGGCTGGGTCGAAGGAACATCGACTACCACCCCGACACGGTGTCGCGGGCCCGCCTTCGTAATCACAACGTCGCCCGGGCGAACCTCGATCGTCTTGTTGGACCAATAGATCCGGGGCGGCACTTTGTGCGCGAACTCATTCCAGCCAGCCCACGTGACGGCTGTCGTCTTCAGGAGTCCCCATTCTTCCTCCGACCGGATGTTCCTCTCGTCGCAGGTTGGACTCGGACCGCTGTAGCAGCGGGCAACGACGTCACCGACGGTCGTCTCGATCCACTCACTCATAGCCAAGGTCCTGGAGGAATCTGTTCAGACTGGCACTGGCGCTGTCGAACTCCGACTCGATCGTCCGAATCGTGACGGCGTACTTGTCCCACCAGTTCTCAAGTGCACCCATGACGAGGTGTCGGTGCCTGGAGACGTACGCGTCGAGATCGCCGAGAAGGTCGGCCCGCGCTATGCGGAGCACGAGATCTTGAGCATCGTCGCCGGACAGCTGACCGCGCGCTTCCATCAGCTTGGCCACGAACTTCTGCTCCAGGGCCTTGGCCTTCTTCTTCGCTGCGGTCAACTCCTTCTTCATCGCCGCCAGCTCGGCTGGCGAGACAGCCTCTTCATCGTCCGAGTTGCCTTCAGTCTCGTCGCCTTCGGCGCCCCCGTCGCCGGTCGCACTCTTGATCGTGGATTCCAGCTCCGCTCGCCACGCCTCGGCGTCATCAATCTCGGCGAGGTATTCCGGGATCAGGGATCGCACGAGACGGTGGTCGAGGGGGTTGCCCTTGGCCACCTTGTCGTCGAGGGCGGTCGTGATTGTCGTCACCCAGCCGTCGATGACGGCACCGAATCCGCCGGCAGCGAGGGAGCGAAGGTCGAATTGGATGTCTCCCCACCAACTGGCGATAACCCCAGCCACTTGAAACCGGTCGAGCAGGCCCACGGGAGTGAGTGCGCCTACGAAGCTGTCGAGAAGGATTGAGCGGGTCGCCATGAGGGCCTTGGTCTCGGGCAGCTCCATGATGAACTTGGCGTTCGCCTCCCACCACGAGTCGAGGGTGGCGGTCAGCTCGCCCTCCCGGCCGAGGACGCCTGGGTCGTCGGTGACGAGCCTCTCCAGGTCCGCCTTTGACTCCACGGCATCGGAGAAGTCGTAGTAGTCAGCGTCGCGTTCGACGAAGGCGTGCATCGGGTCGAAGCCGTGCGCAGTGAGCAGATTGGCCTTGTCGGCGACCTCTCGCTTGGGGATGCCGCCGACGAGGTGGGCGCGCACGTCGTGCGGCTCGGGTGGCGGCGCGTTTTCTGCGTAGCGGCGAATGTTGAGGTTGACGTCGTTGGTAATTAGCTCGTCATGGGTGACGACGGCCGCGTAGCCGGGGATGTCGGCGAATGCGTGGTATGCAGAAACGATTTTCTCAACGTGCTCCGGGAGGAGGTAGTTCTGCGCCCGCCCCGCCGTGAATTCCGCGTCAGCATTGATGAAAAGCACCTTGCCGCGACGCTCCGGCGGCTTCGCGTCCTTCGCTCGCAGCACGAGGATGCACGCGGGGATGCCGGTACCGTAGAAGAGGTTGGGCGCGAGCCCGATGACCGCGTCGAGGAGGTCGTCGTCGAGGAGCCCTTTGCGGATCTCGCGTTCGGCGCCGCCACGGAACAGCACGCCGTGCGGCATAACGGTGGAAACTGTCCCCTGCGGCCGGAGGACGGAGATCATATGTTGGACGAACATGAGGTCGGCCTTCTTACCGCCCTCGGGGCACCACCCGTACCGGAAGCGCTCTGCGAACGGGATGCCGTCCTTCGTGTAGTTGAGGGAGAATGGGGGATTGGTGATGACGCGGTCAAAGCGCATCAGCTCGCCGCCCTCGGTGTGGAGAGGCTCAGCGAGGGTGTCCGCGTTGCGAATGTCTGCATCGGGAATCCCGTGGAGGAGGAGGTTCATCTTCGAGATGGACCAGACACCGCCGTTGTTCTCCTGGCCGAAGAGGGCCAGGTTCCGAGAGTTGCCGCCGTGCTCCTCGATGTACTCCCTGGAGAGGATGAGCATGCCGCCCGAGCCCGAACAGGGGTCGTAGATGCGCATGCCCTCCCGGGGCTCGATGAGCCGAACCATCATCCGGACGACGGATCGGGGCGTGTAGAACTCGCCACCCTTCTTGCCGGCGGAGTCGGCGAACTCGCCGACGAGGTACTCGTACGCAGCGCCTAGGAGGTCGG
>Ga0224558_1004545_pt1 | contig 10726 bp, 12 predicted proteins | sample 714S32024metaG_FD_180682 | JGI IMG/M metagenome (GOLD analysis project Ga0224558, IMG submission 180682) | Peat soil microbial communities from Stordalen Mire, Sweden - 717 S3 20-24 | ecosystem: Environmental > Terrestrial > Soil > Wetlands > Peat | place: Sweden: Norrbotten County, Stordalen... | reverse complement strand
GCGGATGGACGCGTCGCGACTATCTGGAACTCCTCCCACCGCCCAACGCCTATCCCATCACCGTGCGAGATGTCGCTGATGTCAATGACGCACGCCGGTCTGGCATAGCTGCCTCGTGGGCAAGGTCGACCCTGGATGGCGTGGTCGGCGCACCATGACGAAGTGCGCGGGTGGTTGGCAGAAATGGGCGACCTGTAGGCCGCTCCCGAACGGCTGGCGACCAGAGGTGACCCCCTACGGCCCGCCCGGTATTTCGCCGCCGGAACCGGGCAAGAGTCCGGTCGCGGCACTAGTTCGGGAGGGCCGATTACGGGGATGGTTCGGGTCCGACTGATTCTTCGTGCTCGTCAAGAGCCACGGAAGTAGCCGGCGGAACATCGCGCCAAGGCCGCGTGTAGGCAAGCCAGACGCTGGCGCCCACGAGCAGGGTCGCACACAGGACCCAGCCGAGAGCGGTCGTCCCGAGTCCCACATATTTCAGGCCTGATGCGAAGATCACAAAGGTGATCGCTGGCCGTATGTACCGGTCGGGAGCCCTCGAAGAGATGAACGAACCCACGACAACGGCCGGAATACTCCCGATGATTACCGATGTGGTGACCGAGAATTCGACATGTCCGAATGCGAGAGCACCGAGTGCGGCGGCGGCGGTCAACGGGACCGCCTGGGTGAGGTCGGTGCCCACCAACTGATTGGCACCAAGCATCGGATAGAGGAAGAGGAGCATCACAATCATCAAGGACCCCGACCCGACCGACGTCATCCCGACGATCAGGCCACCGACGATGCCGATCACAACGGTGGGCGCTGGCCGGACCTCGAGCCCGTGCACTACCGCCGTACGCTCGTGGCCTCCCCGACGATCGAGAAAGTATCGGATCACCATCGCCGCCGCCCCCACCAAGAGCGCGGCGCCCAACGCCTTCTCGATGTTGGTCTGCGATGTCTCGGCGTGCCCCATGAGGTGGAGCAGGTAGGCACCGAGGAAGGCCGCGGGTACCGATCCGGATACCATCCAGCCGACCAAGTTGAGATTCACCGTCTTCTTTGCCACGTGAACGGCCGCTCCAAACGGGCGCATGAAGACTGCGGCGACGAGATCGCTGGAAATGGCGGTCGATGGCTTCACGTTGAACAAGAGGATCAGCATCGGCGTCATCAGCGCCCCGCCACCTGCTCCCGTCAGCCCGACGAGGAACCCAACGACGGCACTCCCGAGCACGATGTACGGATCGATAGTCACGAAGGCCCTTCAGCGATTGTTCGGTGCAGCCGCAAAGTCTAAGGGCCCCCCTGAGTCGACCGCCTGCCTATGGCCGTTTGATCGTACTCATCATCGGAGATTGCGCACATGAATGGCCTGGGTCAATGCGAGAAGCTCACCTTCGGGAGGATCCTCCCCAGCCACTTCGGCTGGTGCCAGCTGTGATGACGACCAAGACGCAGGAGTACCGGCAACAGGACCAGACGCACGACGAAGGCGTCGAGGGCGACGGCGATGGCCAGAATCACCCCCATCTCCTTGGGCGCGAGTGGACCCGACAACGCGAAGGTCAAGAAGACAGCGATCATCACCGCCGCAGCGGAGAGGACGACGCGTCCCGAAGTACGCATTGAACCGATCATGGCGTGTTCGGGGTCCGGGTGCGTCTCGTATCGCTCCTTGGCCGCGGACAGCATGAACAGCGTGTAGTCCATGGCCACGCCGAAGACCATCGCTCCGAAGAACAGCGGTGCCCACGCGTCGATGAACCCTTGGGGCTGGAATCCCAGCAACCCTGACAGGAATCCGTTCTGGAAGATCAGCCGCCCGATCCCGAATGCGCCGGCAACCGACAGAGCGGTGATGGCCACCCCGAGTGCGGCGATCAGGGGTGCCTGGAGTGCGATGAGCAACAACAAGAACCCGAGGATGGCGAGCAGTCCGAGCACGAGTGGCGTGTGAGATGAAAGTGTCGCCTGAAGATCGTGGTTCTCAGCGGCGGCACCACCCACGAGACTGCCGGTTGGCAGGATCTGTCGGAGGTGGTCGATGGTGGTCCCGGTAGCTGACGTGGAGGGCCCGGTGGTCGGTACTACCTGGTCGAGCACCCATCCCGCCCGAGTCGGTCCAGGTACGGTGCCCGCCACTCCGGCGGTGTGGCCCAGCGTGGCGAGCGCAGCAGATTGCTTTGCCTCTGGCACCAGGACCTGAAGCGTGCCGGGAGCACCCGGACCGAAGGCGCTGACCACCTCGTTGTAACCGATCCGGGCGTTGGCACTGGCAGGGATGATCGTGATGGAGGGCATGTTGGTCCGCATCCCGATGATCGGGGATGCGGCCAGGAGAAGTATTGCCAGCGCGACCGCGCCGGTCGGGAAGGGGTGTCGCCACAAGAAGCGGCCCCAGGCGTGGAGCGTCCGATCGAGCGGTCCGGGTCCTTCAGGGCGCTCCGTACGCCGGAGGTGGATCGTGCCCTTGTTGATCCTCGTCCCGAGGCGCCCGAGGACCGCCGGCAACAAGGTGAGGGTGGCCGCCAAAACCGCAACCACCGACAGCATGATCCCAAAGGCCATGCTCCGAAAGGCCGGGCTCGGCACGAGCAGGATGGCGGCCAAGGAGGCAAGCACAGTGAGGGCGCTGAAGGCAACCGCCTTCCCAGCTGTGTCGATCGTCTCGGCGACCGCGGCGACAACGGCATCTCGGTCCCCCGGCACGGCCCCTCGGCGCTCGAGCGCAGCGCGAAAACGCATCACCAAGAAGAGGGCGTAATCGATTCCGAGGGCCAGGGCGAACATCAGGGCGAAGTTGAGAGCCCAGATCGACACTGGCGTGAACTTCGTCGTGATCACCAGCGCCCCGGCGGCCACCAGGAGGCCGGCCATGGTGAGGAGCAGAGGAAGACCTGCCGCCACCAGGCTTCCAAAGGCGATGACCAAGATGATGATGGTCACAGGCCATGAGAGCATCTCCGAACGCAACATGGCCGATCGATTGGCATTGTTGAAGTTGGACCACAGGGCACTGTCGCCGGTCAACGTGACGGTGATGCTTGGCGCGGACAGCGCGCCGAGAGGTGCCGCCAGGGCGTCGGCCGCCTTGACCATGTCGTTCGAGTTGGCGGCGGCCCCTCCCGTGATCACCGCGGTTCGACCGTCACGGGACAGCGAGACCCCGGCCTGGGGCTGCACCACCGTCGACACCCGATGATCGCTTTTGAGCAGGTGAGTGGCCTTGGACAGAATCGCCTGCGCCTGGGGATCCGAAGCGATCGGGGAGCGGTGATCCACCACCACGACTTGGAGGGCTGTGGCCCCAAGTCCCGAGAAGTCCCGCTCGATGATCGCCCGAGCCTGGACGGACTGGCTGTTGGATGCCTGCCAGCCAGCACCGGCAAGAGCACCCTCGACCCGGACGGCGAAGAAGCCGAACACGACGAGGACCAACAGCCATCCAACAAGCACCCGACGGAAGTGAGTTGCCGTCCATGCGCCGAGCCGTGCGAACGGGCTGGCATGGGTTTTGAGGGTCTTTCTGTCACCGACCGCTCCGGTCGGGTCGGAAGAGGTCGATGGACCCATCGGAGGCTCAATGCTGGGAGGAGGGTCTGTGTCGAGATCGATGCCTGGGGTCGATGTCATAGGGGCCTTCCTTTGATCGCACGTGGACTCGCTGAGACCAGCTCCAGATACCCATGTGGGTATAGCGAGGATAGCACGATACCCAGGGGGGTATCACCTCCTGGCCCCACTCCCCGTTCGGGTGAAGCACGTCTCGGTTATGGACGGGGACCGCGGTCGCTCAGAGGCAATAAGGAGGGAGAGGATGGAGAAGCTACTGCCGATGGTTCACAGGTACCCCTAGGGGTATATGATGTACTCAACGAACTGAGGAGGTGACGTGGCACGGATCGGATTCACAAGCAGCAGCGTCCTTCGGTTCGTTCACGGCGGGACTGGCTCGGGCTTGATCGGGGCACCGCCGGCGCTGGTTCATGGATCGCGGATGGCGTCGTACGGCGCTCAGATCCTGCGGGCAGTCGCGGCCCTCGATGGCCACCTATCCGCTACGGAGTTCGGCCATTGGCCTCCGATGACGCACGCGGCGGGGGTCTGAGCCGTGGATCGAGACCAGTGGGACGAGCGTTACGACGGCGACGAGCTGGTGTGGACGAGCACAGCCAATGAGTTCCTCGTGTCGGAGGTTGCGGATCTTCCGGCGGGACGAGCCGTCGATCTGGCATGTGGGGAAGGACGTAACGCGGTCTGGCTGGCCGAACGAGGCTGGAAGGTCACCGGGGTGGACTTCTCACCGGTCGGCCTGGCCAAGGCGCAGCGGCTGGCGGAGGCGCGTCAGGTGGATGTGCGTTGGGTCGAGTCAGCCGTCGAGGAGTGGGTAGCCCCGCCAGAGGGGTTCGATCTCGTAGCGGTCCTCTACCTGCAACTTCCACAGCCCGAACGTTCCGTCGCCTTGGCTGTCGCGGCGGCGGCGGTGGCGCCCGGTGGGACGTTGCTCGTCGTCGCCCACGATCACGACAATTTGACCAGAGGATTCGGCGGCCCATCGGAGGAAGCCGTCCTCTATTCCGTGGACGACGTGATCGATGTAGCCGATGCCGCTGGCCTTTCTGTCCAACGCGGCGAACAGGTGGTCCGCTTCGTTGACTCTGAATCCGGAAGGCACGGGGCCATCGACACGCTGGTGCGGGCCGTTCGATCGGATTACGGGATGGGCCGGTGAGCAGGTGAGCGGTAGCTAACGACGGTGCGGTGGGCCCAGAGTCTGAACATGGACGAGCCAGAGGGCACCTTCAAGGGATTCACGAAAGGAATGAGAGATGGAGCTTCCCCAAGATGTTGTCGAAGATGTGCGCAAACGGCTACGGCGAGTAGCTGGACAAGTCCAAGGTGTCGAAAGAATGCTCGAAGAGGGCCGAGAGTGTCGCGACGTCGTCGCACAATTGTCCGCTGCCACCAAGGCCTTGGAGCAAGCCGGGTTCAAGCTGGTCGCATCCGGTCTGGTGTACTGCATTCAGAACCCCGAGCAGGCGGAGGCCGATGGCTACGCCATCGAAGAGGTCCAGCGCATGTTTATGAAGCTGGCATGAGGAGGCCGACGTGAAGGCCATAGAGATCACGATCGACCTGCCGATTGGCGAAGCTGAAATGGCTGTGCGCGCTGCTCTCAAGGATCAGGGCTTCGGTGTTCTGACCGAAATCGATGTCGCCGCCACCCTCAAGGAGAAACTCGGCGTTGAACGGAGCCCACTCAAGATCCTCGGTGCATGTAATCCGGGTTTCGCCCATCGAGCCCTCCAGCTCGACTCATCGGTCAGCCTGCTGCTTCCGTGCAATGTGGTGCTCGAGGGGGTCGGCGAACGCACCCACGTTTCGATTGCGGACCCCCGAGAGCTCATGCCGGGCGAATTGTTGCATGACCTGGCCGGAGAAGCTGCGGCTCAACTGTCCGCCGTGATCGACTCGCTGGGCCAGGACTGATCCACATGGTGCAATCGACTGTGATCAGGTCTCATATGCAGTTGTGTTCCCCCTCGGTATGGCGAGGCCTGAACTTCTGGCGGAATGGATCGCACATGAATCTCAAGGAAATAGGGAGGCCCCCATGGCACGTGTGGTGATTCTCGGCGCAGGCATTTCCGGCCATACGGCCGCACTGCACCTCAAGCGTCGGCTGAAGCGAGCGCACGAAGTGATCGTTGTGTCGCCGAACGCCGATTGGAACTGGATTCCCTCCAACATCTGGGTGGGGGTAGGCAGGATGACCACCCAGCAGGTCACCTTTGCACTTCGGCCGATCTATCGCCGCAAGGGGATCGATTTTCGTCAGGCACGGGCTGTCGCTATTCGCCCCGAGGGTGACGGCGAGAACGCCTCTGGCTCCGTGGATATCGTCTATACGGATCCGGCTCGCCTGGGACACGAGGAGCGACTTACCTACGACTTCCTCATCAACGCCACCGGACCAAAGCTCAACTTCGCCGCCACCCCCGGTTTGGGACCGGACGGCAACTCCCTATCGGTGTGCACCGCCAGTCATGCTGAGCAGACGTCGGCGGCGTTGGACGATATCGTCGAAGCGCTCCAGCGTGGTGAGCGCAAGACACTGGTCATCGGGGTCGGGCACGGCTCGTGTACCTGTGAGGGGGCAGCGTTCGAGTACACGTTCAATGTCGAGCATGAGCTGCGGGCGAGGGGAGTGCGCGAGCAGGCCGACGTGATCTACCTCACCAACGAGTATGACCTCGGTGACTTTGGCGTCGGCGGTATGACGTTCGAGCAGAATGGGTTCGTCACCTCAAGCAAGATGTGGACTGAGTCGCTCTTCCGTGAGCGAGGCGTGCGCGCCATTGTGAGAGCTCACGTCGAGCGGGTCGACCCCGGGGTGATCCACTACGAGCAACTCGACGGGACCAAGGGCACATTGGCCTTCGATTTCGCCATGCTGCTCCCGCCGTTCCGAGGGGCCGATCTGAAGGCCTATGACCGCCAAGGCGCGGATATCACCGCAGAGCTGTTCGCTCCGAACGGGTTCCTCAAGGTCGATGCCGACTATGGGACCAAAACGTTCGAGGAGTGGAAACCCGAAGATTGGCCGAGCACCTACCAGAGTCCTCTCTATACCAACCTCTTCGGCGTGGGGATCGCGTTCGCTCCTCCGCACCCAATTTCCCGACCCCGGTCGAGTCCGGACGGGACGGTGATCTCCCCGGCGCCACCTCGGACTGGCATGCCGTCTGGCGTTATGGGCCGGGTGGTGGCCGAGTCGATCGCGGATCGCATCCACCGAGGCGACACTGCCCCATTGCACACCGCGTCGATGGCATCGATGGGGGCGGCGTGCATCGCCTCGGCGGGAGCGGGGATGCGGACGGGGACGGCGGCTGCGATGACGATGTATCCCATCGTTCCCGACCGCACCCGCTTTCCGGAGTCCGGGCGCAGTCTCAAGGAGACCACCGGGGAGATCGGCCTCGGTGCCCACTGGACGAAGCTGCTGTTGCACTATCTGTTCATCTACAAGGCCAAGGCACGGCCCGGTTGGTTCCTCATTCCCGAATGAGCGCGATCAGCGGCAACGCCGATAATCCAGAAAGGCGTGATCCCATGGATGACGTAGCTCGCAGCATTGCCGATGCCCCCTTGCCCACTCGGAGAACATTGCACGCCCGAGCCAGCGTCCCTTACCAGGTGCTGCGCTTCGTGGCCTTCAATATCCGGATGCTCAGAATGGTCCGCAGGGCGCACCATTGATTGAGGCTCCCGGGGTGTCGTCGTCTCTGAGAGGCGATTACGTGCGCGCTTGGGTGGCTGCCTGCAGTCCGAGACTCGTGGCGGCCACTATGAGCCAGAGCATGGCTCCGAGGGCCAGGGGCTTGAGACCTGTTCGTCGAACCTGACCGAGTCGGGTGGACAGTCCAATGGCCGCCAGTGCGACGGTGATCATCAACTGGGCGATTTCCGAAAGTGCACCATGCCAGTTCCGGGGGATCAGGCCGAACGTATTGAAGGCGACAGCGAGCACGAACCAGCCGATGAACGCCGGCACGATGCGGCGGAGATTCCCGAGCATGCGATGTGGCCCGACGGGGTCATTCCCTCGGACACCGCGAGAACGCCAGAGTGCCAGCGCGAGGCAAATCGGAATGATCATGAGTGTCCGGGTCAGTTTGACCACCACCGCGTACGAAGTTGCACCGTGGCCGAAGACAGTGGTGGCGGCTACAACGGAGGACATGTCGTTGATGGCTGTTCCCGCCCAGAGGCCGAAGGAGTGTGGTGAGAGGCCCAAGAGGTGGCCAAGAGTGGGGAATGTCAGGACGGCGACCACGTTGAAGGTGAAGATGGTGGCAACGGCATAGGAGACGTCAGCCTCCGCAGCGCCAATCACCGCATCGGCGGCCGCGATGGCGGATGCTCCACAGATTCCGGTTCCCACCCCAATCAGAGTCCGGAGATCCTTGCCGACTCCGAGCGCTCGCCCGATCAGGGTCGCTCCCACCAGCGCGACGGCGAGCGTTCCGAGAAGCACGGGGAGGGATGAGGCTCCGGTGACGAGCACCTGATGGAACGACAGGCCGGTACCCAGAACCACAATCGAGCCCTGAAGAACTGTTTTGCTGGCGAATCCGAGACCGGGTCGCACCCTTGCGCAAGGCTGCCCGAAGAGCGAGATAGCGATTCCACCGATGATGGCAATGACCGGAGCGCCAACTACGGGTGCGGCATGGCCGAGAGCTGTCGCCACGGTGGCGAGCGCCACAGCTGCGAAGAGGCCGGGCAGGATCTTCGCTGTCCGCTCCCGTACCTGGCGATGCAGCACGGACCGCCCGGTACCCGATGACGCCAGGCTTCCTTGTGTCGCTCCTCCTTCCACGTGTACCAGCTTCGACCCCGCTTCCTCCGATTGGAAGAGCGAATCTTGTCGCAACCACTATAAGGTATCCTTATGCCCCTGGCCGAACCGGTCCCTGACATCCGTTCGCTCGACCTCTTGCGCAGCGTCGCCGAGCAAGGCTCGATTCGCCAGGCCGCGCTGGCGCATAACATCAGTCAACCGGCGGCGAGCATGCGACTCCGCTCTTTGGAACGATCCCTTGGGCTTGATCTGCTCGATCGGACGGGCGGTCGGGCTCGACTGACTGCAGCCGGGTTGGCCGTGGTGCGCTGGAGCGAGGATGTGCTCGACAGCATGCGAACGCTCCTCATGGGGACGGCGGCCGTCAGGTCGGAAGGCACGACCCATCTCCGCGTCGTGGCCAGCATGACCGTGGCGGAGTATCTGGTGCCGGCCTGGCTCAATCGCCTCCGGGTGTCGGATCCGGCCATCGTCGTGTCGCTCCAAATGGGGAACTCCGGGCACGTTATTGAGGTGATGAAGCGACGAGGAGCCGACGTGGGATTCGCCGAAGGCTCACATGCCCCGCTCGGGCTCAGGTCCCGGGTTGTCCAGAGAGACGACCTCGTTGTGGTGGTGGCACCGACACACCCATGGGCACGACGGCGCAAACCGCTTGGAGCCCACGAGCTGGCAGCCACTCCGCTCACGCTCCGAGAGGTCGGATCCGGAACCCGGGAGGTTCTCGAGACCGCACTCCTCGACCTGGGTTTACGATCAACACCTCTGGTCGAACTGGGTTCGACGACGGCCATAAAGGCTGCAGTCGCGTCGGGCGCTGGCCCTGGAGTGCTCAGCCGATTGGCAATTGAGCCCGATGTCCACGACGGCCGGCTGGTCATCGTTGCGACAACCGAGATTGCCTTAGAACGCCAGATCCGGGTGGTCTGGCCCAAGGACCGAGCCTTGTCCCCTCTGGCGAGACGACTTCTCAAACAAGTCGGCGAGATCGACGATTGAGAGTTCGGGGGGCGTCCCCTCGATGCCCGACGAGAAGGCGAAGGAAGAGCGGCTCGGTGTGGAATCCGCGTTGCAGTGGTGCGCTGTATCTGATACCCTAGGGGGTATGTGTAGAGTAGCGACCTGTAGGAAATGTGGCAAGCCGTCGTGGAAGGGGTGCGGTGCCCACGTCGAGCAAGTGCTTGAGGACGTGGCGCCTGCCGAGCGGTGCCAATGCCGCTCAGACAAGGCGTCGGCCAGCAAACGCAAGTCCTGGTTCTCCCGTTGAGTACTTCCCCAGAGGGACGGACAAAGCGAGTGGTCATCGTCGGTGGTGTCGCCGGCGGGATGTCAACGGCAACGCGGCTCCGCCGCTTGGACGCAGACGTGAGCATCACGGTCATTGAGCGGTCCGGCCACGTCTCCTTCGCCAACTGCGGCTTGCCGTATTACGTCGGGGGACTGATCGAGGAGGAAGAGGATCTCACCCTGCAGACTCCCGAACAGCTTTTTGACCGATTCCGGCTCGATGTCAGTGTCAACGTCGAGGTGGTAGCCATCGACCGGGAAGCACACAGCGTCACGACCCGTTCGACGATCTCCGGCGATGAGAACGATGTTGCCTACGACAAGCTGGTGCTCAGTATGGGCGCCGCTCCCGTGCGGCCGCCCATTCCCGGCTACGCCAGGGTCCGCACACTTCGGACCGTTGAAGATGCAGCCCGTCTGGCTTCAGATGTCGAAATCGCTCCAACATCGGCGGTCGTCATAGGCGCCGGATTCATCGGGCTGGAGATGGCCGAGAACCTCGTCGCCCAGGGGATTGACGTGACGATCGTCGAGGCAACCCCCCAGGTGCTCCCTCCCCTCGATCCTGAACTCGCCATTTTGGTAAGTGATGAACTCACTGCACACGGCGTTCACGTCGAGACGGGCGCTTCTGTCGCCTCGGTCGAGGAGCGTGAGGTCGTCTTGGCCGACGGACGGGTCCTCGCCGCCGACCTCGTCGTTGGCGCCATCGGAGTTCGGCCCGATGCCCGACTGGCCGAAGTCGCCGGATTGAACCTGGGCCCCAGCGGCGGTATCGCCGTCAATGAGGCGAATCAGACGAACGACCCCGATGTCTATGCCGTGGGCGATGCGGTCGAGAAGTCGGATGCCATCTCGCATGCGACATCTCTCATCGCGTTGGCCAACGTGGCTAATCGCCAGGGACGACGTGTCGCTGACCACATCGCAGGCAGAGCCTCGCATCCCGTCGCCTCACTTGGGACCGCGATCGTCAAGGTGTTCGATGTGGTTGCGGCTACCGTTGGGTGGAACGAGCGGCGCCTACGTGATGCGGGTCGCCCTTTCCGAGTCATCCACTCTCACCCGTTCGACCACGCCACC
>Ga0224558_1004544_pt1 | contig 10728 bp, 8 predicted proteins | sample 714S32024metaG_FD_180682 | JGI IMG/M metagenome (GOLD analysis project Ga0224558, IMG submission 180682) | Peat soil microbial communities from Stordalen Mire, Sweden - 717 S3 20-24 | ecosystem: Environmental > Terrestrial > Soil > Wetlands > Peat | place: Sweden: Norrbotten County, Stordalen... | reverse complement strand
AACAACTGGCCTACCTCTTTTTGCACGAAGCGATGGGAATGGTCGCGGAAGATGGTGTGCTCAGCATGCTCCAGCAGTACAACTTTCTCTACAACCAACAATCGCTTGGTTTCCGCCGCCGCTTCATGACCAATTGGGATGTGCGGGAAATACTTGACTTCATCTCGGTTAGGGGCCTTTTCCATAAAGGCGGCGCCGACACAAAAGTGATTGTCGTCGTGGCTGAAGCCCCAGCCTCTAAGCCGCCACAAAGTCGCAAGATTCTTCATGCCACGTTCCGTCGAAGCGGGCGGGCCGATGCCGAGCAGGGATTCGACATTGATTGCTACGACCTTCATTGGCTGCCGCGCCAACTGGCGCTGGACAACGATGGCGTCTGGCGAACTGACTTGCTGGGTGGCGGGCGTGTTTTGGGGTTTGTGGACCGACTAAAGCAATTCCGGACGCTCGGTAAGCATGCCGAGAAGCAGCGATGGGATTTTGGGGAAGGGTTTATCGAGGGGGACAGAGGTGTGTCGCGGCCGGCAGATCACATCATCGGCAAGCCACTTCTTCCGTCGGACGCGCTCACTCTGAATGGAATAGACGCGACAGCGATCACCAAGGCTCCCAAGAAACCAATTGAAGGGCCACGGTCTGAAAAACGCTTTTCGCCACCAATGCTGCTCGTGCGTGAGCAGATGGATCTTCCACACGACATCTGGGCCAAGAATTATTTGACCTATAAAAACAAGATCGTGGGATTTGCGGCTCCGCAAGAACACCGTAATCGAGAGCTTGTCCCCAAAGTGGCCCTTTCCGAATTGCGGTTGGTAGCGAAGTCGTGACGTGGGCGGGGTTAGGGAGTTATTCACATTTTGACGCCGAAAAACTCCTTAATCCTCAGATTGTGGAGACACCCCTTGAGCGCTTCTCACCGCTGGAAGGCTCCCGGGTCCGCTACGCCGCTTCTCGCAGCGTGCGGGACTCCTTCTTGGTCTTCTTCAGCCTCGCCAACATCCACAAGTTGTGCGTCAACACGCCCCATGCCAAGGCCAGTTCCCGATGGTCGAACCCTTTGGCCCGCATCGGTCGCCCCAGGAATCCGTGCTTGAGGATGCCGATCCGGGCTTCGGTCTGGGCCCGTCGGCGCTGCAACCGCGCAAACTTCTTGCCTTTCAGCTTGCGACTCAATTCGGCGGGTTGGCGCGGGCACAGTCCGTCAAAGGTGCCTCCTTCTTTCAGGGTGCGACTGTTGGAGGCGCTGGCAAACCCGCGATCCGTGGCCACCGCTCCCACATGGTGCCCCGTGGCCTCCCACACCCGCAGCAGGCTGCCGAACAGGAGTTGGCTATCGGCCGGAGCAGACTCCCGGAAAAACTCGTAGTCCAGAATGAGGCCTTGCCGATTCTCGCCGATCAGCACGGTGTTGCCAAACTCCACCTCGGCACCCGCCTTGCCGCGCACGATGACCCGCACCTCCAGATCATACAGACTGAGGATCTTCTGGTCGTTGGCTACGGGGCGGCCGCCGATGATCCGCTCATGCGCCTGCTTTTGCGCCCGGGGCAATAGTTCCAAAACCCCATCGATGCGGCGCAGGATTTGTTCCGCCTGCGCTCGGGTCCACTCGGTTCGCTCCCACTGCTGGTCCAGCAAATCCCGGTGCCGCCGCGCATGGGCGCGCACCACGCCCACCAGTTGCTTCATCTGTCGGAGCACCCGCTTGCGTCCCTTTTTGTGGCCAGCACGCCGGGCTTGCTGCGACATCGCCATACTCAGCCGATTCATGCGCCCCAAGAACTGCTCCGGAGCTTCCATGCGCCCGCGTAGCCCCGCTTGGCGGATCAGCAATGTCGCCTTCATCAACGTGCGCACCCCATCGCGCAACAACACCCAGTCAGTCGGGAAATGGAGGTTGGCCTTCACACAGGTGCTATCCAGGAAATACTCCTCCAGATCCACGGCTTCCTTTAGCCCCAGTTTCCGCGGCTGCTCCACCCCGGCCTTGAGCAAGCCGTCGATGACCGCTCGCATCTTCCCGGCCGGCAGCCAGTGGGCAAAGCGTTGGACCTCGCTCTTAGAGGGCACACGCACCTGGTCCAGCGCATCGACCAGGCAGAACCATTGATAGAGCGGGTTGCCGGCCAGTTGGCAACTGAACCCGCGATAATCCTCCTGCAACAGGGTTCGCAGGATCGAGCACCGAAGGGCCCGCCGAGAACGCCGCTGAAACTTCTCTTGTTCCAGCGCGGTGGATTCCCCCGACCCGGCACGCGTCCAGCCTGCCAAAGCGCGTTGGACAAAGTCCCGCTCCGCCCCGCTGTCGTGCAGAAGAGCATCGATTTGTTCCAAGCGCTGGCGCAAGGTGAGGTAGTCAACGTTCCCAACAATGGTAGGCAGCTGAGGGCGAAGCTCTTGGGGGAACGGAATAATCTGGCAAGCCATGCCGCTAGTGTATAGGCTAGCGTTCGGTATGCCAACAAAAACATCGGTTCGGTCCAAAGAAATGCAAATTTCCTATCCGTTGCGGGTGCAGGCGATTCGTTCGCGCGGACAAAACCCCCGTCTTTATGTGAGCTTCCCTCTGGCCTTGGCAGCCGCCATCGGCCTGGAGCCAGGCGAGGAGGTCCAATGGGAGTTACTCGACCGGGGTGAACTTCATCTGGTCCGCCCCAAACCCACTGCTCCGTCGACCAAATCTCGGGCCTCTAATTAGAACTCGCTCCCAATCATAAGGCCACGATTTTGCGACTTATCGCGAAATCGAGCCCATAACCCGACGACCCAACCGATGCGGCGATCAATAATAACGACCCTGCTGTTCCTTGGGGACAAGCTCTACATAACCTTGTGAACGCTGGCAATTGAAGCGCCACTCCATGTACCCTAACCATCGCGGGTAGTTGGAGAAGCGCCCAGACGAACCAACAAGCCGCTCCAAAAAGGACGAGAACGACTCCGTGCGCGAATTTGTTCAATTTGTTCATGCCGTTTTCTTTCTCATTTGACCATTGCGGCGCCAATATGTCACGCACCACCGAGATCAAATGATCCTGCGCAGGAGCGGCGTTCGGCGCAGAACCAGATGCACGACGGCCAGCGTGGCAAGAAACGCCAGCGGCGCCACCACGAGCCATTTCCCAAGCGGCGGCAGCGGCAGCCACCCGAGCCATTGCGAGACCGCCACCACAATCGGCGGATGGATGAAGTAGATTCCGAACGAGTTGTCAGACAGCAGCTTTGAGACCCGGCCCCGGCCGTTGAAGTGTTCGCGATAAAGCACCAGCAGTCCTGCGCACATCGCCATGCAGAAAAGCGACTCCCACAAGGCGTAGCCCGCGCTCTGCCATCGCCATCCGCCCACATAATCGGCAATGCCATGTTGGAGTCCGCCGCCCAAAGCAAGCAGCAGCGACCAGGCTATGGGGCTGAGGACCGCCGCGCCAATCAGCAGTCCGTAGCCGAGCCGCCTTGGCAGGTTGACAAACCAGTTGTTGCGATACGCAACAACGCCAAGCGCGAACAGCACGATATACTGCGTGAAGAAGGCTGGCTGAAAGTAGAGGAAGCCCTTTCCCATCGGCTCCTCTGTGCGGATCAGAAACGCGAACACGGCAATCACAAGCCCCGTGCTCATCAAGCCGGCCAGGCCGGGTGCGGGAAGCAAGGATGGTCTTCCCCTTAGCGGCACGGTAATCCTGAACAGGCCATAGATCAGGCTGAAGATTAACAGCGCGATGGCAAACCACATCGGTCCGCCGCCAGACAGCCAGTCACCGCTGGCGAGATAGACGCAATAATAATCCACCATGCTGCCTTTGCCGGCTTGCAGCAGATAGTGCATAAGAAATGGCTGAATGACAAAGACGTATAGCAGTGACGGCAGACCAAGCCGCACGAAACGGTCCACCATGAACCGCCGGAACCCTCTGCGGTCGAACGCGCCGGGAACGAAATATCCGGCGAGCAGGAAGAGTATCCCCATAAAGAACGCCTGGGAATGCACTTCGAGTGTGAGGAATACGAAGGAAGAAACTTCGTCTGCCGGCTTCGGGTCGCCGTAATACCAACTGCCGATGTGGCTATAGGTTATTGCCGTGTGAAAGGCCACGACCCACACAATCATGGTCGAGCGCAGATCGTCTATGTAGCCAAGCCGGACATTCCCTTGCGCTTGGCTGGACATGATATCATCTCGTGGAACGCCCTTTGTCGTGATTCACTGGGCCGTGTCGGAGCCTTTCCACACCGGAGCCACTGCCTCCGTCACCTCTTTCAGCGTCAGGTCTTGCTTCTTCCAGTCGATCTTTCTCAAGGCCACGCGAGTCTCCTCCGCAATCGGCAGCTTCCATTCCCCCGCAAACACGGGGCTAAGGTCCTTTTGTGCCGCCACGCTGGAGCACAACAGCCAATACCAGGACTGGTTCAACGCTCCCTTCTTGGTGTCCGGGTTGGAAGTCGGCGCGGCGGCCAGCTCGTGGAAGAACCGCTTTACCCAGCCATCTCCGCCGTTCTCGCGGCGCAGCCGCAGCATGGCAGAGGAGTAACACACCGGCTGGTCGGACGGTTCAATGACCTTCCCACTCTCGTCCTTGATGCGGCTCACCTTTTCACCCATTCCAACCATGGTGAACAAATCGAGGAAGTTCAGCTTGCTCGTGGAAAACCGCGGCTCCACCCCCTCGATCACCTTCCGCGTCTCCGCATCCGTATCCTCGCATTTCAAGGCATCCATGCACACGTAGCGCATGAAGACCGCGAAGCCCGTAATGAAACAGGAATGCCGGTCGCCGAACGTGTAGTAATTCCGCCCCATCTCATAAAATACGTAGTGCGGCATCGCATTGGGATGGGTTTTGAGTTCGGGATAATTATTGTCGTAGAACATCGCCAGTTCAATCCCGGTGGCCCCGACGTAACCACAACCCGCGCCGCAGGTCAGATCGTATCCGGGAACTGCCGCAATCGTGACCTTGCCCTCGATTTGTCTCGCCGGACTCGGCGCCTGCCCGGTGAGGTCCGCGTACACGTGCCAGCCGGCGTCGAGACGCGAAACCCAGATTCCCATCAGGCTCTGATCCAGGGTGTCGTCCGTGGTCAGGAAGACAACGTTGGTGCCTGTCCAAGGGGTCAGTTGAAGACTGAGGCCCCGCTGTTTCCAGGACTCCGGCTGGAAGGCGAATTTTGAATAGTCGAACCGGCCGCCGGGCTTCAACGGGGCAACATCTGCCGCCTGCAAACCAGAAACGACCAAGGTCAGTGAGAGCAGCAGGAGGTGCCGGAAGATCGTCAGGATGGGTCCATTCCAAACGGCCCGGGCCGGTCCCGCCGGCGCACGCATTTCGATTGTCGTTATCATTGCAGTTCTTGTCATGCTATTTGGTCATGCGCGCCTTTGCAAATCATGCGGCGCTGCCCACCTCCACTCGCGACACGAAACGATACTTCGCCTGTCTATTTATGGAGAGGCGCATTTTTTTCCGCAGCCCGCTTCGAGGCTGGTAACTGGCAACTCCTCCTTACACGGGCAATCCGTTTACCGAGTGGTCTTTAGTGCCTGCGAAATCAGCAGAGCAGGGCTTGCAGCGACTCCGCCAGGTATTCGTATTCAGCCAGCGAGTTGTGGAGGTGGGCAGAGAGGCGGAAATAGCGGCGCTCCGGCGAACCGAAGCGAAAGAACGGGAGTTCGATGCCGAATTCATCGTAGAGCCGCAGTTGTTCGCAGAAACGGGTCAAACCGGAGGTTGGAACTGGAGCTGTGCGCGTCGTGTGGAGTTCACTTCTGGCCAATATCCGTGTCCATCTGTGTCCATCTGGGGTGGCATTAACCAAAAACGGCGGCCCGTTGCCGAGCCGCCGTTCCCAACGAACCCAATCCACCAATCAAATACCTTTGCCGATCATGAACTTCACCAGGTCCGCAACGCGGCAGCTATAGCCCCACTCGTTGTCGTACCAGCTCACGAGCTTGAAAAAGCGCTTGTTCAGCTCGATGCCGGAGCCCTTATCGAAGATGGAGGAGGACTTGCTGTGGATGAAATCCGAGCTGACCACTTCATCTGCGGTGTATTCCAGGATGCCTTTGAGATAGGTTTCGCTGGCCTTCTTCATGGCAGCGCTGATTTCAGCGTAGCTGGTGTCCTTGACGGTGCGGACGGTGAGATCCACGACCGAGACGGTAGGCGTCGGGACGCGGATGGCCATGCCGGTGAGCTTGCCTTTGACTTCGGGCAGCACCAGGCCGACGGCTTTGGCCGCGCCAGTGGTCGAGGGGATGAGGTTGATTGCCGCGGAGCGGCCACCCTTCCAGTCCTTCTTGCTTGGGCCATCAACGGTCTTCTGCGTCGCGGTATAGGAGTGGATGGTGGTCATGAGGCCCTCTTCCACGCCGAAGCCTTCCTTCAGGAGCACATACACGATGGGCGCGAGGCAATTCGTTGTGCAGGAGGCATTGGAGACGACATGATGCAGCTTGGCGTCGTACTTGCCTTCATTCACGCCCATCACGATGGTCGGGCAATCGCCCTTGGCGGGTGCGCTGATGATGACCTTCTTGGCGCCGGCCGTAAGATGGCCTTTGGCCCTCTCGACATCCGTGAACAGGCCGGTGGACTCGATCACCAGGTCCACACCCAATTGCTTCCAGGGCAATTGCGACGGATCTTTGGCGCTGACCACCAGCATCTTCTGGCCGTTGACGATGAGCACATCGGGCTCGGGCTTGTCGACGGCGGATTTCTCCGAGCCGACAGTGCCGGTGAACCGGCCCTGGATGGAATCATACTTCAGGAGATACGCGAGGTTGTCAGCCGGCACGATATCACCGACGGCAACGACTTGGACGTCTTTCCCGACCAGACCTTGTTCGACCATCGCCCGGAAGACCAGACGACCAATGCGGCCGAACCCGTTAATTGCAACTTTTACTGCCATAATTTGATTTCAGATTAAATGTAAAATCAGAGCAGGCATATTAGCGGCGGCGGCGGCGAGGTCAACGAAGAAAAACTCCGCGCCGGAAAACTCCAAGTTGCGAGCCGCGGGCATGGCCATTGACAAAGTAGCGCGGGCGTCCTCGCCTGCGAGTTGGCCGGGCGTCCCGCCCGGTGATGACGCGCGCTGTGGCGGCGCGACGCCGCTGGAACTCGCAGGCGAGGACACCCACGCTACACTCTGCGACTGGCCCTGGCGCTGCGTGGGGCTCCTAACCCTCTGAGAGGACACCGTTTCGTGTGGGTTCGGCCCATCTGAGGCCGACCTGCCCCGTATGGGGTGTTTACCCCATAGCGAACTGTGCCAGGCATGGTATGAATAAAGACGAAACGACTCTGACTCGGCAAGGGGGCGAGTCATGTGGCACTACGCGGAGCGGCCCTGCAAGGGCCGCTCGCTTTTTTTGGCAGGACCGGCGCGCCCCTTTCGGTCTCGGCAGTGAGCTCAGCTTCCGCCAGCAGTTCCCTCTCCATTCAACCATTAGTGAGACGACGTCCTCAGCCGGAAATGAGAACCATATTCGCGTATTGAACCGTGTCGCCAGTGCGAATCAGGCCAATGGCGCTGGGCGCCCGTTTCTTGAACTGCACATGCGGCTCGTGCGTCGAGGGAATTCCCCGCAGCGAATGAGTCCCAAAGGGACGGCTGAAGATGGGATCGTGCCGTGTCCGGCAGAAAGTTCCGCTACGCTGGCATAGTGCCTCGAGCAGAGCGATGATTGGCGCTGGCATGACCCCGCCGAGGATGTCCGCGCTCCCGGTGGGCGATGACTAGATCGGCCCAAACCGGCCGCTCTGTGCCCTCCGTCCTGCGTGCCTTGTCATTCCTCTGGCGTTCCCGCTCGCCTTCCTGTAGAACCCCTCCATGCCGCGCGTCCAACAACCCGGCCTCAAGCCAACTCACAAGCTCGTCCAGGCTTACTACGCCGCCCTCGCCCAGTTCGACCAGCACCACGTCACCCGGGAAACCGCCGTCCGCCAGCCCTTCCTCGACCTCCTCCGCGCCGCCGCCGGCCAACGCGGCTGGTCCCTTGAACCCGAATTCCCCATGCAGGGCAGCCGCGGCCACCGCATCGTCGTGGATGCCGCCCTCCGCGACGCCTTCTGGCGCGTTCACGGCTACTGGGAAGCTCCCGGTGATAGCTTCAAGATGCGCCCCGTCGGCGCTTGCCTGGGCCAACGGGGTTGCCAACCAGGGCGCCACCTCTTACTTTGCCTTGCCCGAGACCCGGGATTTTGAACTGTGAACCGGCCGCTCCAGGTATTGTTTATCGAGGATTCGGAAGACGACGCGGCGCTGCTGCAAATCGAATTACAGCGCGCCGGCTACGCACCCGCCTGTTACCGGGTGGAGACTCCCGAAGCCCTGAGCGCGGCACTCGAGCGGCAGAACTGGGATCTTGTTATCTCTGACTACCGACTGCCGCGTTTTGATGGCCTCGCGGCCTTGGCGTTGATCAAAGAGAGGGGAATGGACCTGCCGTTCATCATCGTCTCCGGGTACATCGCGGAAGAGACCGCCGTTGCCGCCATGAAAGCGGGCGCGCACGACTACGTGATGAAGGACAAGCTGGCGCGCCTTGGCTCGGCGGTGGAGCGCGAGTTGCGCGAGGCCGAGGTCCGGCGCGAGCGCCGCCGAGCGGAGGAAGCCTTGCGTCGCATATATGAGGAGCTGGAAGTGCGCGTGCAGGAGCGGACCGCCGAGCTCAAGACCGCCAACACCAGGCTCCACGCCGCCATTGCCGAGCGCCGGCGTCTCGAATTTGAACTGCTCGAAATTACGGAAAAGGAGCGGCGGCGCATCGGCCTGGATTTGCACGACGATCTCGGCCAGCAACTCTCCGGGCTGGCCCTCATGACCAAAGGGCTGCAACTCAAACTGGCCAAGCGGCGCGCCCGTGAAACCTCGGACGCCGCCAGGATTCACGACCTCGTCCAGCAGACCATGACCCATGCCCGCGATCTGGCCCATGATCTCGCCAGGCTGGATTTGAAGGGGGATGACTTGCCAGCCGCCCTCGACGGCCTGGCCAGGCACGCGAAGAAGTTGTTCAAGATTTCCTGCCGGTTTGAAGTCGCAGGAGACACGCCGGCACTGGAGTCAAACGTCGCCAGCCAGTTGTACAAAATCACGCAGGAGGCTATCACCAATGCCATCAGGCATGCCAAAAGCAAAGCCATCGGCATCAGGCTGGCCAATGGCTCCGACGAACTCATTCTTGCGGTCCAAAACGACGGGCTGCCATTCCCCAACCTGAAGGGCCACTCGACAGGCATGGGGTTGAGGATTATGAACTATCGCGCCAGTCTCATCGGGGCGTCGCTGGAAATAAGAGGCGACGGCCCGCAAGGCACTTGCGTCACCTGTTCCGTGCCGCTGGAGGGGAAAAAATAACCCTTCCTCTCTACTTCAAGAGCGCCTTTCCCAGGGTCACATACTGTGGGGCGGACTTGAGCCCGAGGATCAGCCGGCCCGAATCAACCTTCGCCGTCGAGACCTCGCCATTCCCGCTCACCGCCTTGAGGTTATCTTCACCCATGAGACTGATATCGAGGCTAACCTCATGCGGCTCGCCCAGCGTCCATGCTGCCAGCTTTTGACCGCCCGCCTGACTGGCGCAGAGCAGCACGTAATCCTTGTCGCCCGGCAGGGAGATGCGCCGCGCAATGCGATAGCCCGAAAGCTTGCGGGTCAGCGTCTGAATCGCCACGTAGGCGGGTTTGAGCTGCAGGTCGGGCAGGACGGTGCCGAAGTTGTGCTCGTTTTCGTTCGGGTCGGAGCCGTCGTTCTTCCAGTCATACCAAATGGAGAGTGGCACGCCGTTGAGCAGATTGGAAAGTTGCTGCCGCGCCGCGAACGCGGCTTGCGTCTCCAGCGAGACCCCACCCTTATGTGTTGAGTACCCCCACTCGCCGCTGAGAATGGGGATTCGGTCCTTCTTCGATGGGGGCGCGTAGCGCTCGATCAGTGTCCGCAGCTTCTGGTAATCGCTGGCAGCCGTCTCCGGCGGGCTGTGCGGGTCGCGGTACGGATGCACGCTCACCGCGTCGAGATATTCCAGCACGCCGGACTTAAGGAACGTCTCCAGGAATTCCCACGGGAACCCGGATGAGGCAGGGCCGATGATCGTCGCCCGCGGTTCCGCCTCGCGGATCGCCTTGCACGCGGCCACTGCCAGGGTCGTATACTGCTGCGCATCGGGCTTGGGACTCCAGAAATTGCCGTTCGGTTCGTTCCAGATCTCCCACAGCACATGCCGCCCTTGGAAGTGTTTCGCCGCCGCGGCCGCCCAGCGCGCGAAGGCCACGATGCTGGCTGGATGCTGCGGCGACGCCGTCGCCTTCTGCGGCGCCCCGGTGATGGGATGAGGACTGCTCACCGTCTCCTCGTAAAGAGGGTGCGAGTAATCCAGGATGAGGATCGCGCGCAGCCCGCGCCTTTCCAGGTTGGCCAGCAACTCCTCATAACCGGACCAGTCATATTCGCCCTTCCGGGTTTCTATGCCGCCCCAAGCGAAATCCATCCGTACGAACTTGAAACCCGCGCCCGCGATCATATCGAGGTCCTTCTCGTTGCCGGTGACGAAGTGAATATTCACCCCAACTCCCGCCGGCAGGACCGGTTCCGGGATTTCGCCCCCGCTACTCAGCAGCGGAATCACACACATCAGGAAGATATATGAGCGTAAGTTTGCCATGGTGTTTCTCCTTTCGTGCCTAGCACTTTGCGCCATCCGAGTTGACGGCTTGGACG
>Ga0224558_1004542_pt1 | contig 10732 bp, 8 predicted proteins | sample 714S32024metaG_FD_180682 | JGI IMG/M metagenome (GOLD analysis project Ga0224558, IMG submission 180682) | Peat soil microbial communities from Stordalen Mire, Sweden - 717 S3 20-24 | ecosystem: Environmental > Terrestrial > Soil > Wetlands > Peat | place: Sweden: Norrbotten County, Stordalen... | reverse complement strand
CACCGCAACTTCAACGTGCCACGGCTTGCCGCTTGAACATGGGCTCTACCCAGCGCACCTCGGACTGAATGCCGCCATCGTCATGCAGATCGACACGGCGGTACGCCGGCGGACTCGAGTCGACCGCATAGCGGTCACTCTTCGGCAGGAATTGGGCGCACGTCGACGGCGTCCCCAACAGGCGCACGCCCTTGCGGTCGCCATCGTAGGCCTGATGAACGTGACCCCACGCGATCCCCCGAACGTGGGCATGTGCATCGATGACCCGCCAGAAATCCTCAGAATTGGCGAGTCCGATGCCATCCAGCCAACGACTGCCCATGTCGACGGGGTGATGATGCAAGCACACCAGCGCATGAGCGGGTGAATTCGCTAGAGCGGCATCGAGTCGGGTGAGCTCGTCGAACGAGAGCCGTCCGCCGACGTGTCCCGGATCGTAGCTGTCCAGCATGATGAATTGCCACATGCCGATTGTGCGGGTCCCGCAATATTGAAATGGCGGTTGCGCCAGACTATGTCGCATTGCGTCGGGCTCATCGTGGTTGCCGGGAACGCACAACACCGGCTTTTGTAAGCTGCCGAAGATGTTCTTGAAGCGCAAATAGCCCGAGGGATCGTCCTGAACGAGATCTCCGGTCACCAAAATGGCCGCATAGTCGGCCACTTGCGCGAATGCGTCATCCAGCACTTTTCGCAGGCTCGAGTCGGTTTCCACGCCGCGCAAACTGCCGCCGGCGTTGCCATATAGATGCGGGTCGGTAATTTGTAGAATTTCCATCATTTGAACTGTAGCAAAGCACCAGGGGTCGCTTCGGTGAACTAGGTCGGATAGTGTGACAACCGCGTGACTGTCGCGTTCCCGCGCGAAATAGGCCAATGTCGGTTGCTGGCGACGCCCGCATCGGGGACAATAAGGAGCCGAAATCCTATAAGAAGTGTGTGCCATGCCTAGCCGTCGTGAACTTGCCAATGCTATCCGTGCCTTAACGATGGACGCCGTTCAAAAGGCCAATTCCGGCCATCCGGGCGCGCCGATGGGGATGGCCGATATCGCCGAGGTTCTCTGGCGGGACGTGCTTAAGTTCAATCCGGGAAACCCTACCTGGTTTGATCGTGACCGCTTCGTCCTGTCGAACGGGCATGCCTCCATGCTGCTGTATTCCGTGCTCCATTTGACAGGCTATCCATTGTCGATGGAGGAGATCAAGAATTTCCGCCAGTTCGGCTCCAAGACGGCCGGCCATCCCGAGCGCGAACTACACCTCGGCATCGAAACCACCACGGGCCCGCTGGGCCAGGGCGTCGCCAATGCCGTAGGCATGGCGCTCGCCGAGCGCGCGCTCGCGGCGACCTTCAATCGGCCGGGTCATACGATCGTCGATCATCATACGTACGTTTTTCTGGGCGACGGCTGCCTGATGGAGGGGGTGTCGCATGAAGCCGCGTCCTTCGCCGGTATGCAGAAGCTCGGCAAGCTCATTTTGATCTACGACGACAACGGCATTTCCATCGACGGGAAGGTCGTGGGTTGGTTCCGCGACGACACCCCGCTGCGCTTCGAGGCCTATGGATGGCACGTCCTGCGCAATGTCGACGGTCAGAATAGCGATGCCGTCGCAGCCGCGCTCGCAGCGGCGCGCGCGGAAACCACACGGCCGTCGCTGATTTGCGCCAAGACGGTGATCGGTTGGGGTGCCCCCAACAAGCAGGGCAGCGCTTCCATGCATGGCGAAGCCATGGGGAACGAAGAAATCGCCGCGACTCGGGTTCACCTGGGCTGGACTTCGCCGCCGTTCGAAATACCGGCCGACATAGCCGCAGCGTGGGACAGGCGCGAGAAGGGCGCCCGCGTGGAACAGGAATGGCGCGCTCGATTCACGTCCTACAAGAGCGAATTTCCCGCCTTGGCGGCGGAACTGGAGCGCCGGATGGCGGGCGACTTGCCGAGCGGCTTCGGCGATCTCATCAGCGCCTATGTCGGACGCACCCAGTCCGAGGGCAAGGCGCTGGCGAGCCGCCAGTCCTCGCAAGCGACGTTGAATGCCATCGGTCCCTCGATGCCCGAGCTACTGGGCGGATCGGCGGACCTCACGCCATCGAACGGCACGCTGCGCAAGGATTCGGTGGTGCTGCGGCCGGAGTCTCCGGGCGGCAATTATCTGCATTACGGCGTGCGCGAATTCGGTATGTCGGCGATCATGAACGGCATGGCCGGGCATGGCGGATTCATTCCGTACGGCGGGACGTTTCTGACCTTCTCGGACTACGCTCGCAATGCCGTGCGTATGGCTGCGTTGATGCACTTGCGCGTTATTTTTGTCTACACGCACGATTCCATCGGCTTAGGGGAAGACGGTCCTACCCACCAGCCCATCGAGCACGTTGCCAGCCTGCGAATCATCCCGCACATGGATCTGTGGCGTCCCTGCGATGCGGTCGAGACCGCAACCGCTTGGGGCGTTGCGCTCGAAAATCGTGACGGTCCGACCTGTTTGATATTCACGCGGCAATCGCTCGTCCATGAGGCGCGCGGCGCCTCGCAGGTCGCAGCGATCAAACGCGGCGGCTATGTGTTGATCGACTCCGACGGGCCGCCGGAGGCCATCGTCATCGCCACGGGATCCGAGGTCGGCATCGCCGCGGAGGCGGTCCGCAACCTGGCCGCCAAGGGCAAGAAAGTGCGGCTGGTGTCGATGCCGAGCACCACCACGTTCGAGCGCCAGGACGACGCGTACAAGCAGAGTGTGCTGCCGCGCTCCGTTGTGCGGCGCGTGGCGGTGGAGGCCGGTTCCACCGAGCCCTGGTGGCAATACGTCGGGCTGCAGGGCGAGATCGTGGGCATCGATCACTTCGGCGCCTCGGCGCCGGCGAAAGACTTGTTCAAAGCGTATGGTTTCACGCCGGATAAAGTGGTCGAGGCCATCGAAAAAGTGTTAGCGAAATAAAGTTCAAAAAGGACAAGATGATGGCAATCAAAGTCGGCATCAATGGATATGGGCGTATCGGCCGGAACGTGCTGCGCGCGTTGTATGAGGGGAAGCGCAAAGACGAGATCAAAATCGTCGCGATCAACGACCTGGGGGACGCCAAAACCAACGCTCATTTGACGCGTTACGATACGGTGCATGGCCGATTCCACGGCGATGTGCACGTCGACGGCGATTCGATGGTTGTGGACGGCGACCGCATTCGTGTGGTTGCGCAGCGTGATCCGTCGAAATTGCCGTGGGGCGAACTCGGCGTGGATTTCGTCATGGAGTGCACGGGCCTGTTCACCACCAAGGCCAAGGCATCGGCGCATCTGACCGCCGGCGCCAAGAAAATCGTGATCTCGGCGCCCGGCGGCGACGACGTCGACGCCACCATCGTCTACGGCGTGAACCATAAAATATTGAAGTCGAGCTTCAGCGTCATTTCGAATGCCTCCTGCACCACGAATTGCCTGGCGCCTCTCGCGAAAGTGCTGCATGACGAAATCGGCATCCTGGCCGGCGTCATGACCACCGTGCACTCGTACACCAACGACCAAGTGTTGACCGATGTGTACCACTCCGATTTGCGGCGCGCGCGCTCGGCGACCATGTCGATGATCCCGACCAAAACGGGGGCCGCCGCTGCGGTCGGCCTGGTGCTGCCGGAATTGAAAGGGAAATTCGACGGGTTTGCGATTCGGGTGCCGACCATCAATGTTTCCTTGGTCGATTTGAGCTTCAACGCCGCACGCAAGACCACCGTGGAAGAGATCAATGCCGCCGTCAAGAAAGCGGCCAACGGTGACTTGAAGGGCATCCTGGCCTACAACGATGGGCCTCTCGTGTCCGTAGACTTCAATCATGACCCAGCCTCGTCCACCTACGATGCGACGCTCACCAAGGTGATCCAAGGCAACTTGGTCAAAGTCTGCGCCTGGTACGACAACGAATGGGGTTTTTCCAACCGAATGCTGGATACCACGCTGGCGTGGTCGAAGGCGACTTGACGGTGGGCGATGAGAACTTCTGGCTGGCGGGTGTGCAATGAAGATCATAAAAATGTCGAACTTGGATATGTCGGGAAAACGCGTGCTGATTCGCGAGGATTTGAACGTCCCCATCAAGGACGGTGTCGTGACCAGCGATGCGCGGATCCGGGCGGCGATTCCCACCATCCAGGCGGCACTCGCGGCGAAAGCCCATGTGCTCGTCATGTCGCACTTGGGAAGGCCGGAAGAGGGAAAATTCTCGGAGGAGTTTTCGCTCGCGCCCGTGGCCAAGCGACTGACCCAATTGCTGGGGGTTCCCGTGGCATTGAAGCGGGATTGGCTGGACGGCGTCACGGTCGGCCCCGGCGAAGTCGCGCTGCTGGAAAACGTTCGTTTCAACAAGGGTGAGAAAAACGATTCGGACGAGCTGGCGAAAAAAATGGCCGCGCTCTGCGACATCTACGTCATGGATGCCTTCGGGACGGCGCATCGCGCCGAAGCGAGCACGCACGGAGTCGCCAAATACGCGAAGGTGGCGTGTGCCGGTCCGCTCCTGGTCAGCGAGTTGTCGGCGTTGGAAACGGCCCTGGAAAAGCCCGCGCGGCCGCTGCTGGCGATCGTGGGCGGATCGAAGGTATCGACCAAGCTCACCGTGCTCGAATCGCTTTTAGCCAAGTGCGATCAGCTCATCGTGGGCGGCGGCATCGCCAATACGTTTCTGGCGGCGCTCGGCTACAATGTCGGCAAGTCGCTGCACGAGCCTGACATGCTGGACATCTGCAAACGTTTGTTGGAACAGGCGAAAAAGCGTGGAATCGTGATTCCCATGCCCACCGACGTGGTGGTTGCCACGGAATTTTCCGCCAAGGCCGAGGCCGATGTGAAACCGGTGGGCAAGGTCGAGGCCAACGAGATGATTTTGGACATCGGTCCCGATTCCGCGGAGGAAATGGCCAAACTCGTTGCAACGGCGGGCACCGTGCTGTGGAACGGCCCGGTGGGTGTGTTCGAGTTCGAGCAGTTCGGCGAGGGCACGCGCACGTTGGCCAACGCGATCGCGCGCAGCAAGGCATTTTCGCTGGCCGGCGGCGGCGATACGCTCGCTGCGATCGACAAATACGGCATCGAAGACAGTATTTCCTACATATCGACGGGCGGCGGTGCATTCCTGGAGTTCGTCGAGGGCAAGAAACTTCCCGCGGTCGACATCTTGGAACAGCGCGCTGCATGAGTTTTCTCCTGCGTCGGACCAAAATAGTCGCGACGCTGGGTCCCGCCACGGATGATGCCAAGGTGTTGACGGACATGATCCGTGCCGGCGTGGATGTGGTCCGCCTCAACTTTTCCCACGGCGCAGTTGCCGATCACGCGCGGCGGCTCGATCTGGTGAGGGCGGCCGCCAAGTCGGCCGGACGTTACGTCGGCGTTCTGGGCGACCTGCAGGGACCGAAGATTCGCATCGATCGTTTCGCGGCGGGCAAGGTGGAACTCGTCGATGGCGCCGAATTCATCCTGGATGCAAGTCTCGCGGCCGACGCCGGCACGGATCGTGCGGTCGGCATCGCCTACAAACGACTTCCCTCCGACGTGTTCGCCGGCGACGTATTGCTGCTCAACGATGGGCAGATCAGCCTGCAAGTTCTCGAGACCGACGGTCCCCGCATCAAAACCCGGGTGCTGGTCGGCGGTGAACTCGGCAACAACAAGGGAATCAATCGGCAAGGCGGCGGCTTATCCGCCGGCGCGCTGACCGACAAGGATCGCGACGACATCCACGTCGCGGCGGCTTTGCGCGTCGATTACTTGGCCGTATCCTTTGCCCGCGACGGCTCCGACATGAACGAGGCGCGCGCCCTTCTGCGTCAGGCAGGCGGTCACGCGTTGCTGGTGGCGAAGATCGAGCGCGCCGAGGCGATCAAGAATCTGGCCGACGTGGTTCGAGCGAGCGATGCGGTGATGGTGGCCCGCGGCGACCTGGGCGTCGAAATGGGCTATGCCGAACTGGCCGGTTTGCAGAAGCTCATCATTCAAGAGGCACGTCACCAGAATCGCGTCGTCATCACGGCCACGCAAATGATGGAGTCCATGATCGTCAGCAGCATTCCGACGCGTGCCGAAGTGTCGGATGTCGCCAATGCGGTGATGGACGGAACCGATGCCGTGATGCTGTCCGCGGAAACCGCCTCGGGCAAGCATCCCAACAAGGTCGTCGAGGCCATGGCGCAGATCATCGAGGGAGCCGAGAAATATCAGGGCGCTCACGTTCGGATTCGGCAGCGCACTTCCGGCTACTACGAGCGGACCAACGAGGCGATCGCGGCGGCGGTGATGTACACGGCGAACCATCTGCACGTGAAAGCCATCGTCGCGCTTACCGAATCCGGGGAGACCACCCTTTGGATGTCGCGCGTACGTTCGGATATACCAATTTATGCGTTCACAAGCCAGGAAATCACCCGCTCACGAGTGACGTTGTATCGCGGGGTCTACCCGGTGGCCTATGAGGCCCACGACGAGAATCGTGAGGCCTTCTACTTTTCGATATTTCACCAGATGCTCGACCTGAAATTGGTCAAGGACGGTGATCTCATCATACTCACCAAGGGCGAACTGTCCGGCGTGGCCGGCGGTACGAATTCCATGCAAATATTGCAAGTCATGCGCAAGTAGTGTCCTGAGTTGGAAATTCGCGCAAGAAATCGCGACGGGATAAGCTCGCGAGGCAAGGCGCGAGGAGGAGCCATAGTGCGTACTATGGCGACGACGAGCAACGCCGCCTCGCGAGCTTAGACCGAGCGAGAATTGATGCGAATTTCCAACTCAGGACACTAGATTATGGCCCAGGAATTTCGCGGCACCGACCGCTACATCGCAACCGACGAATTGATGGCGGCAGTCAATGCCGCCATGGTGTTGTCGCGACCTTTGCTCATCAAGGGCGAACCCGGGACTGGGAAGACGCTGCTCGCGGCGGAAATTGCCCGGTCGCTTTCGAAACCTCTGTACGAGTGGCACATCAAGTCCACCACGAAGGCGCAGCAAGGCTTGTACGAATACGATGCGGTCTCGCGCCTGCGCGACTCGCAACTCGGCGATCCGCGCGTCAAGGACATCCATAATTACATCGTGAAGGGTAATCTCTGGGAAGCGTTCGATTGCGGCGTGCAGCCGGTTCTGTTGATCGATGAGATCGACAAGGCGGACATCGAATTCCCGAATGATTTGTTGCGGGAGCTCGATCGCATGGAGTTCTATGTGTATGAAACGCGCGAGACCATACGCGCGAAGCAGCGGCCCGTCATCATCATCACCAGCAACAACGAAAAAGAACTGCCCGATGCCTTTTTACGGCGCTGCTTTTTCCATTACATCCGCTTTCCCGACGAGGCGACGATGACGCGTATCATCGACGTGCACTTTCCGCACCTGAAGCGCGAGCTGCTGCGCGAGGCGCTGACGACATTCTTCAAGATCCGTGAGACGCCGGGCTTGAAAAAGAAGCCCACCACCTCGGAGCTCTTGGACTGGATCAAGTTGCTCGTGGCTGAGGACATACCGGCCGAAGCCTTGCGCAGCGACGATGCGAAGAAGCTGATTCCACCGCTGTACGGGGCGCTGCTCAAGAACGAGCAGGACGTGCACTTGTTCGAACAACTGCTGTTCCTCAACCGCCGGAATGCTCGTTAGATTTTTCCTATTGTTGAAGAGCGCCGGCGTGCCGGTGTCCTTACCTGAGTTGTTGACGTTGCTCGAGGCGCTCAAGGCAGGCTTGGGAGAAGTCAGCGCCGAGCGGTTCTATCATCTGGCGCGCACCTGCCTCGTCAAGGACGAGCGGTACTACGACCGATTCGACCAGGTATTCGCCGCCCATTTCAAGGGCGCCGAGGACTTGTTCGCGCAGCTGTCGCGTGAGCTGCCCGCCGACTGGCTCGAAAAGACGCTGGTGCGTGATCTGACCGACGCCGAGAAGGCCGAGATCGAAGCCTTGGGCGGCTGGGAAAAGCTGATGGAGACGCTCCAGCAGCGGCTCGCAGAACAACAAGAGAGGCACCAAGGCGGCAACAAGTGGATCGGCACCGCCGGCACGTCGCCGTTCGGCGCTTACGGCTACAATCCCGAAGGCGTTCGCATCGGGCAGGAAAAATCGCGCAATCGAAGCGCCGTCAAGGTCTGGGACAAACGCGAGTTCGCGAACCTGGACGACGCGGTGGAACTCGGGACGCGCAACATGAAAATGGCGCTGCGCAAATTGCGGCGCTTCGCGCGGCGCGGCGCGCCCACCGAACTCGCCCTCACCGACACCATCGATGCGACGGCGCGTTCCGGGGGGTGGTTGGACATCAAGATGGTTCCCGAACGCCATAATGTGATCAAAGTGCTGCTCCTGCTGGACGTGGGCGGCTCGATGGACGATCACGTGCGGACCTGCGAGGAGCTATTCTCCGCCGCCCGCAGCGAGTTCAAACATCTCGAGCATTTCTATTTCCACAATTTTCCGTACGAAGCTCTGTGGCGCGACAACGCGCGGCGCTTCAACGAGCATGTCGGCACGGTCGAGGTGATGCGCACGTATGCTTCCGACTATAAGTTGATTCTGGTGGGCGATGCCACCATGAGCCCGTACGAGATCACGTACGCCGGCGGCAGCGTCGAGCATTGGAATGCGGAGCCCGGCAGCGTGTGGCTGCAGCGGCTGATGAAAGCCTACCCGAAGTTCGTCTGGATCAACCCACAGCCGCAGCCGAGATGGCGCCACACGCAATCCGTCGAGTTGATCCGCGATATGTTGGAAGGCCGCATGTATCCGCTCACGTTGGCGGGGTTGGACGACGCGATCGACGCATTGAGCTAGCAGTGCGGTCCCCGTGACGTAGCGCCACGAAACGCCTCGGCTATGATGGCATACTAGCTTGCGTTGCGGTCTTATGACAGCGGGAACAAACACGTGGAAGAGGACCCACCCGACCTAGGCTTGGTATTGACCGGCGGCGGCGCGCGGGCCGCATACCAAGTTGGCGTACTCAAGGGTATCGCCCATCTCGTGCGGCGCGGCTCGGGATGCCCGTTTCCCGTGATCACGGGCACCTCCGCGGGCGCGGTCAGCGCGATTGCCCTGGCGTCCGATCCGGCGCATTTCCGCCAGGCCGTGTACGCCATCGAGCGCGTCTGGCGCGACTTTCGGGTTCACCATGTGTTCAAAGCCGATACTCTGAGCGTGTTGCGGTCCGGTTTGCATTGGATGTTGGCGCTCGTTTCCGGCGGCTGGCTGGCGCTCCCGCCGCACTCGTTGTTCGACAACACGCCCCTGTGGAACCTGCTGAAAGCCAAGCTGAATTTCGACGGCATTCCGCGCGGTCTCTACAAACAGCATCTCGAAGCCATCGGCATTTGCGCCACGAGCTATGCCGATGCGGACTCGATGACGTTCTATGCCTGCGCATCGGCCATCGATCCCTGGCAGCGCGCATTTCGCAAAGGTGCGCGAGTGCAGTTGACGCTGGAGCATTTGATGGCCAGCCTTGCCATCCCCTTTTTGTTTCGGCCGATTTTCGTGCACGGCCATTACTACGGCGACGGAGCCATGCGGCAGACGTCGCCATTGAGTCCGGCCATCCATCTCGGCGCCAATCGCCTTTTGGTCATCGGCGTCGGCGATACGGATACCTCGTCCTTGAATCTGCGCAATCCCACGGTGGAGCCCAGCTTCGGACAGATGTTCGGCTTCATGATGGACTCGTTGTTCATGGACCAGCTGCATGCGGATCTGGAACACATCAAGGTCTACAATCAGGGCCCCGGGGTGCGCCGGATCGAGGCACTCGTGATTACACCGTCCAAGGATTTGAGCGAGATCGCGCGCCGGCATCGCCATGAATTGCCGCGCGGCTTGCGGGCGCTGCTGCGCACCTTGGGCGCCAACAACAGCGCCGGAACCCCGCTGCTCAGTTATTTGCTGTTCGAGCGCGGGTACACCCGCGAGTTGATCGCCTTGGGGCAAAGCGATGCGCGGGCGCGCGCCGCCGAAATCCGCAAATTTCTCGCCCTGGAGCATGCGCCGGGATACCGGGCGTCCGGTACGGCGCCGAGCCGATCCCGATCCGCTTGACCGGCGCGCGTCAGTTACGCCGCCAGGTACAACGCGGCCGTTGCACTGCGTCAGTTGCACGCGTCAGGATTTCTGCAGCGAATCGTGGCGCGTCATGACCTCGGGATGGCTTTGCCGGAAATGTTCGGCGAGGCGTTCGGCAATGTACACGGAGCGATGCTGGCCGCCGGTGCAGCCGACGGCGATGGTCAAGTAGCTGCGGTTGGCTTGGGTGAATTCGGCGATTCGTTGCGACAGAAAGTCGATGAGCGATGTGAGCATGCGATTGACGCTCGGGTCACTCGCTAGATAGTCGATGACCGGCGGGTCCTTGCCGGTGAGACCGCGCAACGAGTGTTCCCAGTACGGATTCGGCAGGCTGCGAACGTCGAAGACGAAGTCGGCGTCGCCGGGGATGCCGTGCTTATAGCCGAAGGATTCGAACATCAGCGCCAAGCGGCCCTCGCACCTTCTGTAAATGCGCTCGCGAATTCGTTCGCGCAGCGCGTGCACACCCATGTGCGACGTGTCTATCACCAGGTCCGCGGCCACTATTATGGGCTCCAGGAGCCTGCGCTCCCAGGCAATGGCCTCGCGCAAGCTCACATCGGCGGATACCAACGGGTGCTTGCGCCGCGTCTCGGCGTAGCGCTTCAGCAGCACCTCGTCGTTGGCGTGCAGATACA
>Ga0224558_1004539_pt1 | contig 10735 bp, 12 predicted proteins | sample 714S32024metaG_FD_180682 | JGI IMG/M metagenome (GOLD analysis project Ga0224558, IMG submission 180682) | Peat soil microbial communities from Stordalen Mire, Sweden - 717 S3 20-24 | ecosystem: Environmental > Terrestrial > Soil > Wetlands > Peat | place: Sweden: Norrbotten County, Stordalen... | reverse complement strand
CGGGTTTGTTCGCCCAGGGAACGACCAGATCCTTGGCATCGGCAGTTCCTGCGCCCAAGACGAGCGCACCCGCAAGGACCGCCGCCGCCACGGCGAGGCTTGGGAGATGGTGGCCAGGGTTCACGAGGATCTTCCTTCGCCGGGTGATGCGACGCTGAACGTGCTACGGATTCGGATTGCCGCAAGTGTCGTCCTGGCCATCCTCTGAACACTATATCAGGATGAGGATTGCCCACGCAGCTCCGAGTTTGTCATCGATGGTGACCGGAAAACGGTCAGCCGGCAGCGGCCCGTCCGCTCTTGTCCAAACCTTTGTCCAAATGGTCGGGCGCCTTTTTCCAAATCCCTCTGTGGTGGGGCTAGTAAGAATCGAACTTACGACCTCGTCATTATCAGTCCGCCTCTAATTCCGCAGCTCCTGATCAAAGCGTTACGACGAGTCGGAAGGGCGTGTCGAATCTGATGGTTCGTGAAGCTCGGGGGACTACGGGGGGACTTAATTCCGAAGGTATCTCCGTCACTTCATGGCGGTCGACTTCATCGAAATTCTCTCTCATGTCGAGTGTGCGCACCCTCTCCAAGTCCCCGGTCCACGGGGGCGTCCGGTTTTTGTTCGCTGCGGAAGCAGAGATGCTAGCTATTGCGCTCACTGCTCGAAGATTGTGGTTGGGGACTGGGCGGCGATCATTCGTTCGGGGGTGTTTGATCCACCCGAGGGTGAGACGTACGTGTGGTTCTTCCTTACGCTCACCGCGCCAAGTTTTGGCCTGATTCACCGAGTGCCACGTCAGGGGCAACAGCGGTGTCGCTGCGGCGGTCTGCACGATTCTGACGACGGTGATCTTCGTGGTGTTGCTATTGATCCCGATAGTTACGACTACGAGGGACAGGTCTGCTGGAACCGAGATTGCGGGGTTTTGTGGGACCGTACTCGCCGCCGCCTTGAACGTCTATTTGGCGCTAGGGCTTCGTATGCCGTCGTTCGCGAGTGGCAGGCGCGGGGTGCCCTTCATCATCACTCCATTATCAGGGTTCCTAGTTCGACTGATATTGCTCCCCACGAAGTGGCACGTGCGGCTGCGGCTGCCACGGCATCAATCGCTGGTCGAACCTTGGCCTGGGGAACGCAAGTCGATTGTCGTCCTATTCCGATCGACCCGGTGTCGAGCGCCCACCATATTGCCTACTTGTCCAAGATGATTGGCTACAGCGTTAAGTCGATCGGCTCTAGCGCGGCCGCTCCAATATCAGAGCACTCTCATCGACTCGACGCTGCAGCCCATCGAATGCGCTGCAAGCCAGGTTGTCGGGGAAGGCGGAACGGCTGTCTGGCTGCTGCTCACCGCCGGTATGGCGCCCGGTCATCGGTGGTTTCGGTTTCGCGGAATTGGTCCTTCACCGGACTTACCCGTACAAAGCAGGCTGAAGTTCGTAGAAGGTTCGTTGATTCGCTTCCAACCATCGCGCGTGACGCCGGTCGTCTTCAGCGTGCCCAACGGCTTAGGCGCATTTTTGATTCGGTCAACACATCCGATCGTGCACCAATCGTTTAAGTTCATCCGAGCGCGTGGCGTGCACGTAGAAAACTTCGGAGCCAGCCCCTCGAAATTCACTCGCGACTCGCCGAGCGACGATATGAGCACAAGTGCGGCCCAAGTATTTACAATCGGGGCGACGGGACGATGAATCGTCCACCGCTTTCGAAAAGTGATCAACGAGGAACTCTATAGTTTGGTGCAAATGCGCGAGAAGTCATCGAGTGTCCACATTGTTCATGGCAAACATGCGCGGCCATTGGTGAATTCCGGCTCTGCCCTGTGCGTCCTGTCGAATTGGGCTACAAGAACCTCGCGTTCGGTGACTCAGATGAAGAACATGGGAGTCCTTCTCCTCGTTGTCCTCTATGTGGGATGGTTCATTCATCTGAGCCTGAAGATGTACTACGGCTACGGAGAACCCCCCTTCGATCTCGCGATCTTCGATCAGGGTATGTGGCTCGTTTCCCATTTCCACGAGCCCTTCGTGACAATCATGGGACGAAATCTTTTCGGTGACCATACGTCCTTCGTGTTGTTGCTATTCGCGCCGTTCTACCGACTCTTCCCCGAGCCGCAGGGACTCCTCGTCCTGCAGACGCTTTTGCTCGCTGGTCCCGCCGTCCCCATCTACCTGCTGGCTCGCAAATACATCAAGAGCACCCTCATCGCTACGTCACTCGTCGCCACGTATCTGTTGAACCCCGTCTTACAGCAAGGCAATCTCAATCAGTTTCACCCCGAGGCGTTCCAAGTGCTCTTCATTAGCCTGGCAATCTACGCCGCCATCGAGCGTCGGTCAGTACTACTCGTGGTCATGGTGGTGCTCTCGCTGATGGTGAAAGAGGACGCGGCGTTACTCGTCGTTCCTTTAGGCGTGTGGGTCGCTGCTCGGCGAGATCGCTGGTTGGGGATAATAATCGTCGTCGGGTCGGTGCTCTGGGCCATGGTGGCTAACTGGCTGATCATCCCGTGGCTGCTCGGCTCGTCGAGTATCTATTCCTCGCGAATACCGTTCGGTGGCGTTTCAGGTCTGCTGAGCACCCTCATACGCAGGCCCGGGCAACTCTGGTCCTATCTGGTCTCGCAAGGGCGCCCCTTTTATCTTTGGCAACTCGGGAGCACCGTCGGCTTCGTCTTTCTGCTTGCTCCGGAGATTGCCCTCATCGGGGTCCTCGTGGTCGCCGAGATCATCATCAGCAATGACCCCTACATGCATCAGATTCTGTATCAGTACTCGATGCCGTTGGCGCCGGTTTTGGTGCTCGGGACGGCCTACGCCATCGCCAAACAGTCCCACATCTGGCGCAGAAGTGTCTTGACGGCGGTGGCCCTGATTGCGGCAGTCTGGTCCTGCTCCCTGTGGGGTTTCGCCCCGTTCTCAGTCAATGAGGTCTACACGGGCTGGGTGCCATCGAGTTCCATTAATGCGCTTAATTATCTCGAGAAGGGTTTACCGCCAAATGCCGTCGTCTCGGCATGGTATCCCTTGGTGTCGCATATCGACCACCGGGACCAGGTCTATGTTTGGCCGACTCCGTTTTACGCCTCAAATTGGGGTCTCTTAAATGACACCGGGGCGAGGCTTCCCGTCGCGAGCCAGGTGCAGTATCTGCTCCTTCCGATTCCGCTCAGTTCCGCCGACAACCCAGGAGTGTTGAATCAGATTGCCAGCAGTTACCGCATTGTACAAAGTCGAGCGGGATTCGGCCTCTACGAAAGGAAAGCCTCGCCGTAGTTACAGTCGCCGACAGTCGCCGCCGGGCTCAGTACTTGAATACGTAAAGAAAGTTCACCCTGCCAGCGTGAACGCCTCTGCGCCCTCGTTCACTCTGATCAATTGCTGAGACCGCACAGTCGTACTGAAAGCTCGTGACGAGATGCCTTCAGTATCGAATTGTGGTCGGGCACCGAAGGCGTGCACGGCGTCAGCCCAGGGGTCCCGACGGGCGTGCCGAAGGCTAAGCACGGCGGCGGCCCCTGCCCCGCTAGGGGGTGCATCGCCTCGATGCCCCGAGGGCCGCCATAGGCGGCCCTCCTTGATACTGATAAGAGGAATTCGGCACGACATTACTGAAATGTCGATGTGGCGCTGCTAGCGGCCCATGAAGTCACTGTCGTCGCTGGTTGCCGACAAGCCTTCAGCCCTTGAGGATGGGTAGTCCTCGGCCATCTTCCGTTTTAGTTCGGTTACAAGTTCACGACGTCGTTTTCGAGACACTGGTTCATATCGTTGAAGAGCTGCCGATTTGGTAATTAGTGCCGCTTCTCCAATGTCTTGCCACGTCTTGCCTTGGCGTCGCGCATCGCGAGCTGCCAGTGTCGCATTCCGCCGAGCAACTTGTTCGATTGCATTCCAGATGCTCACGGCTTCAAGCGGTGTGCTCGGCTCTTTTGAAATTGATTTGAGCAATTCGTAATACGGAGTATCGCGAATGCTCACGAGTAAATCTCCCAACTCGCTCAGCGTTTCTTGGTCTTCTTCTTCATATGGTGGACGCGCGACGTTGGTGGATCGATCTCCGAGGTAGTCATTCAGCGTCTCAAACTTCAAGAGACCGGGCTTTCCAATGAACGGCATAAATTCACCCTAGCAAGTGCGCACATAGGAATTGTCTTCGTGTGAAATATAAACATTTCACAAAAAGAGACTGAAATTGCAAGGTGTGAACTATGAACATGATATGGTGTGAATAATGAATTCCAGAGAGGAGGTGAAAATTATGGAAGTCAAGAGCATTGATCTGCCAATTGATGGCTCTCGTCTAGGCACGAGTGCTACCGGAAACGTGAGCAGCGTCTACAAATATCAAGACGAGTCCGAGCGGAAGGCTGGAACGGCCCGAGTTCAGGATCTCAGCGAAGATGGGCGGTTCTTGTGGACCGTCGAGGCGACGTTGGTTATCGAGCAGTACGGCACTAAGACCACTCAGGTCATCCAGGTGCGAATTCCGGCCAAGGTTGAACCTGTCGTGCCTATAGGCCCGGTGCAATTCAGCATGTTGACCGCGTCTGTTCGATTGACCAAAGGTCAGGTGTACTGGGGGGCTGAAGGCATTGAGCCAATAGCCACCAAGTCGCTACGTACCAGCGATCACGCCACACCGTAAGTAATTAAACGCCGGGAGGGTGATCGTTGTCGCGCACAACGAGGACGGTCGCCCTCACCGGATCTTTAGTCACGATCCACTAGGAGGATCTACATGTTTGGCAAGAAGAAAAAGTTAGAGCGCGTTCCAGAAGATAGCCAACAACAAGAAGGAGACGAGTTCTGGGAGGTGCTCAAATTCGCTATGCGCTGGATAGGTGGCCCTATCGGACTTGCGCTCGCCTGCGTAGTGCCCGGCTGGACGTTGTGGCCCGACCGTATCGTCATCGGGACTCTCACTATGATCGTTTGGCTTTTGTGGGGCATTCCTCACATGAGTCGTCGCTTGTCCCACGCCGTGGGGAATAGAGCTCAAGCTCGGCGCTACCAACCATATGAAGAAGACGGAATCTGGGCTGCGACCGAAACGAGGAACGCGCCCAAGAATTTTGCAGCAGCCGGTCTAATACAACCTGATCGTCAGGATCGGACGAAGGCCGGTTTCGTACCAAGGATTATCAAGCATGGGCCCTACCCGGGGGGCGTTGAGATGTGGTGCTCGTTGCCACCAGGCATGCCCGTAACTCTCGTTGCTTCAAAGTTGGCGGAGCTTCAGTCGGCTTTTCGCGCTCAGTATGAACCAGTAGTTCTACCGGGGCGCCACGGTGCTGAGGTGGCCATTCGCTGGCCCCGTCGAAACCCCCTGGACGGAGACAGTCCGAGGGTTAGACCAAGGGCTTTCGATGATTCTCCCTGGGACCTGCTGTGATAGGTCGTACTGCGGAAGGTGATGCGTCGTGGGATGTTGGCTGGTCGCCACATCTGTGCGTCATCGGTGACACCGGATCGGGCAAGTCCAGTGTCATCCGGGCCGTTCTTGCGTCGTGGCCAGGGTCCGTGGTTCTACTCGACCCGAAGCGCCTCGAGTTTGGGAACTGGCCAGAAGGAGGACGAGTCTTGACCTCCGCGGGTGACCCCCACCGCATCGCTGAAGTACTCCGGCAATGCGCCGACGAGGTCGATAGCAGGATGGAGGACCTCTCTCGAATCGTTGCAACTCACTGGACCGACCCAGATGCTAAACCCCTCGGTCTCCGACCAGTCCTTATCGTCATAGATGAGGCGATGGTGGCTCTGACTCGTCCCGCGAAGGGAGAGACCGAGAAAGAGACCAGGGTTCGAGTGGACAGCGCACGTCAGTCTCTTCTCGAATGTCTAGTCCTCGGTCGGGCATGTGGAGTCCACGTCGTAGTCGGTCTTCAGCGTCCCGACGTTGCCTTCCTGGGTGGCACGGCGCGAGACCAACTGAGGGGAAGGATTGGACTGGGAATCCTTTCACCAGATGCCACCCGCATGCTCTTTGATGCTGACCTTTCCGAACAGATGGATGGGCGGCCCGGTTTCGGATTGGCCGTAAACCTGACGCCGACCATGCCGGTCCCGGTTCCATTTCGATCCGCCTGGATTAGCCCTGCAGATGTCCGAGCGATGTACTTGCCTGAGTCCGAGAGTGCGTGACTGGTATGTCGACCGAGATCGAAAAATTGATCCCACTCCGACCCGCCTTTCGAGTTGCTGAAGTGGCTGAACTTCTCGGAGTGGCGAGGGCCAGTGTGTACAGCCACATTGAGGCAGGGCACCTCGCCGCCGTGCATCTCGGTAAGACCGTACTCGTCCCGCGTTCGGCACTCATCGCTCTACTCGAAGAAGGGAGTGCCCGGTGACCATTAGTCGACTCGTCTCCACCCGGACTGGCAAGGTCACGTGGCGAGTACGGATCAAACAGGGGAGAGCGGTCGTCGAGTCGGCCACGTTCTCTACGTTGTCCGAAGCAAAACTTTTTGAGTCGACGCGTCGGACGCAAATGTCACGGATCGATTGGGTAGACCCGGCCCGGGGACGGGTGTCGCTCGGTGAAGTTGCCGAAGAGTATCTGGCGTCGAGATCGAATGTTGCGCCGCTAACTCAGGGTACCGATAAACAAATGTACCGCCAGCACATCGGTCCGACTTTTGGCAAGCGAGCTCTCGCCAGGATTACTGCGGCCGAAATCACAGAATGGCTAGGTCGGCTCGCGGATCGAGAAGTTGCTCCGTCGACCCGTCGGCGAGCGCTCGCCGTTCTGCGAGGAATCCTCGCTCACGCAGTTGCCGATCGTCGTTTGCGTGTGAATCCGGCCGTCGGAGTGAAAGGACCTAAGGGCGGAGTGCGACGAGAGGGCATCGCGCTTACGGTCGAAGAGGTGAGTCGTCTTCTCGCTGAACTTCCCGAAGAGTGCCGACCTCCGGTCATTCTCATGGCCATCACTGGTATTCGAGTGTCGGAAATGTGCGGTCTGCGTGTCGGTGACGTTTATCGCTCGCCGCAGGGCTACATGTTGCGCCTGCAACGTTCGATCAGCCAGTCCTCACACGATGGCAAGGCGTACCTCGGCGATCTTAAAAGTCATCGCGCGCGCTCCGTTCCTGTTCCTCGTCTGCTTGTTGAATGGATCAGCAAGCGAATAGAGAACGCTGATGCGGTGGCTCCTCTTTTTACGACTAAGAGAGGGCGGGCGTGGACGCGAGGGAACTTCGCCACTCGCTCGGGATGGACCAAGGCAAGGAGGAGAGCCGGCCTGCCCGATGTTCGTATTCACGACCTTCGCCACACCGCAGCTTCGGCCATGCTCGCCGCGCAACCGGATGTGCTGGCAGTGTCTCGCGTGTTAGGGCACTCCACTCCGATACTGACCCTCAGTCTTTACGGGCACGTCATGGATCAGGGCATCGTTCGAGTCATTGAAGCGGTCGAAGGAAGTTGGGGGGACGTAGGGGGGGCCGAACCACGAAAGGAGGAGGGGAACCCTTTGGTGTAGGTGCTGGTGGGGCTAGTAAGAATCGAACTTACGACCTCGTCATTATCAGTGACGCGCTCTAACCGACTGAGCTATAGCCCCTAAGGGGTACCAATCTACACCAGACCAACTGAAGCCCTAGAAGGACTCAGGGTCCCAGATTTTTGAGGCGATCGACTGGCTGGCTGTGGCGAGAAGAGTGCCGGTGCGGCTCCACAGAAATGCTGTGCCCTGGGCGAAGCCGCCAGCCAGCGCGTGCATGTGGATTTCGCAGAGCACCCATTCCGTTGGTTCAAGCGTGGCGATTCTGATCGTGTTGTCGAGGCTGCGGCCCATCGTGTGCGCGCCGAGGGGCTGGGTGACACCGCCCGCCACGTAGTCACCGAAGATTGCGAGTGTCGCGGCGGACGGCTCCATGTGGCCGGGCACCCGCGACCAGAGAGCCGAGACCGGTGAACCGGGACTACCGTCGATCCCTTCCATGGATCGTCCGATGGCGATTCGGGTCTCGACGTGATTGAATATCGAACTGTCGAAGCGCTTGGGCATGATTCGAGGGGGGCAGTCCTCGGGGTCGGGCACGTCAGCCATGGTCACCCACGGGACGGGCGACGACAGCTCGCCCCGTCCGAGTGCGGCGTTGACCGTGAGGACTTCGCGCTCTTCGAAGTAGGTCGTAGAGCGGGCTTGGGTGACATTGCCGCCCACCACGCAGAGATCCGTCTTCACCGTCACGTGGGCTCCGAGCGGTGCGTACGAAAGATACTGGGCAGTCGCCCAGATCGTGGGTCGCCCGCTCGCTTCTTCCAGAGCCACGAGGCCCGAGGCGAGACCGCAGCCCCCGAAGAGGAATCGGCCCGGCGTGATCAGGCGTTCAGTGACCTCGAAGCCCCAGCTGTCCTCGGAGATGCGTGACATCCCCATAAAAGTCTTCGCATCCACAAATGTCGAGGCTACTGGACTCGGGAAAAACAAGAGAACTTGCCCTCGTCGGCCGGCACGGTCGTGAAACGGGCAGACTTGAAGGGTGATCGATCCACGCTTCGTCTTCCTCGCGGCCGTCCTGTCGCTGGTGGGGGCCCACGGCTACATAGCCGACACCCTGCGCGGGGTGACGTCGCCCAATCGAGTCACTTGGGGGCTCTGGGGAGTCGAGGGTGTTCTCGGTTTCGCGGTGGAGATCCAACAGCACGTGGGACTCGCGTCGGTGATGACGTTGATGCTCGGTTTGGTTCCGTGCATCGTCGTCGCGGTCTCGTTCAAGAACCCGCAGAGCGTCTGGAAGATCGGGAAGTTCGATGTCTTCTGCGGTCTGGTGTCGGCGGCGGGCCTCGCGTTCTGGTTCTTCGTCAACCAGCCGACTATCGCGCTCATCTCTTTTGTCGCGGCCGATCAGATTGCGGCCCTGCCAACCCTGCGCAAGTCATGGATCGCCCCCCAGACCGAGTCGTCCCGGGTCTTCTTCATGGGATGTGTGAACTGCGGTATCACGCTGCTGACGCTGAAGCACGTGACGACGGCGGGCGCGCTGTTCCCTGGCTTCATCCTCGTGACCGACCTCATCATCGGGATCCTCGTCATCACGAGGATCGGCCAGCGCGTCGGCGCGAAGCGTGCTGTGCCATCATCGGCGAGCGTCTCGTGAATTCGCAAGACGTTTCCGTCGTGGAGGTGAGGAAGCGTTACGGTCGGTCGATCCGTTCGACGACGCCGCGCCTGTCGCTCGCGACGCTGAGCGAACGCCCCGAGGGCTATGACGCGGTGGCGCGCCTTCGCGAGCAGGGCGCGACCAGGGTCGCCAACCTTCTGCCGCTGCGCTACGCGAGGATGCTCGAGAGCCCGTTGGCGTTCTACCGTGGCGCGGCACTCCTGATGGCGGACGATCTCGTGCGCGGTGCCAGCACGTCGCTCGAGGTTCAGATCTGCGGCGATGCCCATCTCTGCAACTTCGGCGTCTTCTCGTCACCCGAGCGTCAGATGGTGTTCGACGTCAATGACTTCGACGAGACCGACGTCGCCCCCTTCGAGTGGGACGTGAAGCGTCTCGTGGCCTCGCTCGCGATCGCTTCCGAGCAACTCGGGCACAGCGCGCGCCAGCAGGAGAGGATCGCGCTCGCGGCGGCGCGCGAGTACCGCGGTTCGATGATGCGTTTCGCCGAGCAGACACGGCTCGAGGTCTGGTACGCGAGGCTCGACACCGACTCGGTGATGAGCGACCTCAAGGGGTTCTTCTCCGACAGTGCCAAGAGGAAGGTGGACGACGTCGTGCAGAGCGCCAAGGAGACCGACGCAGCATGCGCGTTCTCGAAGGTGGTCGTCTACGGTGACGAAGGACCGACGATCGTCGTCGATCCCCCCCACTTCACACGCCTGGACGCCAGCGACGGCGGGTCGCTCGGCGTCGCCGAGGTCTACGGCATCATCGCGGGCTACGGGGTTACCCTGAGCAGTGACCGCCAGGTGCTCCTGAAGCAGTTTCGGGTCCGTGACGCCGCCCGTCATGTCGTCGGCGTCGGCTCGGTGGGCACCGAGTGCTTCGCCGTGCTGCTCGTTGGTCGTGACGACCGCGATCCGTTCTTCCTGCAGATCAAGGAGGCGCAGCGGTCGGTGCTGGCCGACGCGCGCGCCACCGAAGAAACGCTGGAGGCGGGAGAGCGGGTGGTGCGCGGCCAGAAACTGATGCAGGCGACCTCGGACGCCTTCCTCGGATGGCACACGACCCAGTTCGCCGACCGGCCACGGAGCTTCTACGTCCGCCAGCTCTACGACAACAAGGCGTCGGTGGACGTCGAACGGCTCGACGAGTCCCTGCTCGTCGCCTACGGCCGACTCTGCTCGTGGACCCTCGCCCGCGCGCACGCCCGCTCTGGTCGGGGGGCCGAAATCGCTGGCTACCTGGGCAAGGGCGACCGCTTCGAGGAGTCGATGGCGGCCTTCGCTCTAGCCTACCGGGACCGCAACCGTGCTGACTACGAGGCGCTCAAGGGCGACGTCGCCCGAGGTGGTATTACCGTAGCGACGTGACCTCGTTGCTGCCGTTCCACCTGCATCTGATCGAGCTGCTGGCGATAGTGGCGGCGGGCGTCGCCCATCACTTCGTCGTCACCTCCCCGGTCCAGCGCCGTCAGACGCTGTTTGCGCTGCTTGCCTTCACGGTGGTGACGATGTGGCCGATCGGAGACCTCGCGGCGTCGGTGTCGCTCACGGTGGCGACCGTGCAGCGCCTGGTGATCATGCTCTTCGTGGCCCCGATGCTCTTGAAGGCGACCCCGACCA
>Ga0224558_1004538_pt1 | contig 10737 bp, 14 predicted proteins | sample 714S32024metaG_FD_180682 | JGI IMG/M metagenome (GOLD analysis project Ga0224558, IMG submission 180682) | Peat soil microbial communities from Stordalen Mire, Sweden - 717 S3 20-24 | ecosystem: Environmental > Terrestrial > Soil > Wetlands > Peat | place: Sweden: Norrbotten County, Stordalen... | reverse complement strand
CTCGTTTAAAAGCTGATTTGCGCCCTTGCAGGGCATTCTCACTACTTCTTGCCTCCCGCGCGCTTTGCGCTGCCTTCGCTTTCAAGTTGGTCCATACAAGTGTCAGCACTGAACGTTTATGCGAGCCGCAAATTGACCGGGTCATGAACGTGTCCACCGAAATAGACATGGCCAAGGTGGGGCGCGTGATTCCAGACGCGCAGACGGATGCCGCCCTCCGCATTTGGCCCACGACGACGCGCAAGTTGCGCCTTGAAACCAGGTAAGAAAAGTGCCCTACTGGTGCCTATGGGCCAAAGCACGCGACCGACTTGCTGCTCCGGACCTGGCAGCCCGGACGGGAAGATTCCTGTGCAGCGGACTCACCCCTCATGATTCCGACCACAGACACCTCTCCACCAGGTCTGGGGCAGAACGCTCAGTTCACCACCACCCGCTGGAGTGTCGTGCTGGCTGCCGGCGGCGGGGACTCGCCTGCTGCCCGGCAAGCCCTTGAATACCTCCGCTGAGGACCATCGCCGACGCCATTCATTTTGCCCACGAACACCGCACGTTGCATCGTGACCTTAAACCCACCAACATCCTTAGCCGCAAGTATGGAGAAGCCTTTTAACGCGAAGGCGCAAAGAGGCAAAGACGCCAAGGTTTTGAAAGGCTTTGTTCTTGCGCTGGGGCGTCACTTTTCGGTTAGCACCTGCGACCATCCGCCTTGTTGAAGTTTCGCCTCGTCCACTTCGCGCCTTTGCTGCTTTGCGCCTTTGCGTTGAACTCCCACTGCATGATTACGGCTTAGAGCAGCCATACTCCTCGTGGCCGGGGTGGTCGCTAGCACCTGGCAAGCGGTTCGTGCCAAAGCCGAAGCCGCCAGGAGCCGCCAAATCGCTCATTTCCTCCAGGACATGCTCAAGGGCGTCGGCCCGTCCGTCGCGCAAGACCGGGACACGAAGATGCTCCGGGAAATCCTGGACCAGACCGCCGACCACATCGGCAAAGAACTGGCAGGCCAGTATCAGGGAGAAGAGGCTTCCAGACGATTGGCTGACCTCAGACGCGCGGAGCGCCCTGGGCGAGAACCTGATGGCGCGTAAGCACTACGCGGAGGCCGAACCGCTGCTGATCTCCGGTTACAATGGCCTGCGCGAGCGGGAGGCCAAGATTCCCGTTGCGAACAAGCCCCGCCTCGAAAAAGCCGCCAAGCGCCTCATACGGTTTTACGAAGAAACGGCGCAGCCCGACAAAGCCGCCGAATGGAGGAAGAGGCTCGGTGAGGCGGGAAACGTGAAGAACGGGGCCGATTAGCTGGACCGTACGCGCTCAGCAGGCCCGCTCGATTTCCAGCCATTCCAGCAGGGCGTCCTCGATCTGGCGGACCTGCGCCTCCGTCATCCGGCCCAGACGCCTTTGAGCGCGAGGCCTCGGCACGGTCGCGGGACTCTGCGCCAGGAACGCCCCGGGCTTAAGGAAAGGCAGTGGCACGTGGACTTCGAATCGCGAGTCGCGCAACGTCGTGGTGTGGGGGATGACCGTAATCAGGTCGCGGTCCTTGGGGCCGGCAGCGCCGCTCAGGACGACAGCCGGCCGGACCTTCTCGATCATCCCCAGGTCCATGAGCCAGACCTCACCGCGGGCGGGCACGCTCTTCCTCCTCGTCGAGCGCCGCGAACGTGACGCGGGCGCTTTCGGCAATATCCTCGTCTGTCAATGGTTGACCATAGACTTCCCCGGCCGGCCTTACGGCGAGCCTCCGCTCCAATTCCCGGCACAATTTCCGTTGTTCGTCCGGAGGCAGTCCTTCGAACTGCTCCAGAATCGCCTCAGCCTTCGCGCTCATGCTTCTAACCATACCCGCCGCCAGCCCCACTGACAAGCCTCGATTGGCCCGCCGTGGGCGCACACACACGGCCAGTGACAAAGTCTTCGTAAGTCATTGTAGGAGACGACGTAAGGAGTCTCTGATCTCTTGGCCTGCTGCCCAAACCTGGGCTTGTTCGGAACGTGCTGATTAGAGACTCCTTACGTCGTCTCCTACAGCTTCAGATTGGAGTCCTTATCCCCGACTTTGTCACTGGCCGTGGTCCGAGGCGTGCGACCGAGGAGCCGTTATGACGATCAGGCGGGCGGGGCACAAGATTTCCTGCAACTTCAGCCTGCCTTTTCCTCTTTATTATATTAGAAGCTAATACCCTCCGGGCGAGCGTCCTGCCGCCTGGCGGATGAGATCGCCTGAATACTAAATACTTAAGAATATTCACGAATGCCATTGACAACCCAACACATCTGCGTATCAACTGGCACTGCTTTAAAAGGAAACCTTGTGCGACTGGGCCATTTCAACTGGCACGCTGCAGTCCTGAGCCACTGCGCAGCGCCGGTGGCATTGGGGGTTTCAATCATGCTGCCAGGACGTTCTCAGCCAGTTTCGCGCAAGATTTCCCAGTGGCGTGCGTATAGGAGGATGGATCGAAAAGAAGCTCGTATGACCGACGACCCCGGCAACTCCAGCCAGAATGCGATGATCCACCCCGCTCAGGGCCTCCGGGCTGCCGGCGAAGTGTGTATCCTGGGCCGCTGGAAATACTTTGAGAAAGAAAACAAAAACTATGAAAACAGAAATCCAAAACCTGCTCACTGCGCTGGCACTTTTCGCTGCCATCAACCACGTCGCCGCCCAGGGTACGGCGTTCACCTATCAAGGTCGGCTCAATGTCGGCACGAACGCGGCAAGCGGCAAATACGATCTGGCCTTTTCATTGTTTAATGCCAGCAGCGGCGGCAGCCAGACAGGCGTCGCACTTACCAACAACGTCACGGCAGTGACCGACGGCCTTTTCATGGTCACGCTTAATTTTGGCACAGGCATCTTCACCGGCACAAATTTATGGCTGGACATCAGGGTGCGGACGAATGGCAGCAGCAGTTTCATCGAACTGACTCCACGCCAGCAAATCACACCAACTCCGTATGCGACCTTCGCCAACACGGCGAGCAATCTTTCCGGCACGGTGTCGGCCGCACAACTTAGCGGCACAATTCCCGCGACACAATTAAGCGGCACGGTGCCCAATGGCCAACTGGCGAATAGTTCCATCACCGTGAACCACGGCCCCGGTTTAAGCGGTGGCGGGACGGTCGCCCTGGGCGGTTCGACGACGTTGACCAATACCGGGGTGCTTTCGGTGACGGGCAATTCGGACATCACAGCCTCCACGGTGAGTGGCGCGGTGACGTTGGGCGACACTGCCACCAGTGCCAACACCGTTAGCACGATTGTCAAACGCGACGCCAGCGGGAACTTCTCCGCCGGAACCATCACAGGCAATCTGACTGGCAACGCGGCCACGGCCACTACGGCTGCGAGCTTTACCGGAAGCTTGAATGGCAATGTGACTGGAACACAAAGTTCAACTGTCGTTGCAAATGTCGGCGGACAAACGGCGGCGAATGTCGCGAGCGGAGCGAGCGCGGCGAATGCCGCGACGAGCGCGAAGACGGCGAGCACAATCGTGAAACGGGACGCGTCAGGTAACTTTTCCGCCGGAACGATTACCGCCAGTTTGTCAGGCAATGCCACGACGGCGACGAGTGCGACCACTGCCACGACTGCGAATAATCTCTCCGGTTCGCTTTCCGGCGATGTGACTGGAACGCAAAGCGCAACGGTAGTTGCGAATGTCGGCGGGCAGACGGCGGCGAAGGTCGCGAGCGGAACAAGCGCCGCGAACGCCGCAACCAACGCGAACACGGCGAGCACAATCGTGAAGCGTGATGCGTCAGGCAATTTTTCCGCCGGAACGATTACCGCCAGTTTGTCAGGCAATGCTGCGACGGCGACGAGTGCGACCACTGCCACGACTGCGAATAACTTCTCCGGTTCGTTTTCCGGCGATGTGACTGGAACGCAAAGCGCAACGGTGGTTGCGAGTATAGGCGGCCAGACGGCAGCGAATGTGGCGAGCAGTGTCAGTCTCTTACACACCTATCCATTGGGAAACTTTTCTGCTGGTCCGGGCGCAGGCAATGAAGGAGGTTGGTATGACAACACGGCCATCGGCTATAACGCGCTGTTCTCCATTACTTGGGGCAGTGATAACACTGCCATCGGCTATGAGGCGCTTCTTCCCAACACAACTGGCAGATACAACACGGCTATCGGGTCTTGTGCACTTCTCTCCAATACAACTGGCAACGAGAACACAGCCGTCGGCGAAGGTGCACTTTACTCCAATACAATTGCCAGTTACAACACTGCCGTCGGATCTGGTGCGCTTTTCTGTAACACGACTGGCATGTATAACACGGCCGTAGGAGATGGTGCGCTTGATTCTAATACGAGTGGTAGCAATAACGTGGCCATCGGCGTGGAGGTTCTTCTTGGGAACACAAGTGGTAACTTAAATATAGCCATCGGCAATTATGCGCTTCTTTCAAACACGACCGGCACCAACAACACGGCTATCGGCTTTGATGCGCTTTATTGGAGCGAGACTGGCAATAACAACATCGCTTTGGGTTATCAAGCGGGGTGCACATTAGGCAATTTCAACAACGACATTTACATCGGCAATGCAGGAGTGTTTGGAGGTGAAAACAACACCATCCGCATCGGCACATCCCAGACGGCCACTTATCTTTCAGGTAACGCTTATGCGCTGCAATTCTACAACACCAGCGATCGTAACTTAAAAGAGAACCTCACCATGGTTAGCCCGCTCGATATGCTGGATAAAGTGGCGGCGTTGCCGATTAGTCATTGGAACTATAAGGGCGATGCTGGTACGCAGCACATCGGTCCGATGGGGCAGGATTTCCACGCTGCCTTCGGCCTCGGCACGGATGACAAACATATCGGCACCATAGATGAAGAAGGCGTGGCACTGGCCGCGATTCAGGGATTGAATCAAAAGTTGGAACAAACCCGCGCCGAGAACGCGAAGTTGAAACAGCAGAATGATTCGCTCACAGAACGATTGAATCAACTGGAGGCAACGGTGAAAACGCTCGTCGAAAAGTAATGAGGCGGCCATGAAAACATTATTCGTCCTTTTTGCTTTGTTGATTCCGGCGCTCGGCTTCGCGCAAAGTTACTCGATTGACTGGTATCAAATCGCCAATGGTGGCGGCACCAGCACGGGTGGCACTTATCAAGTCAGCGGCACCATCGGCCAGCCGGATGCCAGCGGCCTAATGAGCGGCGGCAGTTATTCACTTACTGGCGGCTTTTGGAGTCTCATCGCCGTTGTGCAAACAGCCGGCTTGCCGAAGTTGTGCATCGCGCATTCCGGCTACAGCGTCATCGTCTCGTGGCCGAACACGGGGAGCTATACGCTGCAGACCAACAACAATCTCGTTACCGCGCCAGGCTGGAATGCTTATGGCGGAACGGTGAACACCTCCAGCGGCACCAACAGCATCACCATCAGCCCGCCAACGGGAAAACTGTTCTTCCGCCTCTCGCAGCCCTAAATGAAACCGTGTAACTAGGAATGGAAAACTCTAACTCAATATCTCGGATCTTTGACCCCTTTTCGACGTTGCGTTGGGCCAACACCGCCAGAGACTCGGCAAACATTGCCTGTTGACACCCTCCGTCAGGCCTGGCAGGATGGGTCCGTAATGAATGAGAGCGAAAACCGACTCTCCCTCACCCACGCAGGGCCAGGTACAAGCGGGTGCCAAGAACCAAGTTGTTATCAATTGAACCTGGCCCACAAGACCGCCAACCTCGCCTTGCCCGGCCAGACCGTGAAACTGCACTTGGAATTTCAGATTCGCGCCCACGACACCCACGGCCTGAACGCCGAGCCGACACCATTCTCGCTTCCGTGCAAACCACCGCGAGCCTGCTCGCGCTCAAGCTTCAAGGCTGGAGGGATGCCGAGTGGACGGCGTTCACTACCGTGCGCGGCACGTTTCCCGCCAGCACCAAAGACCAGCAATCCGCCCAGAGCGACGCCAGAAAGGCGACCAGGGTGAAAGACACCGACGCCGCCGACCTTTACGACCATGTTTCGACCATCCAAAACGCCACCAACTTGGAGTTCCCCGGCATGCATCCCGCCGCCCCCGAACGCGAGGAATTCCGCCTGAACACCGTTCCGCCGGACAACCACACGCCGCCGCCCACACCGACACCGCCCACAAAGTAGAAACAAAACCTTAGATTATTATGAGCGTGCTAAATGTCATTCGCTGTGATCTGTTGCAAAACGATTATCTAGTCTGGAAGTGGCAAGCGGAACAAGGTACGCCATCCCGGCAAAATCAAATTCGCCTTGGCAGCAGTCTACGTGTGCGCGCAGGAGAAGTAGCCGTCTTTTTTTATTCAACCGGTGGTGGAGATTCTGCGCTTGACTATATTGAAGGACCTGCCGACCTCCGGTTGGAAACCAAAAACCTTCCCGTCCTTGCCAACATCATCGGGCTGGCTTATGGCGGTGACACACCGTTTCAGGCCGAGGTTTATTTCATAAACAAGGGGCAGGCACCGCAGTTAAAATGGGGTGTTCCATACTTTGACGCCTTTGATCTACGTTTTCCAGACTTGCCGGTGCCGGTTGCCGCCAATGGAACCGTCACTTTCAGCATTGTGGATGCGAAGCGGTTTGTGGAGGTGCAACGACTTGAAAACGTTGACCCGGACAAGTTGCGGGAGCAAATCCTGCCACAACTGCGCACAGTCATCAAAAGCAACATAGTCAATCTTGCAACCGCCAGAGGCATTCCGCTGGTTCAAATTGGTAGTCGGCTGGACGATTTGAGTATGATCTTGCAGCCCACGGCGTCCAAAGTTCTGGAAGGATACGGGGTCGCATTGCGGAATTTTGTCGTCGAGGGTGTTGAATTCAAAACAGAGAGCGACGGTTATAAATTCTTGATGAGAATCACCCGCGATCAAGCTGTCCATAATATCGAAAAGCAAGGTGATATGGAACGGAAAAACATGGAGGCCAGCCAGGCAATCAATGCTCAACACATTGCTAACAGTCTGAAGATTCAACGAGAACAACAGGAGTTGCGACAAACGCTTACTACAGAAAGCGATTTTCTGCCCACACATCAGGTTAATCTGCAAGCGGGTGTTGCTAAAGCTGCTGCCGAGAGCCTTGGTAAGATTGGCAGCCGTGGCGGTGGCGATGGTGGCGGTGGTGGCGTTTTGGGGGGTATTGGCGCAGCCGCGATAACGATTGGGATGGGATTACCGGTTGGCGCGGCTCTTGGCCAGCAAATCGTGAGCGGCATCGCAAAGATCGGCGGGCCAGTTTTAGGCGGAACAGCCGGAACTTGCCCGCGTTGCAACGCTCCATTTCAATCCGGGGCGAAGTTCTGCTCGGGCTGTGGGGCTTCAGTTACCCCGGCGCCTGGGCCTGCTCCAAATCTACAAAATATCTACATTGCCCGTGGCAAACACCAACTGGGGATATTTACCCTAGATGAAGTAAACCGCAAAATAGGTTTGGGAGAGTTCATTGGCAGTGACTTAGGCTGGTACCCAAGTCTGGCAGGATGGCAACCATTATCCGCAATTCCCGGCGTGAGTATTCCGCCACAAACTCCACCACCGCTTTGACATTTAATTTATGGCTAACAATCCCTCTGACAAGCCGCTGGAGCAATTGCTTGAATCCACGCAGAAGAACCTTGCCGGAACCGCACTAGCCGGAGCCTCCAGGCAAATGGTGGAAAGCTATCCGACGCCGGGCAGCATGGAATCCACTGGGAAACTTTCCAGTCAGATTCAATGTGGCCAATGCCATGCGCTAAATGTCCCAACGGCTAATTTCTGCCGGAACTGCGGTTCTCCGGTGGCGAAGATAATAGAATGTCCTGGGTGCAAGGCCCCAGTCCGGGCTAACGACAAGTTTTGCAACCAGTGCGGCAAATCATTAACCAATTAGATCCGTCTTTATGAATAAATGTCCCCATTGCGGCGCGGCTTTGAAGACCTTGTCCCGGTTTTGTGAAGCCTGCGGCAGCGAAATTAAAGCGCAGCCTGCCGTATGTGCGGAAAGCTCAAATCCTAAACCCGACATTGTGAGCGCCTCCGATCTCTCTGATCAACTCAACAAAGACCTTTCACTTTTGTCGAACCAGCCGCCCGCATCCAAGGCCAGCTCGTTCTTCACCGGCCTTGTTACTGTGCCGACCTTTGGCGTCGGGTACTTGGTGGTGAAAGCGTGGGGCGTATTTGGCCGGATCGGGCAGTCGCCCCAACGTATCAAATTGTCCTTGGACCAAAACTTGCGCACGCTGCAAGCCAGTTATTATTCCGATCCCCAGATGAAGGCGTTGCATGACAAAGGTCGTTCTGAATTGAACTCCTATATTCATCGGCAGCATGAATCGCGCGTTGGTTTCGTTTTGGGAATTGTAGTTTCTGCTGTGGTAATCGCCGTTGTGGCTATTTTGCTGGCTGTTCTCATCGCCAAGCACGCGCTCGCCGCGACCGAAGCGAAAGCAAACGAAGTTAGGCAGGAGGCGATGGAAGCTGCCAAACGCGAGCAAGCCGCGGCGGAAAAGAAGGCCAGCGGAGTTAGGCAAGAGGCGATCGAAGCTGCTGAGACAGCAGAAGCTTTGGCGGTGAAAACCCATGCGGATTACATTGCAAAATATGTCGGTGAAAAGCCCGTCACTTCCCCCGGAACCAAACGCATTGCAGTTCTGGTGGCGGACGACAAAACCCGGGATTTGCCTGCGACACAAAAACTTATAAGTCTGCTACAGTCGGAAACCAACCGTTTCACCAGTGGTTTGTTGACCGAAGCAGCAGTTGCTGATGGAAAGTTCTCAGAGCTGTTTTCCGGCAACTTTGCAGAAATGCAAAACATGGAACTGACCAACAATGCCGATACGCTGCTGTTGGTCAAAAAGCAGTTGAATATTGCCAAGGATTCCAACTTTCAAAATATTGTAACCGCCAATCTAACCCTGACTTTTCATGCCATTTCTGTGGCAAGCGGCAGCGTGCTGGACAGCTTTGCCTTGACCAGTGTTGGCGCGGGCCTTACGAGTGACTCGGCTGAAGCCTTGGCTTTTGAACGGCTGATGAATCAATTCATAAAACACGAAACCAAACTCCAATGAAATTATACCGCCTTATCGCAATCACCCTCTGCCTATTTATTTGCAGCCACGCGCCCGCCCGCGCGCAGGACATGGACGCTGAGCTTAGCAAATTGGCCGAGAACCTTGCCGGCCAAATCAAAGATCACGGCAGCAAAAAAGTGACCGTGCTTGATTTGACCGACCTTGACGGCAATACAAGCGAGATTGGCAAATATGTCGCGGAACAATTGACGGTGGACTTCGTGATGAAGAAGCGCGACTTCGCAGTTTTAGACCGCGCCAATCTCAAAAAGATCATGGACGAGCACAAGCTGACGGCATCCGGCCTCGTTGACCCGGAGAACGCCAAGAAGCTTGGCATGTTCGCCGGCGTTGACGCCATGATTTTCGGGAAAATCGTGCCTGCCGGCAACAAGGAGAGCGTCACCGCCACCATCGTCACAACCGACACGGCGGAAATCATCGGCGGGGGGAAGGCTTCGTTCCTTGATGACAGCACCATTCAACAGCTTAAAACCGCACCGGTTACGATTACCAAACCGGTGAGCAGCCCGGATAACGCTTCGAGCGGCACGGCAACAGCGCCGGATTTAAGCGATGATAAACCGAAAATGGTAAAAACATTTGGAAATCTGGTCGTCGAACTGCAATCGTTGAGAATCCTCAGGAACGGACAATATCTCTTGACGATTACCCTAACCAACTGTTCCGCCAAGGATTCCCTGTGGGTGGCCTTGAGCACCAGCCGCTATGGCTCCAGCACCGAATCGCTCATCAGCCCGAACGGTTATCAATTTGGACAAACTCAAGCCAGAGGAATTTATTACGCGCAGACGTCCATGCAATACGGCACGCCACAGTATGTGGCATTTAACCCCGCGACGGAAATCAAGCCGGGCGATTCTACCACCGTGACGTTTGCATTTTCATCTGGCGAGAGCAGACCAGCGTCCCCCGGCGTATGCACATTGCAGTTGCAATTCTTGTTAGGCAATGATTTTGTTATGAACTGCGCCAAACTCTCATCCACCCCGAATCTGGTCACCAAATTCGAGGCGAAATGACCGAAGGAAGAAATCGCCTCACGCCAGTTGAGCGAATGTCTTAAACGGGTCAGCCATTAGCTTGAACGCGTGGAGCAGGGCAGGCGCTGGCGCCTCGCGGCGGAACATGTGGCATAAATGAAATGTCCCGTCCAAGCCTTCGTCGCATTTGCGATGTTCATCGGCGGATGTGCCACGAAGCCAGAAGCGCCACAGACTGCCATGACAGGCAACTGCTGGGGAAACGCTGAAAAGCTGAAAGCTGAAAGCAGAAATGGGACCGCAAGACTGCGAGACTACGGGACCACTGACCACTGACTACTGACTTCTGACCACGGACGACGGGGGACAAGGAAAGTCTAAAGTCTAAAGGCTGAAGGCTAAAGTCCAAGGGGAGACTACGGGACTACGGACGACGGGACCACGTGGGAAAAGCAGAAAGGTGAAAGTGGAAAGCGGAAATGGGGCGATGAGACAACGGGACCACGGACCACGGACCACTGACTGCTGACCACTGACTACTGACCACGGACTACGGGACTACGGACCACGGAACAAGGAGGGGCAAAGCAGAAATGCTGAAATGCTGAAACGCGGAGAGGTGATGCGTGGAGCGCCGGGGATGTTCGTA
>Ga0224558_1004537_pt1 | contig 10739 bp, 8 predicted proteins | sample 714S32024metaG_FD_180682 | JGI IMG/M metagenome (GOLD analysis project Ga0224558, IMG submission 180682) | Peat soil microbial communities from Stordalen Mire, Sweden - 717 S3 20-24 | ecosystem: Environmental > Terrestrial > Soil > Wetlands > Peat | place: Sweden: Norrbotten County, Stordalen... | reverse complement strand
CCCGGCTACGACCTGACATTCTCCGCCCCGAAGGGAGTCTCGCTGCTCTGGGCATTCGGATCGGACGAGGTCCGTGAGACGATCTCCGTTGCCCATGACCGGGCGATTGGTGCCGTCCTCGATCACCTCTCCGCCGAGGCCTGCTTCGCCAGACGGGGGGCCGGCGGACACCAACTGATCGAGGCCGACGGGTTCTTCGGCGCCGCCTTCCGGCACCGCACCAGCCGGGCGGGTGACCCACAGCTTCACACCCACGTTGTCGTCCCCAACCTGGTCCGAGGTGCAGACGGCCGATGGTCCGCCCCCGACGCCCGCCACCTCTTCACCTGGAAGACGACCGCTGGGACCCTCTACCAATCAGCCCTCCGGGCCGAGCTGGCACCCCTGGGCCTCGGCTGGGATGTCAGGCGCAACGGCCTGAGCGAGCTGCGAGACATCCCGAAACCGATTCTTCGGACCTTTTCCCAGCGCCGGGCAGACATCGAGCAGGCGATGGAGCAGCGAGGGAGCACTTCGGCCGCCGCGGCAGCGAAAGCAGCGCTCGCCACTCGAGCGCGCAAACCCGACGAGACGAGATCGGCCGACCTGCTACGTGCCGGATGGTCGGAGCAACTCTGCAGCATCGATCTCCCCGATGGCGAGGGTGGCACCCGGAAAGCAACTGTTGAGGACCTCACCACCGGCCTCGGCGCCGAGACGGTTACCCTGCCCGGCCCCGCAGCTGTGGAGGAAGTCTTTCGAGTCCTTGCCGGCGAGAACGGCGTGTCGCTCGACGACTGGGAGATCGACGAACAGCGCCTCTCGGAATCCGGCGCTCTCGGCACCAGGGCAATGCCCGTCACCCTCCTCGGATCGACGTTCACCCGACGCGATGCCATCAGTGCCTTGGCCAGGGCATTCGACGTCACCCCCAAGGAGGCGGGGGTGCTTACGGCCAGCTTCCTCGGCCGAGACAGCGTGGTCCGGGTCCTCGCCGACCCCGGTGCCGGCACCGAGCACATACGGACCCGGGGCGGCGCCGTCGTCCCAGCCACGGCTGGCGATCGGCGTTACACGACAACCGAGCTGCTGGCCGCAGAACAGCGCATCATCGGTGCCGGTGTCGCACGAATGGGGGAGGGCATCTGCCGAGTTGCCCCCGATGTGGTCGAACAGATCCTCGGGTACCACCCCCACCTCGATGGCGAGCAGGCCGACGGAGTGCGTGCCTTGCTCACGTCGGGCAACGGTTACGACCTGGTGGTCGGCCAGGCCGGAACGGGCAAGACGACAATGCTCGGAGCCGCCCGGATCGGCTGGGAGGAGGCCGGTTTCCGGGTGATCGGCACGGCGGTGGCGGCACGGACGGCAGCCGACTTTGAGGCCGGGACCGGGATCCCCAGCTCGTCGCTCACCCAGCTCCTGGCTGATCTGCGGGAAGGCGGTGGCCTCACCAGCCGCCACGTGATCGTCCTCGATGAGGCGTCGATGGTCGGCAGCCGCCCCCTCGACCAGCTCCGCGCCTACGTCGATGCGGCAGGCGCCAAGCTCATCCTGCTCGGCGACAATCGCCAACTCTCCTCCATCGATGCCGGTGGGGCGCTGCGATCCCTTTCGAGCGAACTCGGAACCCATGTGGTGACACTCACCACCAACCGCCGCCAGGCTGGTTCAGACCAACAGTGGGAACGTGACGCCCTCGTCGCTCTCCGCCACGGCAACGTCACCCCCGCCGTCCACACCTATGTCGAACATGGCCGGGTGACGATCACCGGGACCATTGACCAGGCCCGCCAGCGCATCGTGGAGGACTGGTGGAGCGTCCATCGGACCCACACCACCGCCATCTTGGCCGTGCGTCGTGCCGACGTCGCCGCGCTGAATGACATGGTTCGGGCCCGCCGCCAGGCCGGCGGTGAGCTGGGGGCCGAGATCAGGATCGGCGCCAAGGCGTTCAGCGTGGGTGATCGGGTCATCTTCGAGAAGAACCAGCGCGTGCGCTCGGTAGACCTCGCCAATGACAGTCACCGTCCCGAGCTGGTCAGGCTCCGCAACGGCACGTTCGGCACCGTGGTGGCGGTCACCTGTGCCGCTGACCAGGCTGTGACCAGGGAGGGTGACGTTCCCCCAGCCCAGGGTGACGTTGCCGGCGCCGGAACGGAGCGGGCTCAAAGCGAACCGACAGGGTCGCTGGTGGTCCAGCTCGACGACGGACGACAGGCGGTCCTGCCCCGCAGCTACGCCGAGGCCTCCACGAGTCTCGGCTACGCGCTCACCGTGTTCCGCTCACAGGGGATCACCGTCGACCACACGTTCGGACTCGGAGGCGACAGCCTCTACCAAGAAGCCGGCTACACGCAGCTCTCGCGGGGGCGGCTGTCGAACAACCTTTACGTCGCCTCCCCGGAGAACCCGAGGTGGGAGATCGGTCACCACGCCGATGATCTCGCCCAGCGCGACGCCCTCGAGGCGCTGGTCGGCGCCCTCTCCCAGAACAAGGAGCAGACCATGGCCCGGGACCGCCTCCCCACCTGGCCATCGGTGTCACCGACCGACTTCGCCTCTGCCTACAGCGAGCACGCCCGCCTCGGGCAGTGGATCGCCGATCACGCACCGATCGACTCCCTCCCCGGGCGCCCGGAGGGGTCGGGTGCCGAACAGGCGAGGGCCGGAGCCGAAGACGACGTGGCGAACCTCATCGCCGCGCAGCGGCGAGATGCCTGGGTGGATGCTCATCAGGCTGAGATCGAGAGGTGGTCGCAGCTGGACAGAGACCTCAGTCGTCACGAGTACCGGCTCGGCCAGGCCGCGGCATACAGCCAACCGGAGCACACGGCCGTGCTCGGACCTCTTCCCGAGCGCATCAGCGGAGTTGAACGGTGGCAGTCAGCCGCCGGTGCCATCGAGGCCTACCGGTCCCGCTGGAACGTCACCACTGTCGACGCGCTCGGCCCTGAACCCCTCGACCCCGAACAGGGTGCCCACTGGAAGAGAGTTGTCGACGCCATCGGGTCGGCAGGTTTCGCTGCGCCGGGCGGTCCGGGTGGCGGGCCTGATGAGGCATGGCTCTCATCATTGTGGGATCGGGTCCATGCCCTCGATAGCGTACGCCCCGATTCGTCCCTCGACGCGTCATCAGTACCAGAACCACCGCAATTCGCGTGGAGCCGCGACGTCGACTCCGGACGCCACGTCGGCGGCGACTTCGGGTTGTGATGCGAATGTCTCTCTGGTTCGCGATGCGCAGCCGAATCGGTCCCGCCACTCGGTGCCGTTTGTCGCTGAGAAGACGGGTCAGCCGACGACGACCTGGAACGGTTCGCGCAGATTCCCGCTTCCGACCCACTGCTGCCTCAAGCCGCCGCTACTTCGGGTGACGGAAGGCAGCTCAAGGAAGACGCGGATATGTGCGCGCGCTATCCGCCACTTTGCGACACCCCCTCGCTATGGTCACCGCATGGGCCGACCGAAGATCTACGCGGAACCGCGAGTCGCCACAGCTATTCGACTACCGACGTCCCTGCGTGACGAGCTTCTGGCGGCAGCCGCTGAGCGAGATGTGTCGGTAAATTACCTGGTCACGAGGGCTGTCACGGAATACCTCAGCTGTTTGCCGGCAATCAGCGCCGGCGAACCGTATCGACCACGAGCACGTCGGCGACGCTCACCTGAAAGGGCAACCTCATGACGACCGCGGCGGCCCCTGAACCCCGAAATGGCCGCGCTCGGCGTCCGACGGCGACCGCTCGCTTCGGATCATCTCGGCGGGAAAGCCATGATGCGAAGGGGTTCTATGAGCGATTTGTGGCGCCGGAGCTTTCGAAAGATACGACGGTCGTCCGACCCAAGAAGGTCGATGTCATCTACAGAAGTGATGCGCGCAATATGCGTAACGTCGAATCGGATTCCGTTGCTCTGGTCGTGACCTCTCCTCCGTACTTCGCGGGCAAGGAGTACGAGGAGAGCCTCGGCCTCAACGGTGTGCCCGGGACTTACTTCGAGTTCTTGAACCTGCTTCATGATGTGTTCAGCGAATGCAAGCGAGTTATCGAGCCGGGCGGACGCATCGCGATAAACGTGGCAAACCTGGGAAGGAGGCCGTATCGGTCGCTCGCGGGGGATGTCACTCAAATCCTGCAGGATCTCGGGTTGCTTCTCAGAGGCGAGGTTGTCTGGTGGAAGGGACGGGCGGCCGGAGGGTCGTGTGCATGGGGCACCTTCCAGAGACCGAGCAACCCCGTCCTTCGAGATGTAACTGAGCGCATCATCATCGCAAGCAAGGGTCGATTTGATAGAGCTCTGAAACCCGAAGAGAGGCTCGACCGCAAAATGCCATCCACGGCGACCATCTCTAGAGATGAGTTTCTCGAAGCCACGACCGACCTGTGGGAAATCCCGCCGGAAAGTGCGACCCGAGTTGGTCATCCGGCCCCGTTTCCCGTAGCGATTCCGAGACGACTCATCGAGCTCTATACCTACGAAGGTGACGTTGTTCTCGACCCATTCATGGGTTCGGGGACCACCGCTGTCGCCGCTGTGCGGACTGAAAGGCACTACATCGGGTTCGACACCGACAAGTCATACGTTGTTCGTGCCAAAGCTCGCATAGCCGAGGAGGTGGAACGGCTGGAGCGCCAAAATGGCCTAGCCACGCCGCCATTCCGGGTGCAGCTTCCCGCCGTGTCGTCTGCCGACGACAGCGAGGACTTTCAAGCTCGAGCCGTACGCGAAGGGCGACAGGCGAAGGATCTGGCCGGCATCCTCCTCCGCTCCTGCGGATTCGTCAACATTCGTTCCGACGTCAAACTGTCGGATCTCGGCATCGAACTCAACTTTCTTGCGGAGGATCAAACAGGACATGAATGGGCGTTCGACGTTTCAGGTGCGTTCACCTCCAGTCGTGCGGGGTTGAGGAGAACCGACACGCTTTGGAAGGCACTAGGGAAGGCAGCAGTACTACACGAAGGCCGTGAAGATGTGACCCTCGTTCTTCTTACGACGGACGCTCCGGCGCGGAACAGCGCCGGTCATGCTGCTCTCAAAAGCCTCAGAGGCTCTGGACGTCCAGTGTTCGACCTCATCGAGTTGCTCAACTCTGCTGATCAGGAGAGGCTCTGCGGCTACGCCGTTCGCGGTCATCCCGACCGTTGACATGCCGTCGGATCGGACATTCGTCACGGAAATTGCTACAGGCCTTGGAATGTGCGATGGGGCCGACCTGGATGCGACCATCGAAAGTCGACCCGCTGAGATGGTGACTCTCTCGGCACCCGAGTGGGATCAACTGACCGACTTGAGAGCATCAGGCGACTTCGACGCCGACTTCGATGCCGGCTTCCAGAATGGGCGAGAGTTCTTCGTAGCTCACGATGCATTGAATGGGCGTCGGCCTCGAATCATCGAATGGACAGGAGGTCGGCGCGCGCCGGGCGATGAAGTTGTCCCCTCTGACCTTCGTGTCGACCACGTGTACATGGTCAGCTGCAAGTATCTATCAAGGATTCTCCACAATCCGAGTCCCGCACGACTTGTCGAAGGGCTCCTCTCGCAAGTCCCTATCGACGACCTGAGCGACTGGTACGGACGAGTTGCACCGACGGAGTACCAGGACCTCTATGACGTCTGCAGGCAAGGGCCTGATGGCGAAGGATTGCCAACCCAGGCCATCGACCTGCAACCTCAACATCGGAGGACTCTGAAGTCAACCCTTCACGCGGGTTGGCCACCTGGTGCCGAAGATGCCTACATCAAACTCGGTGCCACCGTAAGTCGTGTAACAGCGGAGCTGTGGAATGCTCGCATCACGGCGCGTAACGCGGAAGCCGTTCTTTGGAGACTGTTACGGATCGGATCTGCTCCCTACTTCATTCTCGGTACTAGCCCTCGAGGTTCCATGAGGCTGCGGATTGACACCCCGTGGGACTGGCGGGAGTCCTTTCGACTCTCCTCTCTTGAGATCTCGCCACAGGCGGGAGGTCAGCCACTGGTTCGCTGGTCTGCGATCTACATCGTGAAGGCCACAGGCGAGGAGCGAGCTGTGCGAGGTCACGTGGAGATCCGGTGGAGCCACGGGCGTTTCGGGCAGCCGCCAGAAGCGAAGGTGTATCTCGACTCTCCCCATGAAGATGTGCCTGGCTATCACGAACTCTGAGGTGACGATGAACGAAGACGAAGCGTCCCGACTAATCAGCACCGTCGACGATGATGACCATGACAACCGCGTGGCGCGGCTGGTTGAGATGGAAGGTCTACTTCCAACCTCCAGCGAGCTGATGGAATTTGCTGGACAGGAGGCGAAGTGGCTATTTGACGACGTCAAGGCAACTTGGCTGTATGGGTGTTTCACCAGTACCGTCTTGACGGCGCATGCGTTCTGCTTGCTTCAGCTCGCGAACGCAATTCGAATGCTGCCTGACGATCCCCGTCTTCCCGACGAGCCAGACTCACTCGAGGAACTGGCTTCTATTGCAGCCGCACGGGAAGTGATCGATATCGAACTTCAAGCGCGTGTGTTGGCCCTCCACGATCGCCAACGTATTTACAGCGCCGCTCCACTTCATGAACACGAGTTCCGACTTGAACGACACTTGGTGGAAGCCCAAAGCATGAGCGATGAACACGCTCTACTTGTGGACGCGAGGCAGGCCCTTACTACAGCCATCGAACTGGTTCGATTGGTTTAGGGGGCGGAAGGAGGATTCGCGGACTGCTTGCAGAGGGCGGTCAGCTCCTCAACCCACCTGGCGTCCTCGGTGACCGGCTCATCCGGCTTGTGTGAGACGGCGGAACATCCCGGACCGACACTGATCGCCCGTCGTATTCGTTCCCGACATTCTTCGGCTTTTTCGTGCCATGTGGCACCGGCTGTCGCATCGACCGGCTCGCTTGCGTCATACACGGCCAGCCATGCCACGCGCAGTGCGGCTAGTTCCTCGACGACGAAACCGTGGCGCCACCAGCACGGCCTGAGCCAGTCCCCTGCTGCCGCATACCGGATTTGGAGGCTTTCGACCCACTTGGCCAGAACGGCGAGTTCGATCGGCTCGCCTTCGGTTGGAAGGGTCCGCGCTCTATTCGGGACCCGCTTGCCGGCTGTCGCTGCCGCAGACCGCTGCGACTTCAGCGTGTTGACCTCGGTTCGAAGCACCTCCACCTTGTCAAGAAGCTCCTCAATGAGCGCAGGAAGGCCGCCAGGCGTACCTCCGCCAACACCCTCAGACACGGCCACCCGCGATCGACTCGGCCCGTCTGTCCGATCCGACCAGCGCGGCCAGGCTCCGGTCATCGCGCCACGAAGGGAGATACGTAATACGAGGTCGGAGGTGAGGGGACACGACGACTGCGTGGTTGGGTGCCAGGTTGGCGATGTCACCGATTGGCAGCACCGGCATCCGCCGTGGTGTCCACGAGCTCGACTTCCCTAGTTCGTTCTGTGCGACGGTCTCGACCAGCTCGTCGTGCTCGCCGGCCAGCCGGCTGATTTCCTCGAGGAACCCAACGTCCTTCTGGCCGCCCCAGACCAGCGTGATGTTCGCCAGGTCACGCAGTGCCCGTTCCCCTGCCTCTCCCCAGATATTGCGGGCCGAGGCCACCGACTGGAGGATCACCGCCGTGGTGATCCCTAGGCCGCCCAGTTCGGCGGCGAGCTTGGGCAGGTCACCGAGTGGGGCGATGTTGGCGCATTCGTCGAGCATCAGCACCAAGCCCGACTCGAGCCGACGCGTCGGGGACTGGGCAGCTTGGTGCCGCGCCGTGTCGACGACGTCTTCGATGAGTGCGGCCACGATCGGGGCGACCGAGTGCTGCGCGCCAGGCGAGCCCATCAAGTAGATCGTCCCGTTCTGCTCTAAGAAGGCGCCAGGGTCGAACGTGTCGTGGTCGACCCGGGTGGCTTCGAGGACCATCGGGTCGGCGAAGCAGTCGAAGGCCCGTCGTACCGTGGCCCAGATCGAGTCCCGATGCCGGGGTTCGACTTCGGCAGATGTTGCGAGGTCCTCGTCCCACCCCCGGGCCGCACCCGAGTGGCGCGACAGGATACGAACCGGCTCACGTGCCGCCGGACGACGCGACCAGTCGAGGAGCTGTTCGACACCCAAACCCTCCAGGGCGGCCGCGTGCAAGTAGGAGCGGATGATGGAAGCCGCCACCTGCTCCCAGTACGCTCCACCACCGTCGACGGCCGGTCCGACTCCGGCAAAGCCGGCGAACCCTCGAGCACGCAGAATGGCCTTCTGGGGAACCTCGCAGCCCTTGACCGGGTTCCACCGCAACTTCTCCGCCGTGGGGAGCAGGCCTTGGGGGTCGAACACGCAAACCGGTCCAACCTTGGCCCGGACCGCGGCTGTGTCCATGTAGGTGTCATGGCGGGTGGCGGTCACCACGGCGGGACCCTTGAGACGGAGCACCGCAGGGATCACGAACCCCTCGCCCTTGCCCACCCGGGGCACGCCGACCGCCAGGATGTAGTCCTCGGACTTGGCGAACAGCCGAGCGCCGGTGGCGACGTCCACACCGAGTGCCAGTGGCTCCCGACCGGCGACGGCATCCTTGCCGTAGAGGGCGGCGGTGTGGCGCTCGACCGCCCTGCGACCCATGCATCGCTCGACGTGGGCCCGACTGGCTCTCGCCGGACCGCCGTGCAGGCTTGTCGACGCTCCCCAGAAGTGACGGACCAGAGCGATGGTCACGATGACGAGCCCGACAAGGACCAGCTGCGTGACGAGCAGCGAAGCCCACATGGCAACGGGTCCGGGCAGCGAAGCGCGGTCCGGCCGACTCCACGCCATCTTGGGGTTGGCCAGATGCCGGAAGAGCCGTAGCAAGATGCCGGTTCCCGCACCCACCCCTGTGGGCACCAGCCGATGTCCGCCGAAGGCCAAAGAAGCCACCTCACCCCCCGCTTGCACGGCCAATCCTTCGACGACCACACACGTCAGTGCCCAGAGGAGCACCATGAACGGGCCTTCGAAAGGGGTCCCCTGTTGGGGCTTCATGGTTCGGGTGACTCTCCGAACAAACTGAGCTGTTCGGGCACATCGCGCAGCTCTTGCGTTGCTTCGACCGCCCGGTCCACAGGATCCACCCGAGGTGGGTCCGCTTCAACCTTTACGTCGGGGCGCAGAGGGACGATCACCCCACCCCGACAGCCACACGTCCGAGGTGACCCCATCAGGTGGCCACCGGATCAGCAGCACCGAGGACGACTTCGCCGCTGCCCCAGGCGGCCCCAGCGACGTCGGGGATGGTGTCGACACGGACATCGGCGCCGGTGTAGGGAGCATCGACCATGGCGCTGTCGCCGATGTAGATGCCGACGTGATCGGCATAGTTACCGCTGCCGAAGAACACGAGATCGCCCGGGACCAGCTCATTCAGCGCAACGTGAGGCTCGTCGTGCCACTGGTCGTTGGCCACGCGGGGCACGACTACCCCGGCCAGCCCGTAGGCCCAGACAACCAGTCCGGAGCAGTCGAACCCGGTCTGGGGGGTGGCGCCGCCGTAGACGTAGGGGGTGCCGATCTGCGACTCCGCGTAGGAGACGGCGGCTTCTTGGACACCGCTCGGCGCTCCCGCGCCCGGCGCTGTGTAGCTGGCTGCGGTGGCCAGTACTTCTTGGGCGTAGCCGGCAGACGCGGCCTGGCATGCCGCTCCGGCGTTGCCGCAGTTGTACGCCACCAGCGCCAGAGTCGGGTTGTCGACGACCCCGAGCGAGCACAGGTAGCGGCCAGCGGCATAGGCGGCGTCCGTCGGGTCGAACGGGGTGGGCGGGACCGCACCACCGGACGGGGTCGGCTTGGCGTACTCGGCGAAGGTCGCCGGCTCGAACTGAAACATCCCCTCGGCACCCGCACCCGAGACCGCGGTCGGACCGAAGGACGATTCGGTCTTCGCCACTGCGGCGAGCAGTGTCCACGGCACCCCGCACGGACTCGCTGCTGACGCTCGTTGAAACAGGACCAGCAGGTTGGCGGGAATGCTGCCCGTGGCGAGCGGCGACGGATCGTTGGTGGCCACGGCCGATGCCCCGCCCGCCAGGGCACACAGGGTGAACGCACATGCTCCGACGAGGAGGACGAGAATTTTGCCCGCGGTGCGCGTCATGCCCCGACCTCGACGTCAACGACTCGCCAGCCAGAGGCCCCACCATCATTGGGTGAGTGGACCAGTGCGATCCTCTCGGCTACCGGCACCGCTGCGGGCGGAGCCGAATCCGACGTCACGGTCATGATGCCGGTGACGATCACCGCCACCGTGTTGCCAGGTTCGGCAACCGGTGGCCCGGGTGGATCGAGCGTGACCGTCGTGCGGCGATCCTCGGTGTTCCGGGCGGCCGGCCACACCACGTCGTGGGACACGTCCAGCCCCGGAGCGAGGGCAGTCTCGGTGGCCAGGTCGCCCGCCGGATGCGCCGGATCGGTCGTGTCGCAGGCGATGACGAACTGCTCTGCTGTCTGCTGAGCCAGCTCCTCGAGACGCAGGTTGGAGAGCCGGTCGCCCGCTGTTCCTCGGGGAAGCGACATCGGCAGGGGTACCGCATTGCGGTGGTGGGGTAGGAGCGCGACAAGGGCTCCGAAGGCGATCAGCCCGACGCAGACCGCCACACCGACTCGGGACCACGTGAGATGACGCAGACCGGCGGGGCTCATGACCGGCTCCGCATGGCCTGGTTGGAGTCGCACATGGCGACGTCGAGTGAAGAGAGGATCGTCTGGACGATCGCTCCGTGCTCCCCGACCCGCCAGAGTGCGCGGCCTCGGGGA
>Ga0224558_1004536_pt1 | contig 10744 bp, 13 predicted proteins | sample 714S32024metaG_FD_180682 | JGI IMG/M metagenome (GOLD analysis project Ga0224558, IMG submission 180682) | Peat soil microbial communities from Stordalen Mire, Sweden - 717 S3 20-24 | ecosystem: Environmental > Terrestrial > Soil > Wetlands > Peat | place: Sweden: Norrbotten County, Stordalen... | reverse complement strand
ACGCGAAATTGATTGAGCCCCAGAAAGCGCAGCGCGGCTGGGATGGTTTCATCGTCACCAATCCGAACTGCTCCACCATTATGCTCGTCATGACGCTCAAACCGCTCATGCAGTTGGGGCTCACCGATGTCAAGGTCGCAACCCTGCAGGCGGTTTCCGGCGCGGGTTACACCGGCGTCTCGTCGATGGCCATTCTCGATAACGTCGTCCCGTACATCGGCGGAGAGGAGGAGAAGATGCAGACCGAGACACCGAAGATTCTGGGGGCATTCAACGGCACGAAGGTCGTCAACGCGAACGTCACCGTCAGCGCGATCTGCAATCGCGTCCCGGTGATCGACGGACACACGGAGTCAGTGTGGGTGGACGTCGACGCGTCTCCTGAGGAGGTAAAACAGGCTATGGCCTCGCTTCAGCCCCTGAAAGGGTTGCCATCTGCCCCCGTACGACCCATAATCGTCAGAGAGGAGGAGGACCGCCCGCAGCCTCGGCTTGATCGTGACATCAACGCCGGAATGAGTGTCTCCGTTGGCAGGGTGAGGCGCGACGTTGTCAAGGGCACCAAGTATACGCTTATGGGTCATAACACCGTTAGGGGCGCCGCAGGAGCTTCGATACTCAACGCGGAGATGCTCGCCGCTGAAGGATTCCTCAAACAGAGGTGAAAGCACCGCAGGGCTTGGCGGTGTTCTCCTTAGCAACATTATTCCGAAAAATGGTTGGCGGAAGCGCCGAGAACCACAAGTCCTGCAGAATTGTCTCCCTAGTAGCTGATATGTCAACTGTTTGTATCACCGGAGGACACACATGAAAATATACGTGAGGGAGCGGCTGAAGGTACAAAAGGGCGTGGAACAGTCCCGGTTTCTGGTTGTCGCCGTAGCTGGCGAGGGGCTGCACCTTTATGCGGGCCATCTGAGGAAGACGGAACTTGAACAAATCGCAAAAGACGTGGGGGCCGACATCGTCTACTTGGAGCCTGTGCATGAGGACTTGAAAAAGAAGGAGGCGGGGCCCTAGTAGTTGCAGTCTGCGAGAGCGGCTTCGTAGAGGGAACTGCACTCGCCGGCCCCGGCACATTGCGCGCGCGGCAATGTGCGTCAGCATCTCTTTATCCGTGAGAGTCTTCAGTGGGGCGCTTCAGAAGTCTTCTGAGAGCTGCTGTTGATTGTGCTTTTGCTTACTCTGGCCATCGAGGCCCGGACGTTGTGCTCGACAGCGCCCTGAGTATTTTACTCACTCCCGATAACAGCATCTCCGTGCGTTTTTCCAAAAACGCGATTCATATCAAACTGCCACGCGCCGTCTTGCTGATTTTTTAGTTGTGCGCCACTACTACGCACTCGCGTACTAGGGCGTCACGGAAAGGGGCGAGTTGACAACGAGAGCCGAACGGGGCGGTATTCACACGACGAACGATGGCGGCAAGATCCCCGTCGCGCTTACGCACGAGCGCTACAAGAACGAGGCCGAGGCGTTACTCGGACCTGTCATATTCCGAGAGATACGACGGCGCACGGACCAGCCGTGACACGCGCTCGGTGCAAATAAAGCGACAGCCCTTTATTTACGGTCGGCACAATAGGGGGTACCACTGTTGGAGTGATATAATGGCGGAATTGACCACAACACAAGCTGAAGAGATACTGGCAAAGCATAGCTTTATCGACCGGGGCGGCGCGCAAAAAGAGGCTGAAGGCATCCGATTTCGATTGTTCTCCGTCGGCGCCCAGAGCAATCTTCTACTCGAAGTCGGTTCAGACCGGGGGATAAGGGTTCTCCTGTCCACGAAGATGGAACCTCTCGTCGAACGGCTCAAAGGAAGTGGGGAGATCGTTGTCGACGAGTCCAAGGATTTCTCTATCGCAAAAGACGACGCGGTCAAGTTTGAGATCGAGCGCCGGGGGGAGCCGTACTGGTGGGTGTACAAAGTCGGTGACTATACGGAGGCCGTGCTTCTCAAGGCGATCGTGATGTACGAGACGATGATGGGCTGGGGGGAGGAAATTACCGCTCCGACGCCAACGCCAGCTTCATAGCCAAGATTCGCGCATTAATAAGCAAGAAAAGATCGTACCTTGCGCTTTTTGAGCCAATAGCGGCCACGGTTTGTTTAGCAGCGCCCGCGGCGCGCAATAACCTTAATATACGAACGTGTGATAGGGTAACCTGCGGGCTCGTGGTCTAGCTGGTTATGACATCGCCTTTACACGGCGGGGATCCCCGGTTCGAATCCGGGCGAGCCCATCGTTTCTTTTTTCAATCGGGGGCGAAAATTGAGCCGGAAGCTGAGGGTGTTGAGGACGAAGAGTTGCACAACTTTTCGTTAAAGTTGCACAACTTTAGTGTCGCGGACAATGACGAGTCGCTTGCGAGAACCATGACGGACAGGTACATCGACGAGAATGGCAACGAGCACATAGAGATGCTTTGGTCTGAGCTACTTCCTGAAGAGGGAGACGACGGAGTCGAATGGGACGAAAAAAACGATCCATATATGTTTAAGGCAGAGGCAAGGTTCCGCGAAGCCTTGAAGCGAGAGAAAGAGGCAGAGCAACAAGCAAAAGACGCAAAGGCTCAACATAAACTGAGCTTCACCAAAGATGAGCTTGATCAATATGTGGCTAATCGGACAAAAGGAATCGCTCCAAAATCGCGGGACTGGATTTTCCGATCTTCTGAGACCTTGTGGGCCATTACTCAAGGGGAAATCTCACAAAAAACCGTAAACGCGCTGCGAGATAGCGTCCTTGACAAGTACGAGTCTGCGGATTCTCATTCAAAGGTACTTAGCTTTGCCAAGTCGTTCCTTAAATTCCTCACAACCACAAACGCAGAACCGCCTATCAGACGTTCGCCCCCTACTTGGAGCTGCCGAAAACGGTCAAAGAGCGTAAGAACGTCACGTCTCGTATCGTCACTAAAGAGGACATTAGCAACGTCCTCCAACACATTGCGAAATCAGAACGAGACGGGGAGATCAGTCCTGAACGATCAGCGCAATATTCGGCGTTCGTTTTGTTTGGGGCGTACACCGGTCAACGGAGCGAAGCAACGACGGCGAAGCTAACGGTAGGCCAGTTCCGTATGGCGTTGGCTGCGGATAAGCCAGTGCTCAAAGTCGATCCGTCACAAGACAAGGTTCGTATGAGTCACTACGTGCCGCTGGCCCTTCGCGTCGTGGAAGCCCTTAAACCTCTGCTCGTTGGGCGAAAGGACGACGAATTGATGTTCTCGCACAGCTCGTTTTTGCAGTGGATAAAGCGACAGAGAATCCATATGTCTCGGTTCAAGGGACACTTCGTGCTTGGCGACCTTCGCAAATTCGCGGAGCAGCATGGTGACGTTATCCAGTGGGATCAATCGAATCGAGCGTACATCTTGACTCATGCGTTTCAAGCATTTCCTGGAGCCATTATCGAAATCCCTTGCCAGAGAACGTATATGATATCTACATGAAGTACTGGAGAGACGTCAACTTCACAATCTAAGAGGAAGTGAACTTCATTCAGTGCTGAGGCTTTCCGTGTAGATCTGAGCTCGCAGACGGAGCTTCTAAGGTGGATTGGCGATTTCGTAGCATCCACTGCCGAGCACGTCCATATGGATACGTATATAAAGTATCGGTAAATGTTCAGTTAGGCAAGGAAGAAGTCGCTGACTGTTTTGAATAAGGTGTCAAACTGAAACAGGAGGAATGAAACCATATGGTTAGCCTTTTTGTGAGGGCTCTTGTTATCACTGCCAGCACCGTTGCTATCATAGATGCTATTGTTTTTTATCTTGTCTGGAATGGACAAGCAACAATAACGCCATTGTTCGTCATCTCGGTTATCATAGTGACGACGGTAGTTATAGCGATTAATCTTTGGGTTCACATTGTCAAGGGAGTCAACCTGGTGCTAAAATGAAAACACAGGTTATAATAGAAGTCAAAACGTGTTTGGAGTTCGTACTGCTGCAGCGTCTCTAGTTGTTCTGCTGTGCACGTATGACTGGCTTTTACCGACTCTTCAATATTCGCAAGCTCTGCGGGGAGTTTGTGCCTTAAAGCCTCTTCGCAGTCATCGCAAAGAGAGTTGCTGCTAAATTTGTTCAAGAAGGGTAGCTCTCTGCCGCAGTTCCTGCAGAAGTTGGCCATGTCGCACTAGCTTTGGTTGCTAACTAAATATTCCTTATGGATCGTTGTGAAGCAATAAGGGGGGCTTAGGAAACAAAGGAAATCGAAAAAAGAAACAAAGAGATAAGAGCTACAGAATGGGCGAAAGGAACACGCTAGGGCACTCTCGTTTGTGCTCACGGCTCCGCTAAGCCAAGGTGTCCCAAAATTACGACAGCTGTTCCCATTGTTAAAATTCATATTGAAGTGCAAATCAGAAAAGGCATAATACGTCCCTTTAGCTATTTAAGCCCCTTAGCGAAGCCTGTTAGAAGGGACTCAACACTATTGCGTGACGCTCTGCCCTGGCCGCTTGTAGACAACAAAGCCAACTCAGCCAGCAAAAGCAAAAAAGTCGAAATTGCGGCTCTAATCAATTTTTAGTACCAATCTAAGCTCGAAGTAAGTGGTTTCCACTTTCTTGTTTTTTGTGCAGTTTGGAGGGACTGACTTTTGGCTTTTCGATCTGCGCTTAGATCATTGCTCGGCTTATCTTCAATTCGATTTCGCAGTTAATCTTAATCTGAGTTTTAGGGGATTGGGCCGGATTTATTTTCGGCTTAATGCCTATTTTTTTATCGCTGAAGAGTAGGTAATAACGATGAAAAATATGGAAGAAGGTAAGGTCAGCTGGTTCGTAAGTCTATTCGGTAGTGAAAACGAAAAGGAACTGTTGCGTGACTTTTTGGATTTACCTAATTGTCGTTTGGTTCAGGCCAAAGAGAAAAATAAGGGATGTTATTTAACCGCTTCTCGTTTTTCCAACCTAGCTGACGACGAGGAAGTATGTGAATCAGCTAAAAAACTGCTTACAATGATTAAGGCATTCGCAAAGATAGAACTTGGGGGGGATTTTCAATCTATCAATGTCGGAGGTCGCGGTAAAATTGTGGTGGATAGTGAGAATGCCGCTACGATTATCAGGAGCCTAGATGGTAACGTAGAAGGTAATGCAGATGTTTTCACATCTGGAATAACGGCAACGGCAACTGCTAAAGCAAACGTAGCGAACGCTGTCACTCAAGACGAAGATGGTAACGTCGTACATCAAGAAGGTTTAACGCGTCCAGAGCGTTGGTTCGACTACTACCTAAACCGGTGCGATGAAGAGATTGACAGAAACGTATTTGACGCGCTTTATCATTTTGCCCAAGTTACATCGTGGTTCAGTTTATACGAAATATATGAGCACATTACGTTTGATATCTGCGACGAAAGCAATAATAAGGCAAAAGACAAGATGATAAAAGATGGATGGGTAGATGAAGACAAATTAAACGATTTCCTCTTCTCAGCCCAGTATTACGACGTCGTAGGCGGTGCCAAAGACGCATATTTGGGTTCGGAATCATCTCGCCATTCTTGGGCGCAGTATCTGAAGGATTTAAGAAAACAAAAGAAATCTAAAGCGGATAACCCTCAAGACAGCATTATGCACTTACCGGAAGCCGAAAATCTAATGGGGCACATTTTAGAAAAATGGCTTAAATCTAAACAAACTAGCTGATACTCTGATTTCATAATCCTCCAAAAAATGTTGCAAAAGTTTGAAGTCCGTCACAAAGTGATCGGAAAATAAGACCCCTGCAACGAAGCTGTACTTCCTTTGAGTCTGTGAGGGGCAGGTAGTGATGCCAGTTATCGAAATCCATTGCCAGAGAACGTACACGATATCTACATGAAGTACTGGGAGAACGTCGACTTCACAGTCTAAGACGGTCGCTGAACGATCCTGCTCTCGAACCAGCCAAAGCCTTTTCGCGGATAGGAAGCGTTACGTTAATCGATCCATTTGGTTACCGCGCTCGCGTCGGGACGTTCGACTGGGGGGAGGCGCTCTACCGGATAACCGATCGCACATCCGTTTGTCCCAAATTCACCGTGCGGTATTCCAAGTACTGAACAAAACTCGCTATCCTGCCCCATCTGAGCAGTCACTGACACGAGCTGAAATCCCAGGCCCAGAGCGGTTGCCTTCAGCCACATGTTTTCAAGACAGTGAGCGAGTGATTGCTGCTCTGCAGGGGGGATGCCTCTCCGTTCTGCTACGACGATGTAGTAGGGAGCGGTACCGATACCTAGTACACCCATCTCTGCGAGTCGCTCCAGTTTTGTTCTTGTCACAAACCCCCGGGCTTGGTATTCCAAGGATGGATTAGTCGCCAGTTTATCGCGCAGCTGTTCCGCCACGCGCTTCGCCTGACGCTTCCCAAGCTCCGCGACGTGTGCAAGTTGGGGGCCCCCCTCTTGGAATACAAAAAATCGACGGAAGTCCTGTCCAGCAACAGCCTGCGCCGCATAGGGGGCGAGCAATCCCGCCCGTATGATTTTCAAGATATGCTCTTTTGACGGAACATCGGGCGCGAACAATCTCACTGAACGCCGTGATTCGAGGATTCGGTCAAGGATCGCGTTATCCTCTTGGGTGAAAGGTGAAACGTGCGTCATAGTCATAGATCCTACTCACGAGAATAAATATCATATTCTTATTATTAGCGTGGGCGGCATCGACTGGAAACACTACAAACACCCGCTCCCTGAGCAAGTGTTCAACGTTTATATGAAGTACGGATGAAATGTCGACTTCACAGTCTAAGACTGCAAGTGGATTCATTTCAGTTCTGAGCTATTTCCCAGAGATCTTCGGAAATTCTGTGAACAAATGGGCGACAGTTGCAGTGGGACCAGTCGAATAAGAATATATTCTTACTCACGGCGTTTCGGGTGTCGACTGGCGATTCTATAAGCACCCGCCCCCAGCTTCGGTTTATGACATCTACATGAAGTACTGGGGCGGCGTGCGCCTGAAAATCTGAGGGCGCGCTCATGCCATTTCTAGGCGTTTCAGCACGCCACTGAGCTTAAAGAAAAAGAAGGTAAGAGTTAGCCCCTCCTCCTCACTACGTAAGCGGCGATTACGAGTCCGACAAGAGCGAGCATGACATCGAAGCCGGGCGTCGCACTCTGACTTGTGGCCGCAGGTGCGTTGCTGAGGGCGTAGACGTTGCCGTCGTTGCTCCCCACGTAGACCACTCCGTTTGTGACGGCGGGAGAAGAGAGCACAGCGTCTCCGGTCGTGTAGCTCCACAGCTTCGCCCCGGTGGTGGCGTTGAGGGCGTAGACGTTGCCGTCATCGCTGCCCACGTATACCGTTCCGTTGGCGACGGCAGGGGATGAGTCAACATAGCTTCCGGTCGTGTAGTTCCACAGCTTCGCTCCGGTGGTGGCGTTGAGGGCATAGAGGTTTGTGACCCAGCTCCCCACGTATACGGTGCCGTTGGCGACGGCAGGGGATGAGTCAACATAGCTTCCGGCCGTGTGGCTCCACAGCTTCGCCCCTGTGGTGGCATTGAGGGCGTAAACATTGTGGTCATCGCTTCCCACGTAGACGACGCCGTTTAAAACGGCAGGGGAGGAGAGCACGGCGGCTCCGGTCGTGTAGCTCCACAGCTTCGCCCCTGTGGTGGCATTGAGAGCGTAAACATTGTGGTCATCGCTTCCCACATAGACCACACCGTTTAAGACGGTTGGGGAGGAAAGCACAGAATTTCCGGTCGTGTAGTTCCACAGCTTCGTCCCAGTGGTGGCGTTGAGAGCGTAGACTTTACCATCTTCACTGCCCACGTAGACCACGCTGTTGACGATGGCAGGAGAGGAGTACACCAAGCTTTTGGTCGTGTAGTTCCACAGCTTCGTCCCAGTGGTGGCGTTGAGAGCGTAGACGTTGTGGTCATTGCTTCCCACGTAGACGACGCCGTTTAAAACGGCGGGGGAGGAGTACACCTCGCCTTCGGTCGTGTATTTCCACAGCTCAGCCGCGGTCGTGGCGTTGATGGCGTAGAGGTTGTGGTCCCAGCTCCCCACGTAGACAACGCCCTTGGCGACTGCGGGAGAGGAGCCCACGTGGCCTCCGGTGGTGAAGCTCCACGTCAAAGGGCCATTCGACCTCCCTGCGACGGGGCTATAGTCGCCGGTGTGTTGGGTGTTGTAACGAAACATCATCGTATCGGTCTGTGCTGCTGCAGAAACGGTCATGGCGCCTGCAAATAAGACTGTAATAAGAAGAATGACGACAGAAAATGAGAGGATTTTGTATACGCGCATTATTGCCTCATAAGGCGTTCTTAGACGCCTAGAACGCTTCAGAAGATAGATAAAGGCTCCGATTTGAAACTGACGGCGAGTAGTGCGCTCTGAGGCTTTTAGATTGAAAAAAGAGATAATGAGCTGCTCGCGTTACCACTGCAGCTCGAGCACTTCTAGTAGTTCTTCTTTCACTACTTCACCACCGCGAACGTCGTGCTAAATTCGGACGGCGCGTATTTACTGTCCTCCGGATAGCTACAGGAACGCGCGAACGCCAACGGAGAGCTTTGCCGTATCTGATGGTGAGAGTTGCAGCTGGTAGTGTGGCGACGCTCCACCATTACATCCAATGGTGAACTTCGAGGTATCTCCCGGTGGCAACCAGCCTCGTAGTGGTCGATGAACTGCGCCGTGGCGCAGCCGGGCGACTCCAGCGCAGGCGGCGCATTAATAACTCGATTTTTAACCAATAGACATCGCCCACTCGATATCGGCATATATAGGTGTAGGCGTTTCAGCGCGCCACTGCGTGAAAAAAAAAGAATTGGAGAGCTTTAGCGCCCCCTCCTCACCACGTAAGCGGCGATTACGAGTCCGACAAAAAGGAGTACGACTAAAATGAGTACGACTCCGAAGCCGGACATCGTACCCTGACTTGTGGCTACAGCTGCATAGCCGACGGCGTGGACGTTGTTGTTCTCGCTCCCCACATAGACCACTCCGTTGGCGACAGAAGGAGAGGAGTACACTGAGGCTCCGGTCGTGTAGTTCCACACATTCGCCCCGGTAGTGGCGTTCAAGGCGTAGATGTTGCCGTCATAGCTCCCGACGCAGACCACTCCGTTGGCGACGGCGGGAGAGGAAGGGACGGCGCTTCCGGTCGTGTAGTTCCACACATTCGCCCCGGTAGTGGCGTTCAAGGCGTAGATGTTGCCGTCATAGCTCCCGACGCAGACCACTCCGTTGGCGACGGCGGGAGAGGAAGGGACGGCGCTTCCGGTCGTGTAGTTCCACACGTTCGCCCCGGTAGTGGCGTTCAGCGCGTAGACGTTGCTGTCATCGCTCCCCACGTACACCACGCCGTTGGCGACAGCGGGAGATGATTCAACATGGTCCCCGGTCGTGTAGTTCCAAAGCTTTGTGCCGTTGTTAGCGTTGAGAGCGTAGACGTTTTTGTCATCGCTCCCCACGTAGACGACGCCATCGGCGACGGCAGGAGAAGAGAGCACGGCGTTCCCTGTCGTGTAGTTCCACACGTTTGCCCCGGTAGTGGCGTTGAGGGCATACACGTTTTTGTCATCGCTTCCCACATAGACAACGCCGTTGACAACAGAAGGAGAGGAGTACACTGCGGCTCTGGTCGTGAAGCTCCACTTAAAAACGCCGGTCGTTGCGTTGAGGCCGTAGGTGCTGTTGTCATTGCTCCCTACGTAAACAACGCCGTTGACAACGGAAGGAGAGGAGTAGACCGAGGCTCCGGTCGTGTAGTTCCACACGTTCGCCCCGGTAGTGGCGTTGAGGGCATACACGTTTTTGTCATTGCTCCCCACATAGACCACACCGTTTGAGACGGCGGGTGACGAGTCCACCGGGCCTCCGGTCGTGAAGCTCCACAACAGTTGGCCGTTTGCCGGCACGGGCCCCGCTACCGCGCTGTAATCGCCGGTGTGTTGGGCATTGTAACGAAACATCATCGCATCGGTCTCTGCGGCTGCAGGAACGGTTACAGCGCCCGCGAATACCACTGAAATGAGAAGAATAACCATGGAAAAAGAGACGATTTTGGATAAGCGCATGTTTGCCTCTTGCAATGTTCGTTGACGCCTAAGAACGTGTCGAAGATACGATAAAGGCTGCGCTCTGAAATAGACTGAGGCCCTGAAATCGAAAAAAGGAATAATGAGCTGGGAGCTACGGACTGCTAAAAGAGACACACCGTAACATCTTGGCTGGAGCTGCTTAAACTCCGCACGGCAATAGTACCATTCCGTGAAGTATTCCTGCAGCCATCAAAAGGCCCACGCCTCCGGCTAATATAATGAGCGCAAGAATACATACTACTACAATTGTTATACTAGTGCCTAGCTGTAAAAACGTCTCTTCTTCTCTCTCTTTTGCCATGCTGCTGCCTTGTTTATACCAATACGTAACACTCGTTCCTAGCGCTTGCATATATTAATTTGTTTTTCAATTTAGTAAAAAAAGTATAGTATCGTGGATTCCTTTCACAACGCTTCGCCTTCGGGTTTGAAGGCGCATGGAGGCGGTCCACAGTTAGCGCATTAAGATCGACTTCAACCTAGTGAGAACCTAAATCGGCCTCATGTAGATATCTAAAAAAAATACTGTGAGTCACTCAACTGTTAGTTAGTCCCTGCTGATTATTGATATATGGGCTGAGTCAAATTCGCAAACGATGGTTTCAGGGCTTGACATATCGATTCGAGAGAGGTGAACCACGAGCCTCAACGGTGTAAACGCATCTGTGTGTCTGTTTAT
>Ga0224558_1004535_pt1 | contig 10749 bp, 7 predicted proteins | sample 714S32024metaG_FD_180682 | JGI IMG/M metagenome (GOLD analysis project Ga0224558, IMG submission 180682) | Peat soil microbial communities from Stordalen Mire, Sweden - 717 S3 20-24 | ecosystem: Environmental > Terrestrial > Soil > Wetlands > Peat | place: Sweden: Norrbotten County, Stordalen... | reverse complement strand
CGCCTTGATCCACACTGTCAAGGGTTGAAGAGAGGCTTCCGTCTTTGGCTGCGGTGACGTGCAGGACTAAGCGGAGTTGCGCACCACCGGCGTTCAGCGTTCCTTGCCACTCCCCAGCGATCTGCGATTGCGCACGGCCGAGCGGTGTGAGAGCCAAGGTGACAAGAGCAGCAGAATGAGCTTTCGATTCATCATGATATTCATCTTTCTCCTAACTTATTGGAAAGAAAAGAGTCCGCCGCACCGCAGGTGGTCACCCAAGCAACTCCCCGACAATCCGCGCCGCGCCCTGTAGCGCCGCATCAATTCCCGCCTGGTCTTTCCCGCCCGCTTCGGCAATCTCCGGCTTCCCGCCGCCTGAGCCCCCAACAAGCTTTGCCACCGCGCCAACCAGCTTACCGGCCTGAATCCGCTTGGTAAGCCCCGGCGTAACTCCAGCAATCAGCGCGACTTTCCCCTCCGGCTGCGCCGATGCCAGCACCACCACGCCCTCGCCCAGCTTCTGCTTTAAATTGTCCACCAGAGTCCGCAACTGTCCGCGCTCCAGCCCATCGGCCCTCAGCGTAACGAGCCGCACGCCCTTCACGTCGACTGTGCGAGAGAGCGCCTCGTCCAGAGCTCCGGAAGCACCCTTCATCCGAGCCTCATCCAGCTCCCGCCGCAGCCGCTTCAACTCCTCTTCCTGAGCGGCAAACCGCGCACGAAGCCCGTCCGAAAGCGTGCCACCCGCTGGTGCAGAGGCAACTTGCGAAACGAGTTGCGCCACTTCAAAGTCCCGCCGGAACGTATCCAGAGCGCCCATGCCGGTGATCGCCTCCAACCGCCGAACTCCAGAGGAGACCGACTCTTCGCTGACAATCTTTACCAGGCCAATCTCGCCCGTGGCCCGCGTGTGCGTGCCGCCGCAAAGCTCCGTCGAGAAGCCATCCGACAGCTTCACCACCCTTACCTTGTCGCCGTACTTTTCCCCAAACAGCGCCATCGCGTGGTACTCATTCACAGCCACGTCGATCGGCACGTCCTCAATGGTTTCGACTCGCGCATCGGCCAGCACCTCGCGGTTCACAATGCTCTCAATCTCCTCCAACTCCTCATCGGCCACCTGCGCAAAGTGAGAAAAATCGAAGCGCAGCCGATCCGGATGTACCGCCGACCCCGCCTGTTTCACATGCGTCCCCAAAACCTGCCGCAGTGCCGCGTGCAACAAATGCGTCCCTGTATGATTCCTGCGAATCGCGTCGCGCCTCTCGCCATCCACTACCGTGCGCACATGATCGCCGACGGCAAGACTCTCCTTGAGCAGAGCTTTGTGCGCCCTCACGCCCTGCACCGGCAAGACGCACCCCTGAATCTCGGCCACGGTCGTATTCCCATCCGCGGAAGTAAACCACCCTGTATCGCCCGTCTGCCCGCCTGAATCGCCGTAAAAGCTGGTCTGGTCGAGCACGATCTCGACTTCGTCGCCGGCATTGGCAGCCGGAACGCCCACGCCATCCTTCACAATCGCCAACACTTCAGCGCCAGCAGCAGTGAGTTGCTTGTAACCCAGAAAATCCGTCTTCGGCAGCTCACGATATGCGGGGTTGGCCGACTTCTGGCTCCCGCCCTTCCAAGACGCCCGCGCGCGGGCTTGCTCGGTTTCCTTGGCACGCTCAAATCCCTCAAGATCAAATGGAATTTCTGCATCGCGTGCGGCATCCATCATGAAATCCAAGGGGAGTCCATATGTCTCATAGAGATGAAATGCATCTGCTCCTGAGACACTTGGCCTCGACGCTCTCAATTTCTGCCATTCCGTTAACTTAGCTTCCACCTGCGATGGCGGCTGGGAATATAAGATGGCATCCTTGACATCGAGAGGTGGCTCACCGTCGGCTCCCAGCATTGGAGATGTATTAATGCCATGAGATTGCGATTTAAGCTTGGCGGCAACAGCCGGCGGAACAGACTCCGCAAGTACTTTCACGAATTGTTGCTGCTGGTCCCAACTTTCGCTCGACCTTTGCTTGATCAACTGATCCCATTCGGCCGAGCCTTTCGCGAGCACGCGGTCAAACTGCTTCTCTTCGGCCTCAACAACCTTTGCCACGCGCGACGCGGAATTGGCCAGCTCGGGATACGCCTCCTTCATCTGGTCGCGAACGGCGTAGACCATCTCAAACAGGAAAGGCTGATCTTTACCCAGCAATCGCCCGTGCCGGATTCCGCGGCGGAGAATCTTGCGCAGCACATAGCCGCGTCCTTCATTCGACGGCCCTACCCCGTCGTGGATGAGGAAGGTGGCCGCTCGCGCGTGGTCGGCTATGATGCGCAGACTCGCGTTTCCAACGTCGTTCTTCACCCCGGTGTACTGAGCCGCCCGTTGAATCAGAGGCGTGAACAGGTCCGTTTCAAAGTTACTAATCTTCCCTTGCAGGACAGCCGCCAACCGCTCCAGGCCCATGCCGGTATCGATCGAAGGCCTGGGCAGCGGCGTCAGCTTGTAACTCGTCTTGCCGTTCTCCGTCACCGCCGAGCGGTCAAACTGCATGAAGACCAAATTCCAAATTTCCACGTAGCGCGCGTCGTCCTGCCCGAATGGCTTATCAACTCCCGGAGTCTCCGCCGCCTCGATCCCCATGTCGTAAAAAATCTCCGAGCAGGGTCCACACGGCCCCGTCTCGCCCATCTGCCAGAAATTATCCTTGAGTCCGTATTCAAGAATGCGCTCTTTGGGCACGCCGGCATCAATCCAGTAGCCCTCGGCCTCGTCATCGCGCGGCACGCCGTCCGCGCCCTCAAAAATCGTCACGTAGAGCCGGTCTTTCGGAATCCCCAACCAATCGGGGCTGGTCACAAGTTCCCAGGCAAACCCGATTGCCTCTTTTTTGAAATAATCTCCGAACGAGAAGTTTCCCAGCATCTCAAAAAACGTATGATGCCGCCGCGTAAAGCCCACATTCTCCAGATCGTTGTGCTTGCCCCCGGCGCGCACGCACTTCTGCGACGTGGTCGCCCGCGCGTAATCCCGCCGCTCGGCTCCCAGAAAAAGGTCCTTGAACTGGTTCATCCCCGCGTTGGTAAACAGCAGCGTGGGGTCGTTGGCAGGCACCAGCGAGGAAGAATGCACCCTGCGGTGCCCCTTCGACTCAAAAAAACGCAAAAATGTTTCGCGAATCTCGTTACCAGTCATTTCGTTCTTTTCACGAATTTCCATAGCCTATTCAGTGTAACTGGCAACGGAATGGGGGCGCACCGGGAAGGTGTGAATCCGGCCGCTGACGGCGAAAGTTCTCACCCCATGCGGTTCGGGTTGGTACTCTGGAATCGCCGGACGGGGAAGGTTCAACCGGCGCTCAAAGGGAGGGAAGTTGAGAGAGATGATTCCTTCACATCAGTGCAGCCGCCGAGCGAGTGCGGCTTTGCTTCGATTTGTCCTGATGGTTGCGCCTTTAGCCGGTTGCGCAGCTCCTCTGTTTGCCGGGAGCGCAGCCAAACCCAATTTCGGCCCCAATGTGCTGGTCTTCAATCCATCCATGCCGGCAGCAGACATTCAGCGCCAGATCGACCAGGTTTACGCCATTCAGCGCGACAGTGAGTTTGGCCCGGCGCGCTACGCTTTACTGTTTCTGCCCGGCGACTACCATGTGGATGTGCCTGTGGGCTTTTACACCGAAGTGGTAGGCCTGGGCGCAACGCCCGATGGCGTCCACATCACCGGCAACGTCCACGCCGACGCCAGCTTGCCGAAAAATAACGCCACATGCACCTTTTGGCGCGCCGCCGAGGGCTTCTCGGTAACGCCCACCGGTGGCACCATGAAATGGGCCGTCTCGCAGGCCGCGCCTCTGCGCCGGATGCACATTCTGGGCAATCTAGCGCTCCATCAGCAACACGGCTGGGCAAGCGGCGGCTGGATGTCAGACACTGTAGTGGACGGTAACGTTGACGCCGGAACCCAGCAGCAGTGGATCTCGCGCAACAGCGAGTGGGGCAGTTGGACCGGCGGCAATTGGAATATGGTCTTCGTTGGCGTACCCTCGCCGCTAGTCGGAGAGTGGCCGGTGCCGCCTTACACCACGGTCGCCAAGACTCCCGTCGTGCGTGAAAAGCCCTTTCTCGCCGTCGATGCGCGGGGCAACTATTTCGTCCGCGTGCCCCGGTTGCGCCGCGAAAGCGCAGGCGTCACCTGGCACGCGGGTTCCACGTCGGGCGAGTCAATCCCCATCGATCGCTTCTACATCGCCCACCCCGGCGACACCGCTGCGGCCATCAATGCACAACTGGCGGCCGGCAAAAATCTGCTCTTCACCCCCGGAATCTACGAGCTTACCGAGGCCATCCGTGTCACCCGCCCCGGCACAGTAATCATGGGACTTGGCTTCGCCACTCTTCGCCCCGTCAACGGCAACGCTGCCCTTGTCGCCGGTGACACGGACGGCATCATCATAGCGGGCCTTCTCATCGACGCCGGAGCCGCGCTTTCGCCCGTGCTGGTTCAAATCGGTCCGGCCCAAATCGGTGTCGGTTCCCAGGCCAGCCACGTGAGCCACGCCAACGATCCGGTTTCGCTCCACGATCTCTATTTTCGCGTTGGCGGAGCCGCTGAGGGACGCGCCGGAATCGACCTCGAGATCAACAGCAGCGACGCCATAGTTGATCACACCTGGATCTGGCGCGCCGATCACGGCTCCGGTGTGGGCTGGGGACTGAACACCAGCGAGAACGGCCTGGTGGTGAACGGCAATAACGTCACGGCTTACGGCCTCTTCGTCGAGCATCAGCAGCAATTCCAGGTGCTGTGGAACGGCAATGGCGGCAGAACCTACTTCTATCAATCCGAAATTCCCTATGATCCGCCGGACCAGGCCAGCTACTTGAGCGCTCCGGGGGTGAACGGATGGGCATCCTATAAGGTAGCCGCCAAAGTGACTAGCCACGAGGCCTGGGGACTCGGCATCTACTCGGTCTTCCGGCATCCGAATGTTGTGCTTGACCACGCTATCGAGACGCCCCGCACTCCCGGCGTCCGCTTCCACCACATGGTCACGGTGGCTCTTGATAATCTGGGCGTAATCGACCACATCATCAACGATGTGGGAGACGCGGCCATTGCGGAGAAGCGCATCCCCGCCAAGGTAACGGAGTTTCCATAAACGCAGCGCGCCATCCTGCATTTGCGCAGCAACTATGCCGGAGAGGAAGCAAGGAAACTCCCCGCGAAACCACTTTCAAGACGCTCCCCCGCTCACTCATGGGAGAATGAAGTGGTACACCGTCATGACAAACGATAACCTCGAAAACTCTCTGCCCTCCCCCGAAAGCACGCCTGAGCCTGCCCCAGAGGCCACTTCTGTCCCCATCGCCGACGAGCCGTCCGAGTCTCTGGAGTCCTTCGCCGACATGCTCTCGGCCTTCGAGCTCAGCCACTCGCACAAAGCTGAGTCAGGGAAGGGGCCCGGCCAGCGTCAGCTCCAGGGCGTCGTCATTTCGCTCTCCGCCGATCAGGTCTTCCTCGATATCGGCTATAAGACCGAGGGCGTTCTGCCCCGCTCGGCCTTCGACAACAACGCCGAGGCCGTCAAGCCCGGCGACACATTCCCTGTCTCCGTCACCGGCCGCAACACCGAGCACTACTACGAGCTCTCGCGCTTCAAGGTGGCCCAGCCCCGCGACTGGTCGGCCCTCGAAGCCGCTTTCGCCGAGAGGGTGGCCATCGTCGGCACCGTCACCGAAGTCCGCAAGGGCGGTGTGACTGTCGATGTTGGCGTCCGCGCCTTCATGCCCGCCAGTCGCAGCGGCACCAAAGACGCAGCCGAGCTGGAAAAGCTGGTCGGCACTGAGATTACCTGCCGCATTACCAAGCTCGACGTCACCGATGAAGATGTAGTCGTGGATCGCCGCATCGTTCTTGAAGAGCAGGCCCGTGGCCTCACCGCGGCCCGCCGCGAAGCGCTGACAGAAGGCTCAACCGTCACCGGCACAGTCCGCACCCTCATGCCTTACGGCGCTTTCGTTGACCTCGGCGGCATCGACGGCCTGCTCCACGTCTCCGACATTGCCCACGCGCGCGTCACCAAACCCGAAGATGTCCTCACCGTCGGTCAGGAACTTCAGCTCAAAATCCTCAAAATTGACCCCGAGACCAAAAAGATCTCCCTCGGCCTCAAGCAGCTTCAACCCGAGCCCTGGCAGACCGTCAGCCTCGCCGTTGGTCAGCGCATCACCGGCACGGTCACACGCTTGGCCGACTTCGGAGCATTTGTCGAAATCGAACCCGGCGTCGAAGGCCTCATCCACATCTCAGAGATGTCCTACGGCAAAAAGCTCCGCCATCCCAGCGATATGCTCAAGCAGGGCGATCGCGTCGATGCGGTCATTCTCGCCATCAAGCCAGAGGAGCGCCGCATCTCCCTCGGTCTTAAGCAGACTCTCGCCGACCCCTGGACCGAAGTCGAGCGCAATTTCCCCGTCGGCTCCGAGATTCAAGGCCCCATCACCAAGCTGATGAATTTTGGCGCATTTGTGCAACTCGCCGACGGCGTCGAAGGCCTGGTCCACATCAGCGAAATCACCGCCGAACGCCGCCTCAACCACCCCTCCGATGTGCTCCGCGCTGGTCAAATAGTCAAGGCGCAGGTCCTCGCCATCGACACGCTTAAGCGCCAGATCAAGCTCAGCATGAAACAGCTCATCCCCACGGAAATCGACGAGTACATCGCCGAGCACAAGGCGGGCGACGTGGTTTCCGGCCGTGTCATTGAGCAATCCCCAAGCCTCATCCACGTCGAGCTGGGCGACGGCATCCGCGCCACTTGCTGCTCGGCGTCAGCCTCCGCCGCAATAGCCGCAAAACCGGCAGACGAAGAAGCAGCCACACCCGCCGCCAAGCCCGACCTGTCGAACTTGTCTGCGCTCTTCAAAGACCGCTTCAAAGGCAGCACTCTCGCTGCTGCCACCAAGCCGGAACCATTTAACGAAGGCCAGATCCGCAACTTCAAAATCACCAAGCTGGACGCGGAAGCCAAGAAAATCGAAGTGGAGTTGGCGTAACCTGCGTCTGACCAATATGCGAATGGAGCGGTTTCGTGTCAGCGGTTTTGTGTCAGGGCACGACTTTAGTCGTGCCGTAAAGGGCCGAAATTGCTGCGGGCTTCAGCCCTTGAGTTTCGGGCCGTGTGCCCCATATCTCGATTTTCAGATGTGGGAGTCCACACAACCAGCGTCCCCGTCGCCCAAGATCTCCACCCCACTGCTCTCAATAAACTCGTGGAATCAGCCGCCACGTCCGTTTGCAGTAGGCATCGTACTCGCTGCCGAAGTGCGCCCGCAGCAGCCTCTCTTCCGCGCTCATCCGCGCCACCAGCGGTGGAATCATCATCGCCGCGAGCACCACACCCACTTCCGAACGAAACGCCAGAGCCCACCCCAGCGTGCTGATCAGCAATCCCAGGTAGCTGGGGTTGCGGATCACGCCATAAATCCCGCTCGTGACCAGCTTATGTCCATGCTGGATTGCAACCAGCCCGCTGAACCGATTACCAAGCACATAGACCGGCCAGATACGCAGCGCGCCGCCGGCTGTGAGAAGAGCCACGCCAACCCAGCGAATGGAATCCCCATCGATGGTCCAAAGTCCGTTCCGGTCTGTGTAAGCGGGCAGGTATGCGATCAAGATTGCAATTACGCTGAAGGCTACCAACACCCAGCGGTTCGACCGGTCTTCCTCTTCGCCGGAACTGATATTTGCGCCAGCGAAGAGCGCCACCACGGTCAGCGCAATCGTAGCAATCGCCAGGGCATCAAGAGCCGGATGCGAGAAGAAGACGGAAAATCCACCCCCGCCGAGGATGGCGAGACCGAATTGGAAGAGCACCGATGCGATTGCGATTAACGCCATTTTGAATGAGGCAGCCATGGATTCTCCGCTCGAAGCGTCCCCATCCTATATCAGCAGCGTGATCAGCACACCCCAACCTACATCCCAGCCCCATCCGCCTTTACCGCTTCGCCCGCCACGCTCTTCCCCATCCCCTTCGCATTCACCGCCCGCAGCGGCACGACGCCCGCCGCCTGGTGCAGCGTAACAATAATCGCCCCGGCCGGCTTCTTGCCCTGGCACTGGTATGCGTGCGGAATGCTTGAGTCAAAGTACACCGCGTCTCCCACCCCCAGCAGGTACCCATGTTCCCCGTGGCGAAGCTCCAGCTCCCCCTCCAGAACATATAGAAACTCGAATCCTGGGTGCATGTGCGCCTTGGGCTCCATCTCCTTGGTCAGCGGCACAAACTCGGCAAAGTATGGGTCCATCTGCCGGTCCGGAACCATGTAGCCCAAGCTCTCAAAGAAGTAAGTCGGAAACTCCACCCCGGTCTGCGGCAGCCTCACGCGCTCCTTGCGTCTGTGTATCCGGAAGACCGCCGACGGATCGCTCTCAAAGAAGTACGACAAATCCTTGGAAAACACCATCGCGATCCGTGCCAGGTTGCGCAGCGTCGGCACCACACGCCCCGTCTCCAACTGCGACAAGAAACTGGCCGAAAGCCCCGTGCGCTGGCCCAGCTCCACCAGCCCCATCGACTTTTTCAGCCGCAGCCGCCTGATCCGGTCGCCGATATGCTTCTCGGCAATCACCTGCGACGTCGTCTCCGCATCCACCTGCGACTTTTGCGTCTCTTCGCTGCGAACCACCGCCGACTCGCTCATAGACCCTCCAGCCCGCGCGCAACCCGTCGTACTTCGGGGAATTATTGCGCACATCAAAAACTATTCCCATCCTACTAAAGCCACAATCCCCTCGCAATCCTAAATTCTCTCCGCCAACAGGAACACCTTCTTTGTCGCAAAAACCCGCCAACTCGCTAACTCGCCATCCCCGCGAAGCGGGGGCCAACTTGCCGCTTTTGTCATAAAAGCCGGATACCTCGCACCGCCCCCACGCGCTATCCTAAAGAGTCCGGCCGGCCCAATACATATCTGGCCCATTAAGGAAGAAAATGCCCGAAGACCCAAACACTTCTGCCGCACCGCAGGTGCCTCCCGCCGCGCCACCGGTCGCAACCATCGCCACTCTCGGCCAGCATGAAGGCCAATCCGTCACCCTCCGCGGCTGGCTTTACAACCTCCGCGAGAGCGGCAAGCTGCTCTTTCCCATCTTCCGTGACGGCACCGGAACCATCCAGGGCGTCGCCCACGTCAAGAGCGTCCCGCCCGAGGTCTTCGAGGCGCTGAAAGGCCTAACGCAGGAGTCCAGCGTCATCGTCACCGGCAAGGTCCGCGCCGACAAGCGCGCCCCCGGCGGCTTCGAACTCGATGTTGAAGACCTTCAGGTCGTTCAGCGCGTCCCCGAGTCCGACCCCTACCCCATCACCCTCAAAGAGCACGGCGTCGATTTCCTCATGGAGCACCGCCATCTCTGGGTTCGCTCTCCGCGCCAGTCCGCCATCCTCCGCATTCGCGCTGAAATCATGCGCGCCGCCGCGGAATATTTCGATATCAACGGCTTCATCCGCACCGACCCGCCCATCCTCACTCCCGCCGCCTGCGAGGGCACCTCCACGCTCTTTCCAGTCGATTACTTTGGCGACCCGGCCTTCCTTACCCAGTCCGGCCAGCTTTACATCGAGTCCACCGCCCTCGCCCTCGGCAAGGTCTACAGCTTCGGTCCCACCTTCCGCGCTGAAAAATCCAAGACCCGCCGTCACCTCACCGAGTTCTGGATGATCGAGCCGGAGGTCGCCTTTATGGACCTCGACGGCCTCCTGGAGTTAGCAGAAAACTTCCTTTCTCACATTGTCCAATCCGTCCTCAAGAACCGCGCTCCCGAGTTGGCGGTCATCGGCCGCGACCCTGCCAAACTGCAGGCCATCTGCCCGCCCTTCCCGCGCCTGCGCTACGACGTAGCCTGTGAGATGCTTAACCAGGCCCACAAAGACGGCCATCTCGAAGCTCCTTTCGAGTACGGCAACGACTTCGGCTCTCCCGACGAAACCTGGCTCAGCTCGCAATTCGACCGGCCCGTCATGGTCCACCGCTATCCTGCTGATGTAAAAGCCTTTTACATGGAGCCGGACCCCGCCGACGCGCGCTTTGCTCTCTGCGTCGATGTCCTCGCCCCCGAAGGCTACGGCGAAATCATCGGAGGATCCCAGCGCGTTTCAAGTTATGAGCTTCTAAACGCCCGCATCGAGCAGCACAACCTCCCGAGAGAAGCCTTCCAGTGGTATCTCGACCTCCGCCGCTACGGCAGCGTCCCCCACTCGGGCTTTGGCATGGGCATCGAGCGCGCCGTCGCGTGGATCTGCGGACTCAACCACGTCCGCGAAACCATCCCCTTCGCTCGCACGCTCCATCGCATCTACCCATAGGACGGCCCAAGCTCTCACAGTTTTGTGGCTTCACGCTTAGCGTGTTCCTCTAGGGAACATCCGTTTAAGTTATTGATAATAAACATTTGTATAAATAATGTCCTATATGGGTCGTCAAGAGAGAAGTCTCCGTCCGGCGATGGAGGCCGCGTTTGCTGCAGGTATGTGAAATCGCACCCTGCCACAATCTGGAGCCGGAATCAGGTCTTTTCGCGTCCCGTGTAACCCAGGCTGTGCAGCAGCCGACACACATGCGCCGGATGATAGCTTACCCCGAAGCGCTCCTCAATCAGATCGGCCACGCGGGCGCAAGTCCAGTGGCCGGAATCCAAGCCCGCTTCCTGCGTCAAAGCCTGGTCGAGTTCCTGCATAGCGCCCGCATCCAGCCGCGGGGGTCGGCCGG
>Ga0224558_1004533_pt1 | contig 10751 bp, 11 predicted proteins | sample 714S32024metaG_FD_180682 | JGI IMG/M metagenome (GOLD analysis project Ga0224558, IMG submission 180682) | Peat soil microbial communities from Stordalen Mire, Sweden - 717 S3 20-24 | ecosystem: Environmental > Terrestrial > Soil > Wetlands > Peat | place: Sweden: Norrbotten County, Stordalen... | reverse complement strand
CTAAGGGTTCGTGCATACACAACTTCGGGTTATTAGGCGCTAAGATGTCAAATTATCGAACGGTAGATCCACCGGCCAAAGGGGGGCATGATCCGCAGAATGCCTGTAAACACGGGAGACCGATAATGCCTTATTGACGAGCAAACGCTTGCGCAAAATGTTATAATAGCGCTCGACAGAGGGTGAATGGGCGTTACTATAACATTATGAATACAGTTCACCTCCCGACGGGCAGGATTTTGGACCTCTTTCACGACCAAAAAGTCGCCACCATGCCCCAGCTCCAGGCTGCTTTGGGCACCACCGTTGCGGTCACCGTGTTTCGCAAGTTGTCCACCTTGCCTTACCGGAGCAGCTACTCCCATTGCGGAGCTTACTACACGCTGGACTCCATCGCCCAGTATGATGCGCTGGGTTTGTGGACTCACCGCGACATCCACTTTTCCCGCTACGGCACGCTCTTGGACACGGCAGCCGCCTTGGTGCCCCAGGCTCCGGCGGGCTACTTGGTCGAGGAACTGGAAGTCCTGGTGCAGGTAGCGGCCAAGGACACGTTGCGCCAGTTGACGCAAGCCGGGCGGCTCTACCGCAGCCCGTGGGAGGGGCGTTATCTTTATTGCGCCCTGGACCGAGCGCGACGGCAGGAGCAGTGGGCCGCCAGACAGGCCCAGCAACACTCCGGCGACGACCTGCAGGCGGCCAGGTCCCTCTTTTACAGTCTGCTGGATGAACAACAGCGCCGACTCTACGCCGGCCTGGAAAGTTTGGCTTGGGGCTCTGGCGGAAAACAACGGATGGCCCAGTTCTTCGGGCTGGACGCTGATACGGTGGCCCGTGGCCAGGCCGAGTTGCTCAGCGGTCAGGTGCTGCGCGGGCGGGTGCGTCGGGCCGGAGGGGGCCGCCCCGCCGTGGAAAAAAAACGCCCGAAATCCTGAATCGGTTGCGTTCCCTGCTGCAGGACGACACGGCGGGCGATCCAATGGGCCGCCGAGGTTTGTGGACCGGCAAACGCTTGCGAGCGATCAGCCGGGAGCTGGCCCAGTTGGGTGTGCGAGCCTGCCCGAACACCGTCCGCCGTCTGCTGGAGGAACTGGGCTACGCCCTGCACGCCAATCGCAAAAGTCTCTGTTCCAGCAGTCCCCACCGCAACCAGCAGTTCGGCTATCTGACCTATCAGCGGCAGCAGTTTGGCCAGAGGGGCTATCCCATTATCAGCGTGGACAGCAAGAAAAAGGAACTGGTGGGCCAGTTCAAGAACAACGGTCAGGTCTGGAGTCAGACGCCGATCCGGGTTCAAGACCATGACTTCCGCTCTCAGGCCAAAGGTCTGGTAACCCCGTATGGGATTTACGATGTCCCCGCCAACCGGGCCACGGTCATTTTGGGCACCTCTCACGACACGCCCGGCTTCGCGGTGGAAGCCATTTGTCAGTGGTGGCGCCGGGAAGGCCGCCGCCGCTACGCCCAGGCGCCCGAATTGCTCATCTTGGCTGATGGCGGCGGCAGCAATGGACCGCGCTGCCGTGCTTGGAAACTGGCGCTCCAGGAAAAGTTAGCCGACCCCTTTGAACTGGTGGTGACGGTTTGTCACTATCCCACCGGCGCCTCCAAGTGGAATCCCGTCGAGCACCGCGTCTTTAGCGAGATCAGCAAGCACTGGGCCGGTCAACCGCTGGCCGACTACCCCACCATCGTTCGGCTGATTGGTGAAACGCAAACCCAAACCGGATTACGAGTCAAATGTGCCTTGAACACCCAATACTACCCGACCAAAGTTCAAATCTCCGATGACCAGATGGATAAGTTGGATCTTCTTAAGCACACCGTTCTGCCCGAATGGAATTACACTCTGTTCCCAAGAATAAACCGGAATTAATTTCTGCACAAGCACTTACTATCATGAGTAACGAAGAAATCGCGCAACTGAACTTCTCCGGATGGCCGCTACCCGACGAGTTCCTCACCGAGATTGGACGCGTTGCAGCTCTCTGGGCCTGCCTCGAATCGCTGCTAGATCACTGCCTCGCCAAGCTTGCTGGGTTCGACGACCTTCACGATCACAAGCCACTAATTTTCTTTACCCACTTAAGCTTCCCTCAGCGTCTCGATATGCTCGCCGCTCTCTGCGAGGACATGCAAGCAAACTTTCCACAACTGGCCGGCTACAAAGAAGTCGTTTCTAAGCTCAAGGCGGCCCAACTGACCAGAAACAGCATTATGCACCACGGCTTCACCTACGATGCGCAGAATCACTGCCTCCGGATGCCTATCGCCTCCGCTCGAGGCAAACTTAAGACGGAAGTCAAGTTGTGGTCGCTCGAAGACATTAAGAGAGCCTCAATCGATATCACCGACGCGAATCGCCCACTCTACAAACTCGTTTTCCGACGTGAAATACCCCCTCCTTGGCACCGACCTTCCGCCTAATGAGCCAAGCCATATCCCCAAGTTGGCGCGAACACCCAAGCGGAACGTCTTGCAGTGTCCAGCCTTCAATTTCATCGGGGCATAGTTCATCTTCAAGTCACCCCGCCAGCGGGGACCCCGAAACTGCCATGTGCCCCGGCCTGACTCTCTTTCCCCCCTCCGCGTTCCCGTGTTGTCATACGGCTTGCTGAAAACACGAAGGCCAAGCCGAATGCCAACACGCGAACGCTCCGCCCCCACAACTGCCTGTTCGTGATCGTCATTGACCCCAGCATTGCGCCCCGTCCACCCCCGCAACACTGGGGTCAATGCCGTCACCACCAGGACCATTCACGCGCGCCCAACCGTTGGGCTTCAACCGACACCCTCGCCCTCGCCCACAAAGCCTTGAAAGTCGTTGAGTATAACTAACCAGGAAAATCTGCATTGTGTATACCTTGCTCCCCAAGTCCCGGTCCTGGGACGCCCGGCGGGTCCTGGAACATCGCCGCTGGCTGTGGCTGTCCGCCCGGCCTCTCGACGCGCCTTGACCCGAGCCGCACGCATCGCCACCAGCCCAACCTGCCAGTCCGGCGCGTGGCGCCTTTGCCGTCTCAATATCGCTCCTCTCGGCCACCGCAAGAGCCTGTGGAAAAACCAGTTGAAGCCAACTGCCCGAGTGCGTTAGCCTCCGCTCATGCTGGTCTATGAGCTTTACGGGCTGACCGAGGACGATATCAAGCTGGTGGAAAGCACAAGATGAGTTCACGCGCCCAGAACGAGAAGAAGTTCGGAACCTGGGAAGAACTGCCCAACGGCGGGCGCCGCTACTGGCTGGACATTGCCGGTCGGTTGGGCTGGCGGGCCCGTTACCTCAAGCAAGTGGACGCGCAGGAGAATACCGTCGGGTTTTGGCAGGAGATTTACGATGGCCAGGGCAGGCTGGTCGAGATTCACGAGAAATACCCAGTGGATAAAGGCCACCAAAAGCAGTAAGGTTGAGGCATGACGATTACGCGACAGACGGTGGCGGAAAAGCTCGCCGCCTACTTGCACCACCAGACCCCCCTGGCGCAACTGGTGGACTGGGCGGAGAACGCCGTCATGGCTGGGGAGTTCACCCCAGCAGATGCCCCCATGCTGACGCAGGTCGTCGCACGGCTTGGCTTGGCGGACGTGCGCGCGTTTGGCCTGACATGGGAAGACTGCGAGCAAATGCTGCGTGCGCTGGGTTACATCGTGCGGGTGGAACTGGTACCGGCTTGAACCTTTTGTCCAGGAGGCTATGAAAAGGCGAATGCTTTGGAACCCGTCGAGACAGGGGGTCGCGAGTCGGTCCGGGACTGCTGCGTGCCGCCGCCGGAATCCCTCGTGGCGCAGGCGCGCCTTCTACTCGCGCATGACTACCGGCACTCGCCGCGACTGGCGGCGGCTCCACTTGACACTCCGCCCCGGCCTGGAGCGCGACACGCAACTCATGCCGTGGCTGATCGCTGACACCGTTTGCGGCGAAGTCGCCCGCTTCCTCGGGGTGGAAATCCCGGCCCGCTACTCGGACTGGCTCGACGCCAAGGCCGAGCGGTGCTACGCCGGGCATGATCATTTCCGCAAGCTCATGCGCGGGCGCGGCAACGCCCCGCGCGACTGGCTTTACGCCTTCATGCGCCATTGGCTGGCGGCGTTGCTGGACCTGGAGCGGCCCGATCTTTATCAGTGTCTGCCGGAAGATTTTAACCTCGGTCACCGGCTACCGCCAGGGCAGCATCCGCTCATCCGCCGCAAGGGTTTCGTCCCCACCTTGCTCCCTAAACCCCGGCCCTGGGACGCCCGGCGAGTCCTGGAACATCGCCGCTGGGTGTGGCTAGGTTCCAGCCCTGGGGGGCGCGAGGGGGCAGACGTTGCAGAACGCAGTCTCCGCCAGCTACCAACAAATCCACGCGCCGGTATGTGAGCTTTACGGCCTCGCATCGGAGAAAGTTTTCGCTTCCAGGATCAAGACCCAATCGTGGTTTATGGCAGTGGGCGGTTGACATTTCCACAAGCCCGCGGCGTCGGCTTGGACCGTTCCCAGCTTCGTCAGGGCGCCGCTCACCGGGTCAAAATACGTGGCGCTATACGCGGTGTGCGGGCCGAGATTGCGCACCACAAGCGGCTCGGCCTGGGGCGCGTAGATGACGCGCACGACCTCGGGGATACCTGCCGCTTGCGGTCCGTAGGACTCGCCGGTGGGCGGCACGATTTGACCCCAGGGCCCCTGGCCGTAAGGACCGATGGCCAGAGCTTTGGCCCATCCAGCGTCATCGAAGCCAGCGGTGTCCCACCCGATAACCTCGTCCTTGGCACAGCGCCACGTGGCGTCCGAAAAGACCTTCAACGACTCTCCGCCGGCAAACCCGATATCGAGGCAGGCAATCAGGCCCGCGGGATTTGCGGGAAGGTCAGTGGGCTTGTTCTCGGCCACGATCGCCAGGACGTTCGTGCCCTTTTTGAGCAAAGGCGCCACGCCGTTGAATTGCCTGCCGACGCGCCAGTCCTCCCCGGTACCGATCATTGTGCCATTCAGCCGCGCGGCGAAGCCGTCGTCGGCCGAAACTCGGAGCCGGGCACGCTCAATCGCCTTGCCTTCGGGCAGCACGAAGGTGCGGCGGTAGAAGCGTTTGGCGGCGGGCGCGTCCTGGGCCGGATTGCCCTCCGGAAACCAGATCCATTGACAGTTGTCCAGGCTCAGCGGCGGTTCGCCACTCAGCGCCACCCACTCCGGGTGCGGTTGGAAACGCTGCCAGGGGTATCGTTCCAGCAGCTTTTTGCCCAGGCCTACCTGGCGCGAGCCGGGCAGGTTCATCGCCTCGTTCCACGGGATTTTGCCGTAGCTGCCGCCGTGGGGCGACGCGCCGTGAGGCTGGCCGGGACGATTGCACTGCCAGATGCCGTTCGCGCCGTAAGTGTGGCCGGCAGCGCCATTCATCAGGCAAAGCCAGAACATTCTCCGCGTCCATTCGGTCGGCAGGCTGTCATTCAGCATCTCGTAGCTGGCCTCGCCATCAATCACCGGCATGACCGGCGCGGCGGCGTAAGACTCGCGCACAGCCCTGACGGTGACGGGCACTGCCTCGCTCTGGCCATGAGGCGTCTGCAACATATCAAAATCGAGCAAGCTGGGGTCATCCGTGGCATGGCGCGAGGTGTAACGCTGGATGGCAGTGGGGTGAATCGTCAGGGGCCGGTGAAAAGGATCGGTCGCCCGCACGAAGCGGAGGACTTCAGTCCAATCAGCCACCTGCTTCCGGTCGTCGTACGGAAACCCCTTGGCGAGATACCAGGGCAAATTCGCCTCGCCCGCCGCGCACCACACCACCGGCAACGCGCCGTAGCGAGCAATGAGATAACGCCAGTGCGCCTTGACCTTCTCCACGCCCATCCACGGCATGAAATAACCCCAGGCGCCAACGATGCACGGCGTGAAGCCCTGGTCCACCAAATAGCGCAGGCGCTGGTCGGCAGCATCGAAGTATTCAGGCCGGATGCGAGTGTAGTTCGTTTCCCACGGGCAGCCCGCTTCGTTGGCGCCGCGCGGGTCGAATGGGGGCATATCCGGATAGAGGCCAGCAACGATCTGGATGACGTTGAAGCCTTTCTCCTTCCGGTCGGCGGCCAGTTGCTGGAACTCTTCCGGCCAGCGCAGCCGGTGGCAAAGCCCCATCCACCAGGTGTCACCCAGCCAGAAGAAAGGTGTGTGGTCGAAGTGCTCCAGGTAGCGCCGGCTGGAGGCAACTTGTAGTGGACCATGCGCGTAGAGAGGATTCGAGCCCGTGTAAGGCTGGACTTCGATCTTGCCGGTGATGCCGTGGAGTCCCAGGTCCTGTGTTTCCGAGCACTCGCTGCGGAATTGGTGCGTTCCCACCAACGGAGAGGCATAACGGGCCTTCCATAGATTAGCGCCCGCCCAAAAGGCCGGCGCGCGCAGTTCCCGCCCCTGCGGATCACTGACGATGAGGTCGAGCGTCACCTGGTTGAACGGGTCAGCATAGCTGCGGCTCGCTCTGAACGTGAGTTCGATCATCACGTTCGCTTGCGTCCGCAAGACCTGCTCCTCTCCGGTGGCGGCCAGCACCGCCCCGGCCCAGACCAAGCCTGCGAGGAACCTTCGGGCGCCTGATTCTTGGTTCAAGAGTGTATGCAGCATTGAGGTGACAATTGCGCCTCTTGGCGGCTCCTTGTCAATCCGCGGTTTTCAGTCTAGTTATTGAGCCGTGATGGACAAGCCACCCGCAATTTGCTGCCGCCGCCTGGTGAAAGATTATGGCGCCGTGCGGGCAGTGGACGGGCTGGATCTCCAGGTACAAGCCGGTGAGTGCTTTGGACTGCTGGGCCCAAACGGCGCCGGCAAGACAACCACCGTCGAGATCCTCGAAGGTTTGCTCCCCGCCACTTCAGGCGAGGTCGAGCTCCTGGGACGCACCTGGCAAACTGATGCTGATTGGCTGCGCCAACGGCTGGGTATCTCGCTGCAGGAAACCAACCTCTCGGACAAGCTGACTGTGGAGGAAACGCTGCGCCTCTTCCGATCGTTTTATGCAAACGGCCCGGATGTGCAAAGCCTGCTTGAGTTGGTCTCACTTACCGATAAGCGGCAGACGTGGTATTCAAGACTGTCCGGCGGCCAAAAGCAGCGGCTGGCGGTCGCCTGCGCCCTGGTCGGAGACCCGGAAGTTCTGTTTCTGGATGAGCCGACCAGCGGGCTCGACCCGCAGTCTCGGAGACAACTCTGGGGATTGATCGAGAGGTTCAAGGGCGAGGGGCGCACGGTACTGCTCACGACGCATTACATGGACGAAGCACAGCGGCTCTGTGACCGGGTCGCCGTCATCGACAAGGGCAAGGTCATCGCGTCGGGAACCCCGCGAGAGCTTATCCAATCGCTAGGCGGCACAGACGTGGTGGAGTTTACCTGCGATGGGCTGGTAGAGGAAACCCGCATGAGCGCGTTGCCCGGCGTGCATGCGGTGAAGCGTCGCAGCGACGGGCTTTCACTCACGGTCGAGCAGTTGCACAAGACCCTGCCGCTCCTGCTCAACCATCTCCAGCAAACCGGGCACACATTATCGAGGCTCTCTACACACCATGCCACGCTCGAAGACGTGTTCGTCAACCTGACTGGCCGGCAACTGCGCGATTAGAATGACGCAACTAAAACGCAATGCCGAGCGCCAGCATCCGTTGTGGCAACTAACTCTCATGCGCTGGCGCATCTTCGCGCGTGAACCCGCGGCCATATTCTGGACCTATGGCTTCCCGCTCTCCCTCGCCTTGGCATTAGGCATTGCCTTCCGCAACCGGCCGCCTGAGCCAGTCGAGGTCGCCATTAAAGCATCACCTGACGCGGCAGCATGGCGCGACGCGCTCGCGAAGAGCCCATCCATGCATGTGCGCTGGCTCAACGCCCGGGAGGCACACGAAGAGCTGCGCGCCGGCAAGGTGTCCTTGGTGGTTAGCGCCGGACAGCCACGAACGTACGAGTATGACCCGACCCGGCCCGAAAGCCGTATGGCCCGGGCGCTGGTGGACGATGCCTTGCAACGCGCGGAGGGTCGCATGGACACGATAACAGTGAAGGACCAACTCGTGACCGAGCCTGGGTCGCGCTATATCGATTTCCTGATCCCCGGCCTGCTGGGGTTCAACTTGATGTCCAGCGGCCTGTGGGGCGTGGGCTTCGTTCTGGTTGAGATGCGCGTGCGCAAGCTAATCAAACGCATGACCGCGACGCCTATGTCACGCACCCATTTCCTGCTCTCCTTCGTGCTCGTGCGGGGACTGTTCCTGCTTGGGGAATTGCCGTTGCTGCTCGCGTTCGCCCATTGGGTATTCGAGGTGCCGATCCGAGGCTCGCTGCTGCTCATTGTCGCGCTCAGCACCCTGGGCTCGCTGGTCTTCGCCGGCATGGGCCTGCTGGTGGGCTCGCGGGCGCAAAACACCCAAACGGTCGCGGGCCTGGTTAACCTGGTCTCCCTGCCTATGGCCATCTGCTCGGGCGTGTTCTTTTCCGCCGCCCGATTTCCTGAGGTGGTCCAACCGCTTATCAAGGCCCTGCCACTTACCGCGCTTATCGAAGGGGTGCGCGCAGTCATGCTCGACGGCGTTGGGCCTGCCGCGGTCGCGCGGCAGGTTGCGATCATGCTGGTTTGGGGCGCGGTCTCTTTCGGTGTCGCCCTGCGGTTATTCCGCTGGCAATAAGGCGGAAGGCAAAATCTTCATTGCGTTCATTACTGTCCATGTCGGGGACGACTATGACTTTGAAATCCGTGAACAGGCCGACCCAGTCGGCCCGAAAAGAAGCTGCGCCCAGGATGCCTACAGCATTCCATCCTTCCTGGCTGGCATGGAGATCTCGGCGGGCATGGGTGCGATGTTCTTCCAATCCTTCGGCGTCACGATGCCGAACCACTCCGTTGCCTGAGTTTCGCTTGCGAGTTGGCGGTAGTGCGCGAATACCATCTGCGGACTGTTGCCGGCTTCGAGGCTGACCTGGTGGACGTTCTTGATCTGCGCGAGCCGGTAGGAAATGAACGAGTGGCGCAGACAATTATGCTTCCATTCCACTTTTGCGGCCGGGCCGACGCGGTAGAAGCATTGCTTGTCTGGTCGCTCGAAAGGGCAGACCGGGCCGGATTGAGACGATAGATTCGGTTCGTCGTGGCATAGATCGGGACGGAAATGCTGCCTTGCTTGGCGACTTCGAGCGGACCTTTTTCGGGACGAGAATCTCTGTTTTTCATACGGGGATTGCCCCGTATCAGCCCCGTCAAGCCAATAACAATCGAATTATCCCTGTAGAGGTTGGTGGAGGCGGCGGGAGTTGAACCCGCGTCCTTGGCAAAGTTACCAGCCGCGACTACATGCTTAGTCAGGAGAGAGTTTTCTACCGGGCGATTGCGGCCTGACACCGAGTCGCACAGCCTAGCCCGCAGGATAAGAGTTTCAGCCAGGCGCGCGCGGACGCCACGCCTGACCTAACCTGCTGTGGCGTTCGTCCAGCGTAGCAGGTGTCCGCCGGCGAACGTCGTGGCACTTAGGCCGCGAGAGCTAATTCTTGGTTAGCAATTAATGTTCGGTCCGATGATTAACGAGGCCCACGAACCATCCTCGGCATGCCGCCTCTGGCGCGTCTGCTAAGTCGAAACCAGTACGCCCCCGAGCACAACACCTGGAGTATCACCCGATTCGGGCCGGAAGTCAAGGATTCCGTGCCCGCAAATAACAAAAGCGAGGCTGGTTTGCACCAGCCTCGCTCGATTGTTTTGTTCCTCCCGGAACAGCAGCGGTGGAGGGCAGGCGAGACGCCTGCCCTATGCTGCGAATGGCTTAATAATCCATCTCACCGCCCATGCCGCCACCGTGACCGCCTGGCATCGCGGACTTCTTGTCCTTCTCCGGAATCTCGGTGATGAGACATTCCGTCGTCAGGAGCAGCCCGGCGATAGACGCGGCGTTCTGCAGCGCGGTGCGGGTGACCTTCTTGGGGTCCACCACGCCGGCTTTGACGAGGTCTTCGTAGGTGTTGTCAGCCACGTTGTAGCCCTCGTTGCCCTTGCGCTTTTTGACTTCTTCGACGACGACGGAGCCTTCGACTCCGGCGTTGTTGGCGAGTTCGCGAGTCGGGAACTCGATGGCGCGCTTAACGATATCGACGCCGATCCGCTCGTCTTCGTTGGAGCCCTTGACCTTGTCAATGGCTTCCAGGCAGCGGATCAATGCCACGCCACCGCCCGGGACGATGCCCTCTTCGACGGCTGCGCGAGTCGCGTGCAGGGCGTCCTCGACGCGGGCTTTCTTCTCCTTCATCTCGGTTTCGGTCGCGGCGCCGACGTTGATGACGGCCACCCCGCCGGCGAGCTTGGCCAGGCGTTCCTGGAGTTTCTCGCGGTCGTAGTCCGAGGTGGTTTCCTCGATCTGACGGCGGATCTGGTTGACGCGGCCCTGGATGTCCGAGCTCTTGCCACCGCCTTCGACGATGGTGGTGTTTTCCTTGTCCACCACGATGGTCTTGGCCTTGCCGAGGTCGCTGAGTTCGACGGTCTCGAGCTTGATGCCGAGGTCTTCGCTGATGAATTTGGCGCCGGTGAGGATGGCGATGTCTTCGCACATGGCCTTGCGGCGGTCACCGAAGCCCGGGGCCTTGACGGCGACGACGTTGAGCGTGCCGCGCAGCTTGTTGACCACGAGGGTGGCCAGCGCTTCGCCTTCGAGGTCTTCGGCGATGAGGAGCATCGGCTTGCCGACCTTGGCGACCTTTTCGAGCAGCGGCAGCATGTCCTTGAGGCTGCTGATCTTCTTTTCGAAGATGA
>Ga0224558_1004532_pt1 | contig 10759 bp, 11 predicted proteins | sample 714S32024metaG_FD_180682 | JGI IMG/M metagenome (GOLD analysis project Ga0224558, IMG submission 180682) | Peat soil microbial communities from Stordalen Mire, Sweden - 717 S3 20-24 | ecosystem: Environmental > Terrestrial > Soil > Wetlands > Peat | place: Sweden: Norrbotten County, Stordalen... | reverse complement strand
TGGGAACGGACTTTCAGGCTGGTTCGCTGAGAGAGTACGCTGATGAAGGTGCGCTGAGAAGAAATCCTCTGAAACGGATGCCAAACGTGCCTAAAAAAGAAGAAGAAGTCATTGTGGACGAAAAGCCGCGCGAGACGACAGTGGAGTTCCTCGCCTCGCTGGCGGGAGTGCTGGTCACGGGCCTGTTCATCATCACGTTTGTTCTGCAGGCGTTTGAGATTCCCTCCAGTTCGATGGAGAACACGCTACTGATCGGCGACCACGTATTCGTGAACCGGGAGCAGTTCGCGCCGCCGACGCGTTGGATGGGGCCACTGATGCCCTATCGCGATGTCCGCCGCAATGACATCGTCGTGTTCCTGTCACCGGAGGAACAAGGCCTGTTCGTGGTGAAGCGGATCATGGGCGTCCCCGGCGACCATATCCACTTGCGCGATGGCGTTGTGTACCGCAACGGCGAGAAACTTGTTGAGCCGTACGTCCAGCACAAACTGGCGGACTACAGCCCCTACCGGGACAATTTCCCTGCCGTGCCGCCGTCGGAAATGTACGGCGTACGAAACGAAAAATGGACGCAGGAAATGCCTTCGCATCTGGAAGGCGGCGACATCGTCGTGCCCCCGGACAGCTACTTTGCCATGGGCGACAACCGCGACGTGAGTTATGACAGCCGTTACTGGGGCTTCATTCCGCGGAAGAACGTGATCGGCCGTCCCATGTTCATCTACTGGTCGTTTGTAACTCCACCCGACCAGTACCAGATGCGCAGCGCGGGCGACCGGCTGGGTTTCCTGGCGCACATCATCATTCACTTCTTTGATGAAACACGCTGGTCGCGAACCCTCAGGATCGTGCGGTGAAATTTCTGCGTTCCAGGCGCGGGCTGGCTGCGGTCGCGGCTCTCGTGCTGATCCTGTTTCTGTTCCGGCCCGGCGTGTACCGGTTGCGAAACCGGATTGCCATTACCATCGGGAGCGCCCTCGGCCGCAGGGTCGCACTCGACAGCGTCCGCTTGCGTCTCCTGCCGCGGCCGGGCTTTGATCTTGAGGGACTCGTCATCTACGACGATCCCGCGTTTAGCGCGGAGCCGATGATCCGCGCGCAGGAAGTTTCCGCCGCGATCCGGTTCCGTTCTCTGCTCCGCGGGCGACTCGAGATCGCCACCCTCAGCGCCAACGAGCCCAGCATCAACCTGGTGCGCAACAACCAAGGCCGTTGGAACCTGGCGAGCCTGCTCGAGCGCAACGCGCAAATTCCCGCTGCTCCGACCGGAAAGCCCGCTTCCGAGCGGCGCCCGGCTTTCCCCTATCTCGAAGCCGGTCATGCTCGCATCAATTTCAAGATCGGACAGACGAAGAAATCTTACGCGCTGATGGATGCCGACGTGGCGCTATGGCAGGATTCAGAGAATTCCTGGGGCGCGCGCATAAAGGCCGAGCCCGTGCGCACGGACTTTAATCTCACCGATACCGGGCTGTTCCAGATCGATGCCACGTGGCAGCGCGCTCAAGGCTTGCGGTCGACCCCGTTGCAGATCACCGCGCAATGGCAGAAGGGGCAACTCGGACAGATCACGAAGTTGCTGAGCGGAAAAGACCGGGGATGGCGCGGCGGAGTAAGTTTCACGGCGAAGTTATCGGGCACTCCGGAGGCTCTGCGGATTGAGAGCAAGACCGCGATCGACGGTTTCCACCGCTACGACATTGTTGGCAGCGAGAACGTGCGCCTGGCAACCGGTTGCTCGGGACAGTACAACGCGGTCACCAGCACCCTTGCCGATCTGCTGTGCGAATCGCCAGTAAGCGACGGGATGCTCCGCCTGCGCGGAACTTTTTCCCTTGCCCCGGTCGAACCACTACCCACCTACGATCTGACGCTCGACGTCGAGCAGGTGCCGCTCGCCTCCATGGTTCGATTGCTGCGCCAGGCAAAGAAGCAGATCTCCAGCGATCTCACTGCGAGTGGATTGCTGAATGCGGAGTTCCGCGCTGCGCGCAACGCTTCCAACGCTTCTGAAGACGCGCGGCGCGGCTTATCGCGGCATTGGACTGGTACCGGCTCGGCCACCAACGTGCGCCTGTCATCGCACGCAGGGAATGCGGGGGACGAAGAGGATGAGGTGGCCTTCGGCACGATTCCACTGGCACTGGTGGCCGGCGATTTGCCGCGGGGCAACCCCTTCTCCCCGAAGATAAAGGAAGAAAAAGACCAGGAGCCCGCTGCAACTCACTTGCGGATTGGGCCGGTCACACTTTCGATGAACACCTCCGCCCCGGTGAACGCCGGCGGCTGGGTATCCGCTGCCGGTTATCGTTTTTTTCTGCTTGGCGACATGGAACTGAAAGACCTGTTCCGCCTGGAGAACGTGCTGGCCTTGCCGGTGAAGCGTCCAGCGGCAGAAGGTTCTGCCAAGTTGGATGTGAGCGTCTCCGGGCCCTGGCAGGGCTTTGCCGCTCCCGGCATCCTGGGGACCGCTCAGTTGCGCAACGTGCGCGCTGCAATGCGCGGTCTGAATACGCCGATTGAGATTAGCTCAGCGGCCATGATTCTCGCTCCGGACGCGGTATGGATGCAGAAGATTTCCGCACGCACCGGAAGCACGCATTGGAGCGGCGGGGTTACGGCGCCCCGCCATTGCACCCCGCCAGGCGCAGTTCCAGGCTTCGTTCCAGGCGCGGCTCTGAACTGTGTGTTTCAGTTCGACCTCACGGCCGACCAGCTTGCGATTGGAGATCTCGCCGCATGGTTTACGCCGCATCCCGTCAAACGTCCCTGGTACGGCATCTTGAATTCCAATTCCAACCAGCCGCTGGGCCCTTCGCCACTGCTCGCAATTCAGGCGCACGGAAACCTGCATGTTGGCCAGTTCGGATTGAAGAACGTCTCCGTTACCCAAATTGCTACACAAGTGGACCTAGATCGAGGCAAGATCACACTAACCGCTCTGCGCGCGCAACTGCTCCAGGGCACGCATCATGGGAACTGGACCATTGATCTGTCGAACCATGACGTCTCGACTCAGGATGCATCCACCGACGACGCGTCCACCCCGAGCCCGCACTACCACGGCGCCGGCACGTTGAACGACATTGCGCTGGCGCAGGTGGGCACATTGATGAACGATGCCTGGATTGCCGGAACGGTCGATGGGAACTTCGATGTCGAAGGATCCGGAGACAGCTTTCGTGAGCTAAGGGCGCAGTCCCACGGAAAGCTGCAGTTCGTAATGAGGAACGGGAGTTTGCCCCATATTGAAATTCCGGGCTCGCCCGTGCCTCTGCCGGTTCACCGGTTCACGGGAGAGCTCCATCTGAAGAAGGGTATTTGGGAGCTCTCCGCCGGCAGACTGGAATCGCGCGACGGCATTTATCAGGTAAGCGGGACCGCTTCCCCGGGCAGCGGTTTCGACTTTGTTTTGACGCGTGGTGACGAGCAATCGTGGACGCTCACCGGGACGCTCGCCAATCCGCACGTCGCGCCGGGCAATCGAACCGTAGCTAAGCGTACGGACGCAAGCGTAAAGACCGTCAAACCGTAGGGTAGCTGTCAGCTCTCAGCTCTTGGCCCTGCTCCGGCTGCATCGCGGCAAGGTACACCCCTGCGGCTGAGACCTACGGCACGCAGCCGCCGGCACGCTGTCCACCTTACGCGCGGCCAATCCGCGGGTGCCCAATCAACGTGCCCAGGATAATCCAGAGTATGAGCACGAGCCATTCCCAACCGGAAAAGTGGCCCGGCACAAAGGGAACAAACTTCATCAACACCATCGCCAAGCCGACCAGCGCCCCCAGCAGAGCGATCAAGCGGTCGGCGATTCGGGGCCTCATCCAGAGATAGGCGGCGCACACCGCGAACCATCCGGTGGCGGAAGCAACCGATCCGACCTCAGAGATCGGAACCAGAATCGCACTGCCAAGAAACATGCACAGAGCCGTGGCGCTGCCAACCCAGACGACAGCGACGCCAGGTGTCTGATTTCGTGGATGCACGCTGGCCAGTCGTGGATCCACCAACCCACGACGCCCCATGGCAAACAATAAGCGACTGGCGGCGATGAAATTTCCGTTGAACACTTTGAGGAGCGAAAGCAGCGCGGCACTCAGAATGATGCTTACGATCCAGCGCGAGCCGACGGCATGTTCGAAAGCGACCGCCGTCATGAATGGTTCGCCGGTCAGCGCGCGCCACGGCGCGACGAAAGCCACCGCCGCAATCACGATGATGTAGAACACCGCGCCGACGATGATCGCCGCAAAGATGGCGCGAGAGAATCCGCGCGCGCGAAATTCGGGATTAGCTTCCTCCGCCGCCTTAGTCACCGATTCATATCCCGTCATGTAATAAGGGACGATCTGCAGCACCAGCAAAATAGATACAAACGGAGTGTGCGTGAACAAAGGGGGGAAATTGGCGGGCGATCCGCGCGTGACGCCAATGGCAACGAAGACCACGAAAAGCGCCAGCGTGCCGAACGTGGTCCCGTTTTGAAACGTGGCGCTCAGCCGGATGCCCCGATAGTTCACCACCGTGACCAGTGCCGTGAGCGCCAGCCCGATGGCCAAGTGCGGCAGGTAAACCGGCTTTCCCGCCACGCGGTACAACTCGATGGCATCGAGCGCGGGAAAAATGTAACCGGCGATGCGGCCCACGGCCACGGCTTCCCACGGGCAGACGATGAAATATGCCAGCATCATCATCCATCCGGTATAGAAGCTGACCGGTCGCGGGAAAACCTTCGCGGTGTAAGCCACCTCGCTCGCTGCGTCGGGCATAGCCATCACCAACTTGCCGTACACATAGCCGATGGGCAGCAGAAGAATGCCGCCAATGGCGAAACCAAGAATGCCGCCCAGCGGGCCGCCGCGCAGCAACCAATCGTCCATGACGACGAGCCAGCCCACGCCCACCATCGTCCCCCAGCCGAGGGAGAAGTAATCGGTGACGCGCAATTTGCGGGCTAGTTGTGTCATCGGGAGTGGCTAGAGCCTGCCGAGCTGCGCTCGGCCGGACAGCCATCCACCCCAGCCCGCGAAAAGCGCGCGGTCTGGGGACCCCGGCCGAGGGCGGCTGTCCCTGCGTGTGTGGGAGGGCGAACTCATTATTGGCGCGAATTATATCGCATCGCACCCTTGTGGCTGGCTTGCTTAGGCGACCGCGAAGCGCGGCGGGCATTCCTGCGAGCGCAAGATGCAGATTGCTTCCTTGAGGGAAGAGATCTCAAACATCGATGTGAGATGCGTCGCCTCCAGCAGCCGGCGGAAGAAAAGGGGCGGGTTCACCAGCTTCACCTTCGCCGACCTCTGCGTCGCCCAACGGCGCACCTGCAGCAGCGTTCCCAAGCCTGCCGCATCCAGTTGCTCGACCTGCGAAACATCAAGCACCAGCACGCGGACACGTCCGAGTTGTTCCATTAGCTGTTCGATCCGGCGCCGGAACTGGTCGAGCGATGCCCCACGCACCATGCGTCCCGAGCAGCTGACAACCGCCAAATCCTGCAAGCATTCGACTTGAAATTTCAGTTCCATATGTGTGTTCATACGAACCCGCCTTGTTGTCTATTGATACGAACCAGCCCTGGAAAAAGTTCCCCAATCTGTTGTCCTTGAATTGGACGTGGAAAAGAGGGAAAGGTCATCAACTGAAAACCACTTTAACGGATAACAAATTTTTGATTGTTACGAATTTGTAAACAATTTTTAAAATTACAACCCCGCCTCAATCCTGGATCTTGGATCCAGAAGGTCGCGCCATGCGTCGCCGATAAAGTTGAAGGCCAGAATCGCTAGCATCACCGTCACCGCCGGGAAGAGCACCAGATGAGGAGCATCGAAGAGGTGCGAGCGGGCGTCGTTCAGCATCGATCCCCAACTCGCGGTGGGCGGCGGCACACCAAGGCCGAGGAAACTCATGGTCGCCTCGGCCAGGACCGCACCCGCCATGCCGATGGCCGCCTGCACGATCACGGGTTGAATAATGTTGGGCAGAATGTGCCTGACGACGATGTGGAGATCTCCGGCGCCGAGCGCCCGCGCCGCTTCGACAAATTCGCGTTCCCGCACGGCCAGCACCTGCGCGCGCACCAGGCGAGCGTAACCCACCCATCCTCCCAGCGACAAGGCAAGAACGAGGTTGAAAATGCCGGGGCCGCGGAAGGCCACAAAGGCGATCGCGATGAGGATGCCGGGAAACGAAAGAAACGCATTCATCAACACGATGTTGACGAAGCGGTCGATGCCTCCGCCGTAGTATCCGGCAAGACTGCCGATGATGAGGCCGAGCAGAAGCGAACACGCCACCACGCTGCTGCCGACGAACAGGGAAATTCGCGCTCCCCAAATCAGGCGGGAAAGAATGTCGCGTCCGAGTTCATCGGTTCCGCACCAATGCTGCGTTGAGGGCGTCTGCAGGCGGTTCGGCAAATCGATGTGCGCGGGATCTTGCGGAGCAATCCAGGGCGCGAAAATCGCGGAGAAGGCGAAGATCGTAACCAAAACGACTCCCACCGCCGCCAAGGGATTGTGGCGGGCTACGCGGGGGAGCGAGATGGCCAGGGTGGACATGAGCGATGGCTTGGCTTCACTTATATAGAAAATGCTCGGGAGGAGCAATGTGGCGATAGTCGGTTGCTCCTGACCTCTGCCCAGTTACCAGGAAGATATTAATCCGGGTTACTACCACCCCCCTCCCCCCCTGGGTGTGGAATCATGGGGTTAGGGGGATTCTTTCCGCCAAAATCTAGAGCGCAAAGGACTTATTTTCAAAATATTCCGGAATAAGGAGTTAGCTCGATTTCTCCCTGAATTCTCTTAAAAATCATAGTTTCGGCGGTTTTTTGAGGCTCGTTGACCGCTTCAAGAATCAGTCATTTAGTTATCACAAGAGTAACTGCCAAACCTATGGGCACAGCTCTTCGCTGCTCCTAATGAGCTTCATTGTCGCGCAGTTCGCGTTGGGAGTCTGTGATGGGGCACACAGGTTGTTTGTGATGAAAAAAGGTCGAGCGGCAGTTGCACTCCGACTTGACATTGTAATATTGCCCGCAATATCATCATATTGTGCCTGCTTACGTCCTCGACACCGACGTGCTGGTCGCGGCTTTTCGGAGCGCAACAGGTGCTTCGCGCCGAATTTCGTTGGCGGCACTGGACCGACGGTTCGAGTTGCTGCTCTCAGTGCCGCTGATGTTGGAATACGAGGCCGTTCTGAGCCGGCCAGAGCATTTGAGAGAGGCGGGGGCAAGCGTGGAAGATGTCGCGGACGTTCTCGATGGCCTGGCCCTCTTGGGCAGGCGTGTGACGTTCGCGTTTCGGTGGCGACCCGCATTGCCCGACCCGAATGACGATATGGTTTTGGAAACCGCCGTCAACGGCCACGCAGATGCGATCGTGACTTTCAACCAGCGCGATTTTAGCCCGGTCGCCGCTCGGTTTGGTTGTCAGGTAATACGTCCCGGAGAATTTCTGCGGGCGCTGGCAAATGAAGAAGATGAGTAACTCGAACCTAAGTAATTCGAACCATGGGAGCACGTCATGAGGAGAAGCAATTTTGCATTGCGGTTGCAACCGTCTTTGCTGGATGAGGCACGCAAGCTCGCTGAGTCCGAGGGTGTGGCTCTGAATCAGCTGATCAACGTGGCGGTGGCGGAGAAGATTTCTGCCTTGCGAACGGAGGAGTACTTCACGGCGCGAGCGCGCCGCGCCGACCCTGCCAAGATCGCCCGTATTCTGAAGCGAGTCGGGAAGGGGAATCCGCCGGTGGAGGGAGACGAACTTCCTCCGGACTTTGAGGCTAAGAAGAAGAGCAGGAAACAATGAGTAAGAAGAATATGGGGTCGAACATTGACGACTTCCTGAAGAAGGACAACATCTCTGAGGAAGCGCAGGCTCAGGCGATCAAGGAGGTCGTAGCCTAGCAGCTGGCCAAGGCCATGAGGAAGAAAAAGATTTCCAAGGCGCGCATGGCGGTATTGCTGAAGACGAGCCGCTCCCAGGTCGATCGCATTCTCGATCCGAAACGCGATATCACGCTGTCGAGTTTGCAGCGGGCGGCGGCGCTGGTGGGTCGGCGGGTTGTGATTGAGTTGGTTTGAGCGAGCCCAGGTTAGCGCCCAAAGGACGGGCGCGAACCTGGGGCACCGGCTGCGCCACCCAAAATCACGTGCAACACAAATCCCATACGCGACGCTTCCGTTGAATCCCACCCTTGCGCACAGAACGCGCAAGGATGGGGCACCCGGCACCCGGCCAATAACAACAGCAACGTCAAAGGCGGCGGACAGGAGTGTCCGCCCTACACACATCGGATTACTGTCTGATCCTCGGGTTCACCGCTGAATACAGTAAGTCTGTTAGAAAGTTCACGGCTACATAGGTCAACCCAATCGCCAGAATGCATCCCTGCACCAGATAGTAATCGCGGTTGGCTATGGCTTGGATGGTTAGGCGTCCTATGCCGGGCCAGGAGAAGATGGTTTCGGTTACTATCGCTCCGGCTAGGAGCGCGCCGAATTGTAATCCCAGGACGGTTAGGATTGGGATCATGGCGTTGCGCAGGGCGTGACGATAGACTACCGTGCGCTCCGGCAGACCTTTGGCGCGGGCGGTGCGAATGTAGTCTTGGCCTAACTCTTCCAGCATTGAGGTTCGCACCATGCGGGTTAGGATTGCGGCCAGCGCTCCGCCCATGGTGATGGCGGGGAGCACTAAGTGGGCTATGCTGCCGGAACCGGAGACGGGGAGCCATCCTAGCTTGACCGCAAAGAACAGGATCAAGACTGGCCCCAGCGCGAAGTTTGGGAACGACAGGCCGAAGAGGCTTACTACGCTTAGGGTGCGATCATCCCATTGATTGCGGCGCTGGGCTGAGCGCACTCCTGCTGGAATGGCCAGGACAATGGCCACGAACAAACTCGCCAGGGTTAGTTGCAAGGTGAAGGGATAGCGCTGTGCTATCAGGCTTGTAACTCCCTGGTTGAAGCGCAGCGACTTACCTAGATCTCCGTGGAGAACGCCTCGCCAGTAGTTCAGATATTGCTGGCCTAGCGGAACATCGAGACCGTAGGCATGTCTTGCGGCCTGGATGTCTCCGGCGGCGGCGCCTTCTCCTAGCATTTGCTGAATGGGGTCTCCGGGGACGAAGTGGATCAGCAGGAAGACGGCGGAGACGACGAGCCAGATGACCGGCAGGGTGTAGAGGACGCGGGAGAGTATGTAGCGCGGCATAAGGACTAGCAGCCCGTGGTGCCCGGCCCCTAAAGGGGCGTCTGATGTTGAAGACTTTCGGCATCGCTAAAGCGATGCCCTGATACGAATCTCAGTTACCACGTCAGTTAGTCACCGGCCCGCTGCACCGAGGTTGCCTCCGCCGACGCTGCCGACGCCGGGGGCGCGGGCACGGGCTCGATCCTAACGGTGGCGATGCGATGGCCGTCCATTTTTTCTACTACAAAACGCCGCCCTTCATAGTCGAACGCCTCGCCACCTGCGGGCATTTTCTGCAAGCGGGAGAGCAGGAAGCCGGCGAGAGTCTCGAAGCCTTCGTCCTGCGGAAGTTTCAGCTCGTATTGGGTTTCGAGGTCGCGAATGTTGACCGATCCGTCGAGCACGAGGGGCGCATTGGCATCGATAACCACGGGCTGCGCGGACGCGACGTCGAATTCGTCTTCCAGTTCGCCGACCAGTTGTTCGAGCACGTCTTCCACGCTGATCACTCCCGCGGTGGAGCCGAATTCATCGACCACCACCGCCAGGTGCCGCTTGCGCAGCTGGAATTCACCGAGCAGGTCGAGCAATGACTTGGTTTCGGGCACCACCAGCACATCGTGCATGATCTGTCCGATCTTCATCTGGGCAATGCGCATGGCAGCGGCCGGGGCGGGAGGAGCGGCGACGTGGCCTAAGCGCAGCCGCGTCCAACGCATCAAGTCCTTGGCGTAAAGCACGCCGATAATATGTTCGGGCCCGCGCTGCGGATCATACACGGGGACGCGCGAGTGTTGCTCGTCAACGATGCGCGACAGGGCTTCGTCCATGGTGAGGTCGGAGGGCAAGGAAAAAATTCTGGTCCGCGGCACCATCACTTGACGCGCGGTGATGCTGTCCAGTTCGAGCGCGTTCAGCAGCATCTCTTCCTGGGCGGAAGAGAGCTGTCCGGAGGTGCGCGCCGCAGTTACGATGAGCTTGAGTTCGTCGGGGGAGTGAACCGAACCGTGGCGGATTTCGCGGGTTCCGAAGGCGCGCAGGACAAAACCAGCGGCGCGGCTCATGCCAATCGTGAGGGGGGCGGTGACGGTCAGGAAAACGTCCATGGGCGCGGCGACCGCCAGTGCGACCCGCTCGGCTCGTTGCAAGGCGAGCGACTTCGGAACCAGTTCGCCCAGGATCACGTGCAGGCTGGTGATCAGCGCAAACGCCACCGGTACGGCGATGGTATGAGAATAGATCACCGCATGCGGGGTGCTGCCGATCCAGGTCTCGAATAGCCGCGCCAGGGCCGGCTCGCCGAGCCAGCCGAGGGTCAGGCTGGCGACGGTGATTCCCAGTTGCACGCCGTTCACAACGCGGCTGAGTTGCTGGTGAAGTTTGAGGACGGTGCGGGCGCCGGCGCGGTGGGCTTCGATCAGCTGCTGGATGCGGGTCTCGCGCACGCTGACGAGCGCGAACTCGGCTGCGGCGAAGAAGGCATTGGCCGCCACCAGGAGCAGGATGACGAACACCCGCAGCAGCACGTATGCAATCATGGAACTCTAATTCTAACATTC
>Ga0224558_1004531_pt1 | contig 10760 bp, 8 predicted proteins | sample 714S32024metaG_FD_180682 | JGI IMG/M metagenome (GOLD analysis project Ga0224558, IMG submission 180682) | Peat soil microbial communities from Stordalen Mire, Sweden - 717 S3 20-24 | ecosystem: Environmental > Terrestrial > Soil > Wetlands > Peat | place: Sweden: Norrbotten County, Stordalen... | reverse complement strand
CCTTTCTCGGATCGCGCATCTTACACCCCGCGCGTCCCGCTCTCCGCGATGCTGATCTCGCGGATTTGTTCGACGTGACTCGTGAAGACCTCGAACATCAGACTTCGCTTCCCTTCGCCGACGCAGTCGAAGCTCTCGACTTCCTGATCCAGCACCGCGAACAGATTCTTCGTTATAACCATAGTTATAAGCAACGCTCCCGGCGCCAGCCGTTCGCTCCCGAATCCCTCGCGCCAGTTCCAGCCTTCACCGGCCGTCAGTACGAATACGTTGCCCAGCAACTCGGTTACCTTACCGGCAACGATCTCTACGACGCCTACCTCGAAGGCCGCCTGACCACTGCCGCCCTGCGCAAGCTCTTCCTCACCCACATTGAACAGCCCGGTGTAGCCCGCGAAGCCTACGTTCATCTAAGAGCGCACCTGCGCTAATACCGTGGCCGCGTGATGTTTCCCAAGAAACTTTTATGAGATGAGTCGACGATCTTAGAAGGGGTTGGAGTTGCGGCGAGTCAGGATGACGCGTTCGACGCTTAGCTCGTTGCCGACAAGAATAAAGTTATAGGGCGTGCCGTTCAGCAGCGATGCCAACACTTCGAGCACCGGGGCCGGACCCAGATCGGCGTCCACTTCTTCCCGCTCGGCGCCGGCCGGAATGGCAATCTCGGCGTGCGTTTGGCGCTGCACTTCGGACAACACTTGCGCGAACGTAGCTTTCTCGGCGTGAATGCGCAGTATCCCGTTTTCAAAGGTCACGGTCACGGGCGGCTTCGGCGGCGCTTCGGGGACGGCTGCCGGCGGCGGCGCGGCCGTATTGGAAACTGCGGGAGAAACTCTGGCGGCCGCAACATTCGTCCCCGCGGCATTCGTACGCGCGGCAAGTATGCCCGCGGCAAGCGTGGCATTCTGAAGTTTGGCGGCGGGTGCATGCGGCACAGCGGGAGGCTTGGCTCCAGCGGCGGTGACCGCGCCGAGTTTCGCCGGACCCAGCTTTACAACGATCGCATTCTGGGTTGTCGAAATCCGATACGACTGCGGCTCCGAGAGATCGAGCACGACGCGCGTAATCGGAGGATTGTCGACAAACAGTCCAAATCGAATTCCCTTCAGCGCACCGCGATTGACTTCGAGGGCGCGCAACCCGGCGGAGGGACGCACGCCGGGAAAATCCACGACGATGCGATCGGGTCCGGTGATGTCCTGGGTAGCGGGCGAGACCGGCGCTCCGGAGGTCTGTATCTCCACCTCCATGGCGGCACCGCTTCCGCGCACGACGACGTGCTCGACGCGAGCGCTATCCGGCGCACTCTTTGCCGAACTATTCTGCGCACTCACCGGCGCAGACGTCTGCGCGGAAATCGGCACAGACAACAGCGTCGCAACGGCCAGCAGGGCTCCGACATAAAAGAGGCGTGGCATGGTGGCTCTAACTAAAGTCTAGCAGCTAATGGCAAAGGCAATCCTCGCCAGAAGTTGTAGCACTAATTGCGGGACGACCGGGGTCAATGAGTGCCATGGGGATGTTACGTCAGCAACCGTCGCGGACAAGGGGCAGTGCCTCCCGCGCGGGCGTTTCCGTCGTGCTCCTACTTGGAGGCATCGTGCGGCTGCGTAACCCCTTCGTGTTGCAGGCCGGAAGCTGATGCACTTGCCTTCTGCGTCGCTACCCACTCGTGGATCCTGGTCGATAGAACATCCAGCGGAAGCGCACCGGCGCCCAGCACTTCGTCATGGAAATTCCTCAGGCTGAACTTGTCGCCTAACTGGTCCTTGGCATACTGGCGCAACTTGAGGATCTCGAGTTGACCGATCTTGTAGCCCAGCGCCTGCGCTGGCCATGCCATATAACGATCGGTCTCGCTCTGCACTTCAGCCTCGTCAATGGCGGAGTGGTCGTGGAAGAAGTCAACCACCTGCTGCCGGCTCCAGTGTTTGTAGTGGAAGCCGGTGTCAACCACCAGGCGGATGGCACGGAGCATGTCGTCCTGCAGGTGACCGTAATAACTATAGGGATCCTGGAAAAATCCGACTTCCTTGCCCAAACGCTCCGAGTAGAGAGCCCAACCCTCGGTGTAGGCGGTGTAGTACTCGTTTTGGCGGAAGGACGGAAGCTGCGGCAGTTCCTGAGCGATGGCGATCTGCAGGTGGTGGCCGGGGACGCCTTCGTGATAGGCGGTGGTCTCAAAGTCGAGAGTCGTGCCTTTCTCGAAGTTGCCGGTGTTGACCATGATATGAGCCGGGCGCGAGCCGTCCTGGGCTCCCTGAATGTAGGACGTGGAGGCCTCTTTTTCGCGGAACTCTTCGATCGCCAGGACTTGCAGCCTCGCTTTCGGCAGACGGCCGAACATGGCGGGCAGCTTCAAATACATCTGATCGGTGTACTTTTGATAGAGGTCGAGAATCTCCTGGCGGGAGTGCACGTGAACCTTGGGGTTGGTCGGGAGCGACGCGCTAAAGCTCTTGAGGTCTTTGTAGCCGAGCTGATTGACGACTTGCACCATGCGGGCTTCGATTTCTTTGACCTGAGCCAGACCGATCTGGTGAATTTCTTCCGGGGAGAGATCGGTGGTGGTGCTCTGTCTCACGCGGAAGGCGTAACGCTCGGGACCGTCCGGGAGCGACCACACTCCGGGCTCAGCACGTCCTTTCGGGGTGTACTCTTCGCGCACGAAGGTTGTGAACTTGACATAGGCAGGGAGAACAGATTCGCGGATTACGGCTAGGCCCTGCTCACGTAACCGTTTCTGGTCGGCGGCGGAGATCGAGTCGGGAAACTTGGCGAAAGGCTGCGCGAAAGGAGTGGCATCGGGCGCTTTTGTGGCGAGGCCGTTGGCCTGCTCCACGACCTTTTCCAGCAGGATCCGCGGGGGCATCAGTCCCTCGGCCATGCCTTTGCGCATCTGGACCACGTTCTCATCGAAGACCCGGGGAATCTGCTTCAGTCGCGAAATGTAGTCATCGTAGTCTTTAACGCTCTTGAAGGAGAGGATGTTTACAAGTTGCGGGAGGAAGATGTGGACGCCGCTGGTCTGCTCCACGGGCATTTCCCAAGACTTGAAACGCGCTCCGTCGATATCCATCCGGAGGTCACGGACCATCAGGGTTTTGTTTAGGACTTCCTGCTCGGGGAAGCCGGTGGTGTCGATAGCTTCGAAGCGGGCGAGGAATTTCTTGCTTTGATCCAGATCGTCGTCAATCGCCTTCTGCGAGAAGTCGTCCAGTTTGTCGTTCCAGCGCTTGTCTCCGAGAATGGAAGCGAAGATTGGGCTGGTGCGAAGCGTGTACTCCCAGCGTTCGGCGAGCAGATCGTTCAGCTCTTTTCTGCGGCCCTCGAGGTCAGTCTGCGATGGCGCTGCGAAAGCGCTGGAGCTTAGCAGGGATGTCAGTAAGGCAAACAGGGCTAGAGATCGCATGATTCGGAATCTCCTTACTTGACCTCAAAAACAGCAGCCATTATAAACTCGTCTCGCCCGCCCTCAACGGTGCGCAACCCGCTGAACCTGGACGCGTTCAAGCTGTGGATGGACGAAGAGTTTCGCGGCATTGTGCGGTAAAAGAGAGGAGACTGCGGCTTTTCTTTTGCCGCTGGAAGCAAAAAGAAAAAACGGCCGGAAATAACTCCAGCCGTTTCAGGAGGACGTGCTGCAACCAAGTTATTTCAGCTCTGCCTTACCGCCCCTCAAGACGGAAGACTAAAAGTCGTAGTCTTCCAACGTGCAAGGGCAGAGTCCGTAGCCGCTGCCAATCGTTAACCCATAGGAGCACAGGGCCCCCAGGTTGTCCTCTTCAAGCCCCGTGAGGTTCGAATCGGCTAACGCGTCTTCGGTAACGAACCACGGCCCCTTCTCCACGGCGTTCACAGGGTTCCCCGGGCCGGGAGCCGGAAACGTGGTTGTCGTTGCCTGAATGTGCGTCATCCATCCCCGCAGTCCGGAAACCACTTCTGGGATGGCTGGGTTACTGTTGATAGACGAAATGACCTTGATAACGCCACGCGCAATTTGTCCCCTGCCGGTGAACTCGTTGGCCGTGAGCTCTTTATTCACGGATTCGGAAAGCAGACCGTCTGGCGTGATTTGGCAGGCGCAGCACGACCGCATCTCCTGGCTGTCATCGAACACGTAGATTGCCGCCCACAGGGTTCCGGGTTCGCTTGGCGGTGCATCATCTGCAATTGTGTAGTCACCGTCATTGATGATGCGCAAGGTTGCATCCGGAGCCCCGGTAGTATTTGCATTGGAATAGTAAGTGACGAAATAGTAGCTGCCGTCACCACCCTCTACAACGGTTGCGAAGGCATTTCCCCCCAGCAGCAGGGTGATTGCCAGTATCGGAAGCAGCAACAATCCGAGCTTTTTCATTTCTTGGATCCTCCTAGTTTTTGTAGCGCACGGCGCTAGGGGAGAGAGGGTCAGCTATCGGCGCTTAAGCAACTTTTGACCTTTTGTGAGTGCTTTGCAACTACCCACCTGGCTTAGCCAAAACCACTAGTTCCGGGAACTACTACTTTTGGAGTATTCCACAACCCGGCACATAGGGAGAGAAGCGGGGGGCTGGCCCACCTTTGACGACAGTGCGGCGGAAGAGGAGGGTTCTGCACTGGTCTTCTTTTTGGTTTTGCTCTTGTCCTTACGCTGACCCTGAATTGTCCCAGGCGGCAAGGGCTGGGGCGTGCGAGCAGAGGGGGGCGACAGGCATTTGAGGGATAAATGATAAGTGATAAATGACAAATGTCACTCTTCCACCGGCTGCGCGTTCAGTTCCTGAGCGGGTTCGCCTCCGGCCAAACCCTGGGCGATGATCAGGCGATGGGCTTCGATGCGCAGGTCGGGCAGTGAGCGATAGAACCAGATCGCGCCGAGGACGCAGGCCACGCCTCCGACGGCAACCGTGACGGGCGCGCCGATGCGGTGGGCCAAGGCTCCGCCAAAGAAAGCTCCGAAGGGCGCCATCCCCATGAACATCATCGAATAAACGGCCATGACGCGGCCGCGCAGCTGATCGGGGACCATGGTCTGAATCAGCGTGTTCGAGCAGGCCATCTGCAACATCATCGAATAACCGGCGGGCAACAGGAGCGCGGCTGACAACCAGAATGAAGTCGAGAACGAAAAAAGAAACAGGCTGATCCCCAGGCTCGCGCAGCTGATTGCCACCCAACGCCCGAGCCCTTTGATTCCAGTCTTGGCGGCGAGCGTCAAGGCGCCGAAGAGCGCGCCTACGCCGGTGGCGCCCATCAGGATGCCGAGGCCGCGCGCGCCGCCGTGCAGGATTCTGTCGGCGAAGATCGGCATCAGCACGGTGTAGGGCATGCCGACCAGGCTCACCAGGCCAATCAGCAAAAGCAGTGCACGAATGATCCGCGTGTGGTTGACCCAGCGAAAGCCTTCGATGATGTCTTCAATCGGCGAATGATCGCTGGCGCGCGGAGCGCAGTGCACGCGCATCAGCAACAGTCCGACGATTACGGCGATGTAACTAATGGAATTGGCGGCAAAGCACCAGCCTTCGCCGATTCTCGCCACCAGAATTCCGGCTATCGCCGGGCCGACTACGCGCGCGCCATTGAACATCGAGGAATTCAGCGCGATGGCGTTCATCAGATCCTCCTTGCCGACCATGTCGACGAGGAAGGCTTGCCGGCAGGGAATATCGAAGGCGTTCACCACTCCGAGCAGGGCCGCCAGCGCGAAGATGTGCCACACCTGGACGCGCCCGCTCAAACAGAGCCAAGCTAGAATCCCCGCGAGGATCATGGCAGCGGTCTGGGTGGCGATGACCAGTCGCTGGCGATTGGTGCGGTCGGCGGTAATGCCTCCGAAAGGCGCGATGAGGAAGACAGGAATCTGGCTGGCAAAACCGACAGAACCGAGCAGCAGGGCAGATTTCGTCATGCGGTAGACGAGCCACGCCTGGGCTACGGTCTGCATCCAGGTGCCGGTGAGAGAGATCAGTTGTCCGCCGAAGAAGAGCTGAAAATTGCGGTGGCGCAAGGCACGCAGGGTTGTGGCCCATTTCGGCAGGGGCGCGGTTTTCGCGCCCGCTTCTTCAGCCGTGGCAGAATTTGGCGACCGAGTCACGCTTTTAGAACTTTTTCACATCTTCGCGTTGACGGCAACCGCCCGGAAGATGCCGGGAGGACGCCGACCGGATCATTCCGTCCGCTGCCGGGCTATGGCTGTTTACTTTAGGCGCGGATTTCCACAGCCCGCCACCGACTTGGAACTTCCCCGCCGGTTCGATCCGCGATAGAGTTAAGGCTCACCGGTTCGAGAGGATCGAATACGGGAAGGATGAACGATGAGCACAGATCCTAATCGTCTTGAACGCCGCGGCGCGCAGCGTTTCGAACTGCACCTGCCGTTGGCGGTTCACTTCGAGGGACGAACTGTGCCCGGGTTTACTCAGAACTTGAGCGGCCGTGGAATTTTCTTTTACGCTGAGACGGCGCTCCCGGAAGGGGCGGTGGTGGAATTGACTTTTACCATGCCCTCGGAAATCACTTTGGCGGAAAACATGCCGGTTCGGTGTCGTGGGCGGGTGTTGCGCGCCTCGGCTTCCCAGGCCGGTCAACGAAACGGAATCGCCGTGCAACTCGATGCCTACGAGTACTTGCCCTCCGAAGAGCCAATCTCGCAATTGGTGCGAGTTTCGGCCGCAAGCGCTGCCGGAGCGATGTCCGGCCTGATCCCGCGCTGAGGGCTCGTTTTCCGACGCCTCTCGTCTTTTCAATCGCTCGCCTTTCCCTTACAATTAGGTAACCCAGTAGTCCAGAGGGTTGTTTCCCACTGATTGAGGAACCCGCTGGCGACCTGCCGCTTCGTCTAAGGTATCCTTCGATTACGAAGGTCATTTGGCCCCGACGCTGGAAGTTCGTAGCATGACTATGAACACTGGAAATCGAGTTATGCCCGGGATCGCTGTCGCCCTCCTTACCGAGGACCGCGAACAATCCGTCGTACTGAATAGCCGGGTGGAGAGCACCAACCTGGCCCGCACGGTGCTGAGCCATGTCGGTCTCCCGGCGGGACCGAGCGACGCCGTTTTGCGTCAATTGCAGGATCAGCGCACCGAAGTTGTGCTGGTGAACATTGATCCCCAGAATCCGCAGCGAGCCATTCGCAGCATCGAACTGATCCACGCCAGCATTCCCGAAGTCACGATTTTTGCCGTGGGCGAAATGAACCAGCCCGCGAACATTGTTTCCGCCATGAGAGCGGGGGCGCGTGAGTTTCTGGATCATGCCGCCAGCCGCGAAGCCTTGATCGAAGCCTTCACGCGCTTCACGGCCACGTTGAGCCGCGCGCAACGCAGTTCCAGTAAGGCCCGGGTCTTCACTTTTCTGAACGCCAAGGGCGGAGCCGGCGCCACCACCGTCGCGGTGAATACCGCGGTCGCGTTGCAGGAGACTCACGGGCGCACGGTGCTGGTGGATTTCGCACCCATCGGGCACGCTGCCCTGCAACTGAATCTGCGGCCTCAATTCACGCTGATCGATGCCTTGCAGAACCTGCATCGCATGGACGGCTCGCTGCTCGACGGCCTGATGACGCCCTATCGCAATGGCCTGCATCTGCTGGCCGGGGCGCAGCAACCGCACAACGCGGTCCCGACCGCGTCGGAACTGGCTCGCCTCTTCGACCTGCTGGTAAACCAGTATCACTTCGTGGTGCTCGATGGCTCAGGCCGGATGGATGGCACGATGCAGATGATCTGCGATCTCTCGAACGCGGTGTTGCTGGTGGCGCAGACCGATGTCGTATCCCTGTGGAGCGCGGGCCGGATACAGGCGTTCCTGCAGGAAGGAGCGGGCCGCGATCGCCTGCGGGTCGTGCTCAACCGTTACAAGAAGATCCCGGGCTTCACCGACGAGGATGTGGAGAAAGCCACCAATTGTAAGGTGCTCTGGAAGGTGCCCAACAACTACCAGGTCATCGGGCCGGCAATTGACAAGGGCATCCCAGTGGCGGCACAGGGGAATAACGAACTCGGGCGCTCCTACCAGGGTCTGGCCGCGGAACTCGCGGGCGCGACTACCTCCGGCGAAGGCGCTCTCTCGCTGCTCTACCAGCACGACAAGGGCGACGGCAAGAAACGAGCCGGCGGCCCACTGATCGTATCGCCCATGCGCGCCGGGCAATAGATTCCACTTCTAATCCTCGTAGCTTTGCGGCGTTATTGCTGCCATTCGACTTCCTGCCTCAGTATCTTTGCGGGCTTTGTTAGAATCAGGGTTCGCCAATGACGCCGAGAATCGTTGAGATCCTTTATCAGATGATCGCGTTCCTGTTTGCGATCAGCGTGCACGAGTCCGCCCATGCCTGGACCGCGTCACGCTGTGGCGATCCAACGGCCCGGATGCTGGGACGGGTTTCGCTGAACCCGATTCGACACATCGATCTGTTTGGCACGATCATCCTGCCGCTAGTCGCAGCCATCAGCGGCATCCCATTGCTCGGTTGGGCCAAGCCCACACCGGTGGACCCGCGGAATTTTCGCCATCCGATGATGGACGATATTCTGACTTCTGTGGCGGGCCCGGTCAGCAACTTCATCGTCGCCAGCGGGGCGCTTCTGCTGCTGGGCGGCATCTCCCTTTCATCGGCCTCGGGACACGCGCTGGTCATGGGATTGCCGGGGGCTGCTTCCGGTTCGGTGTTGGCGTTCGCCGCAATGCTGCTTTATGCGCTCATGATTATCAACATCGTTCTGGCAGTCTTTAACCTGATCCCAGTCCCGCCGCTCGATGGCAGCCACGTGCTGCGGCACTTCCTGCCGGTTTCAGCGCGCATGGTGTACGACCGCATCGGCTTCTTCGCACTGCTGGCGCTGGTATATCTTGGCGGCGGACTGCTCTGGAGCTTGATCCGCCCGTTTATCGATTTTTACCGTTCGCTGCTGGTGAAATTCTGAATGACGACTCCTTCCATCAAGAAACGCGTGCTGAGCGGCATGCGCTCGACCGGCAAACTGCACCTGGGAAACTACGTGGGCGCGCTGGAAAACTGGGTCCGCATGCAGGAGCAGTATGACTGCTTTTTCTGTGTCGCCGACTGGCACGCCCTGACCACCGACTACGCCGACACTTCGCGCCTGAAAGAAAACTCGATCGACGTGCTGCTGGATTGGCTGGCGGCCGGGCTTGATCCCGCGAAATGCGTGATGTTCATCCAGTCGCATGTGCCGGCGCACGCCGAATTGCACTTGCTGCTTTCGATGATCACTCCGCTCGGCTGGCTGGAGCGCGTTCCGACCTACAAAGAGCAGAAAGAAAACATCAAGGGAAAAGACCTGGATACGTACGGGTTTCTTGGTTATCCCGTCCTGCAGTCGGCGGATATTTTGATCTACAAAGCGGACTTCGTTCCGGTCGGCGAAGACCAGGTGGCGCACGTTGAGTTGACCCGCGAAATCGCGCGGCGCTTCAATGCATTCTACGCATTCGCGCAGCCGGTGGTGACCGAGACGACCCGTTTGACCGAGCAGCAAAGAGACCTTCTCATTTCCAGCGGAACGGAAATAACGCCGGATACCGATTACGTCTTCCCTCGAACCGTTTTCCCCGAACCGCAGGCCCTGCTCACGCCCGCTCCCCGCTTGCCGGGAACCGACGGCCGAAAGATGTCGAAGTCGTACGACAATGCGGTCATGCTCACTGATCCCGAGCCCGTGGTACGGCAAAAACTGAAGACGATGGTCACCGATCCTGCGCGCGTGCGGCGCACTGATCGCGGCAATCCTGATGTGTGCCCCGTGGGCGATCTGCACAAAATATTCAGCAGCAAAGAAACGATGGCGAACGTGTACGAAGGCTGCCGGTCGGCTGGAATCGGCTGCATCGAGTGCAAGAGTTGGGTCGCCGATGCCATAGTCAAGATCCTCAACCCCATGCAGGAGCGCCGGAAAAAATACGAGGACAATCCCCGCCTCGCCTGGGATATTCTGGAAGCGGGCTCGGCTCGGGCTCGTGAGGTCGCAGGCGGCACGATGGACGAAGTGCGGAAGGCGATGGGGCTGGACTATAGTCCGAACGACAGTCCGAACGACAGTCCGAACTGTGCGTCAGTGAAGGATTCCACGAAGTGACCGATTTGTCTCAACCGATATCAGAACAGGTGCCAGTCGAGGCTTCTGGGCGCGGCGCGGATTCGCCTGCGTCGGCTGAGACGCGGCAAGCCGCGTCTCTACGGGAGAGCAAATCCGCCGCAGCCCAATCCGCGCAAAACGATGCCAGCGATTTTCCGTTCGCCATCGCGCTCGGGGAAATCTACGAAGGCCCGCTTGACCTGCTGCTGGACCTGATTCGCAAGCAGGACATTAACATCTACGACATTCCCATCGCCAAAATCACCGCGCAGTACCTCACTTACGTCGAGCGCATACGCGAACTCGACGTGAACGTGGCCTCCGAGTTCATCTACATGGCTGCGGTGCTGATTCACATCAAGTCGAAGATGTTGCTGCCCCGCGATCCGCTGGCTCCCGCCGACGCGCAGGACGACCCGCGCAACGAACTGGTCAACCGGCTGCTCGAGCACGAAAAGTTCAAATCCGCGGCACAAATGCTTCTGCAGAAGCAGCAGATTGAAGACGCGGTGCTCAGCAATCCAGCGATCCGAGAGTTCATGGACGCTGAAGGCGCCGAGCCCGAACTTGCCGCCGATGTGATCGACCTGGTCAAGACCTTCCAGCAGATCCTGGACCGGGCGCGCAACCGGCCAATTCTGGAAGTGGACGAAGAGACCGTAACCGTCGGCCAGA
>Ga0224558_1004528_pt1 | contig 10762 bp, 10 predicted proteins | sample 714S32024metaG_FD_180682 | JGI IMG/M metagenome (GOLD analysis project Ga0224558, IMG submission 180682) | Peat soil microbial communities from Stordalen Mire, Sweden - 717 S3 20-24 | ecosystem: Environmental > Terrestrial > Soil > Wetlands > Peat | place: Sweden: Norrbotten County, Stordalen... | reverse complement strand
AAGCGGGTCGAGCACGTCCTTCAGCGTCGGCGAGCCGATCTCACGCAAATCGTAGGAGACACGCCTCGAGGGGTGTCCGAGGTCGACCAGCCGAGCCAGGTCCATCGGGGTGCCGATGACCACGACGTCGCAGGCCGCCTGGCGCACCGTGGCGGCGAGCTCCGCCAGCTGCTCGTCTCCGTAGCCCATCGCCGGCAGCGCGGCGCCGATGCCGGGGTAGCGGGCATAGGTCCCCGCTATCGAGCCGACGGCATATGGGCGCGGGTCGACGATCTCGCCGGCGCCGTCGTGGTGGGCGGCCACGGTGCCGGCGCCGAACGGCATGCCACCGTGGGTGATGGTGGGGCCGTCCTCAATGACAAGGACGCGTTTGCCCGCCAGCGGCGGGCCTTCCCCGAGCGTGACCGGCGAGGCAGCCCTGACGACGCGGGCCCGCGGGTTGACCGCCTGCACGTTGGCCACGACCTGGGCGACGTCGGCTGGCGCAGCCGAGTCGATCTTGTTGACGACCACGACGTCGGCCCTCAGCAAGCACGTCTCGCCCGGGTAGTACGCGAGCTCGTGACCGGGACGCAACGGGTCGACGACGGTGATCATCAAGTCGGGGACGAAGAAGGGGAAGTCGTTGTTGCCACCGTCCCAGATGACGACGTCACATTCTGTCTCGGCCTGGCGCAGGATCTGCTCGTAGTCGACCCCGGCGTACATCACCATGCCCATGCGGACAGGCTCCTCGTACTCCTCCCGTTCCTCCAGACTGGGGTGGGAAGCGTCGATCTCGGCGACCGATGCGAAACGCTGCACTCTCATGGCCTCGAGGTCACCGTAGGGCATCGGGTGCCGCACGAGGGCGACCCGGAGCCCCGCCTCAAGGAGGATCTGCCCTACCCGACGGGTTGTCTGGCTCTTGCCACACCCCGTCCTTACGGCGCAGATGGCCACGACGGGCTTGACGCTCGGCAGCATCGTGGCACTCGGGCCTAAGAGGCGGAAGTCCGGCCCCGCTGCCAGGATGGCGGACGCCTTGTGCATCACGTCTACATGAGAGAGATCCGAGTAGGCGAGGATGACTTCGTCGACATGCTCGCGGGCGATCAGGTCCGCCAGCTCCTCCTCCGCCACGATGAGGATGCCGTTGGGATACAACGGCCCGGCGAGCGAGGGCGGGTACGAACGGCCTTCGATACCGGGAATCTGGGCGGCAGTGAAGGCCACGACCTTCGTCGAGTCGTCGTGGCGGAACACGGTGTTGAAGTTGTGGAAGTCGCGCCCTCCGGCTCCCGCGATGACTACACGACGCTGTCTATCGGCCATGGAGCCATCTTGCACCTAGCCCTGCCGTGGCGGGTAGGGCCATAGGACCTTGGCAACCTTGAGAGCCTCGGAATCGGCGGCGGTCCGCAGTTTCGGGCAGGTGTGTCCTCGATGGCCGAGCTTGACACCGGGCTGACGTACGTCTCGAGGGAGCAGGGCTGCATTCGTAGCGACATCATCAGTATCTATGCGCCATCTTCAGGCGTTCCCGAACACCACCCTCTCAGGCACCTCGTACTTCAGGGGAGCCTCGTCATGCCGCCCGCAATGAGTACAGGATGCTCCTGGCGACCATGCCGTTACCGGCCAAACCGACGGACACGAAGACCGGAGTGGCGCGCCCTGGCACCGCGACCCTGAGCAACAGGACGCTGTAGTCCGGTGTGCTGCTCGGACACACCGTGAGACCGCCGACATGAAGACAAGCGCCACCCGCCGAGAAGGACCCGGTAGGACCTTGCGCTCCGCCGTCGACACGCACCCCGTCCGATGGCATGACCGGGAACGGCAGCGGAGCCGGACAGGGCAGCGCCAAGAAAGCCTTGTCGGTGTCGAGGGCCACGCCTTGCGCGATCGCGACTTGAACTGGCCCGCACAGGTTCCACGTCTCGGTTCGCTCGACAGGCCAGTCGGCGGGGAACGAAAGGCGAAGCCCTGCGAAGGACACGGAATGCCACGATGCCGGAACCGACGGTGCAGTGCCAAGAGCGAGTGCCTCGGCGCGAGGCGAACACGCCAAGGTGTCGATGACCTGGCGGGCCAGGGGACCATCGGCGGCGACTTCGACGCCCAGGGCGGGAGCGTAATACGTGTAGCTCGAGAGCAGATTGTCGGTCGGACCAAGGTAGACCGGGACGCCGTTGAGAATGATGGGAGTCTCATTTGCGTACTTCGCCGGAACGTGGCGCGCGGGGACAAGGCTCACCAGCGTGCCGCGAGCCTTCGCTGGACAACCGGTGCCCGTCTGCGTGCTGGGCAACGGTGCGACAAGCAGCGCTCCGCGTGGGCCAGCAGAACCGCACAACGCGTTCTCTCCCGGATAGACGACAGAGAATGAGGCAGGTACGGACAACTGGGCATCGCCATAGGCAACCGGCACCCATCCGGTCGGTGCCGCCAACAGGTCCACGGCCAAGAGCGGCTTGGTCGCAGACGGGACTGTCATGGTGGTTGGAACGAATGTCTGCTGGCCAGTGCACGCGCCAAGGATCAGTGCGACAACCACCACCGCAAGCACGCGCGGCCTCACCGTTGCCATGCTCTCACGAAGCCCTGAAGGGACTGGTTCGCGTACTGCAGGCCAAAGCGCCTCATATGCAGACGTTCCAGAAGTCGGTGGAAACGGTGTGACGTGCTCGGACAATCACAAGCCTGGAACCCCACCAACCCGTCACGCGGTAGGACCCAGGGGTGACTGAGAGGCGGTACTTGGCACCTGAGCGGACTGTCTCCGAGGCGACGAGGCCCGACCCGGAGTAGAAGCTTACCTTCACAGGCAGAGACTCACCGGTTGGGAGCGCGAGTCCCTGACAGGCGTCGACAATCCCGGTCACGACACCGGTTGGCCTGGCGATGCTCCTCACGCACGCGCCGAGGGTCAGAGCCGTGACCACCATCGCGACCGAGCCGAGTTTACGCACCGTGCTCGTCATCGCCCAGATCGTGACGCCAGGTCTCGGTGATCCATGAAGGCGTGGTCTTGTCGGTGATCATCGCTCCCTGTCGTGGTATCCCAGTCCGATAAACCGCGCATTGCGTCATCTGCTGGACAGTCTTTACGGCGCGGTACCGCTTCCTGAATAAACCGGTGACACGGCGATCTGACCGCACTGGAGCTTCTCGATCGTGCTGCCTCCGTAGGGCTGAATCCGCCATGACACGGTGATCGGCTGGCTGGCGTCGGGAGGGGTGACTGCAACCTGCGACGAGGTTGGGCACTCTGCTGTTCCGTATCCGGTTGCGTCGCTGTATCCAACGTCGAACGATGCCTCAGACCCTGCAGTGAGGACGACCACCTTGTCGGGCAGGGCAGGGACAATGTAGGAGGGGCCGTCGGTGACCTCAGTTGGGATGAGCTGTCCGGCCGCGTCGAACATCCTCAAGCCCGGATAGCCCTTAAGCGTGCACGTCGTGGTCGAGATGTTCTTGAAGCTGACCACTTGACCGACATGGCCCATGGCCGCGTCGTCGGGCCCAAGGTCCACTGCGAGCTGTGATGCCGTACAAGATGCGACGGGCGACATTGCCGCTGCCGCCCGTGCCGCGGCCTCCGCGGCGGCCTCTGCACGTTGCGCCGCCGCTGCTGCTGCCTTCGCCGCTGATTCCGCCCTTACCGCCGCGGCCGCTGCCGCCTTTGCCGCTCTTGTGACGGCTGGCGCGGTCGAGCTCGTACAACCGGCGAGCGCCAGGACCAGGGCCACCATCACCACCCCGCTGAGCTTCCGCATCACTCCCATCCTCCCACGAAGCGTCTTCGTCGGAGGTTCGCGTACGTCGTCCGCCGGCGCTCTCAGAGACCGAGACGCACCTACCATGGACCGCCCTCAAGCACGTAGACGCGAGGCCGAGGGAAGGGATGACTTCCCAAACGACTAGTAGTTGGCGGCACCCAAGCTGGACTCACGGGGTGAGAGTGGCGATTGCTCAGGCAAGCGGTAGCCGACGGGGCGGGTAGTGTCTTCCATGCCCAGACGCCGCCATACCGGTGTCCGCGCCGGGGCCTGTCTCTTCAGGACACTCCTGGTACTAGGCGCTATTGCCGTGTCCACCTCCGCCGCAACCGCTCCCATGTGGTACCCAGGGCCCTGACCGGTACCTACCAGCTCTACTGCCCGGACCCGGTCGAGACGCCGATCGTCCTGCACGTGCGGGCAAAGGCCACGATCTCGCCGGACGACCCTGCCCTGGGCAGCCATTTCCTTGTTTCGGGCTTCCAGACCAAGGTCACTTTCCCTCAGGGCGTGGCCTCCGCGCTGGCCCAGATGAGCCCGATCACCGGCAACGTCAAAGGGACGGTGCTTCTGGTGGGAGCGGCCCCTTATAGGCGCGCCGTGAGAGAGTCCTTCGTCGCGAGCATCCCGGCATCCGTCCCCACCGCGGGGTTCAACTTCTGGGTACCGGCCCGCGCTGTCAGCCTCGGCAACTTCACCGCGAGCTCTGAAGCCATCGCCGTGGAGGAGGCGAGCCGGTTCCAGCTGACCCTGGAGGTGGGCACGAAAGAGCCGCCCCTCGCCGACGCCATCACCCCCGTCATCGCGCTGGGACGATAAGGCCTGGCCCGGCGCCCAGCACTCCGGGCGAGCACCCGTAGCGCAGCACACCTCTGACCTCGGGCAGTAGCTTGCCTGTGATCGACACATCGAGGCGTCGATGCCGACGGTCAAGGGGTCGTCCGATGAGTGACTGGCACTATCCGGAGGTGGGCGGGACCCAGGACGTGTTCCTCGGCCGTGCGGCAGCATGCTCCTTGCCGACGGGAGTACGCGAAACTGCCGTCGGGAAGCTTCTTGCAGCCATGATCGTCAAGTGCGCGTCGATCCCCGTCGCCGTGGAGAGACTCGCTTCGCCCCGACTGCCGAGAGCGGGAATCGATCGTGGCGCGCCGGCGTCGAGCTCCCCGAAGATGCGCTCGCCCCGAAGCCTACGTGCCGCCCTCGTCACCAGCCTTCTCCTCGCCGGAATGCTCGCTGCATGCAGCCAGGTACAGGCACACGCGACCCGAGCCACGTTGACGCCGTCACGAGTGGTCTTGGTAACGCTTGCTCGTCACGCTTCTCTATCCCGACATCAGCTCGCGCGGAATGACGCGGCTCGGCTGCTCACCCTGGTCCGGCTTCCACCGGGATCCAAGCGGCTGGCTCAGGTGCCGGGCGCTGGCGAGCGGCTCTTGAGCGCGGCCGCCCAGAGCATTGGCGATCCGAACCTCGTCGACCTGCATCGCTTCTTCGAGGTGACGGCGAGCCCATGGAAGTTGTACAGGTACGAGCGGAATCACCCTCCGCTCGGGTCCACGAGCCTCGGTGGCTACAACGGCTTCGGCACGTCCAATACATACGGGATCACCGACGAATGGTTCGTCTCCTACAGCTGGCTTCCCGTCAAGTCGCTTCTCGATGCTCGAGTGCTGGTCATCTCGATCGCGGCACTCCCGGATCGTCGCAGCGTCGTCCGCGTGGACGCCCAGGTGACATGGCTGCCTGCCAAGCCCGCCGGCGACCGTATCCCCGGAGGTGCGAAGGTCCTGACGGCGGTGTTGTCGGCCGGCATGAACTCAGGCGAGCCCGGCCACCCCCAGTCACGACCACCGACCCGGCGAAGATCGAGGCAATCCGGGACTTCGTCAACCAGCTGGGCGTCATCCCTCCGGGCGTGAGGTTCTGCCCGATCGACTTCGGCCAGCACCTCACGATCAGCTTCCGCAAAGATGCCCAGACAAGGCCCTTTGCAGTAGTCGTGGCCGACGTGGCCGGCTGCGAGGACGTACAGGTCCAACGCTTTGGGCACGTGGTGAAACCCGGACTTTCCGGGCTCGGTCTTGTGCCCTTCGTCGAGCGCGAGCTCGGTTTCACATCGAGTGACGCCGCCGCGCTGCGGCGCCTTGGGACCACCCTCGGCGCGTCCACTGGAATGACCAAGATCCATCTCCACAGAGCACTCGCATCGCTTCGCGTCAAGATTGGCGCCGACATCGAGGAGGTAGACATCCATGCGCTCCACGCCTGAACCGACCGAGCGACCCTACGAGCCCACACCGACCGAGGAACTTCTCGCCCGGGCGAAGCGCCGCAGCATGACGTCGCACCGGCACCGCCTGGTCGGGGCCCGTGGTTCACTGACGCTCGTCCTAGCGCTGGTGGTAGGCGGCGTCCTGATCCTGGCCGGTAGCGCAGGATCACAGCCGTCAAGTCACCCGCCGGGCAAGATCTTCGTTGCCGACCGAATCGGAAGCGCCTACGAGCTCACAGCTAACGAGGCGCCGCCGTCACCAGCAACACCGAAAGTGGCGAAGGCGGTGGAGGACGCCGAGGTTGGTTTCTCCCTCGATCTGCTGAACAACCTGGCGATGTCGAGCGACTCGAACGGCTCGACCAACGAGCTCATCTCACCGTCCAGCTTGGCAACGGCACTCGCGATGCTGGAGCTCGGCGCGGCGGGTTCCACCGAACAGGGAATCGCTGCAGCGCTGCGTACCGCAGGGCTGTCTGCCGGCGAGCAGGCAGCCGGCTGGTACAGCCTCGCAGCCCTGCTCGCTGCCGAGACGTCAACCTCCGCGGCGAACCTGAAACGTGTGCCCGAGCTCGATGTCGCGAACTCGCTCTGGGTCCAGCAAGACTTTGCGGTACTGCCGTCATTCGTGCGCGCGCTGTCGAGCGAGTTTCGAACCGGAGTCTGGCAGGTCAACTTCCAGACCGACCTCACCGGGGCCACCGATGCGATCAATCAGTGGACGAGCGAGCACACCAAAGGCTTGATAAAGCAGCTCTTCAGCCCAGGCGCCCTCACGCCAACCACGGTTCTCGTGCTTGCCGACGCCGTCTTCTTCCACGCTGACTGGGTATACCCGTTCGAAAACGCGACCCCCGACCGGCCGTTCTATCTCGCGACGGGTGGCTCCGAAAGCGTCCCGTTCATGAGATCAGAGCCAGTCGACTCGGCCAAGGCGCAGAGGGCGCGAGTGTCGACGACCGACAAGTACGTAGCGGTCGAGCTTCCCTACGCCGGGAAGAAACTGAGTGCGCTCGTCGTAATGCCGAGCGGGTCCTCGCTGCCTCAGTTCGTCTCCTCGCTCACCCCGGCTTTGCTCGACCAGATCGTGAGCGGCACGTCCTCTGAACCTGTCGACTTCTCGATGCCCACGTTCACACTACGTTCGGACAACCAGCTGAACCAGACGTTGTCGTCGATGGGCATGTCCCAGGCGTTCGAGACCGGAGCCGACTTCAGCAAGATCAACGCGACCGTGCCGCTCCAGGTCGGTACCGTCGAGCAGCACGCCTACCTTCAGGTCACGCCGAAGGGCACCACGGCGGCGGCGGCAACGGGGATCGGTGTCATCGCCACCGCCACTCCAGTTAGCACGGAGCCAATCGTCATCGACCATCCTTTCCTCTTCCTCCTGCGGGACAACGTGACCGGCGCGATCCTCTTCGAGTCGATGGTCGAGAACCCAGCGTCTTGATGTCCCTCCGGGTTTGACGGGTCAGCCCCGCCCAGCGCACTCGCTCGGTGCCCAGTGCACGCCGTGCCGAGCCGTGCCGAGCCGAGCCGACAGAACCATACAGGCCACTGTGACCAGCCGTGGTGGCTTGCAAATGCCGGATAGTCGTGGAGGTGCTTCGTGGTGCCATCGAACGGCTCGATGCCTTGGTGTACACCGTTCGTTCCTGCTACCAGCATTCCCTCCCGGCAGAGCCGCATCTCGGTCATCCAGGCGCGTCCCGACTGCCCAGCTGACTCCTCCGGCAATCTCGCTCACTGCGAGAGAGCTTCGAGCACTCTCCGACGCTGATTCGCACAGAAATGGCACCCTTTAGACTTGTGTTTCAACAGCACAATCTTGTACATTCGCACATACATGGATAGTCGAGCGCGCCACAAGACGACTCTGGAGCTGCTCCAGGAAAAGGGCGAACTGTCGGTGGTGGAGCTGAGCGAACGAACCGGAACTTCGCCCATGACCGTCCGGCGCGACCTGCAGGTCCTAGAGCCGGAGGGTGTGCTCCGGCGCGTACACGCCGGCGCGATCAGTGTCGCTTCAAACGGCGACCTCCCCCCATATCCCGTGCGGGGGTGGCCAAGCAACGAATCGGCGAAGCCGCAGCCTCGATGACCTGGGGCTTGGTCTGGGAGGTCTGAGTCATGCGCATACTCATCAAGAACGGAACCGTCATCACTGCCGAGGGCGCCGCTTCTTTAGACGTCCTCATTGAAGGCGAGCGCGTCGTCGCTCTCTCCACCGGCGGGTCCGACGTCGCCGGAAGTTGGCAGGCCGGTGCTGATCTGGTGCTCGACGCTGATCTGAAGTACGTCATCCCGGGAGGTGTCGACGCCCACACCCACATGGAGATGCCTTTTGGGGGCACGACCTCCGCTGACACCTTCGAGACTGGCACCCGGGCCGCCGCCTGGGGTGGCACGACGATGATCATCGACTTCGCCATCCAGACCAAGGGCCAGTCGCTGAGTGCAGGTTTGGACGCGTGGCAGGCCAAGGCCGACGGAGCGTGCGCCGTCGACTACTCCTTCCACGCCATCATTTCTGACGTCAACGAGTCGTCCCTCAAGGAGATGAATGTGCTCGTCCAGCAGGGAGTGACGAGTTTCAAGCTCTTCATGGCCTATCCGGGCGTGTTCTACGCCACCGACCGGGAGATCTTCCAAGCAATGGACCGGGCCGCTGACAACGGCGCCCTTATCATGATGCACGCCGAGAACGGCATCGCCATTGACGCCATCGTCGCTTCCGCGCTCGCCAAGGGCCAGACGGACCCCATCTTCCACGGCTTGACAAGACCGGCCGAGATGGAAGGTGAAGCCGTGCACCGCGCCATCACCCTGGCTCAAGTGGCAAGAGCACCCGTGTACATCGTTCACGTGTCGTCCTCCCCTGCCCTCGCCGCCGTCGTCCAGGCCCGCGATCTTGGACAGAACGTCTTCGCCGAGACCTGCCCCCAGTACTTGTTCCTCTCGGAAGAGGACATGGCACGGCCGGGCTTTGAAGGAGCCAAGTTCGTGTGCACGCCACCGCTTCGGCCCCGCCATCACCAAGCGGCTCTCTGGCAGGGGCTCCGGACCGACGACCTCTCCGTCGTTGCCACGGACCATTGCCCGTTCCGTTACGCCGACCAAAAGGAGCTCGGTGTCGGTGATTTCACAAAGATCCCGAACGGCCTGCCCAGCCTCGAGAATCGGATGGACCTCATCTACCAGGGCGTCGTCGCGGGTGAGATCTCCTTGTCGCGATGGGTCGAGGTGACCTCGACCAACCCGGCCAAGATGTTCGGCCTTTACCCGAAGAAGGGATCGATAGCCCCCGGCTCGGACGCCGACATCGTCATCTACGACCCGCTCGTCGGCCAGACGATCTCGGCTTCGACCCACCACATGGCAGTGGACTACTCCTGCTACGAGGGCAAGACGATCACGGGGCGAGTAGATGCAGTGCTGTCGCGCGGCCGACAGGTCATCACGGCTGGCTCCTATACCGGAGACGCCGGTCACGGCCGATTCGTACCCCGCCAACTCTGTCAGCACCTCCGCTGAGCTGAGAAAGGACATCAACATGGATATCGGCCTCGTGCTACAAACCGACCCGCCGGCAAGCCACGTCATCGAACAGACGCGAAAGGCCGAGGATGCCGGCTTCAGCCACGTGTGGACCTTCGAATCGTGTGTGCTGTGGCAGGACACCTTCGTCATATTCCCTTGCATGCTCGCTGCCACCTCTAAGGTCATCGTGGGACCGATGGTGACCAATCCGGTCCAGCGGGACTGGACGGTCATCGCCTCGATGTTCGCCACCTTGAACGACATGTTCGGCGACCGCACCGTTTGCGGTATCGGCCGCGGTGACTCAGCGCTGCGTGTGATCGGTGGAAGCCCGATTTCCATGAAGGGCTTCGCCGAGTCCATTACAACCATCAAGGACCTCGCCGAGGGGCGCGAGGCCACTATCAACGGAACGCGTGTCCGCATCCCATGGGCAGGTGCCGGCCGGTTGCCCATGTGGGGAGCCGGTTACGGGCCAAAAGCACTCCAAGTGATAGGCCAGCTGGCAGACGGCTTCATCCTCCAGACGGCCGACCCGGTCATCACCCACTGGGTGATCGAGACGGTTCGGGCCGCCGCTCGGTCCGCTGGCCGCGATCCGGCCGCTGTCACCATGTGCGTCGCTGCCCCGGCTTACGTCGGTGACGACCTGGCCCACCAGCGCGACCAGCTGCGCTGGTTCGGCGGCATGGTCGGCAACCACGTCGCCGACATCGTCGCCCGCTACGGCTTCGACTCCGAGGTGCCTCACGAGCTCACCGATTACATAAAGGGCCGCCACGGATACGACTACAGCCACCACGGCCGGGCTGACAACCCTTCGGTCGCCTTCGTCCCGGACAACGTCATCGACCGTTTCTGCCTGGTCGGACCCGCCGAGAACCACATTGCTCGGCTGACTGAGCTCGCAGAGTTGGGCGTCGACCAGTTCGCGCTCTACCTGATGCACGATTCAGCCGAGGAGACCCTCGAGGCCTACGGTCAGACGGTGATCCCGGCCGTTCGCGACCTCTGACCCGACTTCTCTGACTTGGTCAACTCCGTCTCCGCGAAGTGTCCGAGGGCCGTCTCGGCCACACAACTAAAGATCTTTCGGTAATACCCTGACAGATCGGTCATAAAGAAAGACCGGTGTGCCGGAGGAAGGCGAAGCAGAGCTGACCATCGCCACCGATGCGCG
>Ga0224558_1004525_pt1 | contig 10766 bp, 13 predicted proteins | sample 714S32024metaG_FD_180682 | JGI IMG/M metagenome (GOLD analysis project Ga0224558, IMG submission 180682) | Peat soil microbial communities from Stordalen Mire, Sweden - 717 S3 20-24 | ecosystem: Environmental > Terrestrial > Soil > Wetlands > Peat | place: Sweden: Norrbotten County, Stordalen... | reverse complement strand
CAAATTCATGGTTGGACTTGCCGCAACACAAGAGCGGGTTGCCCGGAAAGAGCCGGCCAACGATTTCCTCTGTGAGTTGGCCGTTGTCCTCAATCCGTACTGGGGACAATTCCCAAAGGTCCGCCAGTCCGCCGCCATCCCGAATAATAGCCTCGCGTTGCTCCTGGTTCACGGGGGGCCACTTACTGAAGGGTTGAACCGGAGCGGGCTTGCCGCTTGGCTGCCATGCGCAGCCGATGGAGTTCTGGACGGCGGCCACGATCTCGTTGCGCGGAACGCGGCGCCCGCAGTCCCCCACGCGTTTTTCGAGCAAGGCGACGATTTCACCGGCAGGCAGGTGAGCGTGAAGCTGGCGGGCCATTTGGAACAGCCAGCCGTGGACACCTTCGCCGGCGCGGGGGGGCGTGACAAGCAGGTCTTGGAGGAGCGGCGGAAGCTCGCGGGTCATGGTCGGGCCTCCGCTGTCCTCCTGCTGCCCCCGCCGGAAGAAAACGCCCTTGCGGGCGAAGCGGGCCCGGTTAATCCCCCATTAGTCGCCTCTGCGTTTCGAGTGTAACGGGCAATGAGCCGCTGTGCCCAAGTCAGGCTGTGGCGAAACCCGAATGTGCGAAGATACCCGCCGGCAACACCGCGCACCACCAGGCGTGAGTCTTTGCGCTGCGAGAGTTTGCGGGCGAACTGTGGCGCGCGGGTCTGCACCCAGGTTACTCCCGGCGCACATTGCCAAGCACACAATTCGTGGGTGCCGACGACTGAATTGAGCCGGATGCGCTGCGGGAGGCTTGACTTAACGGCGGGACTATGGTTTTGTGGAGGTGAGTTCGACACGCTTTGAATTCATCTTGGCCGGCCGCCTCCTACAGCGCCGGCCATTCTTGTTTTGGGCGGTCGTTGGCGTTTCGGATTTCATGCTTCTCTCCCCTGCTCCTCCCTTTCCATTTCAGCGCGGATGAAGGCCCCCACGCTTGCCAAGTCGATCAAACGGACTCCGCTCTTCTGTCCGCGCACGCGGAGCAAGGCACCTTTGATCTTTCCGTCCTGGAGCAGGTTGTAGATCGTCCCGCGCCGCAGCCCAAAGAGGCGGGTCACGTCGGGGATGCGGCCAAACTCCGGGGCCGCGCCGGAGCAGTCGCCCGCTCTGACCGGGGCGGTCGTCTTGTCAACAGATAGCTTTCGCTTCATAGGCGGCCAACGTAGGCCAAGGCCGCCATAAGAAATGGGACAGACTCAAGGGGTCGCCGGTATCTCCTTTCCCCGGAGTCGGCGGGCGCCAAAGTAGATGAAGTGGACCTTCCCGAACCTTACTTTTAGTTCTCGGATGGCGCGCGGTTTGGCGGGGCGCAGCCTGAGCCGCTGGTAGAGTTTCTTTATGCGCGTGGTTTGCGCGTCCAGCTTGCGGAGCTTTTGGGCGCGTTTCTGTTCCGTGTCCCCATTCTCTGGCATCAGCCACTCCTTGAAAAGCAGGTAATGGATCAATGTTGCCATCGCACGGTCGCTAAAGAAGCAAAAGCTACGTGTGACGAAGTTCTTCCCAGGAGGGTCATCAATCCAGTTCATTACGAGCAGGCGCGCAGCGTTCGCTTCAGAGAATAGCTTCTGCCGCAGTCCCTTATTGCGAAGGCCGAGCAACTTGGCGAGGTGCTTTGCAAGTTCGTCGTCGTTGTTCGGGAAGCGTTTGGTGAGTTCCGGGAGTGCGGTTCTGTTGAATCCGACAGTGTCTCCGCGTCTTTGGAGCTGGTACCCTTTCCGGAGCATAAGCAATTTGGTCAGGCGGCGTTCAAGCGCGGCGTCGTCTTGAAATCGTTTCTCAAGCGCCAAGACAGTCTTGGCAAGTGTGGGCGTGCTCAAGCGTTCGCGGAACCTCCGATAAGTTTGAGGGTCCCCGGCAAAGTCCGGTTTGTAGCGTCGGATTTGATCCGCCAGGGTGTTTTCGCGGACGGCTTGCCTCTTGCTCAACTCACGCGGCGGCTCGCCGCGCCCCGTGGAGTACCGCCACAGTTCGGGTGGGTCATCCTCATCCAGTCCTGTGGCATGGACGTATGAGTTGCGGCTCAGCTTCTCTACGGCGTTGAGTTTGGACGCTACGATGTTGCACCACTGGTTTTGTAACTCGGCCGTGTCGTACCCAATTCGGCTGATCTGCTTCACAGCATTTCACTTGGCGGTCACTTCCGGCAGGTTGTCGAGCGCCGCGCGTTCCGTCTCCGGGTCAGTGTGGGAGTAGTTACGGCTGCCGCTGGTGCTCACGCCTTGCATTGTCAAAATCCACCTTCCCGGAGTTGCTGCTCGGCGCGTTGGGCGTGCCGGATGTCGCGCGCGGTTTTCTTGTCCGCCCAGCCTTGTTTCCACGGTTTGCAGAGGCCACACGCGGATGATTTGCGCGCCTTAATTCTCCGCTGGGTGAGCTTGGTTTTCATGGGTGTCCTGAATGATGCGGTTTGCGGCGCGGCGCTCTTTCTTGGCCACGCGGCGTTTGTTGCATGGCCGCAGGTGCCGCCACCATTCCGGCGCGGCAACGAGCGTGTCTTTGCGTTTGTGCGCCATTGGTCGTCAGGGCTTCACCTTCAATTTCTCGGCGGCAGCGAGTTTGCGCTGGTTCACGTCGAACGTGAGGAATTCCCGCGCGCCCAGGTGCAACGCCGTGGCAACATGGAGAACGTCAAAGCTGCGATGCCCCCCGGAAATTGTGTGGCGCGCGGAAAGGGCCTCGGCGCGGTGAAACAAGTCCTGGAAGTTGCATGGGGCGAGCACGGCCACGCCATTGGCCAAGTCCGTTTCAAACTGGCTCAACGCGGCTTGAGCGTCCGGCAGCGCAACGCCTTCGCGCGGATTGGCGGCACGGCGCCAGACTTGGAATCGGAGGGACTGCCGGAATTCATAAACCAGCAGCGCCGTGACGTGCAGCGGTTCTTTCATCGTGGCCGCGTGCGCCGCCGCCGCCTGGGAATTCGACTGTTTCAAGTAGAAGGCGCAGAGGAAACTTGTGTCCGGGTATGCGGTCACGAGAGTTCTCCCCGGCTGGCCGCAAGCCCGCGGGCGATGTCCGCCGCGTCATAAGTCGAACCGCCAAACGTCCGTTCCAAGCGCGCCATGATGTCCGGCATCTTGAACCGGCGCGGTTTTTCCGGCGTGGCGGGCACGAGGCGGGCAAACGGCTTGCCGGATTTGGTGATCTCCACCGGCTCGCCTTCTTCAATCCACGCGGCGACGCGGGGGAACCGGTTTCGCAAGTCTCTGACGGTTGCTGTTTTCATCGTGAGACCAATATGTATCACAGCGTCAAGGCTGTCAACTGCGTTTAAGGGTGTTCGCCGGGGCGGTCACGTCCGGCAGTTTGTCCAGGGCGGCGCGCTTGGTTTCGGTTTCAATGTGGGTGTAGTTGCGGCTGACGGCTTCGCTCTCGTGGCCGATAATGTCCCGCGCCACTACATCACTCACACCCGCGTTCTTGAGCAGGCTCGTGGCCGTGTGCCTCAGCGCGTGGAATGAGATCGGACTCAGTTGCCGGCGTGCGCTGCGTCCGGCTTTGCCTTCCTTCCTTTGGTGGTCGCCCCGCGATTGCACCAGTCCGGCAGAGGCCATTACTTCGTAAAACTGATTCGACAACCAACTGACCGTCTTACCTTGAAGCGCCGGGCACAGCGGCGCTTGCGGATCATCACCAGCGGGCAGGGTCTCAATGTGGCGCAGGAGCGGCTTAGCCAGCGGCAGAATCTGGACGCGCCCGGTCTTCTGTGTGCGGATGGTCAGTTCCTTTTGCTGCAAGTCCAGGTTGGCCCAGGTGAGCGATTGAACGTCGCCCAATCGCAGGCCGGTGTAGATGCCGACGATGACGGCGGTTTTCCAATCGTCATTGCAGACGGCCAGCAGCTTCTTGATCTCCGGCAGGGTGAAGGCGCGACGCTCGTGGCGGTCTTCCGTGCTCAGGTTGTCCACCAGCCGGGCCGGGTTGGTTTCAAACACGCGCTGCTTGACAGCCTTCTCCAACCCCACACGGATAACCTTCAAATAGGTGTTCACCGTGCTTGGCGCAACCCGGCCTTGCAGGTGGTCGCGGTATCGCTCCACGTCGGCGGCGGTAAGCGCCGCCAAGTTGCGACTGGCCTTCCCGCCCAGGAAGTCCAGAAACTCCTCCACGACGCCCTGATACCGGATGAATGTTCCTTCCCTCTGTTCGGACTCGAAAGCCTTGAGCCAGGATGTGAAATGTTCGCGCACGGTCTTGCGCTCGATGGGAGCGCCGGACTCGGCCATGATCTCGCTGACTACCTTCTCGATAACGCGCCGGGCCTTTTCCTCGGTGATGTTGCCGGTCCGGGCTTGATCTTCAACGCTCTGGATTTTGGCGCAGATGCTTGCCGCTTGGCGCTTGCTGCGGGTGAGTGTGGATTTGGTTCGCCTCTTTCCGTTGCGGTCGGTATAGTAGCAGAGCCAGTTCGGACTGGCCGAGGTCTTATGAACAGTTGCCATAGTGCTACAACAATGACCTACAACGTCCAAGTCTGTCAAGCCTGTTCAAAACAGGCCATTTTAGGCCATGTCTGAGAGATTCCGCCTTGAAAATCGCCAGGTGGGTTCGATTCCCATCCGTCTCCGCCAATTCGGACTCTCCCGGGCCTGACTGACTATGCGGCGCATCCCTCAACCCCCCCTGAACCCCGCGCTCCGAGCCATCGAGCGCCATGACTTTTGGCCGGGCTTCATTGCCGCCCTGATCGGTATCATCCTGGCGTTCTGCGGCGCTCGGCATCTGACCGGCGTGGATACGGTGGATGGCGGCACGGCCTCCGAAACGCAGTTGGTGAAGGCTTTTTCCTTCGATGGGCTGCAATACCCCAATCAGATTGCGCCGCCCCCACCCCCGAAGGGGAATGATCCCGAGGCGCTTGAACGCTGGGCGAGGCAAACCCGCAGCGCTGAGGCGCCGACCTGGAAGGTCCGGGTCGATACCGCGGCGAAGACACCTTGTCCTACCTGAGTAAAGTAACCTTTCGGCCGCATGGCGCGGCCAGACCGATATGAAATCCGATGCCCGAAGGCCGAAGGCCGAAATTCGGATTGAGAGTTAGCTATGGAATGCCCTGTACCCGAGTGTAAGCAGCGCCAGCCAACTGAGCTTGGGCGCAAGCTGAAGCGGCTGCGTCCCTGGGTACAGACGGGATTCCTGGGGGTATGGCTGGCGCCGGTGGGCCAGTGGCTGCACGGCATTCCAAGCTGCGTCTTCCACTGCTATTCGTGTCCGCTTTCCTCGTTCGCCTGCCCGATCGGTGTGCTGGCCAATTACGCCGCGCTGATGCCCGTGGCCCTCGAAGTACCTTACCTGCTGCTCGGCATACTGCTGTTCGTCGGCGCGGTGAGCGGATCGCTCGCTTGCGGCTGGGCCTGCCCGTTCGGGTTCGTGCAGGATTTGCTGGGAAAGATACCCATCCGCAAGATGTCCTTGCCCGCCTGGGTCGGTTACACCCGGTACGTCGTGCTGGTGGGGCTGGTGATTCTTCTGCCGCTGATTCTTGGCTTCAAAGGCATTCCTTTCGGTGACCAGATCATCTCCATCTGCAGGCTGTGTCCGGCGGGCGCGCTGGAAGCCGGCCTGCCAAACTCGGCTCAGAGTGTGATGGCGGGCCACGGCTGGCCGATGAGTTGGTTCAAATCGCTCATTCTGGTTGCCTTCTTTGCCTCGGCGCTCTTCATCAACCGTCCCTGGTGCCGCATCTTCTGCCCGTTGGGCGGGCTGCTGGCGCTGTTCAATCGCTTCAGCCTGTTCCATTTGCGGTTCAAGCCCAGTGAGTGCGTCGAGTGCAACCTCTGCCGAAGCCGTTGTCCGATGGGCGTGAACGTGGACCAGAAGGTCAATGTCTCCGGCTGCATCCGCTGCCTGGAATGCAGCACTTGCGGCGCGCTGGAAGCCTGCTTCGCCGTGCCGAAAGAGAACGCTAACCCAGTGTCGCCGCCAAAGTAGGGCAGGGCGGCTCGCCTGCGCCCCGACTTGCTTATCGCCGACAGAAAGAAGGGCAGGCGAGACGCGCTACTCCACTTCGAGCTTCATTCCCGGAAGATGGTTATTGTCCGGCTGGCGTTGATCTTGCCGTAAAGCTCCAGCGTGTCGTAGTGCACCTGCACGGTGAACGTTTCCGCTTTGCCGTTCAGTTTGAGGTCCTTTGGTACTCGCCATGAGTACCCGCAAGTGCCGTCTCAGCCAAAGGGCATAACGCCCTCAGCGACCTTTTCGCCGTTGGCGCGTGTGATGATTACTTGCGGATCGAGGGAGAGCTGGCGTTCATAGCCCAGAGGCTGGCCATCCGGCCCTTTGTTTTGCTTGCGCGTGGTGTCGTCGAGGTTGCGAATCATCATGTCGAGCTTGGGATCCACCAGCACCGCCTTGACCTCAAGCGAATCGCCCAGCTTGAACTGCTGATCTTTCGCCGGGGAGGCGAACATCACGTCGGGCTTGTTCGAGAAGTCGAGCACGAATGGCTTGTCTTTGCGAATCGTGATGCCATAAACGGCCGCCCGGTCACCCCGCTCCCGCGGTTTGCTGTCCGAGTGATAATTAAAGGACGCCGCAATATGCAACCGTCCGAACGCAACCGAGATGTAGTTTGGCCGGTAGTCGCCCACGGGGAGTTGGCAACTCCGGGCTGCCTGGGGTGAGCCATCAACCACCTCGCCCCCGACAGCGACTGCTCGCGCCTCGCCATCCAGCGAGCCACTGACCGTCATCTCGCTCAGCGCCCGCCCGCCCGGCCCGATTTGGAATGTGCCCAGGTCAGCCCGGTACGGATGCACAGTCAACTGGTCCCCGGTGGGACTGGCGGAGAACGTGTAGAAACGGTGTTTCAGCTTATGGGCGGCCATCAAACTGTCTCCGCCCCACCACTGCTCCGGGCTGCCGTGACCGTCTTTGGGTCTCAAGATCAAGACCGTGCCTGGGGTGTCGAGGCGGCCGGAAATCGCGTAATCGTTGCCAAGCCGGACCTCGTATGGCACGCCGCCGATATCGATGTCTCCTTTGTAAAGCCGGGTGCGCACGAAAGCCATCTGCTTGTATTCCTCTTTCTCGTAAACCGAAATAATCAGCCGTGGCATCAGTTGGACGGGGCGCATGCCGGCAGGACCACAGTCAAGGTTGACCTTCAGGGAATCAAAGATCACCTGCGCTTTAACGCCGCCGTAATTGACCCGGGCATTATCAGGCGGATGCGCCTGCGGCTGGACCACCGGGTCGTTCCGCAGGTCAAGGTCGCCGTTGGCATCGAAGTAAAGGCGGTCGTACCCTTTGCCCGTGCCTTGGCTCTCATCCACGGCGAAGTAAGCGATTTGCCCGGAGTTCGGCTGTTTGCGGTCCTGGTAGAAGTGAGTCGAACCGTAGATCGGCTTCTTCGAGACAAAGGCTGGATACGCTTTGACTTGGGCAGACGGTATGTCCTGGCAGACGCCCGGCTGGCCTCTGAGGAAGCTATCCTGACCATACTCGAAGGCCGAAACTTCGCGGAGTTTGAAGGTTTCATCTCCCGTCCCGTCCTCGGCGGCGGCAACGGCTCGCACGACCAGGCCAAGGCCGGCCATCCCCCAAATGAGCAACCGAAGCGTTGCGTTGATGCCTCCCACACCGACCCGACGGTCAATGTCCTTTTTCATGGCCCGAGCATGGCATGCTCCGAGGAACGCAACAAGACTTTTCTTCATATCCGGTGCTCTCCGGACCTTGGACGGCCCTCATTTCCCCGGGGAGACACTCACCAGCACCACCCCATGGCGCGGCACGGGTGTCTGGAATTGATCCTTGAAGTAACCCAGGTCTTTCTGCCGCCACAGGTCGCGCACGAGCTGGCGATTGCCGGTGTGCTGGCCCAAAGTCATCAACTGGCTCGCACCGTTCTGCGCTGCGCCGCCGCTGGCTGGTTGCGGGCCGTTGATTCCCAACTCCGGCCACGTGACGCTCACCACGGCCTCAGCGTCGCCGCGGTTGAACAGACCCACAGCCTTTGAGCCGTCCTCCATGTCCTTGGCCCAGACCTCGAGCGTGCCGTCCTGTTTGATGCGCGCCGCCTGCCGGCCCAGCGGGTCCTGGTTGACCTCGAGCACCTCGTCGTTGCTGAGCAGGTTCAAGGTGAAATCGTCTAACTGCGTCATGTCGCAGCCGATGAGCAGCGGCGAACAGAGCAGGCACCAGAGCGAAATATGGGTGTACTGCTCGTTGGGCGTGAGCCGCGTCGGGTGCAGTCTGGGACCCCAGCCGACTTTGCCCACGATCAGCATGTCGGGGTCGTTGAAATGCCCCGGACCGGCATACTTCTCGTGGCCGGCCTGCCGGAAGCCGATCCGGGTCAAGCTGCTCCAGGTGTCCTGGATGTCGCCGGTCGTGCGCCAACTGTTGCCGCCAACCTCCGCGCCCCACTCCCACACGTTGGCCGCGCCATACTGGCAGAGGCTGAACATAATGTCGCGCGGCACCTTGTCCAGCGCGGCCCGCATCACGCGGTAGGGCTTTTGGGACGTTTCCAGGTCGAATTGCCGCTGCCTGCGGTTGGTCGAGACGATGCTGCTGTAGCTGCACCAGTCGTATTTGAGATAATCGAAGCCCCACACCCCATACAGCGCGGCATCCTGCTCCTCGTGTTGCCAGCTTCCGACGCACCCACCACAGGTCCACGGACCCGGCGAGGAATAAAGGCCGATCTTCAAACCCAGACCGTGAACATAATCCGCCAGCCCTTTCATGTCCGGAAAACGCGGGTTGGGCACAATCCAGCCCTGCGCGTCCCGCATCGGGCCTTGGAGCGTGGGGTCATTGGTCTGGCGGGGGTTGACCTCCCAGAAATCGTCAATGTTGATGTAAGTCCAGCCGTGGTTGATCAGGCCGCTCTTGACCATGGCGTCCGCCGCCGACTTCACGTGCTCAGCGGTGACCGCGCCGGCAAAGCAGTTCCAACTGTTCCATCCCATCGCCGGCGTCAGCCCGATCGTTGGCCCGCAGACGATCTTGAGCTTCCGCTCGGCGGCGCCGCGCGCGTTTTTGGCGCGGAGCGTGACGACGTGCTCTCCACCTTCCGTGAGCGTACCGGTGATGCACCCGCTCTGGGCGTCGAGTTGCAGGCCGGCTGGCAATCCCCTGGCGCTGAAGGTCATTGGCCGTTCACCCGTGGCGGCAATGGTGAAGAGAAACGGATTGCCCGGTCGAACGCCAAAGACCTTGGCGCCGTTGATCCGGGGTTTGGGCGAGGCTTTGGGCGTAAGAATGACGGCGGGTTCCACCGCCGAGTCTGTCGTGGCCGGCGCCGCGGCCAGCGCCGGGTCGGCCAGACAGAGCAGGGCGCAAAGCGCGATGGGGAGTTTCAGGGCGTTTCTCATTGTCTGTTTCATACGCGAGTTTGACGGCAGGGCGCTCCGAATATCAAGCCCAACCGTGACGGAGGCGTGGATGCGCCAGCCGGTCTGCTCACACGCTTCGCCCAGCGTTTTAGGCAAGTCCGACTGGTGGCAAGCAAACGACCGGCGCTTCACTCCCGAGGGGGCCAAGTGATCGCGGCCAGGATCGTCGTGGACACCAACATTCAGGCTGGCTGAGGGCCAAGGGCTTTGACCCTGAAAACATGAGTTAACGCAAAGACGCCAAGAGGCAAAGCCGCAAAGGAAAGAGAGATGGGGAGGGAAGGCCAGCGCTAAATTGACTCCCCCAGCGGTTGATCGTGCCTAGCCGCCGAAATCCTTGCGCCTCTGGACCTTTGCGCCTTGGCGTCGGCTCCATTGCGTTCTTCAGATTGAAAGTTCATAGTTTCGGGCGGCGATCGCCCGCGCCGGGAACACGCCGGGAACGCCTTGTCAGTGCCGCTTCGGGCGTGTAACCTTCCGCCATGAGCAAGTCCAAGCAACGCACCAACGCAAGCGTGGAACTGGGGCGATATATTGTCGCCGACCCGATGATCTGCCACGGCAAACCGACGTTCAAAGGGACGCGCGTTTTCGTCGCCGACGTGCTGGCCGATGTGGAACGCGGGTTGTCCTGGGACTTCATTGTCCGGCGCTGGGGTGGCGGCAAGATCACCAAGCCCGCCATCACCGAAGCCGTGCGCCTGGCCCGCAGCGCCTTCTTGCGCGATGACGGACGTCTGGCCTCGCTTCCGACCGCCGCGTGAACCTGCTGGATGAAAACATCCCGCTGGACGGCCTCCAATTCTGGCTGAGAAACCGTGCGGCTCGTCAGGGGGCCGTTTGGCCCCGCAGCGGGTGAAATCCCCAAGGTAGAGGGCCGGGGAATCTTGCCAAAGGTGTTCCTCTGGTTTTGGCAGCGTGGAGCGTTTTTGAGACTTCACCCTTGCTGACGCCGGGCATCTCCTTCCTCCATGCGGTCGAATATCATCGCGGCTTCGGTCGCTGCTTGGTTGCAGAGTTGAACATCCTCTTCCTTGGCGGCGAGGTCCGAAAGCACACGACGCACGGTTCGCCGCTCGGCCGGACTGAGCTTCGGCAGTTCCTGAATAATCTCGGTTGCGCTCACCCGCAGTACACTAGCCCCGCCGTGCCGGTTGGCCAAGTCTAACTTCTCGTAAACGCCTGTGGGGCAAGGCTCCATCAAGCTCCTGATGGGACGGCTCGCGCTCCGGCGCCTGTGGGGTCATCGCGGCGGCAGGTCCTCCCCCATAAGCATTAACCTAACAGGTTATGAGCTTTTTGAACCGCTGTAATTGGCGCGGTCGCCTTGGATGATTTTCCCGCAGCGCCTTTGCAATGCTGCTCCCCCGGCGCAACAGGTGTCGCAGGCTGAG
>Ga0224558_1004524_pt1 | contig 10766 bp, 5 predicted proteins | sample 714S32024metaG_FD_180682 | JGI IMG/M metagenome (GOLD analysis project Ga0224558, IMG submission 180682) | Peat soil microbial communities from Stordalen Mire, Sweden - 717 S3 20-24 | ecosystem: Environmental > Terrestrial > Soil > Wetlands > Peat | place: Sweden: Norrbotten County, Stordalen... | reverse complement strand
CCTCGGCGGCCTCTTGCAGGGTCATGCCGACGAAGTACCTCAACTTGACCAATTCGGCCTGCCGCGGGTGCTGGGAGGCCAGTTTGTCCAGGGCCTCATCCATGGCGAGGAGTTGGTCGTCGGGAGCCGGACTGGCCAACTCCATCTCCTCGAAGTCCACCCGCTGTTGCGCCCCGCCATGACGCACGGCGCGTTTGCGGCGGGCTTTATCGATCAGGATACGTCGCATGGCCTCGGCGGCCGCGGCGAAGAAGTGCGCGCGACCTTCCCATTCCTGGTTTTGGCTGCCGGCGAGGCGAAGCCAGGCTTCATGGACCAACGCTGTGGGTTGCAGGGTATTGCCCGCGGCCTCATTGGCCATTTTGGCGGCCGCCAGCTTGCGTAATTCCTCGTAGACCAAGGGCAGCAGTTCGTCCGCAGCCTTGGGGTCGCCCTGCCGCACGGCTTCGAGAATCTGGGTAACGTCGGTGATGGCAGGGATAATGACATCACTGCACGAATTGCGCCACGGAATTCGCTGGCCGCCATCAATGCGGAGCCGCCACCGCGTTGGTTCCGGCCCCGTGCTTCTCCCGGTACGCTCGCTCGGCCTCGTCGCGCCACTCGTCCACTTGGGTGTCCATCCGGCGTTCACCGGCAAAGGTGACGGTCAGAAACTGCGGATGCATCACGCATCTCACGACCGGAACGATCGGCCCGTAGCGCGCCAATTGCTTCTCCCTCCACGCCTTCAGAGTATCCCCCGGCGCCGCGAGGGCGTAATCATCGGCCAATGTCGCGGGGCGCGCGTTGAAGTCGTAAAGGTAAGAGCTCACGGCCTTGAGATCGTCCCTTTCGTTGAGCTTGGGCTTTCTTCGGGTTCTCGCCTGGACGGGGCAAATGAAACAGTTGGTGTCGGTGAGATACGCCGGGACCAGGTCGCCGAGCCAATCCGGCATTTGATGGTGGTCCTTGCGGTAAGCCATGATCGCGGCGTGGATTTTCAGCAGGTTTGTGAAGCAGGTTTCCTGCTCGGCGTCCAGGCCTGGCGCCATGCGGTGCGCGCCATCGGGAACGCGCCAGAGGCTGTTCGTGGGCAAGTCCGCCATCGAGAGCTTGGGAGCGCCGGGAACGAAGGTGGCGGCATCGCCCCGTGGCGCGCGCCGGACCTGGTACGAATCGAGTTCGCCGGAAATGAGCATCTGGTTGTCGGGGGAAAAAGCCAGCCAATAAACACCCTTATCCTGTGTAAACGAGGCGACTTCGCGTCGCGTGGCGAGGTGCCAGAGCTTAATCGTCCGGTCCTCACTCCCGGAGGCGAGGGTTCGACCGTCAGGCGAGAAAGCCATAGCCAACACCAGTGCTTGATGGCCGGCCAGCGTGCCCACTTCGGCGCCCGATTTCAAATCCCACAATGAAATCAAACCACCGGGGTGGCTCGCGGCCAAGATCATGCCATCCGGCGAAACCGTGAGAAAAGCCACCAGGGCGTTGCACTCCAGCGAGCGTGAAATGGCGCGCGATTGCAGGTCCCGGAACTTGATTTTAGACCCGTTCTCGTAAGCCCAAGTTCGTCCATCGGGCAAGAACTCGCAACAGGAGCTGTCGAGAGACAGGAGGGTCTTTCCGGAGGCCGCTTCGCATAAATCCATGGGCGGCACTCGCTCAAGGGCGGTTGACAGGAAAGCAACGAATGCTCCATCCGGGGAAAGCCGCGGGTTTTGGCCATCCACGGCTGGCTCCAAGTCAATCCTCGCGCGATTGGACGAAGCGCCGACGGTCCAAATCTGCAGCTCCTTGCCGCGAAACAGAGTGGCGAATTGGGCGGAATCAGGCGAAAACGACAGGATTTCTCCGGCGACAGCCGCGAACGGTTGGAGGCGCGAGGCGTCCACGAGCAACGTTGTCGTGCGATTGGTTACAAATGCCAGCCACTTCCCATCCGGCGAAAACCGAGGCGGATTCAACCAGAAACCGCTAATACTGGCTGCAATTCGAGTCTCGCCGCTTTTTCGCGCGAGATCCCACAACATCACGTCGCCATCCATCGCGCTGCTCGCCAGCATCCGCCCATCGGGGGTGAAGGCCAGGCCGGTGACTTTGCCTTTGTGACCGCGAAGCAGGCGGACCAGTTGCCGAGACGCCACATCCCAAATCTGGATGGTCTGAGCCCGGCTCCCGGTGGCGAGCAGTTTCCCATCGCGCGAAAAAGCGAGGATCGAGGCTCGGACGTCGCCACTGGGCAGGGTCCCGATTTCCTTGCCGCTGGCGGTCTCGATGAGATGAACCGACCCCTGCCAATCGGCGGCGGCCACCCAATAGCCATCGGGCGAGATGGCCGCGAAGCTCACGCGCGCGTTGACGGAGTAGCTGTGCCCCAGGGTCCAGCCAGCCGTGTCGTACAAACCCAAGTCATATGTCCACCGGCCGGTGAGGAGGTGGGCTCCGTCTGGCGACCAGCAAAGCGCAGCCTGTGTCTTGAGAGCGCTGACCTGCCGATTGGCCGTGTAGTCAAAGACGCGGGGCGCGCTATGAAAAACGCCGTCGCCCGCATCGAACACGATCAGGTTGGTGACCGGCGAAAAATCGGCCCGGCTTACGAGTCCGGTTGGGAGAGTCCGGACCTGGCGCGTCGGGAGGTGAAACAGTTGCAGCCCCGTGTCGGTCCCAATCGAAAGATATTGACTGTCGAACGAAAACGAGAGGGTCGAGTCCGATTCATTGGAGCCCACGCTTTCCAGGAAGTTCGTGATTGAAACGGACAAGATGGATGCCAGGGTTCGCGAGGCCAAGTCCCAAAGCCGAACATCGGTTTGCGTGAGCGAGGCGAGCCATTTTCCGTCGGGAGAAATCGCCAGGGCATAAGCCGCGTTGGTGTGGCCGTGGAGCACGTGTTCTTGTTCGCCCTGGGCGAGGTTCTGAAAGTAAAAGTACTCGAAGCCGCGCGGGTCCACCGCGCCCGGCTTCGGGCGATGCGCCTCGAGGAGGCCGGCCATGCGAGAGAGGTTGCCCTCGTCCCAAGCCTGCTGGGCCAGCCTCATGTCCCCCGCGTAGAGCAGGCGGGACGCGTTCCGCTCGCTTTCCGTCGCCTTCCGCGCGTTTTCCTCGGCGAGCGCGCGTTGGCTCGATTCACGGATTTGGGACTGTTCAGCGGCGGCCCGCGCGTTGCGTTCGCTGCGCTCGGACCTCGTCGCGCGAATCGCCTGCCACAAGCTGAAGCCGAAGCCCAGCACCAGCGCCGCCAGGACCGCGCCGGCGGCCGCGGCGGCGAGTTTGTTCCGCTGGACCATTTTCCCGAGGCGGTAGAGGTTGCTCGGCGGGCGGGCGACGATCGGTTCGTTGCTTAGATGCCGCTGGATGTCGCTCGCCAGGCTGTTGGCCGTCTCGTAACGGCGCGCCCGGTCCTTCTCGAGCGCTTTCATCACGATCCAGTCCAGGTCCCCCCGCACCAGATGCACCAGCCTGGGCGCGTCGGTCTGGCGAGTCCTGGCCGTGTCCGTCAGGTCGGCCCGCACCATCGTGCTCAAACGCGTCGAAGGCCGCGGCGGTTCCTTCTCGCGTATCGTCCGGCGCATCTGTTCCAGCCCGGAAGCCATCAGTTCCTTGGGGTCGAAGGGCGTCTTGCCGGTGAGCAACTCGTAGAGCAGCACGCCCAACGAGTAGATATCGCTGCGCGTGTCAATGTCCAACCCGCTCATCTCGGCCTGCTCCGGGCTCATGTAGGCCGGTGTGCCGATGAATTGCTGGTACTGCGTATAGACCGTCTGGTCGGTCAACTCGCCCTGGGTGGCCTTGGCGATGCCAAAATCAATCACCTTGGGCACCGGCACCCCATCGTGAAGCGTCACCAGGATGTTGGATGGCTTGATGTCCCGGTGGATGATGCCTTTCTGATGGGCGTGCTGGATGGCCCGGCAGACCTTGATGAAGAGGTCCAGCCGCTCTTTAGTCGAGAGCAGGTTCTTGTCACAGTAGTCGGTGAGCTTGGTGCCCTTGACCAACTCCATCACAAAGAAGGGCCGGCCGGTGCTGGTGGCGCCCGCATCCAGGACCTTGGCGATGTTCGGATGGTCCATGAGGGCCAAGGCCTGGCGTTCGGCCCCGAAACGGGCCACGACCTGTTTGGTGTCCATCCCCAGCTTGATGATCTTGAGAGCGACCCGGCGTTTGACCGGTTCCTTCTGTTCGGCCACGTACACCACGCCAAAACCGCCTTCGCCGATCTTCTCCAGGAGCTTGTACCGATCGATGCGGTCCCCGATCTGTTCGGCTTGGCCGGGCGCCGCGCGGAGGGTCTGAGCTGAATCGGGCACGCCCGCCCCTGCCGGGGATTCCTCGGCTCCGGTTGCCAGTTCGAGGAGAAAAGCTCCCGCCGCTTCGTCGGCCCGCAACAGTTCCTCGACCCGTTGGCGCAGGAGGGCGTCGCCGGCACAAGCCCCGTCCAGGTAAAAAGCGCGGTCGTCCACAGGCAGTTTTCGGGCGGCGTTAAAGATGTGGGCTTCCCGTTCAGGCGTCGCGCTCATAGGTTGATGGGCAATGGAATAGTCAAGGTCCGCTTCGACCACCACTCATCAATGCGTAATTCTCCATGCGGACGGGGGAATTACTTTCAGGAAAAAATCGCAAAATAATTCCCCCCATCGTCCTCGAAATCTCGCATTGACTGATGGTGAGCGAATCGAATCGCCCACGGAAACCAAAAACAGAAGCGGTAAACGATCTACAGGATCATGAGTTAGGAACACAAACAATGAAAAAGAACATAGCCCCTTCAAATCGCGCCGGACGCTGGTTCGGCATAGAATACACGATCAAACCCGATGGTCTTTTCCGGCGGCTGGCCGGGAATTTGCCGGGCGTCCTGCTCTGGCTGGCCGTCCTGCCTCTGGCCGCCTTCGGCCAGGCCAATTACGCCACACCCTACACCTTCACCACCCTGGCCGGGAGCAGCGGCTCTGGCGGCGCCGATGGGACGAACAGCGCCGCGCGGTTCGCGTGGCCTTTTGGGACGGCGGTGGACACCAATGGCAACGTTTATGTGGCAGACAGGTATAACCACACGATCCGGAAAGTGACGCCGGTCGGAACGAATTGGGTGGTGACGACAATTGCCGGACTGGCGGGCGTTGCCGGTGGCGCCGACGGGACGAACAGCACCGCCCGGTTTAATCTTCCCGATGGCGTGGCTGTGGACCGCGCCGGCAACGTCTACGTGGCGGACTTTGGCAACAACACGATCCGGAAAGTGACGCCGGTCGGAACGAATTGGGTGGTGACGACCCTGGCCGGACAGGCGGGCGTTGCCGGCAGCGCGGATGGGACGAACAGCGCCGCGCTGTTTAATGGTCCTGCCAGCGTGGCGGTGGACCGCGCCGGCAACGTCTATGTGGCGGACGAACGCAACGACACGATCCGGAAAGTGACCCCGGCGGGTGTGGTGACGACGCTGGCCGGACTGGCGGGCGTTGCCGGCAGCGCCGACGGGACGAACAGCGCCGCCCGGTTTTATTATCCTGTTGGCGTGGCGGTGGACAGCACCGGCAACGTCTATGTGGTGGACGGCTCTAACCAGACGATCCGGAAAGTGGCGCCGGCCGGAGCGAATTGGGTGGTGACGACGATTGCCGGAGCGGCGGGCGTTACCGGCAGCGCCGACGGGACGGGGAGCGCGGCGCAGTTTTATTGGCCTCGTGGTGTGGCGGTGGACAGCGCGGGCAACCTCTACGTGGCGGACCAATACAACGACACGATCCGGAAAGTGACACCGGTCGGAGCGAATTGGGTCGTGACGACCCTGGCCGGATTGGCGAACTCTGCTGGCAGCGCGGACGGTACGGGAAGGGCCGCGCAGTTTAATGGTCCTGAGGGCTTGGCGGTGGACAGCGTGGACAACGTCTATGTGGCGGACACTGGCAACAACACGATCCGGAAATTGACGCCGGTCGGAGCGAATTGGGTGGTGACGACCCTGGCCGGACAGGCGGGCGTTGCCGGCAGCGCGGACGGGACGAACAGCGCCGCCCTGTTTAATACTCCTGAGGGCGTGGCGCTGGACGGCGCTGGCAACCTCTACGTGCCGGACAGTGGCAACAACACGATCCGGAAATTGACGCCGGTCGGAACGAATTGGGTGGTGACGACCCTGGCCGGACAGGCGGGCGTTACCGGCAGCGCGGACGGGACGAACAGCGACGCCCTGTTTAACTGGCCCACGGACGTGAAGGTGGACAGCGCTGGCAACCTCTACGTGCCGGACGGTGGCAACAGCACGATCCGGAAATTGACGCCGGTCGGAACGAATTGGGTGGTGACGACCCTGGCCGGCCAGGCGGGCGTTTACGGCAGCGCGGACGGGACGAACAGCGACGCCCTGTTTTATGGTCCTACCAGCGTAGCGGTGGACCGCGCCGGCAACGTCTATGTGTCGGACTATTACAACGACACGATCCGGAAAGTGACGCCGGTCGGAACGAATTGGGTGGTGACGACCCTGGCCGGACAGGCGGGCGTTGCCGGCAGCGCGGACGGGACGAACAGCGCCGCCCTGTTTAATGGTCCTCAGGACTTGGCGGTGGACACCAATGGCAACGTCTATGAGGCGGAGTATTACAGCGACACGATCCGGAAATTGACGCCGGTTGGAACGAATTGGGTCGTGACGACGCTGGCGGGGCTGGCGGGCTTGAATCTCAGCGCGGACGGGACGGGGAGCGCCGCGCAGTTCTGCGATCCTACCGGCATGGCGGTGGACGGCGCCGGCAACGTCTATGTGGGGGACTATCTCAACAACACGATCCGGAAAGGATTTCTCGCCAGCTCAGTGCCGCCACCGATGCTACAGCCCCCGAGCCTGAGCGCCGGCCAGTTCGGTTTCGGGATCACCGGTCTTCCCAACCTGGCCCTGAACATCGAGTCTTCGGGTGATTTCTCCCAGTGGCAGATCATCGGCATAAGCACCCTCGAGGGTGGGACGAACTACTTTGTCAGTCCCAACCCACCCCAGGGCGCCCAGTTCTACCGCGCCCACGTGCGCTGACCCGCTGGAGCTTGGGCCGGGCCCGTGAATCGCGGAGCGTTTGGGAGAATGCCAAGGGCGCTTTGCCCACGCTCCCATCCGCTCCGCGCAAAGATTCTGGCCGGTGTCAGTTCTCACTTTTGACACTCTCCAGCAAAGACCCGAGGGCGAAGCCGGGCCGGTGTCAGTTCTCACTTTTGACACTCTCCAGCAAAGACCCGAGGGCGAAGCCGAAAGGCTAAAGGCGGGAGGGCCATACCGAGAAGCTGAAATTGGGAAAGCGAAGGTGGGACCACGGACCACTGACCACCGACTACTGACCACCGACTACTGGCCACGAGACTACGGGGGAAAAGCAGAAACGCTGAAAGTAGAGGGCTGAAATGGGGGGACGGAGGAGGACGGAGGAAAAGCAGAAACGCTGAAAGGTGATGCGTGGAGCGGCGGGGATGTCCGTAGCGGGGTGGACGGACTGCGGCTAGGGAGAGCTTTCAGGGTTTGGGTGTGAGGACGCGGACGCCATCGCTGTCTTCAATGAGGTTATGTTTGAGGGGCCAAGGGTCGAGTTTAACGACGAAAACCTGGAGGCCTTCGCGGCGGGCGAGCTTCATGGCGGGGATCATGTCGGTGTCGCCGGAAAAGAGAATGATGCGGTCCACGACCTTTTTGAGGGAGAGGGTGGCGACATCGATGCCGATCCGCATGTCCACGCCCTTTTGTTCAAAGTTGGCGTACACGTCCTTGGGGCTGGGCGCACCCGGCGAGGCGCCGGACATAAGGGCCTGGCGGTAGGTGCCGCTGAACTCCCAGCCGCGGGCTTTGAGTTCGCCGCGGCGCAGGGCCACGAAACCTGTTTGGCCGAGGTCGAAGAAAAACCGTTTTCGAGCCGAATAGGCTGGCATCGCCTTGTAGTTGATCTTGGAGCCGTCCACCGGGTTGGTCACTTCGCGGTCGAAAGGCTCGCAATCGTAGTAGAAGATGCGGAAGAGTTCTTCGTCCTTTTGGAGAACGACTGTGGCGTTGTTTACAACCTGGGCGGCGCTGGGCCAACCGTTGGGAAGGCTGAGAATCTTGCCCAGGCCTTTGCTGAACCAGCCACCATCAATGAGGAGCGCCGTCTTTTTCATAAAGGAGGAGCCCACAGACCCTTGCGGGCCTGTGGGCAGCTTTTTTGCCAGCCTACTGGCGTAGCGGATTTAAAGCCGTGAACGTTGCCGTTCTGCGAACAATGTGCCCCAGTACGCCCCACCGTGCAACAGAAATCGTAAGCAGAAATCGTAAGCAGCTCGGATGCCGCGATCCAGTGCTGAATGCAGGTTGTCAGTTACCTGGCCTCTCCTTCCTGGCCCCGACCGGGGAGACCTGTTGGCCAGCCTGTAGTGTTAATAACGCAGCACCCTAACTTTCGCCGCTCTCACCAGGGAACCGGTGCCGGGATTCCGGCCCGCTACCCGCGTTGTCCCCTAAAACTCCACCACGCGGCACCGCTCCTCCAGCCGCCGCATCGTCGTCTCCAACTGCTCCGGTGAGAACACCGACAGCTGACCACGGACCGCGGACCACCGGACCACAGGACGAAGGTGGAAGGACTGAAACGCTAAAACCTGAAACGCTGAGAGGGGAAGCGGAGGGAAAGTCTAAAGTCCGAAGTCTAAAGTCTAAAGTCGGGGGGCGGAACGGGGAGTTCGGGCTTGGGTGGCTCTGGTGGCGGGCCGGGCTCAAAGGTCGCGATATATCTCGCGCCGGTGGCCCACGGCCAGGAGATGGATGATGCTGGCCGCGGCGTCGAAAGTGTAGATGACACTCAGGCCTTGCGGACGCGCGGGCGCAGGCCAGCCGCCATTTCCCGCTCGGATTCCTGGACGGCGGCTTCAAAGTCCTCCCTGAATTCGAGCCGATCCTCGACAAAGTCATCCAGCCAGTCGCGGACCCGTTTCAACTCCGCCGGCGAGAGGCTCTGCAGTTCGGCTTCGATCTGCTCGACTTTGCTCATGGAGGCCGCCAAGGCACTCAAGGCGAAAATCGAGAAGGAGAGGAAGCGAAGATCGTGAAGTTCCCCGCAAAGGCGGCGGCGTAGGGGCTGACTAGACTGGGGCTGGGCGCTGTTTCGACCTGGCAGTGGCGGGTGTTGTGGCGTCGGGGTGCTTTGAGTCTCCGAAGAGGTCAAGGGTTTGCAGGACGTCGGCCGTGTCCACCTTGGCCGCAAGTTGATGCAGCAGGTTGTAGAGACCGAGCTCCGCGCGAGTGCTGAAGGCGAATTCCGCGTTGGCCAGTTTGTGGCGGACGGCTTTCTGCATGTTCAGGGTGAGGGAGTTCAAAACTCGTGGGCTGCCGAAATCAACGACGGGGCAGTTGCTCTCTGGCGGGGGAAAAACCGTATTGTAGAAGTCGGTGATTGTCTCCAGCATGCGATGGGCCTTGGGGTTCTTCGCATAGTCGCCCGGCCCCCAGATAAGCCGCAGGATACGCGAGACCTGGCGGTCCCCTTGCAGCCAGGCGCGCTCCAGCAACGCACGGGCCAGTTCTGGGATGTCCGGGGAGAGCCGCTTGACGCAACCGAAGTCCACGAGCCCGATGCTCCCGTCATCCTGAAAGAGGTAGTTGCCTGGGTGGGGATCGGCGTGGATCGCGTGCACGAAGTGGAGCTGGTATTGATAGATTTGCAGGAGACGGAAGCCGATGAGATTCCGCACCGCTTGGGAGGGTTTGCGCGCGAGAAAGTCCCTGATCGTGGTGCCCTGAAGGAACGACATGGTGAGCACCCGGTCCGTGGTCAGATCCCAGTGGACATTGGGGATGGTCAAGAATTGGAACCGCGCTAATTGCTCACGAAGAAAGTCAATGTTGCGACCTTCATTGAGATAGTCGGTTTCCTCGAGAAAGCCGCGTTGAGCTTCTTCGAGGATCGCCACTGGGAAGTAGCCGGTGACGCGGCCGGGGATGGCGGCGGATTTGAGGAGTTTGAAGTCGTTCTCGATGGCGGTGCGGATGGCCGGGTATTGGATTTTAACGGCGACCCTGGCCCCTTGTTTGGTAACGGCGCAATGCACCTGGCCCAGGGAAGCGGCGGCGAATGGCTCTGGGTCGAATTCCGTGAACGCTTCCTCCGGGTATTTGCCAAAGGAAGCCTTAAACTGGGCCCGGGCTAATGTCGGGTGCATGCCCGGCGCCTTCATTTGCAGTTTTGCCAACTCTTCTAGAACGTCATCGGGCAGGGCCTGGCTCTGCGTGCTCAGGAGCTGACCCAACTTCATGAAGGGACCCTTGAGGGACTCGAGTTCCTCCCGGACGCGGCGGGAAACGCGGCGGTGGAGGGTGCGGCGGCGCTCCTCACGGGAGTCGCTTCCGAGAAGGAGGTTTTGAAGTTGGTAGCCCAAATAGCTGCCCGCCAGGCTCAGGCCGAGACGGCCGACGCGGTAGCCGCGGCCGATGCGGCTGTTAGGTTGATTGGGTTTCACCATTCCCAGCCTCCGCTTTTCAGAATGGAGGTGGCGACTTTGAGACTCCGGTCCAGTAGGGCGAGCGTGTCCTCCTTGCCGCGGGACTGGTCCTGTAGCCAGTAGGTGACGATAGCCAGATGGAAAAGCCAGAAGGCGTAGGCGCCGATGTCCCCCACGGGGGGAATCTCTTCTTTCTGCTCGGCGTCGGCGAGTATGCCGCGAATGAACCGTAGGTAGTTCAAGCTCAGCTCCTGGCTGTCGAGGCTGATCGGGTTCAAGCGGGACACGGGCCGCAAGGCCCGGAGATAAACGGCTCCGATAAAGTCCTGGTA
>Ga0224558_1004523_pt1 | contig 10772 bp, 9 predicted proteins | sample 714S32024metaG_FD_180682 | JGI IMG/M metagenome (GOLD analysis project Ga0224558, IMG submission 180682) | Peat soil microbial communities from Stordalen Mire, Sweden - 717 S3 20-24 | ecosystem: Environmental > Terrestrial > Soil > Wetlands > Peat | place: Sweden: Norrbotten County, Stordalen... | reverse complement strand
GCACAAGACGCTGCGCGGGCCGCGCGCGGGCATGATCCTGAGCAAGCAGGAATTTGCGGCGCCGATCGATAAGACGGTCTTCCCCGGTACACAGGGAGGCCCACTCGTGCACATCATTGCCGCCAAGGCGGTGTGCTTCCTCGAAGCGTCGCAACCGAGTTTCCGCGACTACGCCCGGCAAGTTGTGGCCAATGCGAAGGTGATGGCCGAGACGCTGGCGGCCGATGGCTATCGCATCGTCTCCGGTGGAACGGACACGCACCTCATGCTGGTGGACGTGTTTGCGAAAGGCATGCTGGGAAGTGAGGCTGAGAAGGCGCTCGGGGTGGCCGGCATTACGGTCAACAAGAACGCGATTCCGTTTGATACGAATCCGCCGATGAAGCCGAGCGGCATTCGCATTGGTTCGCCGGCCGTTACTACGCGCGGCATGAAAGAGGCGGAGATGCGGCAGATCTCGCACTGGATCGCGGAGGCGCTCGATCATCGGACGGACGCCGTGGTGCTCGCGAAGATCCGCAAGCAGGTGCTGGGGATGGCCGAGGAGTTTCCGCTGTATGCCGAACGGCGGGCGCGGGCGCAGGCCGAAGTCAGGGCCTGACATTTCCTGAACTGTCATCCTGACCGAAGCGAAGGACGTATGCATCTGCTCGTGGCGCTGGAATGCGTGGCCCTTCGCCTGGTTCCGGATAGCAAACAATCCGGCGATTTCCCTGTGTTCTCTGTGCCCTCTGTGGTTAAATTCCATTCGTGAAAGTAGCCATCGACATCCGTCGCATGACGGAATTCGGGGTTGGCACGTACATCCGGAACGTGGTCCGCACGCTGGCGCACTTGGACCGCGACAACAAGTATTTCCTCATCGGATCGCCGGCGAAGGTAGCGGAATGTGGACCACTGCCGCCGAACTTCCACGCGGTTGCGCTGGCCGGCGGCGATGACACGCTGAAGGGGAATCTTGATTTCCGGGCGATCGTGCGGCGCCTGGAGTGCGACGTGGTTCACATTCCGCACCTGTTCTGGATTCCGCGCGGGCTGAGCTGTCCTTATGTTCTGACCGTGCACGACCTGTTGGAGCACATGTATGGATCGCGCAACGCTTCCAGTTTGCGGCGCAGCCTGCACTTTTATCTGACGCGGCGGGTGTTGCGCAAGGCGGCGCGCGTGATCGCGGTGTCGCAATTCACCAAGAACGAAATCGAAAAGCTGCTGGCCATTCCGGATGCGCGCATCGAGGTGGTGTACAACGCGATTGACGAGCGCTTTCTGCACGGCCATGCCACCGAAGCGGATCGTGAACTGATTGCCCAGCGCTATCTGGTGAACTATCCGTTCATTCTGTATGCGGGCGCGATTCGGCCCCACAAGAATGTGGTGCGCATCATCGAAGCGTTTTCGGCGCTCAAGAGCGAACTGCAGAAGGAGCAGCAGTTCCCGGATCTGAAGCTCATCATCATCGGAGACGATCTTTCGAGCCATCCGCGGCTGCGGCGCACGGTGGTGCGCAGCGGCGTGCAGAACGACGTGCGTTTCCTGGGATTCGTGCCCATCGAAGTGCTGCGCATTTTTTACGATGTAGCCAAGATTTTTGTGTTTCCATCGCTCTACGAAGGATTTGGATTGCCGCCACTGGAAGCGATGGCGCACGGAACTCCAGTGGTCACTTCGAACACTTCGAGCCTGCCGGAAGTGGCGGGAAACGCGGCTTTGCTGGTGAACCCGGAAAACGTGTTCGAGATCCGGCGAGCTTTGCAGCGCGTGCTGCTGGACTCGGCGCTCCGCGAGCGGATGAAGCAGCGCGGCTATGAGCAGGCGCAGCGATTCTCCTGGATCACTTCGGTGTCGAGAATCCTTGAGATTTACCGGGACGTGGCGGGCGACCGTGTTTCCCGCGGTGTCGCCGCGGACTGAGGGCGTTCTCACTCCCGTATAATGAAAATTCCCGCGATGAATTCTGGCGCTGCGCGCAATCTCGAACCGCCGGCAATTGAGACCACGATCCATCCCCCTCCAACAACGACCCATCCGAACCGGTTGCTCGCCGATTGGCGGATTTCCGTGCTCGTGTTGATCGGTTTGTGGGCGGTCATCTACATGGCCGGGCTCTCCCAGCCCGCTTTGCTGGACGATGCCGACACGGTGCATGCCGAGGCGGCGCGCGAAATGCTGCAGCGGCACGACTGGGTGACGATGTACACCAACGGCATCCGCTACCTGGAAAAGGCTCCGCTGCCGTATTGGAGTTTGGCGGCCAGCTACCGCATCTTTGGCGTCGGCAACTGGAGCACGCGCCTGCCCCTGATGCTCGGCGTGCTGGGACTGCTTTTCGCGACCTATCAGTTAGGCCGGTATGCCTTCGGTGAATCGGGCGGCCTGTATTCCGGGGTGGTGCTGGCCACATCGGTCGGCCTGTACATTTTCACACGCTTTCTGATTCCCGATGTACTCGTCGGGCTCTGGCTAACGATCGGGTACTCCTTCTTTTTACGGTCGCTTGAAGAAGAACAGCCCTCGCGTCTGACCTGCTGGGGATTTGCCGCGACGTGCGCCCTGAATGTGCTCACGAAAGGCCTGATCGGCCTGGTTTTTCCTGCGGGAGCGATCGGGCTTTATCTGCTGCTTACGGGGAATTTGCGGCACTTGCTGAAGCTGCGTCTGGTTTCGAGCACGCTGGTGTTTTTCGCGCTCGCCGCGCCTTGGCACATTCTGGCGGCATTGCGAAATCCGGCGCAGGGCGAGGTGCGCGGATTTCTGTGGTTCTACTTCATCAATGAACACGTGATGCGCTTCCTGAACAAGCGCGTGCCGCCAGGGTATGACACCGTGCCGCTCCTGATCTTCTGGGGCCTCCTGCTGGCGTGGCTCCTGCCCTGGAGCGTGTTCCTGCCGCAGGCACTTCTCGATGTTCCGCTGCGGTGGCGGAAACTTCAGAGCAAGCCAGAGACTAAGTCAGCGACTAGGCCAGCGACTAAACTAGACCGGCCTCAGCGCGCAAGTCTGCTCTTCTTCCTGTGGGCGCTCGTGATCGTCGGCTTCTTCAGTTTCTCGACGCGACAGGAGTACTACACGATTTCCGCGCTACCGGGAGTGGCGCTTCTGGTGGGCGGTTGGCTGGGTCGCGAGTCTGGACCGGCGGCGAGCGAATCGGATCGCCGGGCAGGAAGAATTTCCTCGGCCGTTCTGTTTGCTTTCGGAGTACTCGGGTTCGTGGCCGGGATCTACCTTTTGTCCGTTTCCCATCCGCCCGCTCCCGGAGCCGATCTGGCGGACCTGCTCAAGAAGAATCCTCAAGATTATGATTTCTCGCTGGGGCACGTGCTTGATCTGACGCCGCGGGCGCTGGGCGCATTTCGCGGGCCGCTCCTGGGGGCATCCCTCGGACTGTTTCTCGGCACCGGATTTAACTGGATTCTGCGACGGCTCGCCCGCCCTTTTGAAGGCAACGTTGCGCTCGCCGCCATGATGGTCGCGTTGCTCGCATGTGTGCATTCCTCCTTCAGCACTTTCTCGCCGATTCTTTCTTCTTACAAACTCGCGGTGGCGATTCAAAAGCAGTTTCGGCCGGGCGATGTGATCGTGATCGATGGGCAGTACCATCAGGCTTCCACTCTGAATTTTTACACAGGGGTCCAGGTACACGTTCTGCACGCACCCAGCGGGAACCTGTGGTACGGCGCGAAATTCCCGGATGCGCCGCATATCTTCGAGACGCCAGAATCGCTGACGGCGTTGTGGAGGGGTCCGGCGGAGGTGTTCCTGTGGACGGACCAGGAGTATCCGAAAGAACTGAGTGGATTGACGTCCTTCTTATTGGCGCGCAGCGGGGGGAAATCCATCTACAGCAACCGGCCGCCTCATGACTAGCCTGATCACCGTTATCCTGCTGGCCCTGCTTGCGGGGACCGTAGTCTATTCTCTGCTCGCGGTGGTTGCTGCGTACCGGTATCTCGCGGTCACACGCCCGGCAGCCACAAGTTCCGAGCCCATCAGCATCCTGAAGCCGTTGGCCGGTGCGGACCTCGACCTCGAATCCAACCTACGCACATTCTTCGAGCAGGATTACCCTGCGTTTGAGTTGTTATTTGCAGTGCGCGAGCCCGGCGACCCCGCAGTCAGCGTGGTGGAGAAGCTGCGTCGCGAGTATGCCCACATCCCGGCGCAACTGCTGGTGACCGGCGAGCCGCCCTATCCCAATGCCAAAGCCTTCAGCCTGGATCGCATGTCGCAGGCAGCCGCGAACGATCTGGTGGTCATGAGCGACAGCGACACACGCGTAACTCCGACCTTGTTGCGTACCGTCTCGGCGGAATTTGTGGACAAGAACCTGGGGGTGTCGACTTGCCCGTATCGCGCCGTGCCCGGTCCAAGTCTGTGGTCACGCCTCGAGGCCACCGGCATGAACACGGACTTCATCGCCGGGATTCTGGTGGCTCGGATGCTCGAAGGCATGAAGTTTGCAGTCGGGCCCACCATCGTCGCGCGGCGCTCGGTGTTGCAATCCATCGGCGGCTTCGAGCGCCTGAAAGACTATCTGGCGGAAGATTTTGTGCTCGGCAAGTTTGCGGCGGAAGCCGGGCACGGGGTCATCCTGTCGTCTTATGTGATCGAGCATCACATCGGGGACTCAAATTTGGCCGAGAACATCGCGCACCGGCTGCGTTGGGCGCGCAGCACCCGCCGATCCCGGCCCGCGGGCTATGCGGGACAGCTTCTCACCATGCCGGTTCCTCTGGCACTAATCGCGTGCGCGGTCGCTCCCCGCCTTTGGCCGGTTTCGCTGCTGACGGTCGCGGTACGCGCGATAGCTGCTTATGTTGTTTCCGCGCGCGTGTTGCGAACCAGGATCAATTGGCTGCTCGTGCCGATAGAGGATCTACTGGGCTTCATTTTCTGGATCTCCGGATTCTTCGGCAAAACGGTGGTTTGGCGGGGCCGCAGATATCGTCTTCGCGCCGACGGGCGATTCGAATTGCTCTCACAGTAAAACCCTGGGGCAGATCATGGCCCCGGATCATGACCCCGGATCATGGCCCCTATGAGACTCAGCTCGGAGCGATTGTCCGGATCAGCTTCCCATCCTTCAGAACAAACGAATCTCCTCGCCAGTGGATGCGGTTGCCCCCAAAACTTGCGACCCAGACGAGTGGCGCAATCAGGTCTCGCAACGGCAGCAAGAAAATATTGCGGAGCAATTCGCTGCGGAAAATCTGGCGATCGTGGAGCACGACCCGCGCAGCGGCAAATCCAACGCCCAGCCGCGCGGCGAACGTCAGCGCAAACAGCAGCCACGCCCACCGCGCCCCGTGGGCCGCCAGCAGCGTCAGCAATGCCCATGGCAGTCCGAAGGTGAAAAGCAGTCCAGTGTATCCCCAGCGGCGGGCATCGCGAATGGTTCGCGACCAGCGCAGTTGATGGCGAAGAAACTGCCGCAGCGTGTAGGCAGGCAGAAATGTATCGACGATCGCGGTGCTGAGTTCAACTCGCTTTCCGGATGCGGCGATGCGCCGGCCGAGTTCATAGTCGTCGGCCAGATAGTCGAGCAGCGCTTCGAATCCGCCGATAGATTCGAGGTCACCGCGGCGAAAGGCCAGCGTTGAGCCCAATCCGAAGTGCAATCCTTTCTCGAGGAACCGCGCGCTCAGAACGCCAGGCACAAAGTCGGTGCTGATGCCCAACGCTTCGAGGCGCGAGCCGAGGGTCGGGCTGGCGACAGCGCGGTAGAGGCAGGTCACCAGTCCCACAGAAGCGTCGGCGAAAGGAGTGACGACCTTCCGCAAATAATCCGAAGGGACGCGGATGTCGCTATCGTTCACCAGGAGGAGTTCGTGGCGTGCCGCGGGCAACATCTGCACCAGATTGCTGACTTTGATATTTGCTCCCAGAACACGATCGCACACGATCAGGTCGATCGCACAGTTGGGATATTTTGCCTGGAGCTTACGCACAACCTCGATGGCGGGATCGCCGGGATCGCTGACCCCGAAGATCAATTGAAATTGGGGATACTCCTGTTCGCAATGAGTGCAAAAGCTCTCCCAGATTTCGGGGTCGACGCCTTTCAAGGGCTTGAGGATAGAAACGGGGGGGAGCTGGCTTTCTGGCAGCGGAGCCGGCTTGTCTTTCTTGCGCTTGTCTTTCTTGCGCCTATCGCTGAGGAAACTGGCCAGCGCGAGCGCGGACAGGAAATAGAAAAATAGACAGCCGGCTGTTCCAATCACGGCCACAGCCTCGAGCACTGCTCTTGCTGTTAATGGCGGTGGCGGCATGAGTAGCATGTTACTCGTAGCGCAGAGACTCGATGGGATCGAGATTGGCCGCTTTCCATGCGGGATAAATCCCGAACACCAGCCCCTCGGCCGCAGCGGCGAAAAAGCCGAAGCCGGCCCAGAACAACGACATGGTAGCGGGCAGGGAATCCCACACCAGGCGGATCGCGTACGTGATGATCGCGCCCAGGAGCACGCCCAGGATCCCTCCGATCGCCGTGAGGGTGATCGCCTCGAGCGTGAATTGCAGCAGCACATCGCGTTTGCGGGCGCCAATGGCTTTGCGAATGCCGATTTCCCGTGTGCGCTCGGTTACGGAGACCAGCATGATGTTCATCACGCCTACGCCGCCCACGATCAAGGCCACGCTCGACACGGCAAACATGAAGATAAACACTGCTCCAGTGATCTGGCTCCAGACATCCGATAGCGAATCCTGGGTGAAGACGGCGAAATTATCCGGCTTGTCCGGGGGCACCCGCCGCCGCCGCCGCAACAGTTCGCGCATTTCGTCCACCGCCTTGGGCATGTCCAGGTGCGAGGTCGCTTTGACGCTGATGAAATGCTGCTTGAGTTCTGGGTGCATTTTATGCATCGTGGCCAGCGGGAAATAGACCTTGTTGTCGTCGGGATTCTTGCCGCCGCCGAACGCGCTCTTGACCTTCTCGGCTTCTCCGATCACCTCGAATAACTGTCCTTCGATATTGATTTCCTTGCCCACCGGATCGGTGTTGCCAAACAATTCCTCCGCGGTGTCGGCTCCGATGACGATCACCGATGCGCGCCGGTCATCGTCAATTTCGCTGAACCAGCGTCCGGATTTCAGTTGCAGGTCGAAGACGTCCTTGGCGGACGCGCTGTCGCCTTCCAGAATCGTCTGCTTGCTCTTGCGGTCGCCATACTTAACCACGTACGTGCCGCTGCCAAACTGCGGCTCGACATAGCGGACACCGGCCGTCACGGCCTTGACGTGCGGCAAGTCCTTCATGGCTTCCGCGTCTTCGAATGTCAGTTCCTTGCGAGTGCGCAATTCTTCGGTGGGCCGCCCGAACGTGATCGGCATGTGAAAAGCAAAAATGATGTTCGATCCCATGCTGCTGATCATGCCGTTGACGTTGTCATTGAGCCCGCGCACGATCGACGAAATTCCGATGACGACCGCTACCCCGATCACGATGCCAAGCACGGTCAGCGACGAGCGCAGTTTGTTGCTGCGGATGGTGGCCAGCGCCATCGTGATGATTTCACCGAATTCGCTCTTGCTCATCATGGGTAACGGAATCGGCTCTTATGTTTCAAAGCGCAGTGCCGCGATGGGATCGAGCATCGCTGCCCGCCGCGCCGGGTACACGCCGAAGAAAATACCCACGCTCGCGGAGACGATCAGTCCCGCCACGACGGCCCAGAGCTTGATTACGGAGGGCATTCCGACGGCAAACGTGACCCCCTTCGCCACCGCGATCCCCAGCAGCACGCCGATCACGCCGCCCAAGAGTGACAGAATCACAGCCTCGATCAGGAATTGCAGCAGCACATCGGAGCGCCTTGCGCCCATGGCTTTGCGAATCCCCACTTCCCGCGTGCGTTCGGTCACCGAGACCAGCATGATGTTCATGATTACGATCCCACCCACCACCATGGAAATCGCGGCGATACCGATCATGGCGACAAAAAAAGTGCCGGTGAGGTTGGCCCAGATGCTCAGCAGGCTGCTGTTGTTTTCCATGTCAAACGAGTCCGCGCCGCCGGCGGGATCGTGCCGGCGCGCGCGCACGATTACGCGCGCCTCGTCCATAGCGGAGTCCAGGGTGGCGCCGGTGCCGACCGCCTTGGCGGAGATACGCATGTTGGTGTTGTGACTGCCGTACTGTTTCATCCACGACGTCATGGGGATGAGTGCATAGTTGTCCAGACTCTGTCCCACAACCGAGCCCTTCTTCTTCCCGACCCCGATGATGCGATAGGTCCAGCCATCCACCCGGATTTCTTTCCCGATGGGATCGACACCTGGCATGACGGTATCTTCGATGTCGGTGCCGACCACGACGACGGGCGCGTTGTTTTCCAGGTCCGACTCTCCGATCATGCGGCCAGAGTCGATGTCGATGTCCTGCGTGACCGCAACCGACGGGGTCATCCCCTGCACCATGGTGTCGCTGAGCGACTGCTCGCCATATTTCACATGGCCGCTGTTGTTGCGCGCGTAAGCCCCCACGTACGCGCAGAGCTTGCAGCCCTCCCGCACCGCCCGGTAGTCGTCCATGGTCAGGTCTTTGCGTTTCTGGCCTTCCAGGTAGTGGTCGATGTTCGTGACCGCCGGCGTCACCTTGAACATGATGAATACGTCCGCGCCCAGATTGAAGATCCGCTCGGCGACGTAGGTATTGATGCCGTTGACGAACGTGACCACGGCAATCACAGCGGCCACTCCGATCACCACGCCGAGCAAGGTAAGCGCGGAGCGCAGTTTGTTCGCCCACAACGACAGAAATGCTATCTTGATCGCCTCGGAAATGTGCATAGGCCAGGTTGCGGGGGTCAGGTCCCAGGGGTTAGGTCTCAGCTCTCAGGCTCTGGAGGTCTCGCCCCGGGGCACTGTGTTGGCTATCAGTTTAACAGCCCGGCGCTGCTCTCTGAGACCTGAGACCTGGCGCCTGAGACCTCGGTTGCAACCTCATGCCCTGTGGGAAGCAAGGCGCATTGAGAGTTTCACGGACACAAACGCCAGCAGCAGCGCCAGCACGGTCCAGCTAGCCGCAATCTCCAGGTTCCGCTGCAATCCCAATCCAAAGACGGGCGTTAGCACAGACGGCGAGGACATGGAAAAGTGTGCGCTCGTTGACGCTCTAATCAACTGCGCGATGGCCACAACTGCCGTAACGAAAACCAGTGCCAGCACGAATCCTCCAACCACCAGGCCGGGCAGAGCGCGCTTCCAGGGGAACGGAATCGGCGGCGGAGCCGCAGCCTCGCGTCGAACCGCATCCATCACGGAGACCGCAAAGCCCGACGACGGGAGGATTTCATCCTCTCGGGAAAGAATGCGATTAATCTCGCCCTCGTCGTGTCCAGTCAAGCGTCTCATTAAGCCTCCTTCAGGCGCGGCACAGCCAACAGTTGCGGAAGTTTATTGCGCAAAATTTCCCGCCCGCGAAACAATCTCGCCTTGACCGTGCCCTCGGGCAGTCCAAGACTCCGCGCCGCGGTGGTGACGTCCATTTCGTGAAAGTAAAAAAGAATCAAGGCCTCGCGATACTTCGCCGGCAAAGCAGCGACCGCGCGCCGCACCGCTAGATCGCGATCGCGATCTTCGAGGCCTCCATCGGAAGCGCGCGCGTCTCGAGGTTCGGGAACGTCTTCGAGCGACACCGTGAGCGATAACACGCGCGCCGGGATGCGGCGCAGTTCCGAACGATAGAGGTTGGTCGCCAGCGCGAACAGCCAGGTGGAGAAAACTGCATCCCTTCGCCACTGGGCGAGGGCGCGGTAGGAACGGAGAAAGGCCTCCTGCGCCATCTCCTCGGCTCGGCTGCGATCGCGGCAGAAGCGGTAGGCCAGGTTGATCAGTGGCCCCTGCCAGCGCCGGACAATCCCTTCAAAGGCGGAAATGTCGCCCGCCAGGACTCTTTCCACATCGGCCTGATCGTCGCTCGCACTCACGCTCGACTCTGCCTCAAATGGTATGACACGGCGCCGTCACCCACGGTTGCATTATTTCAAGAATGGCCCCGGGACAAGAAAATGCAACCGAAACTGCGGAAGGCCGGTCCTACCTGACGTAAGCAAGAAAACATCAAGGAGATGACAATGGCATTCCAGACAGGCGACAACATGGTCGGGGTCGTAGCCGTGGCGATACCCGTCGTGGGAAGTATTGCCCTGTTCTCATTCTTGGCCGTGGCGACATGGTCCGATGCACGCCGCAAAGAGAGAGAGACATTCTACAAGAGTGAAACGCTGAAAAAAATCGCGGAGAGCTCAGGCGAGGGAGCCAAGGCCGCGATAGAACTGATGCGCGAGCAGGAGAAGAGCGTTGCAAAACGCCGCCTCGAAGGCATGAAGCTGGGCGGCTTGATCACGGCCGTCGTCGGCATCGGTGTCATGGCGCTTCTGCATGGGCTGGTGCGCGACGAGCCGGTCTATCTCGCTGGATTGATTCCGTTTCTGGTCGGCGTTGTCTTGATGTTGTATGGATTCTTCCTCGCACCCAAACCGCAAGAGTGAGAAAACGCAATCCGGCCGGCACTCTCCGCCTGCGCCTTCTGCCTGCATTATAATTAATCTGTTGGCAGCCGGACCGGACGGTCGCTCGTCGCAAGGCGGGAGGAAAGTCCGAACTCCGCAGAGCAGTGTGCCGGATAACGTCCGGGAGGGCACCCGCGCTTTTATAGGCGGGACCGTTCGACGGAAAGTGCCACAGAAAACATACCGCCCGGGCCGCAAGGCTCAGGTAAGGGTGAAAAGGTGCGGTAAGAGCGCACCGCCGCCGCAGTAATGCGGCGGGCA
>Ga0224558_1004520_pt1 | contig 10775 bp, 18 predicted proteins | sample 714S32024metaG_FD_180682 | JGI IMG/M metagenome (GOLD analysis project Ga0224558, IMG submission 180682) | Peat soil microbial communities from Stordalen Mire, Sweden - 717 S3 20-24 | ecosystem: Environmental > Terrestrial > Soil > Wetlands > Peat | place: Sweden: Norrbotten County, Stordalen... | reverse complement strand
GAGCCGGGTGAGGGCAGCGTTCTTGTCGTCGCTCCGCTTCCAGCGGTCGGCGAGCTTCTCGAACTCGGGTGCCATGCCGCTTGGGTAACCGAGGACGATCCAATCACACTTTGGGGGAAGCTCCTCCTGGAACGGCTCCAGCGTCGGCAACCAGCAGATAGAGGTCTCAGAGTGGAGCACCTGGTGATATGGACCCGGTGCTGGGACACCAGGCGTTGTCTCCTTCGCCATGGACAGGGAGAAGGGAACTGCCTGTCCACGGTTGCGGCCCGTCGGAGTCTGCCAGCGGGCCGGAGCGTCCGGCCTGGTCTGGTGCCGCCATGCCTGTGCTCCGTGGGGACCGGCCTGAATGCTCATCTGCCCTGCTTCAAGGAGGACCCGGTTGTACAGGAGACTCGAAACCTTCATCCGTGCTCGAACGCTTCCGAGAGGGCTGCCCGTGACGAGGGCGTGAGCATTCGAGGCGAGAGGGAAGAACACGTCGCCCGATGGTGGCACGTAGGGAATCGGGTCTGGCGAAGCTGACATGCCTCCGATTATCCGCCACCGAGACGAGGAGGCGGGTTATGCCGCCTCCTCCACCGTTGCGGGCTCGAACGTCCGCAGGATGGTTGCTGCGCTCTTCTGGATGCGCTCGCAGGATGCCGTGATCCTGGCCATGGCCTGGTCCCCACTACCGGCGGAAGTCCTATCCGTAACAAGTCCGCACATATTCATGCCGCATCTCCGAGACGGTCGAGGACTCGCTTCACAGCCATTGGCTGCCAGCTTGTGCCTCCACGCTTGCTCTTGCGTCCTTCTGATTCGAGGGTGGCACAAATACCTCGAAACGACGCTCCCATATCCCGCAGTTCCACGATGCGCTTGAGGGTGGCCTGCTCCGCTTCGGATTCGACCAGAGCCTTGTCTCGGGCTTCGTACCCGAAGGCCGGAGCACCCGAGGCATATCCGCCCATCTGTGCCTTACGTCGTCTTCCATTCCGGAGCCGGAGTACAACCATGGACCGCTCGTACTCGGCTACGGCACCGAGCACCTGTCGGATCATCTTTCGACTCGGATCATCGGGGTCGTCGGTGAGGTAGGTCGCCTCGGCTGGACTCGTCGAGAAGGCCGTTCCGCCGATCCTTCGAATCTCGGCCAGGACGGTCTCCTGCACAATGAGGTCACGGGCCAGGCGGTCGAGCCTGGGAACGACGATCCCCTGAGCTTGCTTGTCCCGCAGCATTCCAAGAGCATCAGCAAGCCCGGGGCGGTCTTCTAACTCTTTGGCCCCGGAGATTCCCTCATCGCAGAGAATGGCAACCAGTTTGTGGCTATTGGCTTTGCACCATGCTCGGAGTGCTGTCTTCTGAATGGCCAAGCCGAACCCGTCCTCGACCTGAGTGGCCGTGCTCACCCGAACATATCCGACGATTTTCACTCAAAACCTCCTGACCTGCTGTGTAACATTATCTGAAGGTATTGATACAAAGCAAATCAGATTTCTGGGCCGTCGGGGCCTGTTTCAATGGCCTTCAAGGTCCGGCGAACACACGCCTCACACCACCACGAATCCCCTGTCTCGGAGGGCGTCGTGAGGGCCGGGGCGGTCAGTTGGGTGCCGCAGCCAGAACAAGGGCGAGATTCCATGGTTTCGCCCACCGAGGTTACGCACACGGTTCTGACACGATCACTCAGGCATGAGGATTCCCAAAAGCCGACCCGTGTCAGAAACGAACGTATTTGACGGATCAATCACCGAACGACACCGCCCTCGTGCGGCGCTTAGGGGGGCAGTTGCTTTGGCTAGCGTTTGAGGCGATGGACTGGGATGCCCTCGGTATTGCAAAGCCATCGAGACTCTTGATCTGGAAAAGGCGAGTTCCCCGGATACGTCCAGTCTGCGCCCTGCGAGGACACCGGATCGAGCACAAATCGCTGGTGATGGGCGTGAGCTTGATTTCGCCTCTCGACCCTGAGCCTCAACAACCGGCTCATCGATCGGTTCTCATGCAGTGCGCCTGCGGCGGGCGGTACGAAGTTGTGTCCGGCTCGGATCCCTACGCCGACCAGAGCGCAAAGCGCAGAGTCATTAGGTGACCCCGATCGCCGGCATGGTGAGGTACGCAGGAGGAGGAGTTGTCTCCGAGCCGTTCGTCAACAAACGCAAGCCACATGCTTGCTCTTAGGGTCTCATCATTTGCCTCGCCCAACGTTCGTAGTCGAACCTCTTCGACGTCGGCCACGGTAAACAGAGTAGATCGTCTCCGGGGTGCCCCACTTTGCCGGGCCGGGGTGCGCTCAGAGCCGTGAAATAATCTGAAATGGCTACACCCCCTGACGAGCCATCTCGAACTCCACCTGCTGCCATTCGACGGCAGCTTCGGCGTGAAGTTGGTTGGGGGTGTCCGGTAAGTGGTTGCGGGAATCCCTATCTCGAATACCATCACTTTGATCCCCCCTGGGCCGAGGAGCATCACCACGATCCTGATCGGATGATCGCTCTTTGTTCAATGCATCATGCTCAAGCTGAAGCTTGGACGGTCCCCCAAATGCGAGAGATGAAGGTTGCCCCGCAGGATCGGGCTGAAGTCCAGGGTCGATTTCAGTGGATGCGAGAGGACGTTCTCGCCGTCATTGGTGGCAACTTCTTTTATGAAACGCCTCACATGGTGGTATTCCGAGGTGAGCCGATGATTTGGTTTGAACGAGACGAAGACATGCGGCTTCTTTTGAATCTGCGTGTACTTACAGCATCTGGACTCCCACGAACTCGCCTCGAAAACAATGATTGGTTCATCCGTGGCGATCCTGTCGAGGTGGAAAGCCCGCCAAATGGTGCCCGACTCCGAGTCCGGTACGAGAATGGCGACGATGTTGGCATTCGATTTCGGGAGTGGTCAGACTCAAATGAGCTTGGCCGTATCTTCCCCAGAGCACTCGCACTCGGATCAACCCTGAACTTCCCGCTTGTCACTGCCGAGATCAATGTTGAAGTTGGAGGGACCAATATCAAGTTTGGACCGACATCGACCCAACTCCCAGGTGTGCAAATCACCGGATCGGTCGTGTCCCACTGTGGAGCCGGGTTTGTCTTTGGATGACTGGGTGCCACAGCCGGATCTGACCCCATGCTTCAGCGCCCAGTTCCACCAGGAGTGGGTCGTTAAGGACCGTTTGTGTGCCCGTCCAGCTGGACCTGTTGGCAGTTCTGGAGCGGCCTCGCTACCATCGCCCGAATGGCGGGAGTTGTGGACCCATGAGTGTCGTCATCCAACAGCCTGTCGTTTGGATTGTGCTGGTGTCTGCGATTGTGGTCGGAGCGATCCACACGCTGGCCGTCCGTGGGGTCCATGATTCGGCGGTATCGCCCGGCCAAGGATTGCAACCACCGATCAGCGCCGGACTATCGGTGGTGGGAATACTGCTTCCGGCAGTTTTCGTGATCCTCCAGATCAACTCTGGTCACTTGACTAAGCCAGCTCTAGCCGACCTATTCGTCGCTTCTGCGTGGCTTTCCTTATCTGTGCTGTTCGGTCTCTACGTGGCTTACGTGGCGGTCACAAGACCGGGATGGGGACATGGCACGAAGTACTGCTTTGGCTACCAACTCATCGCCTTGTTGGCGGGCGTCTGCGTCTTCTTCTGGGGCATCGTTGATGTGGTCTTTCCACTGATCGGAAGACAGGGGTAATCGGAAAACATGGAGACCTGGCAAGAGATCGGCGAACCTAACCTCGGCTTAATGCGGAGTGCCATTGAACCCAGGATGTCCGGTTCCGAGGACTTCACGTCTGTAATGGACACAACATTTCGAATAGCTCGTCAGCGAAGTAGCGTCTTTGTCCACTCGCCGACCTACCTTGACTTGGAGATCGTCGCCAGTGTTTTGTGTTGGTGGCCACTGAAGCCCGAGCCGACTCCGAACTACACGAGCCAGGTCACACAACTAAGAGGTTCACTCCTAAGAGACCCAGCGGATATCGATTCGTATCTGAGTCGTTACTTTCCTCAGCTCAACGAGCCAGGGCCATTTCAGCCGAGTCTGCCCTTCGTCATAGGTGTCCCCCCGCCTGGATGGATACCACAATCCATCTCAGATCTCTTGCCCCTGCTGATTACCCTCCCAGCTGATGCCGTAGTGAACTTTTTGCTCTCACAGGCAGGATCGTAAAGGTTCTGGCAACTTTTGGCGCCCATCCCCGAGAACAATGGAAGTAGATCGCCGAAATCCCCAGGGTGGCCGCACCCGACCGATTTCGCCCACCGAGAACTCGTCCGAGGTCACCGCTGGCCACCGAACTGCCGGATCCCGGTCAGCCCGTCCAGGTGGTCAGGGCAAGCCCATACACGCCACCATCGGTCTCCCCGTGGCGAGAACCAACGTCCCGTGTACGTCGGTGTCTCACGACAATGCGTGGCTTGAAGCTGTTGTGAGTACAGCATTCTCCAACATCGACCAGGCTGGGCCATGAAACCAGGGCATGGTTGTCCAGGAGTCGGATGCTCGGCCTTCACGTCAGGAGGCTAGCCCTGGCCCCTCCGCCCAGCGAACAGTGGGGCCGTCGAACGCACCTAACCCACTCAGCCTTCACGCTGCCATTCTACCGAACCTCGGGTAGCCTCCAGAGGTGTCAGACGAGCAGATCGGGGCTCTCGAAAACATTCTTCGAGACCTGATCGAACGTGTACTTTTGGGTAGGTACGGTGCGGACTGGCTGTCGCACTTGAGGATCGGCGAAGACCGCCTGGTCCTCTGGGCCGAGCGCAGGGAGGAAGAATCCAAACGACGCCCTGGCGTCTCTGTCGACCCACGACCGCTCTACTACTCCGAGTTCACCGACCTGGCCAGCATTATCGACAAGCACTGGGACGACGGCTTCATCGACTGTTTCAGGGACAAGAAGCGCATTAAATTCGACCTAAAGCGCCTGCTGGGTTACCGCAACCCCGGAGCCCACTCTCGATCCCTGGTCATACCTTGGGAGCAAGACTTGGTGTCAGGGCTGACGGGGCTTATACGGAATGAGGTGACGATCTACTTGTCAGAAACGGCAACCACCGAGGATGAGCCCGAGTTCTTTGCACGGATCGAGGAGGTCGTCGATCACTTCGGCAACCGCTACGTCGGGAGAGCGACCGGAAGAGGATCAGGAAGCCCCTTGCAGCGCCTCTATGTCGGCGATGTCCTGACGCTTCAGTGCCGTGGAGCGGACCCTCAAGGCAAGGAGCTGAACTGGTACATGCACACACTTGGTGTCGTTGGCCAGAACTTCAGAGGCGACACCGTGAAGATTGACTACGAAATAACGAACGCTGCTGTCGGTGTAGACACGGCGTTCCTCATCCACCTGAGGTGCCCTGAACGGCCGTACTCAAGGCTGGATCTGGACGACGACGATCGGCTGATTCTCCGCTTCCGGGTAGATCCCCACAGGTAACACAGGGAGCGCCATCCCAACTGACCCCGAGGTGAGTGAAGCGACTGCCAGGCTGGTCCGATATCGCCTCCAGCGACTTGACCGGACACGATGGCTCAATATCCCCGTGTTCGGTCTCTTTAGCCTGTTGGGTGTGTATCTAGCGATCACATCGGAACCACTTGGTGGCTAGCAGTGGCGGCACTCGTGTCGATGACTCCGATCATCCATTTTCAGACGAAGCGGCTCCGAAGCCGGGCCGACCTCCTCGGTATCATCTGACAGTGTCCGTTACTGCTGTCTCAGCTAAGAGTCAGAAGATGGGCCATGCGTTCACGCAGCCACTTCGTGTAAATGGCGCCGAGAATAAGTTTTCCCTCGTAGTAGTGCACCTTTCCTGTCGAAAGGTCCACAATCGCCGGCATGGCGATAGCGGCGAAACCCTTCACGGGGCGAGACTTGACTAGCTCAATAGCGTGAAGCGTCACCGTGTTTGATGCCAAGATCGGCATCACAGCCACCCCGATCTGAAGCCCACGCAGGTGACCTTTCGTCCGCTTGGCGTATTCAATGGATTCAGAGATGAGACCGGACAGGCCATCGGCGCTTGCCTCCGGTCGAGTTGCCACGACGGTGAAGAGGTTCAGTTTCGAAGCAGCCCAAAGCCATCGAAACTTTCCCTGATAGCCAACTTTGACGGGTCCACTCGGAAGTTCTGTTTCGGTCACGGAATATCCATCCATCTTTAGTTTGGTGACCGTATCTGCGAGAAAGTCCTCGGGGTTCATGTCTCCATCTTGCCATTGCGTTAGGCAATGCGACCGCCCCGTAACAGCCATAACTCCCCGCTCCCCCCTGCGAATTCCCCGAGAATGGGTCTCAAGGACTGATTTGGGCACGCTGAGGTCTACTCTGAGACGGTGCGGGCTACATCTTGAATCCTCATGTCTTTGTCCCGCTGGCCCCAGTCCTGTGACCGCCGATGGCCGGGCATTACCCGAGACTCCGGTCAACCGTCCAGAGTGGGGATGAGGTGACTCTGATCCTCGGGGTGTATTCGAATTGGCACGCCATCCAGGTGAGCGACCGCATGGTAAGCCTGGCTGGAAGACAACCCGTACCTTACGACACGCTTGCGAACAAAACGATTGTCTACTTCGGTCGCCGAGGCATCGTGACCATCGGCTACACGGGTCCTGCCTACATAAAGGGCGTGCCAACGGACAAGTGGGTCGCTCAGACCCTGAGCGGACTTGACCTCTCCACTTCCGGCACAGCGTTTGGGGTTCGCATATGCCGTTCTTTCGACATAGGGCAAGCCATAGAACACCTCAGGTGCGAAGCAACGAAGATCGTAGGGAAGCCGGGCGCACGATTACTTGAGTTCCATATCATCGGATCACAGTGGGACCGCAAACATCTTCGCCTACGTCCCGTCATCTGCAAAGTGACCAACAAAAGAACTGGCGGCACCACATTCGAGAAGTTGTCTGTCCCACGAAACTGGCCGATACACCGGGGGTATTACTTCCTGCTCGCTGGTAGCGGGACGGACGAGGCTCGCAACCACATGAGGAAGCAGTTTCAGTTGTCGGGAGGACCTCAATCTCCTGAACACTGTATTGACGTGATGATTGAAGCCATCCGTCATATCAGTGGTCGCATCCCAAGTATCGTCGGTCCAGATTGCATGGCTGTTCACATTCAAGGTGGCTCGCCCAAAGTGAGCATCTACTTCAAGCCACAGTTCGAATACAAGGTGCGACACAACTCAAACGGTCCATGGAACGGACCACTCGCATTCTCTCCGTACCTAATCTCGCCAAATATGGTGTCTCAGCCGTCCATTTCTACGAACAACATGTTCCTAAGCACTCCAGATGTGGATGTCCGATTTGAAGGTGGGCCACAACTTCCAATCGACCAGATGCCAGCCATGCAGTCTCATCAACGTCGCCCAGCGCCGCCATCGTGATATGCGTGGAATCAACTGAGTTCGTTCGATATACAATCTGGTCGCAATCATCCAGAGGAGTCGAGGGACTTGGCCCAGTGACGCTCCAGCAACCGGACCGAAAGGCACGGTGCCAATGCCGATTCGATGAAGGAGCAATGTCCGTCCATTGTCAACCTGATGACTCTCCGGTTTCCGGCACGAGCGACGGGAGTTACGGAGACCTGCTTGTGTGTGGCATCTGCGGAATGATCAAGGGTCCGGTCCCCGAACCCCCGGGCAGCGCCACTCAACTCTGTGAGTGCGTGCCGGTCGAAGACCATCGGTCTCAACCCAAATGGGACCGCCACGACTTCAACAGCGCTTTTGAACTTTGCTACTGCTGTGGGTTGACGGCGCTGCATCAGGAAGTTGTTGACGGTGGCCTGTGAGACACTGGCTCGGCGTGCGACCGCCGTCTGGCTGATCGACTCAGCCCTGAGGTACTTGTAGGCGGGCAGGTTCGTGTTCGTAGTCATGACGCCTCCAATCGACGGAAGATGACCAGTGCCGAGGGGAATGGTGCACTATTTTTACTGTTGCCAAACTTCAATCTACCGGCGAGGAATTTAACCTCAACGGATGGATCGCCAGAAATGTATTTTTGCCACCACCGTGTGTCCGTTCGTGCAGGGATTAGCATGACGATTACAGCGCCTAGTTTCATTTCGTTGTGTGCCTTTTCAACCCACTTTGCAAGCGGTGGCCCATACGGAGGATTTGCCCAGACAACTTCACCGGACCAATCTTGCGTTAATCCATCCTCTTCGATTGTGTAGTGCTTCTCACACAATGCGTTTTCATGGGTTGACGCCACGTCAACGGTAAAGTGAAACTCTGCATTCCATTCTTCCCACTGATCACGAGGTGTGGTCCATTCGACGGTTTGGTGCATAAACCACACTGGTAATTTTCCCTTGCGTCGGTGTTTCTTTTGTCGGCATGCGCCCGAACACGTGTCTCGTGGGCGACCAGTCGCAGCGGGCGTGAAGCCATTTCCACACATTCGGCACCGTAACGAAACTCGACGTTTTGTAACGCTCACGATTCCACCAGCCGACGCTCGAAGTCCGCCATGGCCTGGTCGGTGGTCGGCAGCCACGTGGGGTGACCTTGGCTGAGGTGGAGTACGCCGGGACCATTGACCATAACGTCGGCGCACTCGTCACTGCACACCACGTAGCCATCGGCGTCGTACTCCTCGAAGGACATGATCGGGTCCATCTCTTTGCCACAGACCCGGCAGTGGCCGTCGTAGGGGACGCTCACGACTCCTCCACCGCAACGGGCACGAAGTCCGCAGCGGACACGAACGATGGCAAACCATTATTGTGGGTCGGAGTCAGATCACGGGCGTGGAGCATGCAGTCCACATCCATGCCATCCGGCAGCATCGACCAGACGATTAGCTCACGCATCCGAGTGGCGTCTAGCTCCTCGAAGTATGGGTTGCCCTCATACATGTCCGCCAGCCATTCGTCGTCCGTGACTTCATCCCAGCAATGACTCCGTGCCCACTCAATCATCCTGTCCTTGCTTAAGCCCGTGTCGGTCTCCAACTCGACCAGGATTATCTGGCGTGCGGCGTGGTAGCGGGTAGTGACATCCGCCCGCATGGCCTCATGGTCGGCGCTCATACCGACACCTCGACCGTGTGGTCGATCACCGGGGCCACTTGAGGTCCGAGGTCAACCGGCGAATGGGGCACCACAGTGCAGCCATGGTGATGCTTCCCATATCGTGTCGCTTGCCCACTCGTGTCTCAAGATGCGTTCGTTCGTCGTCATGATGCCATCAACTTGCCAACTTCGATCCCGCACTCATACGCCCGCACAAGAGCGTCCCTGCCAGTGAGACCATGATCCACGATCATTTGTAGGAATCCATCGGGTCCATTCCAGAGATCGCTGGCGTACTGTGGATTCTTCGCAGCGGCGGATAGCATGAGACCTTCGACATCGAGTGTTTTGGTCACGACTCTTCCGATCCAAAGAGGTAGTCCGACGAGAGCTTCGGATATAGCCGCTGGATTGACTCACGTACCTTGGCGTTCTTGACGAGACCTGTGAGGAAGTTGTTCACAGTCGTCAAGTTCGTTCCACTGGAACGAGCAATGTCGGCCATCGTGATCCCATCTTGCTTGAGTAGCGTCTTGGCCGGGATCGAGTGGCTCTCGTGAACGGGCGTGGTTACTGTCATATCCCTACCCCTGATTTGGTCTATTTGCGTACCTCCATTTTATCATCCTCCTCGCTCACCTGAAATGCTCCCAATGGCCCTGTATCACCGTTCGTTGGCTCAAAAAAGATAGTTGCTGGGAGCTAGAAAAAGATGATCGACATGCCGTCATTCCCAGTGAGCGGTTCTATGGTTCGATCCGATTCCCCAATGCCTTCTGTAGCCCGCTGTGCTTCGATCTCAGCCTGTCTACGGCCAACCCGATGGGATGGATTCCCTGATCGGCTTACAGCGGCTTGTAGAGGCTTCTGGCGGACCTCAAACAGGTCATTTCCCCGCTGATCTGAACATCGGTCGTCGGACAGCTCATATACATCGAGGTCAGGTCGATTTGACCCATGATTCGGACCATTTTCGAGCCTCAGATCGGTCGATTTTGGGGTAATCCAGCGGTCTGAACCGATCAGGAAGATGTCACGAACGGGTCAGGAGGATCACGAAGGTGTCGGGGACGGGTCGGAAGGTGTAAGGAACGTCTCCGCTATACGGCCGTCCACACTGATCTGAGCACTCACGATGAACGACCCGCCATCCGTGGAGTAGACCTTGTCGGGAACATCGTCGTTTTGGACGAGGACAAGATCGGTGCCATCTCGACGTAGCTCCGTGAAGCCCTGGACTAAGAAGCCAACGACGATAGTCTCATCCGGGCCGAGGACTGATCCAGCTTCGAGGACGAGGATTTCTGACCCCGCCAAGTTCGATACGGTCACAGTCACAGCACATGACGACAGACCGTTAGCCCACGGCGAGGTCGTCAGGCTGAACATGTCGAGGACGCAGCCATCGGGAGATGCGAGGATCAAATCGGTGACCCATAGACCGTCATCATCGAGTTCTCGCCAGTGAAGTTGGGCCATCACCTCTTGAAGGTTCTCACCCGAAGTCTCGCAGTCCCGTGGGCTCACTGGCCGTCGTCGTAGGTGACTCGGTTGGCCGGACTGGCCGACTTCGTTCTCGTCGGGATGGCACGGCGTCATCCATGAAGCCAGCCCGTTGCAGGTCAATGAGTCTCTGCATCGACGCCTCGCTGGTGTCGAATACCTCTCCGGGACGATATGGCTCTAGTGGTAGCTCCACGTGGCCCTGTACGGCCCCCTGAGGCTCTGGCGGTCGTGGAGTGGCCGTGGATGGCTGAGGAGGC
>Ga0224558_1004518_pt1 | contig 10780 bp, 11 predicted proteins | sample 714S32024metaG_FD_180682 | JGI IMG/M metagenome (GOLD analysis project Ga0224558, IMG submission 180682) | Peat soil microbial communities from Stordalen Mire, Sweden - 717 S3 20-24 | ecosystem: Environmental > Terrestrial > Soil > Wetlands > Peat | place: Sweden: Norrbotten County, Stordalen... | reverse complement strand
AGGACTTCAAAATCCCTAAGGACTGCGTGTGCGTCGCCGGAACGGAGGAGAACGATGCGCCACGGCACCCAACCACCGATCCATCCAGCGGGTGGACCATCCCACGGTTTCGGCTCACGGCGGGGAATTTCTGGCGGTCGGGGGGGCCGGGGAACGCTGTCGAAGAAGCTCACAGAGTCATATTGCACCCTGACCCTGAGACCGTCCATCGAGGCAGCCTTACCGGCAGCGCTAGGTGGTATCTCCGGTCCCCTCGACAACGCTCTCCATTGTCACTAGGCACGCCAGCGGAGCTTGAATGTGTAGCGCCGTACCGTGGTGTAGCGATTGCCAAACCAGCATCTACCGCCGGGCCCAATCGTGTTGAACCAAATCTTAAAAGACGCGTTTGAGCGCAATCGCCGGGGGCGCCCCCGCATCAGACGCCTCGTCCTGGCCCGATCCTCGGTTCGGATCCGGTCCAACGTATCGGCCAGTTGGGTTCCCACCCGGGTTAACCACCATTCTTCGACGCTCTGGCGATCCTCCTCGGAGAGACGGTTTCGATAAGCGAGCTTGCGGACATGGTTCGCCTCAATGTCTCGCAGTGCCCAATAATCGGCATATCGGCGCACTCTGCCAAATGGAACTCGCTGAAATCTAATAGCGAGGTCTCTCCTGACTTCATCCGGCAGGGCGTCGAAATCCGGGGCCGATGGCGGCTCTTCCACCTCGTCATTTTGCACCAACACTGAAGCATGGGAGCGCAGCAGGGCGCCTTCATCCCGGCGGAGCGGGCTGCCGAGTTTGCCCTCTCCTACCTGAGGCGAAGAAGTCCTGCAGCGGTAGATGTGAAGCCACAGGACTGGAAATAGAACTTCTCAAGCTTTTCCTCGAAGTCGACGTGAAGCCACTCATACCCGGCTTCCTGACACGTTCTCCTTACGACTTCAACTAACTGCGTGCCGATGCCACGACTCCTCTTCGAGTTGGCAACCATCACATCTTGGATCCACGCGTGCGTAAATCCATCCCCAAGCACATTGACGAATCCCACCAGTTCGCTGCCTTCACGTGCAACGACCCAGCCCAGACTGTGGTTGGCAACAAGATCGACCCAAGGTCGCACTTCGTTTGGATGCACCTGAGCCTCAAAGGCTTTGGCATGAAGGACGTTGACCTCGGCATTCTCGAAGTCCCCGCGCCATTCATAAGTGACAGCCATGCGTGGAGAATAACTTCAGCTCGCGTGGCCGGTGCGCCCACCACTGGCGGTCAGGGGCACCCGGGGAGAAGGACCGTTAGCGACGATCCAATGGCTACGGCGACGCAGACGGGCCCAACGGACAAGGGTGGCCGTCACCGGAAGCCCATCCTTGACCGGATTACCCATGACAGTCAGACCGTTGCCTATTGGACGGTGCCCGACAAGCTACGCCGTAGTAATCCAATAGCGTCTCGTTAGGCCGTGCTTGGTTTCTTGGATTCCCTCGAACACTCCTCCGCTGCCTTCGATCGTGGCGGCGGAGGCCACGTTGTTGGCATCGCAAACAAGAAGCACGGGGTTGATGGCGAGTCGTTTCGCCTCATTGAGGATATGGCCGAGCGCCCAGGTCGCAAGCCCGCGTCGTCGCGCAGAAGGCCGAATGCCAAAGCCGATATGTCCAGCCGATCTGATGAACTCACTATCGCCGTAGCGAAGAGCAATGCCGCCAAACACGTCGTCTCCGTCAACGATCCAACGATGGATACAGCCCGAAACGGCGGGATCGTCCGTCATGGACGAGTCGCTGACCGAAATCAAGCGTGTAACCCATGCTGAGAACCCTGCCGCTGAGGCAGTCTCGTCAGAGGCCAAGAGGCCAAACCCGTCTTCGTGCAAGCCAGGACCCCATTCGGCGTAGGCAACGAGCCACGAGGAATGCAGACGGGTGGTCGGCACGATCAACTCAACCATGACATAAACCTATGCCGCTCGAAGCGGGGCCGGTGACCCGTCTGGGTCCTTGTGAAGAGTGCCCGCAGCCTTCGGAACGCGTATTTTGAGTGCCATCAACTGGACCGGTGATCGCGATGAAATCGGCTTACCCAATCATCGTTAACGCTGTCTGCCTGTCTTTTTGTCCTCGGCCGGGGAAGTTCAATCGTGTCGTCTAGGTCGAGATGCCGCAGGACCTGGCGAATTGTCGGATCGTACCCATCGGGAGAGGTCAACTCTTCATACTCCACGGTCAGCGGGATGACACCGAGCTTTTCGTAGAGGTCAACCCAGGATTTCTCGCCTTCGGCGATCAAGTCCATCATTCCAACAATCACATCATATTGGTAGACAGGCTCCCGGATTGGCCGCGCCGGTTCATCATCGGACACCACCCATACATCCTCTTCTGCGGCTCGCAGCCAAGAGATCGCTTGGCGTAGGCGATCACGGCGGACGACGTGGATCACACGTAGCCCTGGGAACATCTCGTGAAAAACCGTCTCAACGCTTGCGTCCGAAAACCGTGTCAACTCTCGGAAGTTCTCTAATGCCCATCCGACGTAGTTCCACATCCACTTGGCACCAAATACTCTGTTGGGAGTTGAGCCGACCCGATACACCAACTCGATGAACTCGTCTCGATTGGCAACCCCATGCTGTCGTGCTAATCGGCCGTCTTCCCAGAACCTGGCCCCTGGCGCAAATGCTTCTAGGGGTCCGGTGACGAAGTACTCATCCGGGTGGCCCGCTATTCCAGTATCCGAGAGAGCGCGTGAAAGTAGGGTGGACCCGCAGCGTGCGTTGGCGCAAATGAGGTAGCACCTGGGCAGGTCCATCAGTACACGATTTTGCCACCGATTGATGGTCTGGTGTGTCCCCGTACGGCCTCGTGACGCCCGTCTGGGGTCCTCATCCACGAAGTGCTGCCTCTCGCGAGCGGATTGACCGCTCACTATTGCCAGCGATGGGACCACCAAGAGCGCCCGCTAGCCGAACTGACACGCCATCGACCGGACTGGCCGTTGCTCGAACCATCGTCACAAGAGGATCCGCGAACGGGGACGAACCGTTTGAGTCCAGCGGCCCTTTCGCCGTCGAGGCGACGCTGTCGGGGCAGGGTGGTCCTCGCTGGAGGCCGCTACCGAGGCGGGAATGCTGAGCGGAGGAGGCTGCGCCACCATTCGGCGAAGCGGAGTTGGAAGGTGGCGAGGGGGAAGTGATGGCGGACTGCGTGGTCGGCGGGGATGGTGTCCCAGCCGAAGTGCTCGATGGTGACGCGGGTCTGTCCGGGTTCGGTTGGCTCGAAGGTGACATGCAACTCGGTGCTGAGATCGGGAGGGAAGCGGCGTGGCGCCAGGAGAGCACGAGACGCCGGGAAGGCGTCCAGGTACTGATGACGCCGATCACGAAAGCGGTGCCGTCGTCGTAAGTCTCGATCAGCCGGCCGCCCTCGCCGGCCTCGAAGGACAGGGTGCCGTTGCGCCTGTCGCTAAACTGGAAAAGCGGGTTGGGCTGCCACCACTGGTCGATCTCGGCGGTGAAGCGGGCGAAGGCCTCGGCCGGCTCGCAGGGCACCCGTACGGCCACGAGAACCCGGGACCGGTCAGCGCTCATAGTGCTCGCGGACGTAGTCGCTGAACGCTTCGAGCTGCTCGGTCCATCCTCGTTCGGTGTCTTCGAGCCAGCGGCGCAGATCGCGGAACGGTTCCTGGCGCAGCTGGTAGATGCGGACTCGGGTGTCGAAAGGGGGCGGGGCGTCGGTGACCAGACCCCCTTGGCGCAGGATCCGCAGGTGCTTGCTCATCGTGGGCGGGGTCACTCCGAGTGCGCCGGCTAGTTCCCCGGCCCGGTGCGGGCGCAGCCCTAGCAGCTCGACGGTGCGGCGACGCAGCGGGTCGGCCAGGGCGGCTAGGGCGGCATCGACGGGGGCGGCGTCGGTGACCGCGCTCACGTCCAGGTCGTGGCGGTGATCGGTTGACCGAGTGAGGCTTCGGCTTCGGCCCGACTCACATCGCGCACGTGCTGGGCGAAGGTCCACATGTGGCCTTCGATGTCGATGGCGCGGTAGGTCCGATCGCCGTAGAACTGCTCCGCGGGCTCCTGGACAATCGTTGCCCCCGTAGCGCGGGCCCGAGCGCAGTGCGCGTCGAGGCCGTTGGCGAGCTGCACATGCAGGCTCTGGGTATTGGCGCCGTCCAATTCGCGGGGGCTGCGGATCGCCGGCGTCCACTGCCCGCCGACCATCACACGTCCTCTACCTTCGAGAGCCAACTCGTAGTGGCACATCTCGGGTGATTCCGGCGGTCCGTCGATAGCCATGGTGATCTCAAAGTCGAAGGCGTCGACCAGCCAGGCCAGTGCGGCCTTGGGGTCCTCGTAGTACACGCTGGCGGTGAACGTCGTGTCATCCATGTAGATAGTTTCCACATTCAGCAACTATCTGTCAACTACGCCACCAAGCTCGGCGTCGCGGAGGGGGATCCGCTATCGGTGACGGTCCCGCTCGGTGAAGGTTGGCGGCGTTCTCAGAGGCCCACGCTCGAGAACCGAGGACAACAGACCCATCGGTCTTCGCGAGCGCGGTGTCGTTGCCCCACCCAGACGGTCCAGGCAAGGTGGGTCGCTCTGATCTGGAACTTATGGCGGTAATGACGGTCGCCGACATCAACGAGTGCGAGCTCTGCGGCACGAGAATCACCTCCAAGGACAGCACGTACCCCAGCCTCGTAGGTGCTGATAAGCGCTCGGTCCCAGGCATGGGAATGTCAACCTGAACTGGCTCCAGGCATCGATCACAAGCCCAACTGAATAGGCCTGGTTTTCCTGGAGGCTCTGGCATCCCAAGAGTTTGCTGAAGATGTCCAACACGACCTCACATTGAGCGCGAACAAGGGACTCGCACGAAATGCAGGTTATCTCGATCCAGCGGCGATCAGACTGTATGTGGGAACACTGGGCGCGCTCACGGCTCCAGTTCCTATCGCGACACAATCACCCGCAGAGGGGCAATCGACCCCAGCCATGGTGAGATAAGACTGGTCGTCGTAGTTCGGCGCACCGGTTGGAGCACTGAATGTCACCTTCGACCAAGTAATTCCCCCATCGGTCGTGCCAAGAAGAACCGGGGTGCCGCCGGAGTGCCCCACCACCGGCAAGTTGGATGAACCAGCGGCCCAACACTGCGTGACCGTGGGGCAGGAGATGTCACCCAGCATCGGCTCCGGCACATCGTCAGGCATCTGATCCGGAATCCAAGTAAGACCCCCGTCATCGGTGAATGCGATATCACTTGCCATCTGCCCTTGACCGATGCAGGTCACATCTCCACCATCTGCGGCCTTTTGAGCCGCACTTGTCGCAGCGGCGCCCTCAGCAGTGGCGACCAGAGCAACCGCCGGGCTCTGACGGCCGGTGGTAGAAGTGGCACTGGGACTGTTGCCTGCGAAACCTGGCGTAGATTCGCATTGCGAAGGATTCTGAAAAGGAATGTCGATGCTGCCGGTCACCCAACAGCGGGTCGCGTTGGCACATGAGAGGCTTGAGCTGTCAATACCGAACCCGGTTGGAAGCACCCCCGCATCCCAGGTCGTGCCACCATCCGCGGTCATTGCTGCCACCCCAGCCGTCCAATCGTCAGGCCCAAGTGCGTTACTCCAACCAACGGCCGTGCAATCCTGATTCGACGAGCACGTGAGGGCTTCCATTGAGTCCCCAGGCAGTATTGCACTGGTGCGAAATGTCAATCCATGATCGCTCGTGGAGACGAATGTGGCGTTCGTAGTCCCCTGATCCAATTGTCCAGTGTGGGCAGCCAGTCCAGCGCAGAAGGTCGTTGATGGACACGACAACGTATCGAGCTGACCAGCACCGGAAGGCAGTTGGTGCATCGCAAAGGAAAGCCCCCCGTCCAAAGTGGTGACCAATACCGCCCGGCCGGCATCAAGACCCCCTGCAGCACAATTCGTTTCGCTTGAGCATGCGAGTGGGCTTGTGGGATCAAACCCATTGGGCATGAGACGGGGGATCCACGTTGCCCCGGAATTGGTGCTCACATAAAGCGATTCCGAAAGCAGCGGCGCATTCTGAACCGAAGATGCGTATTTTCCGCTCATGGCGTAGCAGATCGATGCACTCGGGCAACTGAGACTTCCCGGAGGAGGACCTCCCGTTGGGTTCTGTTGCCACGTGCCATTGAGAAGATCGTCAGCCAGCGTCCACGTTCCTGTTCGGACGTGAGGGAGTTGGGTGTTGCTGTTCCCCGACGAGGAGGGACTATCGGCCTGGCGCCCGTGACCCGCCACCGCCTTCGGCGAAGTTCCACCATTGATTACGAGCACACTGGCGACTAGCGCAATCGCAGCCAATGCAGTGATAGCCACCAGGGGTCTCGTGGATCGATGGTGCCGTAGCTGCAGAGTCTCAGCATCTGTATTTGCTGCCTCGGTCGATTCACTCGTTGCCGACACGATCTCGGTTCGCAATTCTTCGAATACGGAGCTCGCAGAGGCACGCATGACTGCCGCTCTATCGATTGGGTCAAGGTTCTTGAGTGGTTCCCTGTGGAGCGCGGCTGCCATCGAGAGTAGGGCCACGACTGGTCGCTTGAATCGGAAACGTAGATTGGAGACACCGGGGATCCGAGTGGCAGCCTTCGTCGGAGCTGTAGTCGTAGTTTCCAGTTCCATTTCCGAGTTAAGCCGCAGCCTCGCTTCTTCGAGGTCAACCGACGCCGGCCGGGGTGCGCTGTCCATGTAATGGCGTAGCAACTCCAGTTCATCAATCATTGCCGGTCCTCCTCTGCGATTGAGCGAAAGGTGATGGGTGCTGCTTCGTCTATGTATTGCCCGGTTGCTTCGAGAAGTTCCCGGAGCTGTGCTCGGGCCCGAGACATACGAGACCGAACCGTTCCTACCGGGATCCCCAGTGCCCGAGAGATCTCCTCGTAGCTGAGCTGAGGACCAGTAAAGAGCGTCAACACATCGAGGTACTTCTCGTCAACTTGTGACAGGAGGGTTCGGATTAACTCGAACTGGTCCTCTAACTCGTGTCGAGATACGACGTCGTCAGCTACGTCACTCAGGTCGTTATCGCGTGGTATGCCCTGTGTCACTCGTCCCACCATCGCCATTCGTCTTCCCTCAGATCTGCGGTGATGGTGGACGACGTTGGTGGCGATGCCGAAGAGCCACGGGCGTGAATCGAGATAGGCGTCTTTGTAGGCACGGCGAGTTCGAAATGCGATCACAAAACTCTCCGCAAGGAGGTCGTCTACGGCCGAATGCTCGACGCGCCGGGCAAGGTATCGGTGCACGGCCTCGGCGTGCCGCTCGAAGATGACCGCGAACTGCTGCGGATCGGTCAGGGATGCTCGGATCCATGAGGAATCACTGCTCGCCTCAGAACCCAGCCTCCCCATATGGTGAATATTGCCCGCTCGGGTCCCACCGGTTCCCGATACACGGAATCGGCAATCTCAGGAGGCGTCTTTTGATGTCACACGATGGCCGTACACCGATCGGTCACCGGTCCGGTTGAGATATTCTTCCACGCATGCATCCGAATTGACCCCATTCACGGAAACATGCTCGTGGCCCTCCAACGTTCCCAGTCCTGTGAACCGACAACTGGAACCGATTGGAGAAGAAATGACAACGATGATGCATGCGCGTGCCGTCCGCTCGGCACTGACCAATGACGGCTACATCGTCTTTCGTGACGCCGTCCCTCCCTTGCTCTGCCAGGCCGTCCTCGACGCCATCGGTCATGAACTCGACATCTGGGTTGACGACCCCTCCAGCTGGGAGCGGATCTCTCATGAGGTCGACCAAGTACCCCTGTGGGGACACCAGAGTCAATGGGATATCCGCCAACTCACCGACCTGCACGCAATCTGGAGCACCGTATGGGGCACCGATCGACTCTGGGTCAGTCGGGACTCATGCCGGTTCACGCCTCCGTGGCGTCCGGGACGAGCCGAGGTCCTGCCGCTGCACTGGGACGTCGACCCACTTGACGGGGACAGTCAGTGGTTTCAGGGGATGGTCGCCTTGACGGACTGTCCGCCAGGCAGCGGCGGATTCCGATGCGCTCCGAATGTCATGCACAACCGGGAGCGATGGCCCAAAAGTTGGACGACCGGGCCACACGGTATCGAGTTCCGGCCTGACCGCGTCGCCGAAGACGAAATCATCGAGGTGCCTTTGGGCGTCGGCGACCTCCTGGTGTTCGACAACCACCTGCCGCATGGCACCGTCCGGAATCTGAGCGGCCAGCCCCGAGCGGTCTTTTACGTGCAGATGTTCCCAGCCGGGACCCCCGAAGAGGCGGCGGCAAATGTCGCAGACCACAGTGCCGGCGTTGCATCGCCGTGGTGGCGTTGGAAGCCAGGGCACGATCGAGTTGAACTGGGGCCGCCCGCCACGCTCGGCCTCCAGGGCAGGCGCCTGCTCGGAATGGATACTTGGTAGGGGTCCCGCTTCGTAGGAGGATCCCTCATCGGGTCTTCGGCTACCTTCTAAGCAGAAGGCGACCTTCATCCACCAATTTCAATATTGCAGTAGCAGTCTCTTCCGCGGTCATCTCCGATGAGTCGAGCACGTGATCGTCGAAGCCGCCGCGCTCCGTGAAGACGTCATGCATGAGGACAACGGGGCCAGAACTGATCAAGTCCCTCTCACCGGCTCTCTCAGTTGCGCGCCTGACGGCGACGTCTTTGGAGGGACGCAGAATTATGTAGGACACGGGTAGCTCATCGGGTACGTGGGTGAGCCATCTCTCCAGAAACCAGGGGCCAATGATGCCGTCAACCACTACCAAATACCCGCCCATCGCGTAGGAGACCGCAGCTGCGGCGGTCGAATCGATTACGACTTCATTCTGGCGCTCCGACTCTGGCAGCCAAGGAGACACGTAACCTCGTCGAATGAAGTGATGAAACTCGTCCCCTATTAGGAGAACTGAAGTATCGAAACTGTCCGCCACAATTCGTGACACGGTGCTCTTACCCGCACCCGGCGGCCCCGTGATAACGATCATCGAACCCCGAACTGTGACCATGACGTCAGCTTGACATATCAGGAGCCCGGATGCGCCACAAGGCTGGACGTGGAAAGAGTGGCGATCGAGTGGCGACGCAAGGGGATGCCTATCTGGTGCAGTCGTCCGTCTCATGGGATTGAATCCGGTCATTGATGCCGGAAGTAGGCTCGACGTCAGCTCCCCCTCTGTCCGCACATATGAGCAGTGAGGAGATTTTCAAGGTCATGTTCACTGGGGGTCTGACCAAACCCAATGATGGGAGGCATCATGACTGAACTCAGGGACAAGCTACTAGCACCTTGTTCAATCATCGATTCGAACACCAACAAGGTCGTGGACGTTGATGCGGGCGCCCTTATTCTCCGGTTGCTCTTGTTCGAAAGAAATGTTCTGGACTCAGTTCGCCTCGGTGAATTCCCGCATCTGATAAAGGTCTTGGGTTTCGATCAGGTAATGCTTCTTCTCCAAGAGGGATGCCTTGAGATCAACTGTGATGCCCGAACCTTTGCTCAAACAGGCCGATTAGCCTCACCTCGTCAACAAGCTCTTCCGCTGGGCAGCTATCGCTTCAACCTCGTTACTATGCCTAATCGAGACGAGTACCTGAGTGGCTGTTTGCATGAGATGCAGTCTTCTCTTGCCATTCCCCTCAAGAAGACCATCAAACTCAAGAAGCAAATTATTCGTCGTATTGTCGATGTGCCCGATAACCTTGGCAAAGCCGCTGTGGCTCAGCTCGAACGAGACCTAATGGACAACCGAGACGTATCGCGAATATCCCTGGCGCAAACTCTTGAACGGGCCGGTAAGGATTTTGACAAACCGAAGCTTCGGCTTGAGATCGAAGCGCTGGGCAATAGTGAGTATCGAACTTCGACAAACCTGAGCTCATTCGGCGTCGAACCCGACGAACAACAAGCCCTCGTGGAGAGGGCACTCCTCGGTGTCGGTGGCCTCAACCTCCGTTTGGAGCGAATGAAAACTCTCATGGCGATATCCGGTTTCCGCGACGAAGAGTTGCCAATCTTTGATGCAAAGGTCAACTTCCTTGCCGCTCAGATCACACCTGAGGCCCAAGTCGATCGTTTTCAGAGGGTGGTCACCCTGGCGGGCCTTCCCGATCCGGGCGAAGCATTAGCTGGAGGACAGAGCATCGACATTGAAAAGTTGCTCAAGGTTCGAGATACGGAGGAGTGTCGAGAGTTCCGAACTTGGTTAAGAAGCCTCGATCAAGAAACGGACAAAGATATCGAAGACAGAGTGAATAGCCTGAAGGCCAAGGTCGCAGAGGCATTCCAGAGCAAAACCGGTCGAGCTGTACGCTTCGGCGCCATCGCCGGCTCGGGATTTATCCCCGTGGCAGGCCTGGCCGTAAGTCTCGGCCTGGGAGCACTAGATAACTTCGCTCTTGATCGAATACTTGGAGATCCGGGACCCTCTGCATTCCTGAGCAAGCGATATGGGTCGCTCTTTACTGGCAGTTGATCGGGTCCTGACAAGACCAATTGTCACTGCCGAAAAACAGACCCGGCCACAACCCCTCTCTCTATGATGGTTCGCGAAAATCGATGGTCTTCCCTCGCCCCTTAGCGTCGTACTGACCCGCAACAGGAACGGCATGCGAGACACCTCGATAGTTATTCGGACTGTTGACCGGGTTCCCGCAGGCGGATCCCCCGATGGATCAGCATGTGAGCCAGTTAGTCCCGACGTAGCGGTACCAGTCACCGTTCGGCTTGTGGGAATCGTTTTGGGTCGCGGTGAAGGTGAGCGATGGTTCTG